>Ga0102924_1000324_pt1 | contig 60306 bp, 59 predicted proteins | sample PaiPotPPM11metaG_FD_80116 | JGI IMG/M metagenome (GOLD analysis project Ga0102924, IMG submission 80116) | Iron sulfur acid spring bacterial and archeal communities from Banff, Canada, to study Microbial Dark Matter (Phase II) - Paint Pots PPM... ... | reverse complement strand
TTCCGCCTACCAGCACCGCGTCGGCCCAGAGGACGTCGTCGTCCGACAGTGGGGCGACGTTGAGGTCCGCTACGCGGATCCGCCATGCCGGTGGCAGCATGGCCGCGAGCGTTAGCAGACCCAGCGGCGGCAGCGTGGCGCGTTTTCCGATAAACGGCAGGCTGTGCTGAAAACCCCAGTACGTGGTCGGGAATTCTGGCTGGACGAGGAGCACGCGCATGACACAGGCATAAGGCGCGCGTTGTCGTGATTGCGTCATAGTGTCATCAGGAGTCGACCATCCTGCCTCCGTGCGGCACGCCCTCGTCGCGGCGATTACCCTGCGGGAAACGGCGTTTTGCAAAACGCCAAGGCGCCCGAACCCGAGAACGTCGTGCACGTTCGAGAATTCGGGCAGAACTGCGCTCGGGGTCGCCAGGTATCGGATTGGCATGTGTCGTGCTCGGCTGGGCCCGCCGTTCAACCAAACAAGGAGCCCACAATGATCAATGCCAGCCAGATCAAGCCCAATACCCCGGTGGTTTGCTCGAACAACCGCCAGCTCGCCATCGTCGACCACATGGAGGGCACCGAGACCATCAAGCTCACGAAGGACGACAAGGGACAGCACCACTACATCCCAACGAGCTGGGTGAAATCCGTCGACGACAAGGTGCACCTCGATCGACCGGGCGATCAGGCGATGCGCGAGTGGACGACGACACCGACGGCCACGCCGGCGAAGCGCGGCTAGATCACTGGCGCGTCGGGCGGGCGGCACCGGTGCGCGTCCGCCCGACGCCGCTCCAGCGAAGTCTCTCAAATCGCCGTTCGGAAGTCGGGCTGCTTTAGGCGGTCCGGCGGCCCGCGATGACGCGGATGAGCACCGAAGCGACGGCGAGCACGAGCAACACGTGGAGGAGCCCGCCAACCGTGAAGTGAAGTGCAAAGCCGACCATCCACATCACGAAGAGAACGACGGCAAAAACCCATAGTAGATTCAGCATGACCTCATCCTTCCTTCGACGATATGTGCCTATCGATCGCGCATCATTTAGCGACCGAATGCGCCGACGAGAACGAGCGAGGGTGTCTGGCCTTGCGACGGATTCGTCGACGCATAGAGCTGCACGAATACGCCGCGAAACCGCGCAGGCGCCTCGGGGACGGCACTCGTCGCGAAAGGCGTGACGACGTACACCGGTCCCGCATCGGTCGTCAGCGCTCCGACAGAGTACGAGCCCTCGCGCCGAATCGGAGAGGCCAGACCCGTGACGGCGATCACCTTGCCGCGCGCGGCGTCGGAGTCGCTCGCTACGGCGGAGTGCGCGATAGATGGGATGTTGCCGAGTGTGGCCTCGCCGCCCATCCTCATGGCCTCCGCCACGCTGCCGACGACTAGCGGATCGAGCGTCGTGCCGTCCTTGCCCCCCTTCGCCGCGGCGACGACCATCGGTGCATACGCGATGCCGCTCAGGTCGTCGCGTTCGCGGGCGTCTGCGGCCGCACGGAGCAGGTTCCCGATGGACGCGCCATCGCACGAGCGCGCGTCGAGCGTGCATCGAGCCGCCAGGGAGCGTGCTTCCTCCTTGCGCTGCGCGGGAGTCGCCTCGCAGTACTGCGCGCGCTGCTCCGCCGCGTCGGCCCTGCGCTTGGCGGCCTCCGCTGCGTCGCGCATGCCGGCGGTCTTGCGGGCGTACCAGGCGTCGGGGCCGAAGAGCACCAACCCCGAACCGCCGTCGGCGAGGTCGTACCCCAGGTCGATCCAACCCAAATCCGCAAGCACGGCGCCTTCCTGCCGCCCGTCGCGCTTCGCATACTCCGCCCGAAGAGACGAGCTTCCTCCGTGCGCGAGAAGCGAGCGCACTTCGACCGATGCGGGGCCGACGCGTATCTGCGCGTCTGCGTCGAGCACCGGCATGCGGAAGATGTTGGCGACCCACGTCGGAACGTCCGTGTTCTGCGAGACGAGAACCGTAGCGGGGGTCGCGTCCTTCGCCGCCAAGTGCACCTTTGCGTCGAGACGAACGTCTCCCCTCGAGCGCAGCGCCGCTTCCCGCAGAGTGACGTTCGCCCACCACGCGTCCTCGGGTGACGACCTGCTTCCCGTACCGGCGTGCGTCACGGCGAGGGTGCTGCCCGACAGGTCGGTCGAACCTCGTGCACGTTCCGTACGCTGAGCTCTCACCAGGCAATCGACATCCCCGAAGAACTCTGTCGAACCTACGCGAGCCCGCAGCCCTTGTGCGACGACCTCTCCGTCGCCCCGCATCGAGCCCGAGCCCAGCTCGACGTCCGCGTGAAGCCTCGCTCGGCCGCTGCCGTCCTCGATTGAGACATCCATGGGCAGAGGGAGCAGCTCGCGTAGTCGTGCCAGCGCGGGAAGCTCGGCGCCAGGGAGATCGATCGAGATGTGCCCGCTCGCGCCCGATGGCGCGAGAGCGAGAGGTTGCGCACGCACCGTGAGCTCAGGAACGGCCACGATCGCGACCCCGTTACGCCCGGATCGGGCGGAGACGGCTCGGAGAACGACGTCGCTTCCGGAAAGGTCGAGCGCAGGCTCGTCCCAGGTACCGCGCTGCAGATCGACATGCGCCGCGAGGTTGCCGGCGAGAAGGGCACCGCCCAGCCGAGCCGTCACGTCGTTAGCGGCGATGGTCGCGATACCGGAGGCCGATCCGCTGGAAAGCGAGACCTCGCGGAGCTGAACGTCGCCCGTGACGTCGGCCGTTAACTGATCGGGTCCGCGCTCTACGGCGAGACGTCGCGCGGAGAGCTGCAGCTCGGCGTGACCTCGCCGCTCTGCGACCGAACCTGCGGCGTGGCCATCGACTGTCACAGTCCCGGACCGGACGACGTATGTCGACGTCGACGGGAAGTACGGCTCCCACGCGCCGATGTCCTTCGCCTCGGCGCCGACGACGTCGAGGCTGAAGTGCGAGTCGCCAAAGGCCTCCGCGACCCGCACGTGCTTGCTGGTCAGCGTCGCCGCGATCGAGGCGACGCGCGCCTGGCTAGCGCCCGCGCCCAATACGCGAAGCCCGGAGGCGCGAGCAGCGATGGTAACCACGTCACCGTAGACGCCGAGCTCGGTGCGGATTGGCGCTTCGAATGTCAGCCGCTTGGCGCCGATCTCGCAATGGGCGGCGTCGTTCCGGATTCGGGTCCCATCCGCGAGTTTTCCATGGTCCAAGACCACGCGGGCGTCGAAGGGGCCCTCCCATCGCTTGAAGCCGACGCCGCTTCGTGGTGCGAGCAAGCGCAGGGCATCCGCGACGAGCGCGTAACCGCGCAGCTGTCCGCGAGACGAGACGTGATCGACGATGGTAAGGTCGGCGGCCGGTCGCAGGTCGAACGGATGCACGGTCGCATCGAGCGATCCGCGTACTCCGGTGGCCAGGGGATGGCTGCCGTAGGAGATGTCGACACCTTCAGCGTTCACGGTCGCCGGTCCGACGTCGAGCCATCGCTGCGGGCGGAATAGCCATCGCCCGCGCACGCGCGTGTCGCCCTCCGAACGCACGGTATGGATCCACACCTCGCGCACGTGGTTTACGTCCACGTCCTCGAGGTCCACCATCCACAAGTTGTAGCGCCCGTCCGTCAGCGGCGGCGGAGTGGGCCCCTCATCGAGGAGCGGTGGATCCGCGAAGCCCGCAATGGGCGGCAGTGCAGCGGTGACCTCCGGGGTTGCCGCGACGCGATCGAGCCGTATCCGTGCCCGCATGGTGAGTCCGCTCGCGCGCAGGCTCTTCGCGTGGAACTCGCGGTGGAGCAGGTCGACGAGGGAAATCGCGGCGTCGGCGCGGTCGAGGGTCAAAAGCCATTCGACGGTTCGCTCGCGGCCACGAATGGTGAGGCCTTTGAGGTGCACGCGCCCCGGAAGGATCGAGTACGCGCTTTCGTAGTCGAGCTTTAACTCGGTGGAGTTTCCGCTGATGGCGAAGTTCAGCGACGAACCGCTGATGGCGTTGCGAAGAAGGCTGGTTCGCAACAGCACATTGGCGACGGCGAGATACGACGCGATCAGGATCGCGACGGCCAGCACCGAGAGTTTGACGAGCCTTCGCCAACGGACACGCCTCAGCATCGACGGAACGTGTCTCTCGCCTTCGAGACCCCGCCCGAGCAGGCTCGAATTGTCGGCCACCGTGGTGCCGCTGACAGTCGCGAGCTTCGCCTTCGTCGACAAGTCATCCTCCTTGGCTCCTCGACTGCAACGAGCGCACCAACTGGTCGGCGTTTCGGCCCGGCTCCTTCTTCTTGCCTGTCGGCTCGTCAGCCACCGTCCTTCGTCCGGTGGCCGCCGCCGACACACTCGATCTTGTCGCGCGGCCCGCTCGAATCCTTCGCCTGTCTCGTCGACCCGCGTGCCTCGGTTTTTGGCCTCACGCCTTGCCGGGTGCATTGGCAAACGGCCAACACCGCAAACGCCACCCCTCGCGGACCGATTCCTCTAGGAGCGCGGGCACGCCCCGTGCACCAGAAGCATGGGTAGAAGGACACAAGCCATGAATCCCGCTTTCTCTGCGGTCGTCGCGGCGTCTTTTCTCGCGGTTGTCTGGGGATACTTTTGGTGGAGAAATACCCTAAACCTGGCCAAGGGACGGCGGTTCCTGAGTGCCGGGGCCACTTTGCTCGACGTCGGGACGGCGGAAGAATACGCGGGCGATCACATCTCGGGGGCCATCAACATCCCGGCTGAGGGTCTCGCGCGGCGACAGGAGGAACTTGGCGAGCACTCACGGCCTGTTGTCGTATACGCGCGGAGCGCACTGCGCAGCTCCGTCGCCGCGCAGGCGCTGCGAGGCGTCGGCTTCCACGCAGTCGTGAGTGTCGGCACGCTGCGGCGCTGGCGCGCGGAGGCACCCTACGGCCCGGGCCGTCCCAACGGCTGACGCCCGTAGACTGTTCCCCGACGGAGTTGCGAAGAATTGGTGGCGCTGCGACCACCCACGTCCGGCCCGCGCTCATTGCGGCCGGCATGCCGCTTGCGTCGACGCCTTACCATGCTCCGTCCGTTGTCGGGCCAACCTGCGCAGATGGACTTTGATGAGTATCACCACCAGGCTGACATCGATGGTGTTTCACTGCACTGGGTGGAGCTCGGCCAGTCCGTCGGCAATCCACCGCTCGTGCTGCTGCACGGGCTGAACGACTGCCATCTCGCGTGGAGAAACCTCGCCCCATCCCTCGCGCACGATCGGCGTGTTCTCGTGCCGGACCTTCCCGGGCACGGCCTTTCCGGACGGCCGGACGCAAGCTACAAGCTGCGCTGGTACGCGCGCGTCATTGCCCGATGGTTCGAGGCCCTCGAGCTCGGAGACGTGGATGTGGTGGGCCATTCTTTCGGTGGCGGAGTCGCGCAAGTGACGTTGCTCGAATGCTCCGAGCGCATTCGCCGGCTGGTGCTCGTCTCGTCGGGCGGGCTCGGGCGCGAGATCGCGCCTGCGCTGCGTCTCGCCGCGATTCCCTGGGTAGTCGAGCGGCTCGGCCAGCCGTTCATGGGACCTGGCACGAGACTCGCGCTCAGGGTGACCCGTAATGTTCTCTCCGAACAAGAGACACTGACGCTAAGTGCAATGAATGCACAGCGAGGTTCGGCCCGCGCTTTTGCTCGGACGGTGCGCGACATCATTGACTGGCGCGGACAGCGACACACGTTCTTCAAACACGCGAGCGAGCTGTCGCAGCTTCCGGCGATTGCCGTTTTCTGGGGCAACCGCGACGCCGTCATCCCCGCTTCGCATGCCCAAGCGTTCGCGAACTACGTTGACGGGGTCCGCGTGGTCCTGTTCGACGGATGCGGCCACTATCCTCACCACGAGCAGCCTGATTCATTCGTGCGCGCCCTTCGCGACTATCTCGACGACCCCGTTGCACCGAGAGCACGCCTTCGGGAAGTCCGGAAAGTGGAGAGGCCACGGCGTCTTCTCTCCACTTGGCTAGCACGATCGCGCACATCGAGCCTCTGGCGTAGGTTGTGGCCTGCCGAATCCTTGGTTTTCTAGCCCAAGGGCACGCCGCCTCCTCCGCGTGTCAGCACGCGCCGAACGAAGCGTGGAGCGAAAAGCCAAGCGGCCATGCCACGAAGAAGACAAGCGCGACGCCCCACGACTCGTTCCGCTCTGCTTCATTCTCCTTTCGGAGACCGGGTGCGTCCGTTCAACCTGTCGCCCGCCCTCTCCGCGACCTTCTCGCCTGCGTGTCCGGCCTCGCCGACCATCTCTTTGGTCGCATTGACGATCTTTCGCGCAGTCGCTTGCGCTGTGTGAGCAACTTTCACGGTCATCTCTTCGACCGAGTGGGTCGCCTTTGCAGCGGCTTTCCCGAGTCGGTCTCCCCCCTTCTTAGCCATCTTCTCTACTTTATCGACACCAGCCGTTGCCATGCTGCCAGCCGCCTCGGCGATGTCGGTAGCCTTGGCGCTTGCCGCAGTCACGACATCTCGGGCCTTATTCGCCGCATCGTCGATCTTCGAAGCGTTCTTCTCGTTTTCCATGCTCGTTATTCCTTCGTAGAGAGCCGGAACGGATTTCCACCCCGTCCCCGTGTTGAACTCGCCGCGGAGCGACGGAAGTCGCCGTCGGTGCGGAGAGCGACCTGCACGATGCGCGCCGGCGGTGCCTCGTCATTGCCGGCGTCTGCGGATCCGTTGCCCGCGCCTCTGTAGGCAGCACTGTCGCGCCGGCCGGCCGAGATCATCCGGGCCAGAGAAGCGCCCGCTCGAATGGTGGAGGCAGATCAGAAGCTCCCGATTGCGGCGAGCCCCATACCCCCGTGCGCGTAGGAGACCGGAGTAACTTGAACGCTCGGCGCTGGCGCTCCGGTGGTGGTGATCGTTTCGTGCTTTTGCCGCAATACGAAGCCACCGACGACCGTGAGTACTCCTACGCCTTGGAAGATTCCGTCGATCGCGACGCCAATCTTGCTCCCCTGTTCCACGTCGCAGCGTGTGACTCCCGCCGTGCCGCAGCTCCCCCGATCCGCGAAGTCGAGCCACGGACCGACCACAGGTACGAGCAAGTGACTGTCGCCCTGGTGATTGCTGACCACGGTTACAACGATAGCCATCGTGTATGAAACGCCGAACGTGATGACGCCACCACCGATCATCACGAGGTTCGGGCCTCGTGTCTCGTAGGTCACCTTAGGGGTGTCTGGGGCGGCGGACGAACTGTTCATGGCAACGGGCTGTGGCGTCGTTGCGACGTGGGTCACCTCGTCGGCTGGTGAAAGCGACGCGAACGCCAGCACACTGGCGCCAAGAGCCAACGCCATGCCTGCGGAGACGACAGCGCGGCCAGATATTTGACGAGACATGCTTAACCACCCCAACAACGCGAGTCGACTGCGTCGCAGCGTCACCGTCGCAATCGACGACGAATCGTTCCAATCAACGACGACTGCAGAGGCGAGTGCATAAACGACGCCACGACGGAGTACGGGCCGGGCTCGCCTGTTTTCTAGAGAACTCGCCTGTTTTCTAGAGAAGCGGCGGGCGTCCTCTTTGGACTTTTGGCATTGCACCGATTGCCTGTTGGTGCCTTGCCTCGTACGCCGCTACGAACCTCATGGTCCGGCGCTTGCCCTTCCCCTTGGTCCCAATGCGAGTCCACGTGCCTTCGGTGGCGCGGGGGACTGAGGAGAGGAGCTCGTCATGACCAAGAAGAGCGCAAAGAGCAGGACCGCATCCGGCACCGCCGCGACCCACCGCCTGGCCCACGCCGCGGAGGGCGGCGCGTCCGGCGCGGTCGCCGGGGCCGTCGTCGGAGCGACCGCAGGGGCCCCGGGAGCCATCGCAGGGGCGATCATCGGTGGAATCGCCGGAACCATGGCCGCAATGGCCCTCGACGGGGCGGCAGCGCAGCGCGCAGCACGAACGCGTGTGCTCGACGCCGAGATCGGGGTGAGCGAAGGCGACCTCGGGGCGCCGAATCTTCGGCATCCGCCGAGCCGCCGTTGAGCGCAAAGCGCAGGCAGGCACTGCACCGCTGGCGGTTCGTCAACCGCCCCGCGGCGCGCCTTGCGAGTGCGCAGCCGCGGGCCGGCCTTGCTCATGCGCAGTCCGATTGAGCTGGTGGACGCGGCGAGGGCGGCTGTCGCGGCTGCTCTATACCCAGCGCGATCGGCGCGAAATCACTCCGTGGTACAGGGCGACCAAGGCGATGGCTCCGACGAGCGCCATGACGAAGCCGGTCGGCTGTCCTTCCCGATACAGGCCCAGGACGCGACCGAAATACCCCCCCAACACCGCTCCGCCAACGCCGAGCAGCATCGAGACGACCCAACCGCCCGGCTCCTTGCCCGGCACAATGAACCGCGCGAGCACGCCGACCACGAGTCCGAACAGCAGAAACACTATGAGATGCATGATGATCTCCAATCGCTAATCGTTGGAATATCCGAGTCTGGCTTCTTGTACGGCTACCTGTGCTCCGACCTCGCCGCCCGATGTTCGCGCAGCAGCCGCGCGACGTGATCGAACGCGCGGCCGATCGCGGTGTATGCGTCTTCGGACGCTAGCCCCTCGTCCGGACAGCGATTGGCGACGAGCTTCGCGCCGGGAACGGCGAGATCAATGCGCACGCGATAGTGGCGGCCGTGATGCTTACGGCGATGAGGCGCCTCGATGGCGACACGGCACACGACGATGCGCTCGCCGATCGTGCAAAGCTTGTCGGCAAATCGACGGACACGGGCCTCGAGCGCGTCGGAGCGTTCGACGTCGTGAAAGGTGATGTGTAGAGGGAACGCCATGAGGGGCCTCGCGCGCGGCCTATCTGGACGCCGGCTGGACCACGATCTCGACGCGTCGATTGTTCGCGCGACCTTCCGGCGAGGCGTTGTCGGCGATGGGGCGAGTCAGGCCGAAGCCAGTGGCCGTTACCCGATCGGCCGCGACGTTCCGCGAGACGAGGTAATCGCGGACGGTTTGCGCGCGTCGCTGGGACAGGTCCTGGTTGTACTCCGCTCCACCTTGAGAGTCGGTGTGTCCTTCGACGACGATCTTCGAGTCGTCGTCGTTCTTCGTGAGCGCGTTGGCCACTTCGTTGAGCTTCGTCAGTGCGCTCGGAAGCAGGTCCGCCTTATTGGACGCGAAGAGTACGCCGCCGGAGAGCGTGATGACCATGCCGCGGGTGGCGTCCTGCTTGACCAACGCGATCGCAGCGAGATCGGTGGCTGCCTGTGCGGCCCGCTTTTCGGCGTCTTGGCGGCGGTCGCGTTCGGCGTCCAGTTGCTGTTTCTGGCTGCTCATCGCCTGGCCCTGCACCTCGAGCTGCGCGTTCGCGCGGCCGAGCTGCGCCGAGCTCGCGTTCGCCTGCGCCGTCTCGGCGGAGTGCATGTACATCAGCGTCTGCCCCTGTTGGCTGCTTGCCAGCTTGGTCTGCCCGGCTGCTTCCGCAATCTGCGCACGTCGATCGGCAACGTACGCCAGGTCTCGGGTCCCCTGCGTATCGCCCTCGCTCGCGAACGACCGTTCCGCGATCTGAAGCGAGTCCGCTGCGGAGTGCAGCTCTGCGGGATCCAGAGTCGCCGCCGGCCCCTGGCTCGCCCGAGCATAACTGGCGCGCGCCGTGACGAGATCTTGCGGAGGCACCGCGGACGCACAGCCGGCGATGCCCATTAGCGCGAAAACCAGGCTCGCATTTCGGATCGTTGTCATCACTGTCCTCCCTGCCTTGCGTTCGTAGATTTCTGCGTGTTCGACTGGTCGGTCGCGTTCTGCGCTCCGATCTTGGCATTCTCTTCGCGCGTGAGAGCGATCGCCAGCTCCGCGTCCGACCTCGCCCGCACGAGCAATGCGGCCGCTCGCTCGTTGTCACCGCCCTGAATTGCCGCTTTGGCTCGCGACAACTGCTCGTGCGCGAGCTGGAGGTGAAGCTGCGCCTTCGGCTGGCTGGCAGCGCCGAGCTCGGTGGCGCTGCGTTCCGCCGACTCGGTGTCCGCGAGGGGCTGTGTCGGCACCGGATAACTCGCGCCGCACCCCAGCACGAGACACGAAGTTGCGAGAACTGGAATCAATGAGCCATGCATGGCGACTCCTTTCGTTTGAAAATTCGATCGGTTCGCAAGCACGTGCAAAGACAGTACCGCCATTCAATTTCTGAGACGTTTGAGCCCGCGCACCTTCAAAACTCCTTGAGCATTCAACTCCGCGCGCCGCATTCAGGCGACGCCATTTTGCGAATTCGCTCGCATTCTGCCTGCCCGCAACTGCGCCGCGCCGCGCTGGGATTCTGCGCCACAACGGCACCGGTATTGCGTCACCCAGAGTCATGAACCCCGAAAGAGCAGAAGCGCACGTCAATCGCCCACCAGGCGTTCCATCCACGAAGGACGCGAACGGCGACCCCGGAGTCAGGAAGGACGACTTCATGCGCCGCGCGAAGGGCATCATCGGCGAGTTCCCGTGGAACCTCGACGCGCAGATCAAACGCAGGCCCTACGAGTCGCTCGGCGTTGCAAGTGCCATTGGATTGGGAACGGGCATCCTGCTCGGGTCCCGCATCCTGCGCGCCGTCCTCGCGGGCGCAGTATCGCTCGCGTTCGTCGAACTGAGCCGCGCGTACGCGCGCCGCGGCGATACGCAAGCGGAAGGAAGCAAGCCCGGCGGCGCCGCGGCTGACGCATCGTAAGCGTGGGAATTCGCTTCGTTTGCAGTTTGCCTCGTCGAAACGCCAGCGTAAGGACAGATGAGGGCGCGGCGTGCTTCGCTACGGTGGGAAAAGCCGCCCACGGCGTCGACGGAACGTTTTGTGCTGCTCGCGTGCGACGCGTATAGGTTGCGCGCCCAGCGTCAGAGTCCGCCCGATGCTTCACGAGTTCCTTCTCGCCAACAGAACCGAGATCATCGCGCGCACGCGCAAGAGGGTGGCCGCACGGCCGGCGCCTCGGGTCACCGAGGCGGAACTCGAGAGCGGCATTCCGCTCTTTCTGGACCAGCTCATCACCAGCTTGCGGTTGTCGCAGACTTCGAGCCTCGCCATGGATGCAGCCGCGAGCCAGCACGGGGCGAACCTGCTAAAAAGAGGGTTCACGGTGGCCCAGGTGGTCCACGACTACGGCGGCGTCTGCCAGGCGGTAACCGAGCTCGCGGACGAGACGTTGGCTCCGATCACGGCGGACGAGTTTCACACGTTCAACCGATGCCTCGACGACGCGATTGCCCAGGCTGTGACCGAGTACACGCGCCAGCGGGAACAATCGATCGCCGATGCGGAAACCGAGCGCTTGGGGAGCCTGACGCACGAGCTCCGCAACTCGCTCGCGGCTGCATTGATGTCGTTCCAGGTTCTGCGAGCGGGAGGCGTCGGGCTCGGAGGGAGCACCGCTGGAGTTCTCGGCCGCAGCCTGACCCGCCTGTCCAGTCTCGTCGACACCTTGCTTGGGCACGTTCGACTCGAAGCGGGAATCCGAGCGCCAGAACGAGTGTCGCTGCGCGACTTCGTGGAAGAAGTCGAGATCGGCGCCGCGATGGAGGCGAACGCTCGAGAGCTGGCGCTGACCGTTGCGCCAGTGCCACCTGGGGTCGACGTCATGGTCGATCGTCAACTGCTCGCCGCCGCGGTTGCCAACCTGCTGCAGAACGCATTCAAGTTCACGCGCCCCCATGGCCACGTGTGGCTAAAGACGTCCTCGACTCAGGACCGCGTTTTGATCGAAGTCGAGGACGAGTGCGGCGGACTTCCCCCTGGACTGGCGGAGGAGTTATTTCGCCCCTTCGAACAGCGGAGTGCCAACCGATCGGGGCTCGGTCTTGGACTCGCAATCAGTCGCAAGAGCGTCGAGGCCAGCAATGGCACGCTCCGCGTGCGGGACGTCCCCGGCGTTGGCTGCGTATTCACCATCGATCTGCCGCGTCTCTCGCCGCGGGCGCATTGAGGGTCGGCATCGATCCGGACTGGGTGATTGACCATCCGCGGCGCACATTCCCGCGGCACGAGCCGTGCACCCGGCGTAACAGGGAGGCGCGTATGGAGCACGGTATCCGGGATGGCGTCGCAGGCTCGCACGACCCCGCGGCAACCGCGCCGTCCACGTCTTCGGTGGATCCCGCGTCAAACGCTGCTTGGGACGAAACGCCGGTGCTCCCGGTTCGACCCCACTCGGCGCGCGTCCTCCGCGCGACGCTGACCATGCTCACCGGGCCAAATGCGGGCCGTGTCGTCGCGATCGACGCAGCCGGAGCGACCATTGGGCGCGCCGCCGACGCCAGCCTCGTCGTCGAGGACGCCGGCGTAAGTCGCCGCCACGCTCGCGTCGCACCCACCTCCGACGGCGGGTTCTACGTCGAAGACCTGGGGTCGACGAACGGCACCTTCGTCGGCTCGAGACGCGTCGGTGTCTCGCTACTCCGCGGGGGTGAGACGATCCAGCTCGGCCCTCAGCTCCGGATTCGCTTCGGGCTGGTCGACGTGGCGGAGGAATCGCTGTACGGCGGACTTTACGAGGCATCGGTACGAGACCCCCTGACTCACCTCTTCAACCGTCAGTATCTCGCGGACCGGCTCATCGACGAGGTCGCGCGCGCGCGACGCAACGCCGGCGAGCTGGCCCTCCTCATGGCGGATGTCGACTCCTTGAAACGCGTGAACGACCGCTTCGGACACCTCGCCGGCGACCGGGCGCTCTGCATCGTCGGCGCGCGAATGAAGCGCGCCATCCGCGCCGAAGACGTGCTCGCCCGATGTGGAGATGACGAATTTCTCATCGTCTCGGTGGGAACCTGCGACGCCGGTGCGCGGCAACTGGGCGAGCGCGTTCGGCGAGCCATCGAAGAGCTACACGTGGGCGCGCGAGGACAGAGCGTTCGGATCACGTTGAGCATTGGAATCGCCTTGCTGGCCGAGGTGGGAGCGAGCGACGAACCCATCGACGCTCTTCTCACGCTGGCGGACTCCCGACTCAACGGCGCGAGGGCGGCAGGTCGAAACCGCGTGGGCACTGTCAGCCCTTGAGCGATCGCTACTGCGTGACTGCCTCCTCTAGGCCCTTCGCGAGCGGTCGGCCAGCGAGAGTCGCGACCGCCCGGACGAGCGCGAGCACGTCGAACGGCTTGCCGAGATGCATCCGGAAGCCGGCGGCGAGGGCGCGCGTTTGGTCCTCCCCACGCACGAAGGCCGTCAGCGCAACCGCGGGCAGCGTGGCGTCGCGCGAAGCGACCTTTCGCATGAGATCGTAACCGCTCTCTCCGGGCATCGAGATATCGCTGAGGAGCACGTGCGGCCTCGAGAGCTCGAGCGCGGCGAGCGCCGCAGCAGCCGATGCGACACTCGTCACATGGGCGCCGTGAAGCTCGAGGACCGCAGTGACCGCAAAGCGCATGTCCTCGTCGTCATCGACGAGGAGAACGCGGATACCCGCAAGCACCCTGGAGGCCTCCCCTGGCACATCGGCCGGCAACGGGAGCTCGACTGTGAAGGTCGAGCCCTTAGCGTGTCCCAGGCTCTCGGCGCGAACGCGACCGCCATGCGCCGCGACCACCGTCTTTACCGTGCCGAGTCTACTCCCTGGCTCACGGTCCCCAGCGGTGACGGGGTCCCCCCGGTAGGCGCTATCCCTCTCGAACACGTGGGGCAAGGCCTCGGCTGAGATCCCCCTCCCGTGATCGATGACCTGGATACGAGCGTGAGCGCCGACGCGCTCCAGGCGAACGCCCACGCACCCTCCGGGCTGGGTGAACTGGATCGCGTTCGCGAGAAGGTTGGAGATGACCTGCGCGATGCGAACGGGATCGACGATGAGCTGGTCGACCGACTCGCCGAAGGCGGTTTCGAGTCGAATCGATCTCCGCTTCGCCCGCAGCCGCTGCCCTTCGACCGCGGACTTGATAAGGATCGCCGGCTCGACGGCCTTGAGATCGAGGCGCAGGTCCGCGGCCGCGATGCATGCCAGATCGAGGATCTCGTCGATGAGCTTCGCCTGCGCTTCGACGTTGCGCTCGATACCTTCGACCGCGAGAGCGCGCCCGGAAGGTTCCGTTTTCTCCGAACGCAGCATGTGAGCCCACACGAGCAAAGACGTCAGCGGGGTCTTGAGCTCACGGGAGACCAGGGCGAGGAACTCGTCCTTCATTCGGTTCGCCCCTTCCGCCTCCCGGCGCGCTTCCTCGAGCGCGCGAGCTTGATCCAACATGACGAGGTAGGCGGCGAGGTATGCACCAACGATCGAAAGCTCGCGCAGGTGCTGCTCGGTGTACCCGTCAGCGGGTCCTTCCGGAGCCCGGCCGCCGACGAAGAGGACGCCGATCACCGCGTCGTTGCCGACGAGCGGAACGGCGAGATGCGCAGCCGACTCTCTCGCGACAGGCGCCTCCGGCGGATGGCCGTGCTCGTCGACGAGCCGCGCGTGGAGATCGACCAGCGTCTCCGACAGCGTCGCCCGTACGTCCGCCGGTGTCGCCTGCGCAACGAGCAGGGACGCCTCGCGCCCGGGTTGCGCATTCAGCAACGCGCACTTCTCGTAGGGGACGATGTGCCGGAGGAGATCGAGCACGCGGAGCTTCCGCTTCTCGGATCCCTCCGCGGACTCGCGGAGCGTCCGGCCGAGGTGCGCCCTCATGTCTCGTCTCCTATCCTCGCGTCTCCTCATGTCTCGTTCCCTAGGGAGCGGACCGGGAGGCCAGTCAGCACACCGCGCAGGCCCTTGAACGGCGAACCCACCTCCACCCCGCCGGCATCCAGGGTCAGTCTGCGCACGTCCGTCGCGTGCCTTACGCCGCGCATCTTGAGCACGGAGATGCCGCGCTCCAGGCGTCCCTCCAGCTCGATTTGAGCTGGATCACGTTGTCGGCCGCGAACGAGATCCCGTAGCCCGAGATTTGCGCCGAGCCAAGGAGCTCGGCGATCTCCATGTTCATCGTGAGCGTGACGCCCAGTGAGCGGAAGTGCTTCGTGAATGCATAGACGAGCTCCTTGAGACGCCGCTCGGAGAGGACGCCGAGCGCCATGCTCGTCAAGCTGTCGAGCACCGCGCGTCGCGCACCGCCTTGCCCCACTTGCTGTCGCACTCGATCGAGGAACCAGTCCGTCGACAGCTCGACGGGTGACGCGTAGCTCAGGGTGAGGAGCCCGCGCTCCTCCATCGGGCGGAGATCCCACCCGAAACCCTGAGCGATGGCGCGAAGCTGATCCGGCGTCTCCTCCAGCGTGAAGAGGATCCCGGGTTCTCCGCGACGAGCCCCCTCGATGAGAAACTGCAGACCCAGCAAGGTTTTTCCTGTGCCCGTCGCACCCTGGAGGACGGTGGCGCTCGCGCGCGGCAGGCCGCCGCCGAGCATCTTGTCGAGTCCGTCCACGGTGATCTCGGTAAGCGCCGCCTCCACTCCCTTGCTCCGGAGGAACGAATCCCCGCTCCCGAAGTTCCGGAATTCGCGCGAGGTGGCGGACCACGACCGGTCCGGTCAGCTCCACGAGCAACGGCAGAAGTTCTTCGACGAGATGACGCAGCGCGTGCTGCTGCGTGGCTCCGGGCCTGTCGTTCCAGGCGGACGGTAGCGTGTAGCGGTACTCGAGGTTCTCGCAAACGATGGCGAAGTCAGTCAGCGCTGCGTTGCGCGCTGCCGCGCGCCGCGCCGCGCGTCGCAAGAGCGCCGCTGCGGCCGCGGTGCCGAGCAAGTCGGCCAGCGCGTCCCATAGCAGGGCGAAGAGGGCTGCGGACGAGGGGTCTGCGATCGCGGGACTGCCGCTCGTCGCGCCGTTCCCTGGAGACAACGGTCGATCCATGCAGTCTCCTGTGGGAGTCCGAAGAGGATGCACCGTACTCTCACGTCGGACGCACGGATTGTGCCGCGACGCGCGCGCCCCGCATTCCGCGATGATTCTGCTACCGATGTGCGGCCTGGTCGCTCGCAGCGTGCCAATTGCCGCGCAAAATGCCAAAGGGCGAGTTCTCTCGCCGACATTCGCCACTCGGGAGCCAAGATCAGGCGCGTCCCAGTCCCATGCGTCTCCAAACGAGCGCGCGTACGCCGTCGACGTCGAACGGAAGACGAATGCAAAGATTTGGCATCTCGGCGAGTGACTGGCGCGCGCGGTCGGTCATATCGCCGTCCGTCATGAACACCATCCCCGCTGCCTGCTCCGGGTAGTGTACAGCGAGCTTCGCGCAAAGATCGGGGCCTGTGGAATCGGGAATCATGACATCGCACAGGATGACGTCGAAATGTGCGCCCGCATCCATGCGGTGAAGGACGCCGTCGGCTCGGCTCTCGATTTCGACGTCGTGATCGCGCGAGAGCAACTGCTGGAGACCGACGGCGACTCGTTGCTCGCCTTCGACCACCAAAAGGCGTCCCCTGGATCGGCTCGGGTGACTTCGGGCGTGACTGCCCTTGGTGCTCACGCGCTCACCAGGACGCGACCCGAGGCCATGTCGAGCTCACGCCAGTCCGCGCATTGCATCTGGGCGATGTCCGGCGCGCGAGTCAACTCGTACGTGAGGGCAGCAGCCAAACTCAAGGTCGCAATCCACACACCCACGATGACGGCAACCGCCGTCCGCTTCTTCATCGGTACCATATCGCAGAGCTCCTTTCTCCTCGGCGGCCAGGGGGCGACGAGAACAGCTCGCGCGGCGCACGGCGGGAGCGCGAAACGCGCGCTCGGACCATCTCGCCGCTCAGCTCAATTTAAGCACGATTGCGATCATGTCATACACAAAGGTTTTGGCGACGTTCCGAGCGGATCGGACGCGCTCGTCTCCACGACGGAGATGTTCCCGGACTGCGCCGCCCAGCCGCCCCTCACGCCGTCTTTCGCGGCGCCCCCCCACTCGCCGGCGCACGCGCGGGGCTCGCGCAGGCAAATTGCGAAAAAAGCCGACCACTTCTCGCCATCCGAATAAAAGTCGACCACTTCGCGATGCGATGGTTAGGTTAAGGTACCGTGACTGGCGCCGCATCCACAGAGCGTTCGCGCGTCCTAATCGTGGACGATGACGCGGAGATGCGCGAGGCGCTCGGGATCTACTTCTCGGGGGAAGGACACGAATGCGAGCTGGCTGCAAACGCGGCGGCGGCACTCGGGATCCTCGAACGGCAGAGTCTCGATGCGGTCATCTGCGACGTGCGCATGGACGGCATGAACGGCTTCGAGCTGCTCGACCGGGTGAAGCGCACCCATCCGGCGCTGCCCTTCGTCGTTATCACGGCCATGGGCCGAATTCACGATGCCGTCGACGCGATCAAGCGCGGCGCGTTTCAGTACGTGGCGAAGCCGTGTGACCTCGACGAGCTGCGTGCCATCGTCGCAGGCGCCATCGAAGACCGACGCCGGCACGCGAACGGAGATGGCGAGGGGCGCACCTCCTTTCCGTCGGCCATGACTTTGAGCTTCGAGCTCATAGGAAACGGCGCTGCGATGCGTGCATTGCAGGCCGGCATCGATCGGGTCGCCGCCTCGAGCGCACCGGTTGTCGTCACGGGCGAAACCGGGGTGGGCAAGGAGCTCGTCGCTCGGGCCATCCACGCGCGAGGGGCTCGCCGCGGTAGGCCGTTCGTGGCCGTAAACACCGCCGCGATCCCGCATGAACTCCTGGAGAGCGAGATCTTCGGACATGTCCGTGGCGGGTTCACCGGCGCCGTTCAGGCGCGCAAAGGGCTCCTGACGGAAGCCGACGGCGGGACGCTCCTGCTCGACGAGATCGGGGACATGCCGATCGGCCTGCAAGCGAAGCTCTTGCGCGTGATCCAGTTCGGGGAGGTGCGTCCGGTCGGCGGAGATCGCCCCCATCAGGTCGACGTTCGAGTCATTGCATCGACGCATTGCGACTTACCCGCGCTCGTTCGCGAGGAGCGGTTTCGCGAGGATCTCTACTTTAGGCTCAACGTCTTGCCCGTATTCGTGCCGCCGTTGCGCGACCGGCGAGAGGACATCCCGGCACTCGCGGCGCACCTGCTCGCCGAAGCCTGCAAGCGGGCCCCGAATTCGCCTGTTCGCTCGATTGATCCGGAGGCGCTGCGCACTCTGGAAGACGCGTTCTGGCCCGGCAACGTCCGCGAGCTCGCAAGCGTCATCGAGCGCGCCGTCGTTTTCGGCACCGACGAGAAGATCGGCCCCAAGAACTTCTCGTTCGTTCCGGCGGCTGAGCCGCTCCCACCGACTTCTTCGCAGTCTTTCAGCAGTCAGGGCCAGTCGACACTGAAGAATCTCAGCCGCGCGTACACCGATTGGGTTCTCGCGCAGACAGGCGGTAACAAGGAGCGCGCCGCCCAGATCTTGGGTATCGACTTGTCGACTCTCTACCGCTGGCAGCGCGCGCGGCAGGACTGAGACCGCGCCCAGAAGCAGCACGACCCGTCCCCGCCGCCAGCCTGCGGCCACTCTCCCGCGGCGGGCTCGTCACACGCGTCGACGCTGACGGGGGCCACTTCGGCGGGGCATCGCACAGGTCCGCGGTCCCCGCATCGAGATCGATGTGACTGCGTCGGGTTGCGCATCGCGAGGCATCGACGCTCTCCGCGTCGAGAACGCTAGAGCGGCTACCCGAACCGCTGTTGGAACCGCTACCCGAACTACTGCTAGAACCAGCGCTCGAGCCGCTGCTGCCACCACCGCTGGCAGAGCTATTCCCTGAGCCGCTGCCCGAGTCATTGCTCGAGTCGTCGCCCGCCTCCGCCGCGGTACCGTCTGCCCCGGCATCTCCGCCCGCGCCTGCGCAGGTTGCGGCGGAGACGTGGTTGGTATCCATCGTCACGGCACCGTTTCGAACATCGCACACGGATCGCCCTGGGCGTCGAGGACGACCGCCCGTCAAGTGGCGGACACACGGCCTGAAGGGCAGTCCCATCCCCGGCGTGCGTGGCGCCCCCGACCACGAGGCCGGTCGGGAAACCGGTGAGCGCGAGACCCGGCGCTACGCCGAGATCTCCAGGAATGGTCGACAAACCGGTGTTGGTCACCGTCGAGGCACCCAGGACCCGAAGCTGGCCGCCACACCCAGCGACGGCGCGGCTGACCGCCGACTGCCGAGCGTGCGCGCTCTCCGACCGAGTACTCTCCGGCAGCGAGGACAGGCACGCGAAAGGAAGCGCACCGACGAGAGCCACGGTGACGAAAATTACAGGCGCTCGCCCCTTGATGCAGTCGTGGATATTCTAGGTCGTCATGGGGGTCGGACAGTGCACGCTCCGACCCGCTCTTGGTCACGCGGACGCGGAGCCGCGACAAATATTTGTCGTTATTGCGGGTCAGTTTGGAATCGCACGAACATCAGAATCGTCTTCATTCTCGTCGCGCAAATATGGATACGGATTGACGAGTACGCTGCGCTTCTCGTGCTGGCAGCGTTCGTGAGGTTTCCACGTGGCGCGTACCGTCCACCCAAAGGCGACCCTTGGTGGGCGAGCCTTCGTGCCGTTCCGAACGCCCTCAGCTTCCGCGGGGCGCCCCGGTGGTTCGGCATAGAAGCGGTGGACGATTCTCCGACAATTTGGCTCTCGGGCAGGCGCCCTGTAGGCGGAGTGGGTCCGTGCACTCGAGAAAAGTGACCGCATGGTCGGCGGTCAGCGTGCGCCAAAGGCAGCGACATAGGCAGCGCGCGCCAAACTCGTGGACGATCACGGCCGAGTGCGTGAGCAAGTGACGAGTCGTAATAACGCCGACCATGAAGGTGCCTCTCGCGTGTTGTGTAGGTGCACCGCATGTGCCAGGAGCTGAAGCCAGTGCTCTTGCATCGCGACTTCGCACTAGCCAGAGCTGACGAAGCCATGCGCGGTGCGACGGGCTTCCCTCGGCCATGACGCTGTGATCTGGGCGGATGCAAAGGCCATTGCAGGACGCTAACCGGAACTGCGTCAGCGCGCGGCGGCTGCCGCGGTCCAGCGCACGCTGAGCATGGCCCGCGACTTGCTCAAGGCAAACGACTCACCCCCGAATGGAGGCGTTCATGTCGACAGCGTTCGTTCGATTCGGCGAGACAGGGCCTCGGCCGACATTGATGCGTCTTCGGAACCATGCCGCGCTCGTTCGCACGCTCCTCGACGAGCTAGATCGTGTCGCGCCCCCGGCCGGCGGAGCCATGGCCGTCAACCTGGGTGTTGTCGGGCAGGTCGCAGAAGAGGTGGCGCGCCTCGGCTGTCGAATGCTCGAGTGCGCCGCTGCGATGGCCGGCGAGGACGTATCCTCCAACCGGGTTGCCGCATTCCCTTTGCGCCGTCCCGGAGAGTGAGCGGCGCGTCGAACCCGCGTTTCCGTCGGCGTAGTCACCAGCCAGACCGAGTCGACCGCGTTCCCTGGCTCTTCCGCTGCGCAACACGGTATCGGATCGCCAAACGCGTCTCGTTTGGCAGGATCCAAGCGGCATTGGCAGGATGCCGGTCCTGGCACCTATTCCCGGGAGTTTTCCCCGCATGGTAGGTGACGTTGCCGCTTGCCGGCCTGGCGAGCCCTTTTGGCCGGAGGCCTCAGCATGGCGTGCCCGATTTACGTGCTTTTCGTGAACGAGCCGATCGCTCACGAGAGGTGCGCGAAGCGGCACGAGCGCCGACGCCGAAAGCCAAACACTGCGCGCTCCATCCCCGTCGTGGACGGAGCAGGTCTCTTTGCTGAGTCGACTATCGGCGCTCGGGCTCGATCGGCGTCCGCGCAGGCACGGGAGCGCGCTTGACAGGGACGGTCCGCTTTGGGGCGGACCGTGGTGCTGCCGCTTCTTCACCGCGACGCATCTGCGCTGCCGGGGCAGTCGCCGCCGGCAGTTCTTCACGACGCGGCTGCGCCATCGGCGCGGGCGGCCCTCTACGCTCGGGAGACTGCCCTTCAGCCGCGCCCGGACGTTGCGCCGGCGGCGCGGCGCGTACGTCCTGGCCTCGGTGCTCCGCTCCTCGCTGGTCGCCCCATCGCGGATCGTGGTCGCGTCCCCAATGCTCCTGACGCTGTCGGTCGAGCTCGGCCGGCTCCCGCCGAAAGTAGGCCCAGCCGCGCGGCCCCCGCTGATACCAGAGTCCGTCGACATAGTAGACGGAGAGGCCCCCGTACACGACGCTGGGATACGTTTCGATTTCGACGACCGGCGGGCCCTGCACGTAGACCACGTCGCCGTCGTCCTCCACCGGTCCGGCTACGGGCGGCGGCCCTTCAACGTTGGCGGGCCCCGCGTACACCTGCCCGGCGCAGCCTTCACCGAGGGCCAGGACGGCAACGGCGATGACAGCGCTGCTGCTGCGCGCGGACGTGCGGGTATCGAGTCGGATCATGATGGATTCGCTTTCGCTTCGGCGCTGGAAGGAGCGCGCCGTGCTACCGGGACGGAGCAAGTACGGTGCCACTGGCTGAGAGAAAATCGCAACGAGGATGACCGAAAACGCCGTCTTCCCGAGCGGAGCACATGAGCGCGCGCACGAGCACCCGAGAGCGGGCCTTCGTTGGCGTCAGGCAAACGGCCGACAGGACGGAAGGTCGGCGCCATTACCCAGGGGGGAACGGTCGCGGACCGCCCACGTCCCACGCGAGGAACTCGGCGACGGGCCCCTGGTCGCCGCCGTGAATCACGAGGTGCGTGCGCGCAGCGCGGTAGATCTTTGCCGCTGGCACGCCACCGTCGCCCTCCTCTTCGGCCCACGAGCCGACGTTGATGTACGTGGCCTCGCCGGCGTTGATGGCGATCTTCGCCGGCGTATGAGTGTGACCCATGACGACGAAGGCCGCGGGGAAGAGCCTCGCGAGATGAGCGGCGCGCTCGATCAGGCGCTGTTCCGGGTCCACCACGCGCCGTCTGGCGAGCTGGAGGTGGACAAGGCCCCACGCAACGAGGACGCACGGCACGACCCACCACGCGTGCACGCCGCGGATCGTCAGGACCACGAAGAGGAGGAGGGTGAGCACGGCGGCAAACCCCAGAGCGAGGCGGTCGAGCAGGACACTGGCTAGGATGCCGCGGATGGTGCGCGTCACCGGAGGGACCTGCAGCGCCGCGAGCTCGCGCATTCGGTCCGCGCCGATGCGCGTCGCGCGAGCAAGAAGGCCTATCCGGCGGTCGTGCTCTAACCGAAGCCGTTTCGCGGCCCCCGAGAGTTGCTCCTGTCGAAGTCGGAAAAGCTCGCCGACGGCCCTCACGTAGCGCGCAGCGAGTTGCACCAGGCCCGCCACACCCAGCTTCATGGCGAACGTCACGTAGTGAGCGATGCCGTGCGACTCGTGTCCGTACTCGTGCATGCCGCGGGTCGGCCGAACGACGAATCGCAGGAGGACGTCCGAGACGCTCCGCGCGATGCGGCGTGAATCTGCCGCCGAGAGCGGCGCCATCACGTACTGGCTCGAACAGAAGGCGTCATATTGATGCCCGTGCTCGATGTACACGAGCCCCGGGACATAAAAGAACCAGGGGTCGAAGGAGATGCGTGCGTGGAAGGCCGAGTCATCGATCGCCTCCTGCCGCGCGGCGCGCGCACAAGAGAAGAGTACAGAGCGGAGGTCATCCTTCACGGCGTCCCAGTGCAACTCGACATCGTGGTTTCCGTGGACGAACGTGAGCGCGTGCCCGTCAGCCACGAAGCCGGCGAGCGCGTCGAACACATCGCGATGGCGTTCGACGACGAAACGTAGTTTCAGGCGAACGTGGTCGGCGGCGTTGCCAAGGCCGTGCTTGCGCTCCTCGTCGTTGCGCTCCGTCGTCAACGCAGCGCCCGTTGCGTGCAACGATATTCCGACGAAATCGATGAAGTCGCCCGCGAGGACGAGTCGCCAGCGATCGCTCGGAAGCGCGGCCGCGCGATAGTGCTCAAGCAGCTTGACGAGGTCTTCGTCGACGCGGCGCGAGCGACGAATGGGCCGGCCAACGTCGTTCAAGTCGCTCCCGAGGTGGATGTCGGACAGGACAAGGAAGCGATCCATGCGCAGTCGAGGCGCAAGACGCGGACCAGGGTCCGTACGCAGTCACTCGGACCGGTTCGCGGAGCGCCATGCTCGTCGTGCTTCTCGCGTGCTCCGCTACTTGGCGTTTTGCCAAAGCAAAATGAGAAGGCGACTTGCCTTCCAGCACCGACGACTGCGAAACGCGGGTGCACGAACCGCGCGTATATGGGCGGAGCGTTCCTACGTGAACAGCAGTGAAACGGTCGCGGTCGATCCGCGAAGCTCCTCGGCAAGGCCCCTTGCGAGCGCAAGCAACTCCTGGCGAAGCTCCTCGGACGCATGCCCGCTGGCGCCCAGAATCAGCCGCCCGCAAGTAGACATGGTCACGGCACCGAGCAGCGTACGGGCAAGCCGCGCGCGGCGACCCGCGGCCGCCCCGTCCGTCGCCGAGTTGCACGCGAGGACCGCCACGCGAACGCTTGTCTGCCTGCGGCGAAGGGCACCGACTTTCTCTTGCGTCCTGCGAAGCAGATCCTCCCCTTCGTGGCTGAAGGCCACTACGTCCATCGAGTCTCCGATCTGGCCCGGCCACTGACTGCCGGCCTCCATCACGATCATCGCCGTCGTCCCCATGTGTTCTCTCCTTCGAGGGCGCGTCGCGCACGCAAGCTTTGGACCGTCAGGCCAGGCACCGGTCGTTTCGGCGCTCCGCACGCCCCACCGACGTGTCGGTAGTTGGTGCCCCTCTCCCGACGAAAAAGACCTCGAGCGCGGAGGATTCGTATTCAGTAGCCGCTGCGCCCCTTAGAAAGGGCAACTGGCGGTGCTCGGACCTGCGGGGAAAACTCGGCGGAAGCCGGTAACGAACACGCCGCCGGAAGCAGTGCACCTTCACGCCCATCTGGCGAGGCTCAATGATCGTACGCCTTCTGCGTTGGCTCTGTCCGCTCCCATTGGGCTTTGTCGCGGCGATCAGCATGCCGGCATGCGGCAGCGACTCGAGCTCCGCATGCTCTCCACGCACGTGCGCGACGAGACAAGCCTATTCGAGCGTCGGCATTCGGCTCTATCTCACGGACGCGGTGCTCGGTCTTTTGCAGAAACGCGCAGCCGCGCGCGACGCCGCGTGGAACGCCCTTCGGTCGCACTGCGACGCGCTGGCGGGCGGCATGTTCAACCCACCCACGGGCAACGCATATCCGAACTTCCCCGACGTGGGCCAAGGATACGAGGGCGACGGCTACCTTCCCGAGATCATGAACCTCGGGCTCTGCTACCGCGTCGTCCACGGCAGCGACCCTCAGGCCGAAGCAAGCTACGGCGCCGCCGGCGCGCGGCTGCTGATGACGATGGCAACGCCGGCCGGCTCCGGAGGGCAACCGCCGAGCACGGACGACGGCTACGGAATCCGCAACTACGGCGTCGGCATGGGCACGGGCTACGACTGGCTAAGACCAGCCCTCTCGTCGGCGCAAGAGCAGTCGGTCATCACCGCGCTCAACGCGTGGATCGACTGGTTCGATAGCAGTGGTTTCTCGAAATCCGAACCGATCGGCAACTACTTCGCCGGCTACCTGCTCGCCAAGACGACAACAGCGATTGCCACGGACGGCGACAACCCAAACGCGGCCGCGTACTGGAGCGACGTGCAGACGAGAATGTGGGGGCAGCTCGCGCAGCCCGCCTACTCGTTATCGATGGCAGGCGGCGGGTGGCCGGAGGGATGGCAGTACGGCCCGCGCGCGGTCGAAGAGATGGCGCAGTTTCTCTGGGCGGTGAACACAGGCAAGGGGCTCAACTGGGGAGCCACGGTGCCCTTCGCGCACGACGAAGCGAGGTACGTCCGATCGTTCGCGTGGCCGTCCCTGATGCACATGGACGACCAAGGGACCGTACACTCTCAGACGCGGCTCGCTCCGTCGGTCCCCGCCGCGCGCGCCCTCGCGGGCAACCTCGAATATAGCGGCGAGCCGTCCGCTGCATCGGCGCGCAGCTACGTCGCGGATCTCATCGCGATCAATGGCGATGACGGCGACCTGTGGGAGCAGTTTCTCTACGCCGATCCGACGCTTCCCACGCAGCCGTACACGGCGGACCCTCTCTCGTACCTGGCAACGGGGCCGGGACACGTCGCGGTGCGTTCGACCTGGCAGAAGGACGCCGTCTGGGGGACGTTCGTCGCCGGGCCGTATATCGATGCTCCCGATTCCGGTGAGCAGTTCTTCAACCAGGGCGCGATCGCCGTCGTGCAGGGTGACCAGCCGATCCTCGTCAATGCGACTGGGTGGTTGCCCCAGGCCGGAGGCAGCGCGGGCGAGACGTTCGTGTACGATGACACATGGGGAACAAGGACGCGCCTTCTGAACAACACGTTCTACGTCGCCGGCGCCACCCAGGACGAAGTCACGCCCGCACTCTCGCAGACACACGTTGACAAGTACGAAGAGCAGGGGGTCTTCGTCCACGCGCGTGGCCTCCACATCGGGGACATGTACGGCACGGCCGGCGTCGGAGTGCCACAGTTCACGCGCGACTTCGCGTACCTGCGGCCGGGGACGTTCGTCGTCTACGATCGCACGACCGTGGGCACCACCGCCGACCAGTGGCTCGCGTGGCACACGCCTACGGAGCCTATGGCGGCCACGACGGCCGACCCGACGCAGTCGCGCTTCGATGTGCTCGTGCAGGGATCGGTCATTGGCAGCGTGCGCACGCTCCTTCCGAGAAGTGTGACGACCGCGAAGGTGAATCTGGTGAGCGGCGCCGCGTGGCGTCTGGAGACGCACGCCCCGACGCAGGTCACGGCGCAGGATTGGCTCACCGTCGTCACCGCGGGAAATGCGGTGCCGGAACAAACGCGGCTGTCGTCGACAGACAGCAATGTCATCGGCGGGTCCCTCGTCGGTGTCCACGTCCTCTCCACGAGTCGCAACGCCGTCGTCCTTTTCAACGCCGACCACGCCGCTGCTGCAACAACCTCTGCAGCCACCTACGTCGTCACGCAGACCGCCGATGCCGACCATGTGATCTTCGACATGGCGCCCTCGCCCGGCGGCTACTCGGCCACGGCGACACTGGCGAACGGCAAACTCACCGTCGTCGTCGCACGGGGGGGATCGCTGCCCCTGACATCCCAGGGGACGCTTTCGTTCACCGTGCAAGCGAATGGCAGCGTCGTGTCACCTCCTCCTTCCCCAACGCCCTCGGGCGACGCCGGCGCATCGACCGGAGACGGCGGGATGACTGGCACCGGTGTGGACGGCGGGGGACTCGGAGACAGTGGGGGCGGAAACAGCGGGCAGGGTGGCCCCGGCCAGGGCGACGGCGGCTGCTGAGGCCGGGGCCGCGTCATCGCGACGAACGGAGCACGCCGACGACGGTGCGCGAAGGCGAGAGGACGCTCCCGACGACGTAGAGCGCGCCGCTGCCATCGACGGCGCCCGCGGCAGCTACGCGCCCGTCACCCGACGGATCGTCGTCCAGCTCGCGGAAGATGACGCGCCCGGCCGGGTCGTAGGCAATCGAGCCGAAGGCCGGGACGCCGTCGGACCCGTATGCCGTACCGGCGACGTAGGCGTTGCCGGCCACATCGAGCGCGACCGCTCGTGCTTCGTGTTCGCCAGGCGCATCCCAGCGGTATCGGTCGGTCCACCGGATCCGACCCGCGGCGTCGAGTTGCATCGTGAGGTACGAGTCGGGAAGCGCGCTGCCGGCGAAGCCAGTCACCGTGACGCGCCCCTCGGGATCGACTGCGATGGCGGTCGCGATGTTGCGCGCGGCTTCGTCCAGAGTCGCCGTCCACAAGGCGCGACCCGCGACGTCGTATTTACTCACCGCCAGCTGGATGCTTGGCTCCGCGTCGATTGTGCTCCGGACAGCCCGGGCGATAGCGACATGGGGCGCACCGAAGGCATCGAGCACAATCCCCCGCGACGTCGTCTGAGGGACATGCTCTGGGTCGTCGTCGACGCGCGTCGCCCAGAGGCGCGCACCGCGAGCGTCGTACGCGAAGAGCGTTAGATGGTCCTGGTCGCCGTCGGTCGACTCGCCGGCGACATAGGCGTGAGCGTTGGCATCGAGCGCGACGTTGCGACCGGCAGCGCCTAGACCGAGAGGCCCCAGCTCAGACGCTTGCCACGCGACGTTCCCGTCCGTGTCGTACGCAACTGTGCGTGCGAGGGTGTGGGTGCCGTCGGAGCCGACGCCGGTGGCGACGACGTGCCCCCCGCCTCCAACAGCGAGGTCGCAGAGCGTTCCGGCGCCGTCGCTGCGCGCGGACCAGCGGAGCGCGCCGTTCGCATCGAACGACACGACGAGAAAGCCACCAAGCGGTGCGGGCCCGCGCTGCCAGCTCCCCGCTGCGTAGACATTGCCCGCGGCGTCGATCGCGAGCTTCGTGGCGAGGTCCGCGTCGTCGGAGGGATCACCGTAGGCGCTCGCCCAGTCGAGTGTGCCGTCGCGTTCGTAGGCCAGGACGCCAAAGGCCCGTTGCCCGAGGCCCGCGAGCACAATCGCTCGGCCGCGCGGATCCATCGCCACGTCCACCGCCGCATCGCGCGCGCTCGCGCTGGTCCACGCGTGTGTCCGCCACCAGCGGGAGGGTGCGCTCGTCTCCGGGCCCGCCTCGGTCGACGACTTCAAGCCACCCTCCACGGCCAGCACCGGCTCGTAGCCCGACGTTCGGTCCGGGATCGAACTCGCGCACCCCGCTGCGGCAATCACAACCACTCCAGAGAAGACGCGAGTCACCATGAATGCGCTGGGGTTGACGCAAAACACGCGCCAACGTTCGTTGCCGGAAGCGACCAAGAGCGAGCACCCGGCGATCGCCTAGCAAGCCCTTCCTTGCCGGCGGCTGGTCACTCCACGGTGACGGATTTTGCCAAATTGCGGGGACGATCCACGTCGCAGCCCCGAAGAACGGCGACGTGGTAGGCGAAGAGCTGGAGAGGAATCGCATAGAGAATCGGCGCCAAGCTCGGGTGAACGGCCGGCAACCGGATCACCGTGCGAGCGAGGGAGTCGAGCGCGTGCTCTTCCTCGCTGACGAAGGCGATGATGGGCGCGCCGCGGGCAGCCGCCTCTTGCAGGTTGCTCAGCATGCGATCTCGGTGCACGTCGTTCGGGAGCAAGGCAAGAACAGGCATGTGCGCATCGATGAGGGCGATCGGGCCGTGTTTCATCTCGCCCGCCGGGAAGCCCTGTGCGTGGATATACGAGATCTCCTTTAGTTTGAGGGCGCCCTCGAGAGCGACCGGATAAAGCGGGCCCCGGCCCAAGTAGAGGGCGTTCGGTGCGGCCTGCCACTCGAGCGCAAGTGCCTCCAGCTCGCGCTCCAGCGAGTGGACGCGCTCGACTTGCCCCGGCAGCGCAAGCAGACCACGGATGATGGCCGCCCTCTCGCACGCGGACACCGTGCCGCGCGCCCGACCGAGATGAACGGCCACCAGCATCAGAAGGGCCAGTTGGGTGCTGAAGGATTTCGTCGAGGCAACCCCCATTTCAAGGCCCGCGTGGGTGAAGAGGACGCTCTCGGCAACCCGGGTTACCTGCGAACCGATCGAGTTGCAGATGCCGAGCGTCCGCGCTCCTCGCTGCTGAGCCTCCTTCAGCGCCGCGACGGTGTCGGCGGTTTCTCCGCTCTGCGTGACGGCGACAGCGAGCGTATTCGTCGAGACGACGGGATCGCGGTAACGAAACTCGGAGGCGTAGTCCACCTCGACCGGGATCCGCGCGATCTGCTCGATCCAACACTTGGCAATCAGCCCCGCGTGCCAGGAGGTACCACATGCAAGAATCGATATTTTATCGATATTCGTCCAAGCCTCCTCCGCAAAAGGCAACCCTAGCGATACTTCTGCCCCGCGCAGATGGGCTTCGACCGTCCGGCGGATCGCCGCCGGCTGTTCGAAAATCTCTTTGTGCATGAAATGCCGGTAGCCGCCCAGCTCCGACGCACCCCGGTCCCACTCCACGCGGTGCACGCTGCGCTCGACCTGATTGCCGTCCGTATCGAAAACGCGAAGGCCGCGGTTCGTCAACTCTCCGACGTCTCCGTCTTCCAGGTAGACCACGTCCCGCGTATGCGGAAGAAGCGGAGCCACGTCGGACGCAACGAAGTACTCGCCGTCTCCGATGCCGACGACGAGGGGCGGGCCCGAACGAGCAAGCAGTATTTTGTCGGGATGATCCGCGTGCACACACGCGATTGCGTACTTCCCGCGCATCCTACCGACCGCCGCGGCGAACGAGTCGCTGTAGTCCCGGCCTCGGGCCATCATTTGCGACAACAACATCGGAAAGCACTCGGTGTCCGTTTCGCCGCGGGGAAGGTCTCCACTTTCCTTTTGCAATTCGAGACGGATGGCCATGAAATTTTCGAATATGCCGTTGTGAACCACGGCGATCTTGCCGTCCAAACTTGTGTGGGGATGAGCGTTCTCCTCGGAAGCTCGGCCATGCGTTGCCCATCGCGTGTGACCGATTCCTACCCGCGACGCCTGCGCATGGCCGTTCAGCCGCTCCAGTTTGATTTCGAGGTCCCCAAGTCGGCTCGTGGTGCGTGTAACCTCGACAGCGCCCGATGGGTGTAGAAGCGCGACTCCCGCGCTGTCGTACCCGCGATATTCGAGCTGCCGGAGACCCCCCAACAAAATCGGAGCAGCTTCCCTGTTTCCTAGGTAACCGAAGATGCCGCACATGGTGTTTTCACGCTCCAAGAGAGTCACTGCGCGCAGGTCGCCACGCGATCTCTCTCGCCCTCGATCGGATGAGCAAGCAACATGCCTGCCGTCAAAGCCACGTGAGACCCAGGCTCTCCGGCTGGCGGTCGGTCTTGAGGGCGTCGCACCACCCCCCGGCTCCGCGGATTCCTTTCACGGACGGTCGCTCGTGTCCTTCCGCCGGCTCGCTCTTTCCACGATGATGGTCTTGATTTTCCCGCTCCGGATCTGAGGCGCGATCGTCTCGTGAAACTCGACGGAGACGGGTAGCCCGCGGAGATACTCGGCGAACCGACGTGTGATCGCCGCGAAGGCGTCCTCGCTGAACTCCCGGCCCCGGACGACCCTGAGCACCACGGCTCCGTCACCGCGCTGCATTGCTTGAAATTGTCGAACGATGTCTTTCCGTGCGTCGCTAAAGAGAACGTGGAACACGATGCCGGGCACAGTGTTCCCATCGCCATCAATCAACGTGTCGGCGCGACGGCCGTCCACGCGCGCTACCTTCGCCAGGTCGCGCCCACAGGCACAGACGCCCGACTCGGCGAGGATCGCGACGTCGCCGTTCACGTAGCGAATCATCGGCATGCCGAAATTGTGGAGATCGGTAACGACGACATCCCCCGGCTGTCCTCGCGGGACACCTCGCCGATCGCTCACGACCTCGACGACAAGGTTCTCCTCCTGGATGTGCATCCCGTCGTGCGCCTCGCACTCGGCGGCGATCAGCATCGTCTCGCGAGATCCGTATGTCTCGAAGATGGCCGGGCCGAAGGCGCTCGCGAGCACAGCGCGATCTCCCGGAAGCACCGCCTCAGCCCCGCAGATCACGGGAACGTCGTCCCAATCTCGGAGGCCCTCGTCCAGAACCCAACGCGCAAACTGCGCGCACGACTGCGTGTAGCACACGACCACGCTTGGCCGGATCTTGCGGAGGAGCACGAGCGCGGCCCGTCGGGACGCGACGTCCTGTTTCATCGAATCGACGAACGTTTCGCGGCGGAGCGCGCGATCAGCACGTATCTTGAGGCTCGGTCGTGCGGCAGAGACGGCTGCCCAGTAGTAGAAGGTCTTCAGACCGGGGCGATACCCCGCCCACCCGTATCCTCGAAGCTTCACGGCTTGCCGCCAGTATTCGCTCGTCATCGAGTACTCGAACTTGAGCGGGCAGCCCGTGGACCCGCTGGTCCCCTTCTTGAGGGTCCTTCCGCGATGAGCTGGATCGACGAGATCCGCGTATCGCTCGCGGACGATCTGGCGCGTCAGAAGAGGGAGCGCTTCGAGATCGCGGAGCGACGTTACTCCACGCGGATCGAAGTGCTCTCTCCGGAACAGCTCTCGGTAGTACGGAATGTGCGTCGCCGCGTGCAGAAGCAGAAGGCGAAGTTCGCTGAGTTCGCGCTTCGACCGCTCTTCACGAGGCAGCCATTGACTCGCCTCCAGGTACTCGAGGTACTTCAGGGTGTCCCGACGGCGAACGACGCGCTCCCACGAAGGCATCAGAATGGAGCCGAAGAGAGCCGCGTACGCCCGATCGACGGCATGCGTCACGCCGCTTGTCGTCAGGCTGCGATCGGCCACCCTGCCCTCCCGAGCCGTCGACAGCGGCGGAGGGTGCTCTCATAAAGCGCCCCGTACTCCCTTGCCATTCGATCCACCGAATAGCGAAGGTGAATTTCCTGTCTTCCAGCTTCGCCCAGTTGGCGCGAGAGCGTGCCGTCCGTGGAAAGGGACTCGAGCTGAGACGCGAGCGAGGTACGATCCCCTGTTGGCGAGAGTAGCCCCGTTACCCGATGCTTCAGAAGGTCCGGAATGCCACCGACGGCCGTGCTGAGGACCGGCAGTCCCGTGGCCATCGCTTCGAGGAGCACCAGAGGTAGGCCTTCGGTCCGGGAGGTGAGCGCAAAAGCGTCGAGCGCAGCGAGAATGCCCTCGACGTCCTCGCGCTGGCCCAGCATGTGAACGTAGCGGCCATTGGGAACTCGCGCGATGCGTCCCCGGAGAGCGCCGCGCTCTGGTCCGTCACCGACGATGACGAGCCGCCGGCCTTCGCTCAGGAGCGGTGCCATGGCGTCTATGAGGAGCCCCTGGTTCTTCTCGACCGCAAGGCGGCCCACGGTTCCGACGACCCATGCATCGTCGCGAATCTCGAGTTCCTTGCGGAGCTCGCAGCGTGCAAGGCGGCTGGGGGCGAATCGCACGACATCGACTCCGTTCGGGATGACGTGAAGACGAGACGGCTCGCAATCGCCCTGCTCGAGCGCTTTCGCCGCCAGCGATGGGCTCACGGCTACGTAGGCATCGGCGAGCTTCGCGGCGGCCCGCCGGAGCCATATCCGGCGCCGTCGATCGGGATTCACTCCATGCTTGGAGTGAACGACGACCGCCCCGGCGAGCCACGCCGCCGGCGCGCCGTAGATGAGGGCGTGCGGATTGTGCGTATGAACCACATCGACTCGGTGGCGCCGCAGGTGAGCTGCGAGGCGCAAGGGCAAGGACGGATCGACCCGCGGTCGCTTCGCAATGGTTTCGGGCAGCGCACCTGCGGCGTGAAAGGCGGCCGCGGTCGGACCCTCGAGTCCGGAAGCGATCGAGATTGCGAGGACCTCGTAGCCCGCTGACCGTTGGAGCCGGGCTAGGTCCACCGCCACGCGCTCTTGCCCGCCCTGCCCGAACGAGGAAAGGACGTGTGCGATGACCATGGTAGTCGTCATCGTCCGAGCCCACGCATCATGACCCAAGGGGTCTTGAGGATGATCATGAGCTCGGTGCCGATGAAGGACCGGAAGTGCTCGAGAGAGGCGACGTAGGCGAGGTCAAACAACAACTTCGTCCTCATGTCGTCGGCCTCCGATCCGTCTGCGTTCGCCAACTTGAAGGGGTTCACAAGGCAATTATCCATTTGGGCGATGACGCTGCCGCGCGGGGCTCGCCCGCTGTAGCCGAGAGAGATCTGCGCGAGCCCAGTAATCCCCGGTTTGCAGTCGCGCATGCGTTCTTCGAAAAACGGGATGGCGAGCGTAAGGTTCTCGAACAGCTCCGGTCGCTCCGGCCGGGGTCCTACGAGGCTCATGTCGCCGATGAGCACGTTCCAGAGTTGAGGAAGCTCGTCGAGCCGAGTCTTGCGCAGGAATCGCCCGACCCTGGTCACGCGCTGGTCGTTCTCACCGGCGAGGATCGCCCCCGTCTCCTTCTCCGCATCGACTCGCATGCTGCGAAATTTCAGCATGTCAAAACTGGCGAATTGACAGTGTCTGCTCGCGCCTCGCGCGCCGATGCCCGCGGCGCGCTTCTGACGGTAGAAGATGGGACCGGATGAATCGAGCCGGATCGCGACCAAGACGAATGGGAGCAGGATAGCCGTGACGAGCAATCCAAAAATAGCCATGACGACATCGATGCCCCTTTTTACGACTCGCACAGCGAGCGGGATGCCCAACGGGCGAATGAGCGCTCGGACGCGACTCTCGTCGGTTGGTTTGTCGATCGGGAAGCACAACAGGGATGACATGGACATGGACGTCTCCGTGCTCGGAACGCTACGCAATCGCGGCCGAGTAACTGTGACCGTGTGGCACGACGGACAACAAAAGCAAGAAGCAAGCCGCCAGTCGTTTGGGCGAGTCGACGTGCGCGGGTCGCAATGCGCAAAGCCGGAACGACGGTCGACTAAATTGGTTTCGGGCATGGCCAACATCCAAATGAGAGATTACTCATGCAATCGATGGGCATTGCTTCGTTGCGTCTCGCTCTGATCGCGCTTTCGTTCGTCGTCGTGCTCGCTTGTGGCGGCCGATCCCGCGACGCCAGCGCGGTCTACGCCGAAGCCGCTCGGAACGATCCCCGTACTCGGCCCTACGTAATCGGCGTCTCCGACGTCGTGCGCGTCACCGTGTGGAAGGATCCGAATCTGTCGACGGATGCCGCGGTGCGTCCCGATGGAACCATCACGCTGCCGCTCGTCGGTGAGCTCGTCGCGGCCGGTCAGACCGTCGTCGAGCTCCAGAGAGAGATCGCGCAGCAGCTCTCGGCCTTCGCGAAGGACGCCGTGGTGACCGTGGCCGTCACCGAGGTCAACAGCTACCGATTCACGGTCGCCGGGAACGTCGAGCACCCGGGTATGTTCATGTCGAGGTACTACGTCACCGTCTCGGAGGCCATCGCTCTCGCAGCAGGTCCAAACCGCTACGCTTCCACTGGCAGCGTGGTCATCGTCCGGGGCTCGCGCCGCATTCCGATCGACTACGGTGCCGTCCTCTCGGGAAAGAGCCCGGAGCAAGACATCGTGGTCCTCGCAGGTGACGCGGTTCGAGTGCCGTAACCCGTGACGCTCGTACGTGACACCGTCCGAGGCGCGCTGTGGACCATCTCGGCCGGCATCGGCTCGCGGGCGATCGGCCTGGCGGGCACCCTGCTCGTGACTCGATTCGTGACTCCTGCCGACTACGGAGAGGTAACAGTGGCGGCCGTCGTCGTCATGACCGCGAATCAGCTCTCGACCATCGGCTTCGGGCAGTTTTTGATCGCACGGCCGGATGCGCCGCGAAGCGTCGCGTTCCACGCGACCGTCTTTCATGTCGGCCTCGGGACTCTCGCCGCGGCCGTCGTGCTCGCGTTCGGTGGGCGCTTCGGTCCCGCTCTCGACGCGCCGGAAATGGTTAGGTTCCTGCCGGGACTCGTCCTGAGCGGGTTCCTCGACCGCCTTTCGTACGTTCCTGAGCGGGTCCTCGTTCGGGACTTGCGCTTCCGCGCGGTAAGCGGGGCGCGAACGGCCGGAGATCTCGCACACAGTCTCGTTTGCGTGTGGCTTGCCGCGGTCGGTTGGGGCGGACTGGCGATCGTCATGGGCAATGTCGCTCGGTCCGCCGTTAGGACGACGTCGTTCGTCACTGCCGTCAAGCTCCGGGACTGGGTGGAACCCTCCCGCTTGTCACTCGACGTCACGCGGACCCTCTTCGCCTTCGGTGTGCCGATGTCGCTCGGCTCTCTCTGCGCCTTCGCCTCGCGGCGCTGGGACAATCTGTTCGTATCGCGCTTCTTCGGCCCTGGGCCGACCGGCATGTACAACCTGGCGTACAATCTCGCGGACGTGCCGGCGATCCAGGTGGGCGAGCAGATCGGTGATGTACTGCTTCCGTCGTTCGCCCGGATAGAAAGCGCGCGCCGGCCCGCCGCTCTCGTTCGGTCGATGGGGATGCTCGCGCTGGTCGTGTTCCCGCTCGCCATCGGTTTGGGTGCCGTGGCTCCGACCCTGGTTGCCGCGGTTTTCGATGCCCGCTGGCGTCCACTCGGCCCGATGCTCGTGCTCCTCTCGGCGCTCTCGGTGGCGCGGCCCATTGGGTGGACCGTCGAGTCGTACCTTCAGGCGCGCGAGAGGCCTCGCCTCATCCTCGGGCTCGAAGCATTCAAGGTCTTCGCGCTGGTTCTCCTGATGGCAACGTTCGGAAGATTGAGCCCCCTCTGGATCTGCGGCGCGGTGGGGATCGCGTTCGCGGCGCATGCGCTCGCCTGTCTGTGGGTCGTCCGACGGATCGATGCACTGCCGCTCCTGCGCTCCCTCGGCTCTTTGTGGCCCGCGCTCGCAGCCTCGGCTCCCATGGTGGGGGCGGTGCTCGTCGCTCGGCAGGCGCTCCTGGTGTCCGGCAATGGGAAGCCCCTCGAGTGTCTCTCGGTCGAGGTCCTCGCCGGCGCCACGGGATACGTGCTCAGCGCGCTCGTCCTCGCCAGAGGCCCCTCCCGAGAACTCGTAGCGCGCGTCGTCGACGCCATCCGCTCGCATTGAGCTGCGCTCCCCGACAGTCTCGGGGAGTGGCGAGGAATCCCATCGCCGGGGTCGGGTTGGCAACGCGCCAATCACGTTCGCGCGCTGCCTCTCGCGGCATTGTCCCAATCGGCTCGGCTCTGCGGCCGGCGGCCCTTCGCGGCCTGCGCATGAACCATTTCTCGGGCTTGCGCGGCTCGCAGCATTGGATCGAAAAGCCGAGGCAATGTGCGTGCCGCGAAAGTTGCGGTGCAAACACCGCGGCACAGCGCATGCTCCGCCTCGTGGCGTGCACCAACTCGCGTCGTGTCATCTTGCTTCGAACCCGAGCGGGGTGCTCACCCGGTGGGATCACGCCGGCTTTCACGTCGCCGCGGAACACCGAGGCGCAGGTGGAACGGCTGGCGGCGGCGACTTTTACACGCTTGCCGTCCGATCTCCGGGACACATCGGAGTGGTCATCGGCGATGCCTGCGGCCGTGGAGCGGACGGCGAGGCACAGATTTCCCGGATCCTTCCCATGATCCGTCAGCTCGCTCTCTCGGGGGTCGCACCGGCGGAGCTCCTCATGGAGCTGAATCGCACAGTGGCGACGGAGCTTGCGCCGGACCGCTTCGTGACGGCTGCGGCATTTGAGTTCGACATGAGGACTGGCGTCCTCACCATAGCCAATGCCGCGCACGTGCCTGCCATCGTGCGCCGTGCTCGTGACCGCCTCGTCTCGGTTGTCGGCCGCGCGTCGGGAATGCCTCTGGGCATCGTGGAAAGCACGACGTACCGGAACGAGCGTTACGAGCTCAATCGGGGCGACGTGGTTGTGTTGATGACGGATGGTGTGCTCGAGGCCGTCGAGTCGGATCTACTGAACATGAGCACGCTGAAGGAGTTCCTCGCCGAAGCCGCAGACGGGGCAGGCAACGTGCACGTTTCCCTTCTGCGGAAGTTCGAGGAATGTACGACGGGAAAGCGTGTCGACGACATGACGCTCGTAGCGGTCGAAGGAATGCGCGAGCCGATTTCGGGAAGCTTCGCGGATCTTGCTCGAGCGAGTTGAGCGATGCGCGTGCTCATCCTGACGAAGATCTTTCCGAATCGTGTCGAGCCCCTCTCGTCGCCATTCAACCGGCAGCAGTTCGCGCACCTCGCCCGGCTATGTGAGGTTCGGATTCTCGCCACGATTCCATGGTTTCCTGGCGCCAAAGCGCTTTCGCGGTGGTCCCGAGCCGGGCGAGTTTTCGACGTTCCCAAGGAAGACTGCATCGAGGGGATCCCGGTTCGGCATCCCCGTTTCGTCTTCGTCCCCAGGCTCGCTCCGGGGCTCTCCGGACCACTCTACGCCGCGTCCCTCGCCACGACGGTGCTCAGGTACCGCGGCAAGGTGGACGTCGTGCTCGGTTCCTGGGCGTATCCCGACGGATTCGCCGCCGTGGTACTCGCTGAGATGCTCGGGACTCCTGCCGCGATCAAGCTGCACGGCTCCGACATGAACGTCGTGGCGCAACTTCCGGGCCCACGTCGTGCGCTGGAGTGGGCTTTCCCGCGAACCCAGCGCATCGTGGCGGTGAGCCACGCGCTTCGTGACGAAGCGATCAAGCTCGGAGCCTTCTCGGACCGTGTCGACATCGTTCCCAACGGCATCGATCGGACACGCTTCCGTCCACAGGACAGGTGCGCCGCGCGCCGCGTGCTGGGCCTTTCGCAGGACAGCGCGATCGTTCTCTACATTGGCCACATCGAGCGTCAAAAGGGGGTGCTCGATCTCGTTCGCGCGTTTGCGGCCCTGACGAAGCGCAGGAAGGATACCTCTCTCGTCATGGTTGGGGATGGCACCGGGTTGGCGGATTGCCAAAGGCTGGCGGCGGACCTCTGCGTCGACGTTTCATTCGTCGGCGCAAGGCCACATGACGAGATCCCGCGATGGATCGCGGCCTGCGACGTGTTCGCGCTTCCCAGCTGGAACGAAGGGACGCCCAATGTCGTGCTCGAGGCCCTCGCGTGCGGTCGACGCGTCGTCGCAACCCGTGTCGGCGGCACGCCGGACGTCATCACGACGGATATCCTTGGCGTCCTCGTGCCGCCCGGCGATCCGCCCGCCCTCGCCATCGCCCTCGATGATGCTATGTCAAATGCCTGCGACGCCGCAGTCGTTTCCGCTGCTCTGAATGCACCGGACTGGGGCGAAAGCGCGCAGTACTTGCATGCGAGTCTCGTGGCTGCGTGCGAAGGTGGCGCGCGCAAACGTGCGGCCTGAGGTGTCTAAGCGGATTCGTGCAGAGCAGCTGGACAACATGGATATCGTTCGATTCTCCGTCCCCGGAACACTCCTCTATCGCGACGTGGTGCTGCGGGTCGTCGCGTCCGCGTGCCGCCTCGGGCGGAGCGGCGCAAGAGGAGCGCAAGAGTCAAGCCAACGGCGCGTCGCGGACTTCGACGACAAGGTCGTGTCCGCAGTGGGCGAAGCGTTCAACAATGTTGCCATACACGCCTACGCTGACGCGCGGGGAGAGGCGAACCTGGAGTTAGCGTTTGAGTTGGACGGGCTGACCGTCGGGCTGCTGGACACGGGCAAAGGCTTCAATCTCTCCGCGGAGCTCGGCCAGAATCTGGAGACATTGCGGGAGTCACGCATGGGTCTCGAGATCATGCTCGCCTGCATGGATGAAGTGACCTACGTGCGCGGCGGGCGCGGCACGCCGAACGTGCTCACGATGACCAAACGCTATTTTTCGAAGGTCGGCGCATCGAATTGCGGAAACCGAACTGCCTTGGTGCGCGCATAGTCGACTGCCGCGCGGAAAATCCGCGCGAATTCTCCTGCCTGTCGTTGTCGCTGGAAGCGCTCGATGTCGACGGCGCGCGAGACGTCATCGTCGAACGCGCTGGTCTTCCCGTCGCGAAACAACCGGAGCCTGCGTGACAGGGTGGCAAAGATTGCCTCCGAATCTCTCGGGTGGATGACCTCGCCGAGGGCATGGTCTCGGACCAGGTCCGCTAGCGCGCCTTCTGGCGCAAGCGCCAGGCATGGCCGGCCCGCGTACATGATTTCGAAGATCTTTGCGGGGTAGATGCGGCTGGCACCGGGCAAATCGTCGAGCAGGCACAACACGGCGTGGCTTCGTGCGAGCTCCGCGAGGGCCCGCTCGTGTTCCAAGTATCCAAGGCGCTGCACGCCAATGGCCGCCGTGCCCTCGAAGTGCGAGGCCTCGGTTTCAACGATGCGCCCGATGAAGCGCACCTCCAGCAGCTTGCCGAGCTCAGGCTCTCGAACGTGGAGCAGGCGAACGGCGTCCAGAAGGCCGCGGGCGCTCGTGAGGCGAAAGACCGTACCCACGTAGGTAAGGACGAAACGATCCGTCCTCGGCCGAGGAAGCGGCATCGGGAAGTCGTCCGGGTCGTAGCCGTTGGGGATGGCGTGCACGCGGCTTGGGTCCAGAAAGTCGAATCGTGCGAGAAGCTCCAAACGGAAAGCGTCCGTGGCAGTCGTCACGGCGTGGGCAGAGCGCAGGATTGCGCGTTCGAGCCACGCGCCGGCTCGCGCCGAGCCGCCCATCTCGTAGAGGCCCTGCGTCGTCATCCACTCGTCGCGGTAGTCGAGCACGACGGCTGTTCGAGAGCGCAGGCGCGCGAGGGCTCCGAGCACGAATTGCGAAAACGGTGGGCCGCTTATGAAGACTACGTCGTCTGCGTTCCGCGAAGCGAGCCGCGCTCCGAGCGCGAGGCCGGCGGACGGCAACCATAGGACCTGCGGATCCGGCACGAGGAGCTGCCGTCCGAGCTTCACGAGCTGCCTCTTGCTCCGTGCGAGGAAACCCGGCGCGGCCCCCGCCGCGGCGTTCCATGCCAGTCGCTTGGCCGAGTAACTCGGTTCGAGGGTCGACGCGCGCAGGATCTCAGTGAACTCGGGGATGTCGCGCGCGAGCGACTCGTCATGAAGCGGCACCGATGCGTTCGCGACCGTGAGCACGGCCGGGGTCACCCGGTGAGACGGAAGGTACTTGACGAGCTTGAGCACTCGCTGGACGCCCGCACCGCCTACCGGCGGGAAGGCGTAGGACACGACCAGGGCGCGCAGGTTGCTCACCTCGCCCCGCATTCGGTGGCGCTCACGCGAACAAAGCCGCCGGCCGTCGCGGCGGATGCCGAGGCATCGTTGGTAGGTGAGATCTCGAAGAGGCAGGACGCCGCCGGGTCGACGGACACCTTGTAACGGCGCCCCGGCTCGAGCCCGACGACGAGGACGACGTCCGCGCCGTCGCCAAGTGCAACGCGCCCTCCTTTCTTCGCGTCGGTGAAGAGCACGGCGGTCCTTCGCCCTTCGACGGCGCCCACACAGCCGCGCATCCCTTCGCCTGACACGCTCCGCGCGGCAGGAGCATCGCCATTGGCCCGATCGACGGTGATGAAATGCAAGAAGCCGCGATCGCGAGTGCCGCGCGGGCTTGGAACCTCGACGCGCCACATCGGCCCCCAGGGATGGTCGGCTCGGTGAGAGCCCTCACCCGACGGCGAAGGCTCGCGCACCGCCACGGCCCCCGCGTTCTCCGGCTCGAGCGTCCGAATGTCCACGCGCGACTGGCCCACGACCGCGCTGGCGAGCCCCACTACTACCCTGGGGTTCGTCGTCACGTGAGCGGCCCAGGTCACATCGTATTCGGGGCGTTCGAGGACGACTCTGTCGTCCAAGACGAGAAGAGAAGGGCGCAAGAAGGCGAACGTCCGCACCATCTGCCGCACGGAGCGCTCCGTGCACCCGTCTTCGGCACAGGACGGCGCGTATGCTTCCCCGATGTCACCCACCGCGACGGCCACGACGCCGTCGTCGGCAAATCGCGTCGTCCGAACCTTCGTTCCCCAGACCCCTTGATTGGGAGGGTAGTTGAGATGGCGACCGCCGTCGTCGACGAGCAGCGTGTTGTGGTTGATGGTTGCCGAGCCTTCCGAGTCTCCGCCGTCGACGAGCAGGCCGTCGGCGCCGCGAAAGAGCTCGAAGTGACCCTGGTCGGCGTCCTGATGGTCTTCGGCGAGTCGCGGGCCCGCTTGGAAGGACGCCCAAACGGCGCTAGGCGACCAGTTGCTGCGCACGAACGTCAGCCCCTCTCCCGGAAGATGCAAGCTCGTGGGCGCGCCCTCTCGCGGGGACCGCTCGAGGGCTCCGGGCCGGTCTGCGAGAAGGCCAACCCAGGCTTGCTCGCGCCGGAGTGGTGGCAGGGCGTGCGCCATCATCCACCGCGCTTCGGCGACACGCGCGTCATCGGTGCCCTCGAGCGCCACGATGGCGGCCGCGAGCCCTGCAGCGGACGGCCGCGCAGGGTGCTCACTCCACGTCCCGCCGTCGTAGACGGAGTGCTCGTCCGGGAGGAGAGCGTGCGCGTGGTATGTCACCATTTGCGAGAGCCAGGGCAGCTTGCTGGCGATGTCCAGGCCCGCCCCCGTCTTGAAGGCACGGGACACGAGCGCGATCTCCACGGTGGTATACTCCCCGTATTGCCAACCCTCCGGCCATCCTCCACCCGCGAGCTCGTCTCGAAAGGTCGGCAAGACGCTCTCGGCGAAGGCGCCCCTGGCGCGCGCGAGCCATCCGTCCGCCAATGGCGACTCACCCGACGCGGCCAGCCCCGCGAAGCTCAGCGTCGTGAGATAGCCCCAGTAGTAATTGGCCGTCGGCCTGTCCCGCAGATACCCCTTGGCCTCGTACCAATTGAGCCACTCATCGAGCCGTTCGAGCGCGTGAGCCTTGAGCCTTGCGTCCATTCCGGGCGTGTCGCGGAGCCAGTCGTAGCCGAGGGCCACGTACGCGCCGAAGGTGCGAATGCCGTAGCCCGAGTCGTGGGTCACGACGTCTTTGCCGCCCTTCGCGTCCCCCAAGATGAACCGGTCGTCCAGAAGAGCACGGAAGTAGCGAATCGCTTCCTCGGCATACCGGGTGTCGCCCGTTCCGTGCCAGATCAGAGACGCGTCCGCGATGGCGTCTGCCCACTCGAAACCCTGGTAGCCCGACGCAATGGGAGCCTCGAGCGCCTCGTCCGCGCGGGCCACGACTGCATTCCAGGCGCTCGTCTTTAGTCGCGCAGAATCCGAGAGGCGAGCGGTGGCTTGGGCGTCGAGCAAGAGCCGGTACCGACTACCTGCCGGCGGCACAAATTCCACGTTGGGCGCACCGAGTTCTACGACGGGAGCGTGCCGGACCGGGGTTCGCGCGGCTGGCTCGCCGGAGAACCGATGGATCGCGCACCGAGTGCACGCGAGCGTGACCGCGAGCGCGAGTCCAAGAAGAGTGCAAGTCAGGACTCGGCTTCTGGCTTTGCGCGTGATCATGCGAGCACCCATCGCGTGTAGGCGTGAACGAGAACAATGACGGCCGCGTCCATCGTGAGGACGGCCGCGAAATCGCGCAGACCGAACCGGACCTTGACCGTCGGGTGATGCCGGCGCGCGGCCGAATACAGCGCACCCGATAGGCCGATGTAAATCCAGAGGACGTAGTGGTAGGTGAACGAGAGGAAGAAGATCCCGACGGCAAGGCCGGCAAACGCTGCGATAAGCCCCATTGCCCAGGGGCGCGCGGCCGAGGCCCCCGCAAGAGCGTCGCCAGTCCCGGCGTGCGCACCGTTCGTGTCCCGGAGAATCACGAACGGGATCTTCGCCGCAAGATAGACAACGATGGTGAAGATCACCATTCCCGGTGGGCCGAGCTCGGAGAGCGACAACAAATAGGAATTGTGCGCGGTCATGTAGTTGTATTCCGTGAACTGCCCGAGTCCCACGCCGATGACGGGGTGCGAGCGCCAGATCGCGAGCGCCGTAGCCCAGCAATCGAGCCGCTCGAGAGTGGAACTGGAGGCCTCCTCGCCGCTTCTCCCGCCGAGCAACAGAAGGGGAGCCGCGAGGACGGAGCCGAGGACCAGGCCTTTGGCCCCAAAGCGTTTGAGGCCGTACGCCCCGAGCACGGTGAGGACGACGATCTGCCCGCCGCGTGAGCCCGTCAGTACCGCGCAGAGCAGCACGAGCGCGAGCGCGATCACCGACACGACGCGCCGACCTAGAGTCTTCTTGCGACTCTCGCTGAATGCGTACGCGAGCGGCAGGCCGACGCCGCCAGCGAGCGAGAGCTCGTTCGGATCCTGGAGGACGCCCCGGTAGCGCACGCGGCCCCCGCCGACCGAGGTTGTGCCGAGGAGACCGATATGCTCGCAGGCGTACTCCGCGCCTGGCTCCACGTCGCCGAGGTAGCAAGTGCCGATCGAGTCGCATGGGCGGCCATCCGGCGTTCCCGTCGACGTGTCGCCCTGAGTGGACTGATCGACGACGACGCAGCCCATTGGAGCAAACCCCTGATGGACTCCTACGAAACACACGAAAATGACCATGGCCAGCACGGCACCCGCAACAACGTGAAGCGCCCGAAATGTTTGAACTCCATGAGCAATCAGCAAATACAGAGATGCGCAGATGGCGAGACCTGTAATGGGAGCGAGCGCGCCGCTCGGAGTGCGAATGATCACCGTGAACGCGCCCCATACGACGAAAAGTGCGATCCAGGGAAGCAGCGGTGTGGACCGAATTTTGATATTTCTCAGTCGAATATCCAGCGCTGCCCCGAAGAGGGCCAGCGTAACGAAGACGTAGAGCAGAGGGATCGTACGCAGCTGTTCGAAGAACTCCTGAGGCCGTGCGTAAATGAAAACGACGAGGAAGATGATCCCGGGTATGGCCAACATGGCTTCAATCGCTTCCGCCGCTTGGTTCAGCGAGCACAGCGAAACCCCAGGGGCTGGCTGTCGTCCGCAAGGTCGTACCAGTCGCGGGCGCTGGCGCGCTGCCACACGGGCTCGCTCTTGTAGCCCCCGCCGCGGCCGCCGTAGCGGGTGCCCGTGGCCGGCCCGGTGGGATCGTCCTTGGGAGAAACCTGGTAGTACCCCACGTCGTACCAGTCGGCCACCATCTCGACGACGTTGCCCGCCATATCGAGAGCGCCGTACGGGCTCACTCCTGCGGGAAGCATACCGACAGGCTCCGCATGCGCCCCGCAGCTGGCCATATTCACGTGGGTGCAATCGGGAGCGTCGTTCCCCCAGGGATAGATGCGCCCGTCCGTACCGCGGGCCGCCTTCTCCCATTCCGCTTCCGTGGGCAGGCGCTTGCCGGCCCACGCGCAATAGGCCTTGGCCTGTGCCCACTCGACGCAACCAGCCGGATAGTTCGTCTTGCTGCAGTCCCAGGTCACATAGGGGTTTCGCACGCTTTGGCTGTGACGCACGCGACGTATTGATCCTGAGTGACCTCGGTTCGGTCGATCTCGAACGCGACCAAGGTCACCACATGCGGGGGCTTTTCGTCGTCGCCACACTGCGTGTCGATACCGCTGCAACCCATCGTGAAGTCGCCCGCGCGCACTTGAACCATACCCCCCGGGGCCGCGTCGCTGGTGCAACTCGAAACCGTGCCGCTACCTGCGTCGTCCTTGACGTCGCCGGAGCTGCTCGCTCCGTCAACGGTCGGGGCACCCCCCTCCGGCGTGCTCCCCTCGGACGTCGCCTTGCCCTTCGAAGCACTCCCGCATCCGAGCAGCGTGAGCGCGAGCACGACCCCGGCACCCCCCTTCCTGGCGCGCCGCGGTCTTCCAATCGTCACGTTTGCATTCGTGGCTAGCAGCAAGTGAATTGAGTCAAGCGCGTTGTACGAAAACGGCAGCATGCCGCGAGCAAACGCAATGTGCGTGCCGCGGCTTGCCGTCCGTCTCGAGGCATTCGGCGCGGGCCTTCGGTTCGTTGCTTTCCTTCGCGACATGGCCCGATGCGAACGCCTTTGCAGAACGCCACCTGGCGTCGGCCTTCAGGAAATGTCGAACGCGCGATCGAGGCGGAGAAGCTTGAAGATGACGAGTGGCTGCGCCGTCACGCCCACGAACTTCACTTGTCCACCGTTCGCGCGCACTCGTTTGTAGAGCGAGACGATGAGTCCGACGCCGGAGCTGTCGATGAGGCGGAGCTCGGAGAGGTCCACGGTGACGACGCATTTCTCTTGCGCGGCCAGCGTGTCCAGGACTGCGCGGAGATCCGGGCAGGACAACGCATCGAGTTCGCCGCGCACACGAAGCACCGTCGAACCGGTCTCTTGTACGACTGTATGATTCATGGTGCAGCCAGAGACGCAGCGGCCGTGCCACAGCCGTTCGCCGGGATCTGGGCGCGAATTTCGGCGAAGCGGCTCACGTCATAGGCTCCAGTATTGAACGTCGGGACGGGCCTTCTGCGTTTGACCGCTCTTGACGGGGACATCGGCCCGGGCGCGCCACTTGACAACGCGCTGCGCAACGAACGCCCCCATTCCCTCGTTGATCCTTCGCCCCGCGAGAATCACCTGTGGGTGGTAGCCGACCTTTTCGGCGAGTGCGGTCAAGTAGTACGGGTCGACTCCGATGCAGTGACCACCGACAAGCCGACGCTTCCCGGCGAGAGGGCCGCGCCGACCGTCTCGCTGGCGCGCAGCACCGGCCCCAGATCTGGCCGATGCTTTCCATCGATCGGCGTCGGGACCGCCGCGACGAAGAAGCTGCATCCCTTGAGCGCCCGCGGATCCGCGGTGATCTCCGGCGTCGAGATCGAGAGCGCCGATGGCTTCACCTCGCGTGTCGCATCGATGCCCCGCTGCAGGCTTTCCACACGCGCCTTGTTGACGTCGAAGCCGATCGTGTTCTTGAACTTGCCTGCGAATGCGAGTGCGACCGGCAAGCCGACGTATCCGAGACCGATAACCGCAATGCGCTCTTCCACGGAGCCTCACGATGCAAGAGTTGGTCCGAAGCTCGGACCGCAATCGATTTCGCTCAATGAGCGAGGGCTCGATCGGCTCCGGGAGGACTTTCAGGCTGTGCGGAATGTGCTTTCTTCGATTGCGAGGGCCTCAGGCGAAGCGGCCCGCTGGATGACGGCTCCTCCGCCGGGGCTTGCACGTGGACCATCGGAGGTGCGGGCGCAACGGGGTGGGGACCCGTACACGGCACCTGTGGCGCGGGCGTGGCGGAAGGAATCCACCGTGAAGGGTCGCGCGCCATCTCCTCTGCGTGGTAATTCGCTGGCGAACCATTCGGCATCCATCCCGGCTCGAACGCGGCGACTGCCGCAACAACAGCAGCAGCCGAGAGCCATCTCAAGGTCGCGCGAGGCGGCCGTCTGCGGCGCGGGCGAAGTGCTCTTGTCCGAGTCGTCAGCCAAACCAGCTCGAGTCGAGCGTCGGCGCGGCGCCACTGCAATCGCCGGGCGAGCGGGGTCTGCCGCGCCGCAAGTCCTGCGCCCGCTGCGATCGAGAACGACCTTGCTGCTTCCGCCGCCGAAGCAAATCTATCGACAGGATCGCGGCTCAAGGCCTTGCGAAACCACGCGTCCACTTCCGCCGGTAGGTCGGAGCGTAGCGCACCAGGGCAGGTCAAATCGCCGCCGTGGATCGAAAGCCATACCGCAGTGACCGTATCCCCAGGAAACGGCAGCTGGCCGGTCAGACAACAATATGCGACGACCCCGAGAGACCAAATGTCTGTCCGCGCGTCGATCCCTTTCGCGCCCGCGAGCTGCTCGGGACTCATGTAGTTCGGCGTGCCGAGGACCGAACCCATCCTCATCCCGTCGTCTGAATCGATCTCTGCGATCGACTTGGCGATACCGAAATCGAGGAGCTTCGCCGTGAAGGCACCGGCTTCGCCGCGAACCAAGAAGATATTTCCCGGCTTGATGTCTCGGTGAACGATCCCCAGCGCGTGCACCGAGGACAGCGCGGCGCAGATTTGTTCGATCAGCTGCGCCGTTTCGTCGAGCGACGGCAGATTGGCAGCGAGCCGTGTCTGTAGCTCGATGCCATCGAGCAATTCCATCACGATGCATGGAGTGCCGTCCGAAAGCGTCGCGTAGTCGAAGACTTGGGGTACGTGGTGAGTCTGCAAGCGCGCCAGCGTCTGCGCCTCGAAGGCGAAGCGTCGCAAAGCTGCGGCGTTGTCGGCAAGGAGATCGGACGGGCACTTGACGGCGACACGGCGGTGGAGAGCAAGGTGGTCGGCTGCCCAGATCTGCCCCATTCCGCCCTCAGAGATCCGGTGCCGGAGAAGGATGCTCTCCGTGATGTGCAGTCCAGGTTCCAAGTTCATGGCCGTTTCCACAGGAGCATTCGGCGCGCCAGGGCAAGTTCCCGGGGCGGCCTACTTGCTGACGTGGTCGATGTCTTCGTCGGGAACGCTCACCCGGTTGCGGCCCGCGCGCTTCGCCCGGTAGAGGGCCTCGTCGCTCGCATCGACAAGGCTTTGCACGCTCATCGTCCCGTCGCCGGGCTCACGCGACGCGACACCAATGCTGATCGAGAGACTGCGTCCACGGATGGTTCGTCGAGCGACATCGAGGCGGAGGCGCTCGGCCAACTGCAGGGCCTCGGCCTTGGTTGCGCTAGGCAAGAGGATCGACAGCTCGTCCCCACCCTGCCGAGCCACCGTCTCGAATCTTCGCACCGCGCCCTCAAGCACGGATGCGACCAGGCGGATTGCGTCGTTTCCCGCGCCGTGGCCGAGCGCGTCGTTGATGCCTTTGAGATCATCGAGATCGATCGTGAGCAGGCTGAGCGGAAGGTCGTATCTCCGGGCCCGGGCGAGCTCGAGCTCCAAGTTGCGCGCAAGGCATCGATAGTTGGCCAGTCCGGTCAACGGATCAGTGAATGCGTCGGCGACGAGCGATCGCTCTCGCCCCACGGCCGCGATGATGCGCGCCACCCGGGCGAGGAGCTCCTCGGGGTCGACAGGCTTCGTGACGAAATCGGCTGCGCCCAGCGAGAGGGCGCGTACCCTGACTTGCGCGCTCGGCTCACCGGAGAGAAACATGAACGCGGGCGGCGCTATGGAGTCGACGGCAAACCGCTGGGCGACCTCCAACCCGCTGTGCCCCGGCATGTGTTGATCGAGTATCGCGAGATCGAACTCCTCGGCGCGCAGGCGAACGAGCGCCTCAGGCCCGTTGCTCGCCGTCGCGATCTCATAGAGTTTCGCGAGAAGGTTCGCGAGGTTCGCGAGACAATCCGGGTCGTCGTCGGCGAGCAGCACGCGCGGCCGCGGATGTCCTGCCTCGATCGCGGGTGCAGATGTTGTCGGGTGGAGCTCGCTCCCGGAGCACGATCCGATGCAATCTCGAAATCGCATGACCCCACCTCACGTGAAGAGAACGCATCGTCCGTGCCACCTCGGAAATGCGCGCGTTACGCGGCACCTTCTTGGGCGGAATGCGGCGGGGGCGAGGCACAGGAGCGTCGCCTGGCACTATGTGTTCGAGGCAAAGTGCGAGTACCTCGCTCGCATGACGCCACTCTCGCTTGAGCCGCTGGCGGCCTTGCTTTGCGCGCGCAGCGACGCACATTCCTCGCGTGCTCGACGACTTCATCACCGCCAATCGTGACACCATCATCGCTTGCGCGAAGGCGCGGGTCGCTTCCAGGACGTCGCCGAAACGGAGCGATGCGGAGCTCACCAACGGAATCCCTGTATTCCTTGACCAGCTCTGCGCCGCGCTTCGGCTGGCAAAGTCGAGCGACGTGATCGCCCACGAGCAGATCAGCGAAAGCGCCGGCCGACACGGTCGTGACCTTCTTCGCATGGGGCTTACCATCGGACAAGTCGTCCACGACTACGGTGACGTGTGCCAGACGGTTACCGAGCTCGCCGTTCGGAAGGACGCAGCGATCCCAGGGGACGAATTTCGGATTCTCAATCTCTGCCTCGACGACGCCATCGCGGAGGCGGTTACGGAGTACGCTCGTCAACGCGAACACGCGATTGCGGATCGGGGCACCGAGCGCCTCGGTATCCTTGCTCACGAGCTGCGAAACTTGCTCAACACGGCGACGCTTACGTTTGAAAGCATCAAGAGCGGGCTTGTTGCGCCGGGCGGAAATACTGGCCTCGTGCACTCCCGCAGTCTGATGGCGCTGCGCGATCTCGTCGATCGCTCGCTCGCGGACGTGCGCCTCGATGCAGGGATCGAGCGCGTTGAATGCATGTCGGCGGCAGAGTTCGTCGACGAAATTGAGATCGGCGCGTCGCTTCAGGCACGGGCGCGCGGCCTCGGGTTTGCGGTTGTACACGTTGACCGCACGGTGACAATCGTTGGCGACCGGCAAACGCTTGCCGCGGCGGTTTCCAACTTGCTCCACAACGCGTTTAAGTTCACCCGCGAGCATGGCAATGTTTCCCTTACGATGCGCGCAACAAGCGACCGCGTTCTCTTCGAGGTCGAGGACGAGTGCGGCGGCCTTCCGCCCGGGAAAACCGAAGATCTGTTCCGTCCGTTCGAACAGCGGGGCGCTAATCGCAGCGGCGTTGGACTTGGACTCTCGATATGTCTCAAGGCCGCGAAGGCGAACGGTGGCGAGATCCACGTTCGCAACATCCCCGGCAAGGGATGCGTCTTCACCCTCGCACTACCGAGGAAGCCCGAACGACGGCACTGAAGTTGCCGAGCGCGGGGGACGGAGAGGGCCATGAACCAAACAATCGACCTGAAGGACGCGATCAAGACGAGCGGGCGCGCGCTCACCCCGTCGCTTGCGCGCGCCGCATTCGGATTCGTTCCACCCCGCGATCGTCGCCGCGAGATCCGACGTTGCATATGCCTCCCGTGCTGCGTCGTTCGCCGCGAGGACTGGCAACTGCTCGGGGACAGATCAGTCGACCTATCGCCGGAGGGAATGCTCGTCCTCACCGACGAGCGTACGAACGAGGGATCGGAGCTTCTCGTGAGCTTCCAAGCCACCGACTGTCGTCTCTGGTTTGACACGAGCGCCACGGTGACTCGTATCGTCGAGGGCCGGCGCCGCGGCGACAAGGGGCGAGCGCTGGGGCTGCGCTTCCAGTCGCTGCCTGCGGTATCTCGTCTGATTCTGCGCGGTCACCTTCGCAAGTTTGCGCGTTCTGCCGCTCTACGGGACCCGCCGCCGGAGCTCGATGCGCAAGAAGAACGTGTCGACTACGCGGACCTGGTGCGACGCATCCTCTCCGAGCGCCCGGGCCGATCCGTGCGCTCTCCCTGAAGGGAACGCGCCGCAGGGCCGAGTCGGTTTGCGATCGCATTTGGCCTTTTGCTTTGGCGGACCGCGCCGCCTAGACACACGGCGAAACGGCGGGAAGGCGAGTCGGGCAGAGCCGCCACGCGCGATCGAGCCGGAATCGGAGGGGCTCAGCGCGTGGCACGCACCGTGCTGATACCCCGTCCGTGAAGGGCACCAGCAGCGCGAACGCCATGGTCACTCCGGGGGACAGTACACTGTCGCCCGGGCGCGTCCTTCGCGCAGCCGGGCGCCGCGGCGCAAGACGGTTGGCGCGTGCCCTTTTTCCGAGGTCCATCCTCGTGTGGCAGGGGGGGGCGGCACGAACGGCCGCTGGAGCTCACGGGCGACCTCTCGCTCTCACCTTCGACGATGGGCCGGGCGAGCTGACGCGGGCTTACTTGGAGGTGCTGGAGCGGTTTGCGGCGCGCGCGACGTTCTTCGTCGTGGGAGAGCTCTGCGCTGCCCATCCGGAGCTCGTGTCCGCGATCGCGGCTGGAGGCCATGAGCTGTCGGCGCACGGGTACACCCATCGCCGCTTTCCGAGCCTTTCCACGAAAGAGCTTCGAAAGGAACTGACCGGCACGGCGTCGCTCTTGCCGCGGCGCCCGGGCCGACGCCCCCTCGTGCGGCCCCCGCATGGCGCGGTTTCGCTCGCGTCGATTCTCACGTGCGCCAACGCCGGCTTCACGACAGTCCTGTGGTCTCACGACTCGGGCGATTGGTGCACCACCAGCGCCAGTGACGTGTGCGCGGCGTTCGACGACGAGCAAGCTCTCGGGCCCGGCGCGATCGTGTTGCTTCACGAAGGGCAGCCCTGGACCCTCCACGCACTTCCGTGGGTGTTGGGGAAGTTGAGCGAGGCAGGCCATGACCTTGTCACGGTGGGTGAGCTCCTTGGCGACTAGTCTGCTTCTGGGCGGAGTCGCGTGCGACCGGTCGCCAGGGTTCCAGGTTTTGTCGGAGTCGACGCGCCTGGCTCATGACCGGCCATCGCCCAAAGCGTCTAGCATCTTCGACGGCAAAGTGGTTCGCCTCCGTGGCGCTCGCGGCGAAACTCTGGGCCTCGAGCTTCGCATCTCGGACGGCCGCTCACGGGAAGCGAGCCTGTCGCTGCCACCTGCCGCGGCGACCGTTACCGGTTTTTCCGTCGGGTCGCTCGAGGTGCGTGAGCCTTCGACGAGCATGTACGGCCCGAGCGCTGGGCGCGGCGTCTACCCGGACGTTCTGACCCCGGCCGCGGGTCCCGTCCGGACGAACGACCTTGCCTATTTCGACGTCGCGATTTCTGGTCATGCAAAGCCGGGACGCTACGACGGCGCCCTCCGCATGGACGCCCGCGCGATTCCCGCCGTTCTCGACGTGAGCTGCGCTCGGATCGACTTGAAGCCGCGCCCTCTCGTCTGGGTGTTTTATGCGCCGCGCGAGATCGCCCGCGCTCACGGGCTCCTGGACGGAGACAGCCCGGAACTTGTCGACAAGGAGGAGGAGTATGACGCGCTCTTCCGTGCACACGGGGCGTACCTCGCTTCGGACCTGCCTCCTCCGCGGTTTGAGGCGAGAAGGCGCTTCGTCCACGATGTCGCGTACTGGCCAGTCGCCATCGACACGACCAGCGATGCCACCATTGCCGCGGATGTTCGGCGGTGGCTCGCGCTGTTTGCAGGTACCGGCGTCACGCCATTCGCCATCCCCGTCGATGAGCCGCGTACACCCGCCGAAAGGGCTCACGCGCGGCACATCGGGGAAGCGATCGCGCGGAGTGGCGGCGGCCGGCCAAACCTTCTGCGGGCGGTGACGGACGACGCGTCGCCGGCCTACGGCGACGCGATCGACGTGTTTGTGTCGCCGAAGAACCTCCCCTTCGCGGAGAGTGAGCGCAACGAGACGGGCGAGCGCTTCTGGACCTACAACGGCAAACCTCCGCAGGCTGGCAGCGTGGTGCTGGATGCGGAGAGCAGCGCGCTCCGAACCTGGGGGTGGATCGGACAGCGCTACCATGTGGAGCTCTGGTACGCCTGGGAAGGCTTGTATTTCTCGGACCGCTACAACGGCGGCGGGCCGACGGACGTAGTGCATGACCCGATCACCTTCGACGAACGCCGTCGCGGTGGAAGTGATTTCGGGAATGGGGACGGCGTGCTCGCCTATCCCGGCCCGCTCCCCTCGTTACGACTGAAGGTCCTGAGGCGCGGCTTGCAGGACCGATTGCTGCTCGAGGAGCTGGAGGCGCTGGGCGGCGCGGACACGGCTCGTGAGATCGTGCGCCGCGCCATCCCGGCTGCTCTCGGGGAGGCGAGCGCCACCGCGGCGTGGCCCACGACGGAGGTTGCCTGGGAGCGCGCGCGCGGCCAGCTGCTCGATGCCATCGAGGGTCGGTGCCATGACGACGGTTAGCTGGTTCGATGAAGAGCCCTCGGCTTGGGCCGCCGTGGGGCAAGCGAGCCGGCTCTTGATGGCTGGGCTCGAGCGAAAGCTGGCTTTGGTCGTCGCCGGCTCGCTCTATGCGATTGCGCTCGCCGGCGCCGTCGTGTGGACGAAGTACTCCTATGCACCCGAGTACGTGTTGCGCGTCGTCGAGGCGGAAACGGTCGCGGCCGGCACGCCGCGCCCGTGGCGACAGCTGGCGGAATACGTTCGCGTGGCGGTCTTCACGAGCGAGCCGCTCCTGGACGTGATGAGGCGCCACGGCCTCTACCCAAGCCTCACGCGGAAGAATCCTCGCGCGGCGCTCGAGTCTTTCCGTGAAGACATCGACGTCGATGTGGGCCAAAACTACTTCCTCGATGAGCGCCCGGTCGGAGCGGCGCCGCGGTCCGCGCGGCTCATCGTCCGCTATCACAACGCGGACCCCGCGGTAGCCGTGAGCGTAACCCGTGAGCTCGGCGAGCTCGTCGCGAGTCGCGAGCACGCCACGCACAAGAACGAAGCGATGCGCGCGGCAAACCTCGCGACGGAGCAGGTAGACGAGGCCCGCCAGGCGCTCGCTCTCCGACGTTCGGCGGTCGCTTCGATGCGCGCCGAGCTCTATCCGGGAAGCGCGGCCGCACCCGAGCGCCGCATTGAGTTCATCGGCCTTCTCGGATCTCTCCCCGCGCTGGAGGCCAGACAGGACGAGCGCGAGCGGCGCGAGGCGTCCCTCGTTCTCGAGGCGGCGTACGAGCAACGGGGGATCGGTACCGTGTTCGAGGTCGTCAACGACGCTTCGCTGCCGACCGACGCGGGTGCCAAGAGCAGTCGGGTACTCGTGGCAGGCACGGCCTTCTTCTTCGGGCTCCCGCTACTCGCCATCGCCGTCGGCGCGTTTGCGCCGCGCAAAATGCATTCATGACCGAACAACAGCCCCACTTGCCCGACGAGACGCACGAGCAGCTCATGAGTGCCGCCGCCTTCTTGCGGCGCGCGCTGCGCTTCTGGGACACGGCGCTCTTCGTGCTCGTCCTCGGCGGCGGCGCCTGTGCAGCATTCCTCATCCTGCGACACCCCATGTTCCGGTCGGAGGCGGTCATTCTGTATTCGGAAGGCGTTCGGCTCGGTGACGACGCCGACCGGCCCAATACGGCGCGCAGCGTGACAGTCCGCTTGAAGGAAATCCTTATGTCGCGCGCGTCGCTCGATCCCGTCGTGCGAGAGTTCGACCTCTACGCGGCGATACAGAAGGCGCGGGGACCGATCGATGCCGTCGAGGAGCTGAAGAAGCACATCGAATTCCGGGCGCCCGGTGGCGACACGTTCAGCATCGCGTTCACCGGTACGTCGCCGTCCGAGGCTCGAGCAGTGACCTCGCGCCTCGCGGAGGTGGTGATCGGGCAGGACTCCGACCTCCGAAAGAGGCAGGCGATTCTGCTACGCGATTTCCTCGAGACGGAGAAGCGAGCGACGGAGAATGGGTTGCGGGATGCCGAGCTCGCACTGGCGTCGTTCATGGCGGCGCACCCCCGATTCGCCCTCGACGCAACGCCGCTCGCGACGGGCGCCGCGATCCGCGCAACCTTGGGGGGAGCCCCTGCTCAGCCCGCACCGCCGGTCGAAACCGCGCCGCCTCGATTGCTGAGTGGCCCGCGGTGGGCGCCGGCGGCTGCCTCCGAAAGTGCGCCGATTGCGCGCGGGCAAGAGGCTCCGAGCGGGGCGCAGGAAGCAGCCGAGGAAGAAGTGCGGGCGAAAGCTGCGCTCGCTGCCGCCCGCGCCAACCTAACGGATCTTGCCGCCCGTTTTACCACCGCACATCCAGACGTCCGAGCGGCGCAAGCCGAAGTGGAGCGCGCGACGAACCGACTCGCCGCAGCGACGGCCGCCGCCAGGCCAGCGCAGAGAGACTCGTCCTCGGGGGGCCCCGGGCCTCAGCCCGTTCCTTCCTCGCCGGCGCTGGCACCGAGTCCTTCGCTCGAGATCGCGAAGTCGAGTCGGCGTCCCGCCGCTGGCCAGATTGGAAGAGCGGTCGGCTCGCCCACGCCCGCTGGAGGGCTCCGCGCCTCAGAGCCAGACGTCGTCGCGCTCGAAACCGAGTGGGTGAGGTTGACCCGGGGCGCGACCGAAGCGCGCCAGCACGAGGATCAGGTTGAGGCCGCGCTTTTCAAGGCGAGGAGCGCCGCCGACTCGGAGAAACGGGACTACGGAGTCCAGGCGACGATGATCGACCCGGCGTTCTTGCCGCAGAGCGCAGTACCGCCAGGTCGCACGATGATCGCCGCTCTCTTCGCTGGAGCCGCGCTGTTTCTGGCGGCCGTGTCAGCGGTCGCAAAGGCGCTCCTGGACGATCGTGTGTACGAAGAGCGAGACATCGGGCGGTTCGCACCGGTGCTCGCCCTGGTTCCGAGGAGGCCACATGTCTCGAGACGTTGAGGTGTCCCGGCACGACCTCACGCTGTGGACGGCCGCGTGCGAGGCGCACATCCGTTGGGTAGTCGCCCGCGGTGCGAGCCCCATGATCGAACTCGAGCACGCGACCTTGCCGGACACCCTCGACCCTCGCCTCCTACTTCTGAGCGAGCCGGGTTCGGAGCGCGCGCGCAGCTATCGCCTTCTCCGCCATCGACTCTTCTCGCATGGAGACCCACGCATCATCGCGGTGACGAGCGCCTACCCCGGTGAGGGCAAGACAACGTGCGCGATCAATCTGGCGCTCGCGATAGCGGAGGACACGATGACGCGCGTCCTCCTTCTCGAGGCCAATTTGCGCCGACCTGCGCTCGGCCGGGTCTTCCAGTTTACCCCTTCGGAAAGCCTCATTGAGAACATCACGCGACTGCCGGTCGTCGGACCGCCGTACCCGGTAGTCGCCATCCCCGGTACTCGGCTCCACGTGGCCGCGCTTCCCGAGCCACCGCTCGAGGCCGGCCGGCTCGACCGCACGCTCTTTGCCGTCGCACTCAGCGACCTGCGCGACGCCTACGACTATGTCGTCATCGACGCGGCGTCCGTGCTCGACAGTGGCGATGTCGATGTCGTTGGGGAATGTTCGAGCGGCGTCATCGTAACCGCTCGTGCTCGGCGGTCGCGGAAGGGCGCCATGCGACGCGCGATCGCGCAGCTGGCTCCGGCGCCCGTGCTCGGCAGCGTCCTCATCGACGCCTAAGGAGATTCAATCGTGACGAGTCTCTCGCTCTCCTACAAGCAAAACCATCGCTGGATTCGTGGCTATGGCCTTCACCTGCTCAAGAATCTCACCGTACCGCTTACTCAGGGCCCAAAGCACGTGCTCTTCGCCGTGTGTGACCACTATGAGCCGCTTTGGGGGGGCGCCAGTGCCGCACACGGGCGAGACCGCGTGGCTCGCTGGGAAAGGGAATATCCCGTTCTCGCCAACGAGTTTCGAGACGCGGACGGCCAGCCGCCGCGGCACACGTTCTTCTTCCCCGGAGAGCAGTACTCCACGGACTATCTCGCGTCACTCGGTCGACTCGCACGGGCGGGTCTGGGCGAGGTAGAGCTCCACCTTCATCACGACGGCGACGACGCCTCGAAGCTCGACTACGATATTCGCTCGTACTTGGCTGCCTATGTCGAGCACGGGCACCTCTCGCGCGACGCGGACGGTCGGCCCCGCTACGCGTTCATCCACGGCAACTGGTGCCTCGCCAATTCTCGGCGGGACGGAAGGTACTGCGGGGTCGATTCCGAGCTCCGCGTCCTCTTCGACACCGGCTGCTACGCGGACTTCACTTTCCCTTCCGCGCCTGACGAGACGCAGCCCGGTATCGTGAACCAGATCTACTGGCCGACAGGCGACCCGCACCATGCGCGTTCGCACGAGAGCGGCGTTCGTGCACGCGTCGGAGAGGCCATGGTCGACCGAATCCTCATGATTCAGGGCCCGCTAGCGCTCGCGCCGCGCCCGGGCCGCCTCGGCCTTCGCATCGAGAGCGCAGCGGTGACGGCGCGAGATCCCGGCACCGCCAGCCGCACGGATACCTGGGTATCGCAGGGCATTCACCTCGAGGGACGGCCCGAATGGCTGTTCGTCAAGACCCACACGCACGGGGCTCCGGACGCGCAGGCCGACTCGCTCCTCGGAGAGCCAGGGCGTGACATGCACCGAGCCTTGCGCCGGTACAACGACGGCAAGAAGTTCGTCCTCCACTACGTGTCGGCACGCGAGATGTTCAACATCGCGCTTGCCGGGATGCACGGCCTCCGTGGCGATCCGAACCACTTCCGTGACCACTTCCTCCCTCCGCCTCCGGTGGCCGCATGAACGACCTCTACGGGCTCGTATTCCAAAATGTGCTTCACCCCGTTTGGGAGACGCGCCTCAAGCGGCGTCCGACCTTGTCGCACCTCGAGCAGCTCGAACGGTCCGAGTGGTGTTCCCTCGACGAGCTCGGAGCCCTTCAGACGACGGCGCTCCGAAAGTTGCTCGACCACGCTTTCAATCACACACCGCACTACCGCCGCAGGTTCGAGGAACGGGCGCTCCAGCCGGGCGACATTCGCACCATCGACGATCTCCGGAAGTTACCGCTGCTCACTCGAGGCGAGGCGACGGACTCCTTCGACGACAGGATGTCCTCGGCGGAGCCGCTTGCGAGGATCCATAAAATGACGAGCGGGACGACGGGACGCCCGCTCGCGTTCGCCTACGACGTCGGATCCGAATACTGGCGGCAAGCGACGAAACTCCGCGGGTACGGCTGGGCCGGATATCGGCCCGGAGATCGCAGCTTGCACTTCTGGGGGGCTATCGCGGCAGTGCAGGCGCCCCCGTGGAAGAAGAAGGTCAAGGCTTCGCTCGATCATCTCATGCGGCGCGAGCACTACATCGATTGTGCCGATCATTCGGAAGAAGCGCTCTCGAGTGTCGTGCGCTACCTCCGCGAGCTCCGGCCCAAGGTCATCGTCTGCTATGCGCACGCGGGCGCTGCGCTGGCACGGCACATCGTCGAGACGCGGTGCAGGGACTGGGAAGACATCCCCGTGATTTCCGCCGCGGAGCGACTATTTCCGGCAGAACGCGACGTCATGATGGAGGCGTTCGGCCCAGGTATCTTCGACACGTACGGCAGCCGCGAGGTCATGCTCATCGCTGCGGAGTGCCGCGCCCACCGGGGCCTCCACGTGTCGATGGAGAACCTTGCCGTCGAGATCGTCGTCCGTCAAGGAGACTCCGAGCGCCCGGCATCGCCCGGCGAGGTGGGTGAGGTCGTCGTCACGGATCTGCACAACTATGGTGCGCCGTTCATCCGCTACGTAAACGGGGATCTCGCCGTGGCCATGCCGGCGGTGCGCTGCGCGTGCGGACGCGCGCTCAGCCGTCTTCGGGGGATCGAAGGACGAGAGATGGATACCCTCAGAGACGGCGCAGGTCGGCCCGTCGGGGGCATGTTTTTCAGCGTGCTGTTCTCTGTGCTCGCCGACAAGGTGCGCGGCTTCCAGGTCGTGCAGCGCAAGGACCGATCGATTGACCTGAAGCTCGTGCCTGGAAAATCGTTCGACGACTCCCTTCTCGAGATGATCAAACGCAATTGCGAAAAGACCATCCCCGGTATCGCTCTCCGGATGCACGTCGTCTCCGACATTCCCGCGGGACTCGCCGGAAAGTCGCTAGTCGTCGTCGTGGAGAACTGATTTTCCGTGGTCGCTCCAAGGTCATCGAGGAGCGCGATCGGGCCGACCACCGGTTTCCTCGCGTCTGCTCTCGGCGTTCTCTCCCTGTCGCGGCCATCTTCTGGGGACCCTCAGCTACAAGGGGTCGGCGAGGCGTCTGTGGGTTACACCGACAACATCCAGTCCGCCCCAAGCGTGCCGATCCCTGGTGGCGCGCCCAAGTCCAGCGGTGCGTTCGTCCTCCTGAGCCCGGGCGTCGTGCTGGCCTCGGCCTCCACGCGGGCGATTCATCGGCTGAAGTACACGTACACGTACGATTTCCTTTTGCAGAATACCAACGTGAGCACGTCCTCGAACCAACTCGAGTACCGAGCGTTCTTCGACCTGTCGCCTCGATTCGGCCTGGTCGTGGGCGCGAACGCCATTCAGTCCAACCTCTATTCTGCGATTGTTCTGACGCCACCGGGCGCCGGCGCGGTCGATGCGACGCCGACGGGTTCTGGCGCCTTTCTGATGGGCACAGCGGACGAGCTATTGTCGGTCGACCTCGGCCCGGGCCTTCGTGGCTATGAGGGCACGGCCGTCACCGAGCAGACGCCACTCTTCGACACGGTTGCACCGCGGACATTCTTGCTGGCATCGCGCCTTGGAGCCGAGCGGAGCTTCCAGGCGGACGCCGTAGGCTCCGAAGCACGCGCTGAGTACAGTCTGGTCGAAGGCAGTCTCGCTCCGGACGGCGCCGCCCTCGGCACGCAGCGGCAGGTGATTGGGACGGCAGTCGGCGTGTGGCGCCACGACTGGAGCCGAGATCTCACGAGTCGCGTCGAGGCGGGCGTGCTCCGGGTGCAGCGCATCAACACGGGTCGCGGCTTCTGGGATCCCGCAGGCAGCGCCACGCTTGCCTACGTGACGGCGGTCGGCGATGCGGGCCTCAGCTACGCCCATTTGTTGACGACGAATCCTCTCCTCGGCCAAACCCTGCTCGTCGACGAGGTTCGACTTCGTGGCGCTCTCCCCCTCACGTCGAACGGGGAATTGCTCATCGCTGCTTCTTCGGGATACCAGCGAGGGCGACTGCTCGACGAGAATGCAGCGCTTGCCGCGCACGTCGACGCGATCCTCGCCGACGTGGGCGTCGGATGGCAGGTCACCGACACGCTCCTTTTGGGGCTGCGCTATCAGCACGTCGAGCAGATTTCAGACACGAGAGTGCCGCCGCTGCCGCTCAGCTTCGTCATGAACTCGGTAATGATCGGCGCCACCTTCCGGTTTCCTCCGGAACGGGAGATGCCGCGCGCGTACCGAGCTCCGCAGCGAGTCGATCGCACCGACGAAATCCGCGATGCAGTCGAGCCCACGGAGGGGGGCTTGCAGCAGCGCCCGGGAGGCGCCGGCAGGTGACGCGGCCTGTCTTCAGGGATCCGGTTGCAGGATGCGAAACAGACGAGTGTGTAGCCAAACGACGTGCGGCAGCCAGTCCGAGCGGCGCGGGCTTCAACGCGCAGAAGCGAGTGGTTCCGATAGGTGCTCCACGATCGTGAGAGGCGTGTCCCGTGCATCGTCGTGTCGAGGAGCGAGCCTGAGCGCTCCAGAAGGCACTTGATCGCCATGCTCTTCTCGAACTCAAACTGCGCACTAATGAGTCGCTTGTTGGGCATTGGGCATCCTAATCCTCGCGACCTTGCTCACCACGACAGGATGCTTTTGGCACCATCACCGAAGGTCGGTGTCCTACGGGACGAATCCTGGGATCGGCCGCGCCTCCACAGACCATGCAGTGGGCACGTCATCCGTCGAACACCGACGATGACGCGTGGGGTAGTGACAGCGCCGATCCGCTTGGCCGGGGCAACGCGCGCGGCAGGAACCACCGCGCCGCTGCCTCATCTCGGGCCTAGAACGATCCGACGGCCGAGAGCCCGAAGCCGCTACGCCCATACTGCACCGGCGCGATCTGCAGCGTGGGCTCTGCCGCCTTGCCGCTCATCGTCGTGCTCTCGTGCGTGCCCGTGAACAGGAAGCCCCCCGCGACGGACAGCACGCCAATTGCCTGGAACACGCCGTCCACGGCGAGAAGCACCTTGTTCCCCGTTTCCGAGGCGCAAGACGCGCTTGTAGGAGGACCGCAGGCGCCTCGGTCGGCAAAGTCGAGCCACGGGCCGACGATAGGCACATAGAGATGGTCGTCGCCCTGGTGCTCGCTCGTCGCACCGACGATCGCGGCCGTTCCGTACGAGACGCCGAATGTGACGATCCCGCCGACGATCATCTGGCCGTTCGGACCGTTGCGTTCACGGCGAGACACCATGTCCCCCTGGGGAGTCGGCTCGACCACGACGACGGTCGGCTGAGGCGACGGTTCGGGGGACGGAGTGATGACGGTCGCGTCGTCGGCGCTCGATAGGGACGTCCAGAGCAACGATGCGATGCCAATGGTCAATGGGGTCATAATGCGGATTGTCGGACTCATGGTTTGGTCTCCTGCGCGGACCCGCACATCAACTCGGCGCGGCTGCTCCGTGCAGAGATGTAGGGAAGCAAGCGCCAGGCCTACGGTCGATCTACCTGCGTTACCGCGCCATTTTCCGGGACCGCGCAAGCGCGTGCCGAAGTTGCGGGCAAGTTGCCTTTGCGTTCTCTCGATGCGAAGTGGCGCCGACGCAGGCTCACCCTCTCGGGGGACGTTCGTTCCTGCGGTGCACCAGCATCAGCGGAATGCGGGAAGAGAGAGTCGAGGCGAGCATACGCCGCGATGCGCGCGCCGAGAACGAGAGCCGCGCATGCTCGTCGTGGAGGGCCGTGCCGTGACGCTGGAAGTGAAGTGGACCCCGAAATTCGGACCAGGGCTTAAGGTGGTAGGTGGAGCCTGCTCCAGACCGGAGAGGAGCAGGAGCGATGAAGAAGACCCGTACGAGATACACCCCGGAGTTCAAGGCGA
>Ga0102924_1000323_pt1 | contig 60368 bp, 45 predicted proteins | sample PaiPotPPM11metaG_FD_80116 | JGI IMG/M metagenome (GOLD analysis project Ga0102924, IMG submission 80116) | Iron sulfur acid spring bacterial and archeal communities from Banff, Canada, to study Microbial Dark Matter (Phase II) - Paint Pots PPM... ... | reverse complement strand
GGATTCAACAGTAGGGCGAAAAGCTCTTGACTGTGCGGAAACAAGAGTTGAAGACCGGCGCCGGGTCCGGGTCCTACAGGACCCAACGTTGGTGAAGTGATGGATCCCCCGCCGGGAGACGCCATGAGGCCGCGCACATCCAGAGTATAAATGGCAATGTTCGATTGATTGGCGGCGTTGATGGCAGCCGTCAGTTCTGACATGCGTTCATCCGTCATGGGAAACCCGCCGGAAAACAGGATCATGGTTTTCCGCCCCGGAACCTTGGAAAGGGTGTTGCAGACGTCGCGCACCGCCAACAGAAAGGTCTGTGCTCCGAAGTCGGATTGCAATTGCGCCATGTCGGGCGCTCCGGTCTCAACCAGTGAAGTCGTCTGTCCTGCCATGTTCGGAGAAACCGCGGCATTTTGGAAGCTGCTCACAGCATGTTGGAGCAAAGCAGCGTTATCCGTAAAGTCCTGCAGCAGGCGGACCGTTCCTCCGAAATCCACCACCGCCATCTGAGCCCCGCCGGAAACCGTTTTCTGAATAAATTGTCCGGCAGCCTTGCGCGCGTACAATTGATCCGCCGTTTCCATCGTGGAGTCATCAAAGAACAACACCAGGTAGTGGCGCTGGCCGGGAGCGTGAAGACCTGCCTGTCCTGTGGCCTGGGAAAAACTTGCGATCTCCTGCTGCTTGCCGTCCTGGTAGACGCGAAAATCCTTGGCCTCCAGGTTGTTCACGTAATGCCCTTTCTTGTCCGTCACGACGGCATCCACCAGGACCAGATTGGCTTCCTTTTTGATCACCACGCCGGTCGGAACTGCTGCCGTGGCAGCTTGGCCGCTGGGTTGTGGAGCGGCCCGCCCGGTGGTCTGTCCATAGGGCTGTCCGGGTGGCGGGGCAGACGTTCCGGCCGTCTTCTCTCCCGCCCAGATCAGGATTGGGACGAAGAGCAGGGCCAGAATTTTCTGAAAGCCTGGATTATTCATGACGCTCCCTTGTAGGACCAGAAGGGCACGGTTTTAACCGTGCCCTTCCGGACTTCGATTAAGACTTCGTGAATCATCCGGGAAAGCGCCACGCGCTATGCCGGTTTACGCGTCCAGGCGCCGACAAACGGCGGGCTCAACCAGACTCCGCCGGTGGCATGGAGTTCCTGGGTCATGCGCTGACCATACGTTGCGATGTCCAGCTCTTCTGCCGTGGCAAGACCATGCTTGGTTATGACCGGCAGCATACTGCGGAGACTTTGGGCCATGAAATTGCCCAAGTGCTCAACATAGGGGTCTTGCGCTCCGATAATCCCGACATCGGCTTGCATAGCGGGCGCCGGCAAGCCCGCAGCAATGAACGCCGGATAGAGCTTCAAGGCCATGCGTGGTTCTGCGCCCGAAAGCTCCAGGGCCTTTCCGGTGAGTCCAACGAGGCGTTCCCATAGCGGCGTTCGCGGGAAAGAGCGAGCGCTGTTATGATCACTCTCTTGAAACGCGATGACGCCGCCGGGGCGGAGATGACGGACAAGCTGGCGCAAAGTCTCGACGGGATTCGGGTAGTACATGAGGACGAAGCGCCCTACGACGGCATCAAAGGGGTGCTCGAAGGTTAGACCGGTAGGATCGCCTTGGACAAAAGTCACGTTGGAGTACCCGAGGCTGGCGGCCCGCTCACTAGCCTTCTCCACAGCCTGCGGCGCACGGTCCGTCCCCGTCACTTTGCCCTCCGGTCCGACCATCTCTGCGACAAGGAATGCCACGTCGCCTGGCCCGCTGCCCACGTCCAGCACTTTCATGCCGGAGCCAATGCCGGCCTGCTCGAAAACGCGGCGGGTGAAAGGCTCAAGCAGTTTAGCCTGGGTCGTCAGCCGCTCAAGTTCACCCGGAGAGTGTCCAAGCGCGTACTCACGGTTCTGGACCGCATCTTCCGTCATCACTGACCTCCCGAGCAAGTACTGCTCTCCACAGAATATTCGGATTCAGAGCAAAATCACAAACGTTCCCGGGCGGGCATGATGCCACGCTCAATACGGAATTTCCACGCTGCCATTCAAGGCGGAGATTTTAGAGCCCTCCGCATCACGCACGACTTCCCGCACCATATAGCTGCCGGGTTTGACATCGAATCGAGTCCGCATGGTGATGCCTGACTGGTCGATGCGCGCGAGGCTTGTGTCGAGCAAGTGAAACTCGACGTTTTGCTGCTTCGCCGTGACCAGATTTCCATCCTGATCAAAAATCGCCGTGACCACCGTGAGGTTGTCGCTGTTCCTTCCTTCCGCCTTGCGGAACGGCAGATGAGAAAGGTCGAGATGGGTCAGGACGGAAAGCTTCGCTTGGGTTGCTCCGACCTTGAAAAACTGAGTGTGGAATTGCACCGGAATTTGATCCATTTTATCCTGGGAGAAAAGCGCCTGTTCGATTTCCTCTTTGGCCTCATCCACCGGGGCTGTGCCTTTCTTTGGAGCGAAGTAGCCCCTTCGCGCTTGAATATTGGAGGCGCTGGCCGCCATGACTTTCACCTGGATGCGGTGAAATTTGCCGTTATCTTTGAGATTTTCCGGAGAGAAACCGAGAACGTAATAGACGGCTGGCTCAGCTCCGGCTTCGACGAACCCAGCGTAGTAGTCGTTGCTGTTTTGAAAAGTGACGCCACCGGTTCCGTCCGCAAGTTCGGAAAGAACGGTGGCTTGTTCGCGGCTCTCCTCGATGACCATCTGGCTTTTCAATCCCACGTCCTGAGCGTCCGCAGTGATGATGGGACCTTTTGTTGCGTCACCCATAGGCATATCGACGTAAAGCCCCCGGGCATCGAGGGTGTTGACGATCACGCGTGAGCGGAGTGCGCTATCAACGATCTGTTGGACGTCATACTGGAGGTTATTGGTTAAGAATCCGGGAGAAACCATCACCACCTGGCGTTCGCCAGGAAGCATCCGCATCCGCGTAATCAGAGCAATCAGTCCCCGGATGGCATAGCGGGAAACCATTTCCGACTGTTCGTAAATCTCCTGAGCTTTGGATTGGGCAGTGTTGTTTGCCATGGTGGGGCAGTTCGGAGGAGCCGGCTGGACTAATTCGCAGATGCAAACGTAGGCTTCGTCATCGGCGACCTTTGTGGCAAATGGGTCGCTTTCGTAAATCATCTTGTAGGCTTGATAGGGTCCAATGTCCGGGCAGGCATTGGTTTCCTTAATACCAATCGGGCGAGGCTGCAGGCGGTCCAGCGTGGCGTCTATTTTGTCTCTATCCGAGGTGAAATCTTGCATGACCTGCCCCGAAGTTGTGGAAATGCCGATCCTGTCGCCCGGCTTGGTTGCCGTCGAAAGGTAACGCAGCGCGGCCATGCGGGTTTGGGTTAGGTCGCCGAAAGTGGATTCAATATCGTCGAAAAAGAGAGCCACATAACGGTTTGGGATGGAGGGTTGAAGAGGACTTGCGAGAGCCCCTGACGTAGGCTGGCCTTTAACGGGAAGTTTAGAGGATGCGGCAGTGCCTCCAGGGCGCTCGATTTCAAACTGGCTGATGATCTGCGCTTTCTTGTTGTCGAAGACTTGGAAATCGTCCCTGGTAAGATTGCCGATTACATGACCCTTGCCGTCGCGCACCACCACCGGGACCAGCACCAAGTTCCGCTGAACGCGAAGCCGGAAATTGGGAAGAGTAACTGCCGTGGAAACTTCGGGAGCGGTGGAATTCTGAGGAGGCGCGGCGCGAAGCCTTTGCATGTCTTGTTGCGCCAGGATAAGCAAAATCACAGCCAGAGTCCGCAGACTGCTTGCAAGCGAGCCCATCAGTGGGCGGAACGCTCCCATTTTAACCTCGCGCCCTGGCAAGATCCCCGGCCGGCCCCAGTTCTGAATGAGGCGGCTTTTCATTTGCCCGAAGGGTCGCACCGCCGAACGCAACCAACCGTTGCATAGTATCCGGCTGCAATTGCGGCAAGTCAAGTTCACCGGAGGCGCCCTTTGCTGAATCTGCAATAGAACGATTTGTTGTGCTGCCGGTCTTGTTGAAAACAAATTAGATTCCGGCTTTGTTCCGAACTGCTCCGCTGAAGCCAAGCATCGAACGGGCGCCGCCATGCTCGGATTATGCCTGGGCCTGGCCCGGAGAACGATTAGCAACCCGTGCGTCCGAGTTGGCGAGTTGCATAAAGACACGGAATTGCACGCTCCTGGGGCGAGCATAACATGCACCGGTGAGACAAGGGAGACAAGTGAGACGAGTGAGACAAAATATTTTTTGAGTGTAGTTTGAAGCGATTCGACAATTACGAAAATGCTGGGCCTATCTCGATGGGCCAAGACGCTTGGAGAGATCGTCGATTTTGTCGAACAGTTCGGCTTGCTTCTCTGCAATAGTCGGGAGGTCGGAGAGCCGGAGATTATCGTCGTTCTCCTGCTCAAACTGTAATGCGCGTGTGGCCTTCCATTGTGGCCCTTGCCTATTCAGCGGCGGCTTACTTACCCTAGAATTCCTGCCCAGCAGCGTTCCAGGCATTCTGGGTCGTCCCCAGAAGACTCGATCGAGGTCCCAAAGGTAGCCGAAGTTCTTTATCGCTGGCATAGGCGGTTCCTCCCCCATCGGGTATTTCGTCCCGACTGGCCGCCAGAGTATACAACCCCGGCCCAAACAAGGCCATACTCGAACGATGACGCGGTTGATTTGCCGCGCTGGATATGACATGGTTCAATTTAAGAGTGTGATACCCGTTAGAACCTTGCAGATGGCGCGAAACGAGCGGTTTTGCCGTTCATCTCATTTTCAGTGGAGCAAACGTGGCTTACAAAGATCTTCGGGAATTCATTAAACGGCTGGAGCGGGAAAAGGAATTGAAAAGGATCAGTGTGCCGGTGGACGTTGATCTGGAAATCACGGAAATTGCCGACCGGATATCCAAGCGTGGAGGGCCGGCACTGCTGTTTGAAAAGCCTCGCTCGGCCAAGGACGGCGCGAACTACCCGATGCCGCTACTGATCAACGCGCTCGGTTCCAAACGCCGGATGGAGTTGGCCCTGGAGGTTGAGTCGCTGGACGATGTGGCGGGGCGGATCGAGGGGTTGCTGGACATGAAGCCGCCCGAAGGCTTCTTCGATAAGATCAAAATGCTGCCGCGCCTGGCGGAGATTGGCTCATTTGTGCCAAAGGCCGTAAAGAGCGGGCCGGTGAAAGAAGTGATTGAGCGGGAAGATCTTTCGCTGGCGCGGTTCCCCATTATCCAGTGTTGGCCGCAGGACGCCGGCCGCTTCATCACGCTTCCCATGGTGGTGACGCGCAGCCCCAAGACGGGCCGCCGTAATGTGGGTTGCTACCGCTTGCAGGTTTTCGACTCGCGCACCACCGCTATGCACTGGCAAGTGCATAAGGGCGGCGCGGAACATTTCCGCTGGCTGGACCGGCAGGGCAAGGGGCGCCGCTTGGAAGCCGCCGTCGCCATTGGCGCGGACCCCGCCACCATGCTCTCCGCGATTCTGCCCCTGCCGGAGGACCTGGATGAATTTCTGGTTGCCGGATTTCTGCGGCGCGAGCCTGTGGAATTGGTGCACTGCGAAACGGTGGACCTGGAGGCGCCCGCGAACGCCGAAATTGTGCTTGAGGGCTACGTCGATCTGGATGACATCCGCACCGAAGGCCCCTTCGGCGACCACACCGGCTACTATTCGCTGGAGGACCGCTTTCCGGCGTTTCACATCACATGCATCACGCGCCGCAAGGAACCGGTCTACGCCACCACCATCGTCGGTCCGCCTCCTATGGAAGACTACTGGATGGGATACGCCGTGGAGCGCATTTTCCTGCCGCTGATGAAAAAGCAAATACCGGAAGTGGTGGACATGCACATGCCGGCGGAGGGGATTTTTCACAATCTGATGATTGTGGCGATTCGCAAGAGCTATCCGGCCCATGCCCGTAAAGTGATGAACGCCATCTGGGGTTTGCCCGGCGCCATGTTCACCAAGTGCATTGTGGTGGTGGACCATGACGTGAACGTTCACGACCTGCGCGAAGTGGCTTGGAAAGCTCTAAACCATATTGATCCGGAGCGAGACATCCAATTCATGCTGGGACCGGTGGATCAGCTTGACCACGCTTCGCGGCTATCAAACTTCGGGTCGAAGATGGGCGTTGATGCAACCCGCAAGCTTTCCACGGAGGGATTTACTCGACCGTGGCCAGATGAAATTGTGATGGATCCCGAAGTGAAGAAACGAGTGGATGAGATGTGGGGAAGTTTGAAGCTGGAATAGCAGATTGCCACAGCCGTCAGCCCGTCAGGGCACGGTTGAAACCGTGCCCTGACGGGGCTTCGCTTAAAACTTCGAGAATAATTGAGGATGGGATGACATGAACTCTAGGCCGCTCCTACCTGCCGAAAAAAAGGCGGCCCGAAGGCCGCCTGCGATGGTTGCTGGTTGCGAGGGAGGAATCAATCAGTGGTTGTGGAACCCGTGCCCGAAGGAAACATCAGCTTCTGGTTCCAGCCGTTCAAGTCAATCTCAGTGACTTTCCGGACGTTGTTGTGGGGCGCGGAGTAATAGACCGCGGTTTGGTCAGCTTTCTTTTGTTCTGTGACCAACTTCACGGGCGTTTGGCCGACCAGTTTCCGGCCCTGGTAAAAAGCGACTTCTGGGGCCTTGGCATTGTCATTGAGCATAATCTTGTAATGGCCGGGTTTTAGCGTCAAATGATTTCCGATCTTACCTGCATACATTAAGCTGACACTGCTCGACTTCGCAAAAGTCAAGCCTGCGGCAGAAATGATTGCGATAGCCGCTGCAAAAATCGAAGTGATTACAGTTCTACTCATCATCTTGCGGACCTCCATCTTTCTTCCTGTCTCTAGCTACACACGGTTAGACGGAAGAGAGCGGCGGAAGGTTGTCCCGCTGCGTTGCAAGGCCCGATTTTAACTGGGCGCGCTGCGCCGCCCGTGAAGAGATTACCAGCAAGGCAGATTGCATTCAGCAGTCAGCGACCGGCCGGACAAAAAAAGCGGCTGACTGAAAGCTGATTGCTAATTGCTGAAGGCTTCTTTATGTCAGCGCCCACTCGCTTAAATTTCCTCTTACGAGGAAGGATTCACCGATGGATTGAACCGAAACGCGCTGCAGCCGCCAAGCATCAGTAAGGCGGGCGGCTCCTTCACCCGCGACTGCTGCCTTGCTGAGGCTGGATCCCAGAATGACCGGAGAGAAGAACCAGAACACCCGGTCCGCATAACCACCGTCAAAAAAACTTCCCAGGATTTCGCTTCCGCCCTCCACCAGCACGCTAATGATTCCTTCACGCGCAAGGCGCTGAAGAAGCTTGCCGGGTGGGACTCTGGAACCGGGAAACCGCCAGATTTGCGCCCCTGCCTTGGCCAGGCGGAATTCCCGGACCTGGTCTGCCGCCTCCGTCGAAGCCACAATGCATCGTCCGGATTGGACAACTTGGGAATGGATGGGAGTGCGAAGATGGGAATCGAGGACGACGCGCCAGGGTTCATCGGCTCCATCCACTCGCGGGCCGAGATGCGGGTCATCGGCGAGCACTGTGTTGACACCAACGAGCACCGCCTGGTGAGCGGCACGTAACTTGCGAGCTTCGGCTCGCGCCAATTCGTCCGTGATCCATTTGGACTCACCGGTTCGAGTAGCGATTTTTCCATCGAGGCTGGCGGCGGCTTTTACGCTGACGAAAGGCAAGCGAGTCTTGCAAAATTTCAAATAAACTTCATTCAGAGCAGAAGCGTCCGCTTTGCACAAGCCGGAGCGAACGCTCACTCCGTGCTGCTTCAGAATCCGGCCGCCGGAGCCAGAAACGTGCGGATTCGGGTCCGGGATGGCATAGACTACCTCGCTGATTCCGGCGTGGAGGATAGCTTCCGTACACGGTGGCGTCCGGCCGTAATGCGAGCAAGGCTCAAGTGTGACGTAGAGCTTGGCGCCCCGTGCGCGTCCGCCGGCTTCGGCGAGCGCCTCAACTTCCGCATGGTTGGTCCCGGGTCCCCGGTGCCAGCCTTGTCCAATCACCTTGCCACCACGAACAATGACGCATCCGACCCACGGATTGGGATAAGGCGGGCGGGCCGCACGCGCCGCCAGTTCCAGGGCCTGGCGCATGAAGCGTTCGCAGGTTTGGCGGGAAAGCTGGGACATGCCGTCTATTGGATTTTGCTCAGCAGGTGGCCGAGTTTGTCCTTTTTTACTTTCAAATATTGCCGGTTGTGGTGGTGCGGTATGGTCTCCAGCGGAACGCGCTTGAGGATGCGGAGTCCATACCGTTCGATGCCGGAAATTTTTCTCGGATTGTTGGTGAGCAGGTGCATCTTGCGAACGCCGAGATCGGCCAGAATCTGCGCGCCCACCGAATAGTCCCGCATATCGGCGGGAAGGCCCAACTTCTCATTGGCTTCAACTGTGTCAAGACCTTTATCCTGAAGCGCGTAGGCACGAATCTTATTGGTAAGACCAATGCCGCGCCCCTCCTGGCTCAGGTAAAGGAGCACACCTTCACCTTTTTCTGAAATTTTGCGCATGGCGGAATGAAGCTGCTCACGGCAATCGCAGCGGATGGATTGAAGCGTATCACCAGTCAGGCACTGGGAATGGACGCGGACCAGCACGGGGCGCTCGGTGGAGACTTTTCCCATCACCAGGGCCATGTGCTCGCGATTCTGGGAGGGAACGCTGTAAACATGGGCGGTGAAACGTCCGAACTCGGTGGGCAGTTGGGCGCTGGCCACGCGCTCCACCATCTTTTCCGTCTTCTTGCGGTACTCGATCAACGCTTCGATGGTAATTACGCGCAGATGGTGACGGCGAGCCATCTTCGCCAGATATTCCTCATTCGCCGCTTTGCCGGAATCATCCAGAACCTCGCACATGACGCCAACCGGCGCCAGCCCCGCCAGGCGGGCGAGATCGACCGCAGCTTCAGTGTGGCCAGCGCGAGCTAAAACGCCGCCGGCTCGAGCCCGCACGGGGAAGACGTGGCCGGGGCGTGCGAGGTCATAGGAAGCGGCGCGCGGATCGCCCAGGACACGGACGGTGGCGGCACGATCGGCTGCGGAAATGCCGGTGGTCACGCCCTTCCGCGCGTCCACTGAGATCGTGAAATTGCAGCCGAACGGTTGGGTATTCTCTTCTTCCGGGACCATCGAGGTGAGCCCAAGTTTCACGGCGCGCTCGCGGGGCAAAGCTACGCAGATCAGGCCTCCCGCCTGGCGGATCATAAAATTGATGTTGCGGGTGGTGGCTTTCGAAGCCGCCATCACCAGATCGGCTTCGTTTTCCCGGTCGTGACTATCCCGCACGATCACCATCCGGCCTTTGCGAATATCCCGCAAGGCCGCTTCGATCTCGTTCCATTCAGCCATGGAATTCCTTCAACTCTCTATCTGTCCGAGTGTGCGGAGCATTTCAACCGCCGCAAGCGCCGCCTCGTAGCCCTTGTTGGCGCGATTGTTCCCGGCCCGCCGCAGGGCGTCGCACCGGTTGTAAGTGGCCAGCACTTCGAAGATGATTGGAACGTTAAAGCGGAGTGAAACGTCCATAACGCCCCGCGCGCACTCGTTGGCCACCAGATCAAAATGATAAGTGTCGCCTCGAATTACCGCGCCCAGTGCAATCATCGCGTCGTAGCGTTTCAGCGCAGCCAGCCGTTGAGCCACCAATGGAATTTCGAAGCAGCCTGGCACCCGGAAACAGTCAACCTGAGCCGCCCGGATGCCGCCTTGGCGCAATCCCTCCAGACATTTCTGCTCCAAGCGGCTCGTGATCTCGCTATTATATTCAGCGCGAATGATGGCAACCCTGCGCCGTGAAAGTCTTTCCGGCGGGTTGATCTTGGGTGACTTTCGTCTCATTTTTGAAGAAGGTTTTCGACGTACTTCGCCAAGACGTCCACTTCCAAATTCACGCGGTCCCCAGGCTGCTTCGCGCCTAGCGTTGTCCGGCGCAGGGTGTAGTCCAAAAGGGACACCGTGAAGCGGCCCGGCTTCGACTTAACGACCGTCAGACTGATCCCATCCACCGCGATCGAGCCTTTCTCAACGAGATACTTGGAAAGCCGCCAGGGAACTTCAAAGTGGTAAATTCTGGCCTCACCCTCTTTGGTGATCTTGCGAATCCGCGCGGTGGCATCCACGTGTCCCTGGACCAGGTGCCCACCCACCAGGCTATTGAGCCGCAGGCTTCGCTCCAGGTTGACTCTGCTGTCGGGTTGAAGCTTTCCGAGGGTTGAGCGGCGCATCGTTTCCGGCATATAGGCCACCTGGAACGTATGGCCGTCGGTTTTCTGAACGGTGGAGCATACTCCCTCCACGCAGACGCTCTCGCCCTCCTGAAATTTCCAATCGCGCGGACACTCAATCTCGAAAATATGTTGGCCGTTCCTGCCTCTGATTTTCAGGACCGGGCTGATGGTTTCTACAATGCCGCTGAACAAAGCTCTGAACCCTCGTCCTTCTTTGGACTAAGTCAATTAGATGTCATGGGGCTTAACGGCGATACAAGTTTACCACAGGGCAATCATTGTGCTGGGTGAGAGGCGGCCATGAAGTGGTAGGAGAATGGAATGGGCCTATACCTGGGGGTCGCGGTGACCTTGGATATCTTCCAAATGCTTTTTCAATCGTTCCTTGACTTCTTCCCGCTTGCCGTTGGCGATCACTCTGCAAAGTTCATTGAGGGCGAAGTGTACGATGTCGTGGTGATGGAGTTCCTCGGGCGCGAGCTCGTCGCTGAAATCGAGCCAGATTCCATGCAGTAGATCAATTTCCTTGGGAGTCAGATGGGGTGAGTGCGGGCCCAGGTAAGTGATGAATGTCTGGCCGTTGGGGGAACAGATTTCAAGGGTCAATTGGGGCTTGGGATTTTGCAGCCGTTCCCAGGCTTGGCCGGCAAGACGGGCTTCTTCAGGAGCCGGCATTTTCGGGGATAATCCGAGCACGACGGTGGTGGATTGGAGGGATTGCGCGGCGCGAAGTGTTCCGTCCCAAACGTCCGTTGCGGGCACCACGGCAAGGTGAATCGTCTTGCCGCTTTTTTCCGCCAGATTCAGAGCCCGCGTGAAGAGCTCCTGTTCCTTGAAGGTGAAGAGTTGGTCGGGAACCAGATCGTGTTCGCCGGATCCTCCGCGGGATAGCACTCGAATGTGCAGAACCACAGTGTCCTGCTTGCTGGGATTGACGCGCTTCAGGACGCTGGCAAGGTTGAAGAGCGTATGATAATCACGAACCAGAACCAGCGCATTGCCGGGCCGAACTCCCAACGTTTCGGCGGTCAGGGTTTCTCCGGGCTCAAGATTAAACTGGTCCAGAGCCGTTTCGGCGCCACCCACATGACGCGAGTACTTTTCCGAAATGGTAAAAATCAAGTAGAAGACAATCGTGAAGGCGACGCCGGAAATCGTGGCAATCTCTTTGGTGAAAAGATTGATGACGGCGGTGGCAAACAGGGTGGCTGTGATCAGCGCCAGGCCGACGGGAAGCTCCACGCGCTTGAATCGCAGGTTCAGAGGAACCCTGAACTCCCGGGGTCCAGGCTCCGTGAAGCGCAGGACCAGGACGGCAAGCCCCTTCATTGCGAAGCTCCAAATCACGCCGAAGGCGTAGGCCTCGCCCAGAAGGATCACGCTGCCCCGGCTGAGGAGGATGGTGAGGATCTGAAGTCCAACCACCAGGTTAATAATGCGGTGGGAAGTTCCGTAACGGGGGTGGGGCCGGCGAAACCAGTCAGCGAGGACGCCATCCTCCGAAACGCGGTTCAAGACGCCATTGGAACCGACAATAGCGGTGTTGACCGCGCCGGAGAGAATCATGATGCCCACAACCACGACGAAGGCGTGAAAGGCCAATCGAAACATGAAGGGACCAGCTACGTGCATCGCCAAGCCGCCAATGAGATTGTCCTTGTAAAGGATCCGGGTATGCTGGTTGGGGATGATCATGAAAGCGAAGAAAGAAACCAGCGAGGTGAAAAGCATGCTGTAAATGAAAACGATGAACGCCGTCTTCTTGAGGTTGGGAAGCTTGGGGTGTTGGATTTCGCGGTAGACCTGGGCCAGGGTTTCGATTCCGCTCATGGCCAGGACGGAATGGCCGAACGCTACTAGAATTCCGATCACTCCAATCAGTTCCGGGATCCGTGTGGAGCGCAGCCACCCTTCCGCGTCCACCGAGAAATGCAGATTCCTGGGAACGGGCCAGGGTGGTAGATGGCCTCCCTTGACCCGGAGGGTGTAAAGACACCACCCAATCATGATCACCACCATTACGGTGGTGAACTCCATAATGCGGGCCGCTTTTTCACTGGATTCTTCGATTCCCTTGATGTTCTGCCACCAGAAATACAAAGTAACTAGAATGGCAAACAGGGCAGAAGTGGAATTGGTGGGCAGGACGGTATGAAGATGGGCGTACTGCAAAATCTCATTCAGAAATCCCACCAGGTATTGGCCGGCGGAGACGCCGCTGATGGGGCCGGTGAGAATGTAATCAAACATCAAGGCGGAGACCGAAAACTTGGCAAGGGTGCCGCCCATGGCTTCCTTCACCACGCGGTAGACACCGCCCCGCACAAACATGCTGCAGCTCTCCACGTACATCTGGCAAACCGCGTACGCGAAGACCATGACAGCCAGGATAAACCAGGGCGCGGAGGCCCCAATCGCTTGTTCGGCAATTCCGCCGGCGTAAAAGGCGGAGGAGGCGAGGTCATTCAAGACCACGGCCGCCGCCCGCCAAAAGGATATAAACGTCAACATGGCAGTGGTTGCCACGAGGACGCGGGGAAGGGTAGGCCGGCCTTTTTCGGCTTGAGGTGGGGTTGCCATCTTTGCGCTATTCACCCGGAAGGGTGGGGCGCTTTAGTTTAATTGAAGAAACAAACATTTTTCTGAAGATGTTTCTCGACCTACCCGAACGATTCTCGCACACAAAGCCAAAGAAGGGAAGAGAAAGGGTAGTGGTACGTTTTCGCTGCTGTAGCGGCGCTCTATGAGCGCCGGAAACCGTTGAGGATCCAAGTTCGGCGCTCATAGAGCGCCGCTACAGCAAACTGCGCCACAACCAGAGAAAGGGCATCCCCAAAGTTTCTCGAATCGATTTGGGGTTCCGGGTCATCTGGCCATTGTGGAAGATCAGAAACGCGGAGAACGGCCTCATTTTGTAACAGATGGCGCCCCGGCGCCGCCTTCGACAATTCTGAACGCCAAGGCTTGGCCCCGGTCGGGCAGGCGGATCCAGACTACCTGTGAGCTTTCATCGTAAGCCCATCCTCTGTGGTATTTGGACAGTGAATCCACGGAGGGGTCCACCGGCAGAGCCTGGTTATCTGCCATTACTTTGGCAGGGCGGCAAGCCACACGGTGCACCTTAAGCTGCAAAGACCGGGACGCGGGAGTGTAAGAACCTTGACGGGCCGAGAAATTAATCTGGATTCCATTCGCTGGTGAGGAAACAAGGATGTGCCGCCGCATGAAAACGCCTTGTTGGTATTTGAAGCTGATTCCATCATCTTCGTAGTACTCCCGGCTGGACGTGCCGTGCGGATAGATCTCAAAGGTGATTGGATCGACCGGCTTTTGGTCCACATATTGGACAACCTCTTGCGTGGGAATAATGGCGCCGCCCCGCGCGAAGAGTGGGATGCGGTCGAGTGGAGCTTGGACCGTGATATGAGCGGGTCCCTTGAAAGAACGGTCCGACCAGAAATCAAACCAAGTTCCGGCCGGCAAATAAACGGGCCAAGTCCGTTCTCCATCCTTCACCACGGGCGCAACCAGAAGGTCATCGCCGAAAAGGAACTCGTTTTCCTGGGAGACGGCTTCGGGATCGTTGGGATAATCCAGCAATAGGGCTCGCATCACCGGAAGTCCGGTCTGCGACGCCTGGTAAAAAGCGTTGTACAGATAGGGCAAAAGGCGGTATCGCAGGTCAATGGAGTTGCGATTGATCTGCTCCCGGCGATTGCCGAAAGACCACGGCTCTTGATCGCGTGTGCCAATTGCTGTGTGGGTGCGGCAATAAGGATAAAAAACTCCGGCTTCGAGCCACCGCGTGTAAAGATCAGGACTGGGACTGAGGGCAAACCCGCCAATATCGGCGCCCGCCAGGTCGAGCCCAGAAAGGCCCATGGTCATCAGCTCGCGGAGGCTGATCCGCAAATGCTCCCAGGTGCTCGAATTGTCCCCGGTCCAAACGGCCGCGTATCGCTGTCCCCCCGCGTAAGTGGCGCGGGTGATGACCAGCGGGCGGACATTGGGACGCGCCTTCAACATGCCCTCGCGGGTTCCTTCGGACATGAGCATGCCGTAGACGTTGTGAATCTTGGCGTGCGAGCTATGCAGGCCGTGATCGTAGAAGCTCACATCCAGTGGCATGGTTTTGGCCGGGGTATCAAAGATGGCAGGCTCGTCCATGTCATTCCAGAAACCTGCCACGCCGTCTTTAATCAAGCCCTTGTATAGAGAGCCCCACCATGCCCTGACTCGGGACGATGTGAAGTCTGGAAAGGCGCAATCCCCGGGCCACACTTTGCCGGTATAAACGCTGCCATCCGGCCTCTTCACGAAATCGTCGCCGGCAAGCCCTTGCTGGTAGACCCAGTACTTGGAATCGATCTTTACTCCGGGGTCGATGATGGTGACAATGTGAAATCCTTGCTTGCCCAAGTCGGCAATCATTCGGGCGGGATGGGGGAACCGGTTATGGTCCCAGGTAAAGATGCGGTAGCCGTCCATGTAATGGATATCCAGAAAGATGGCATCGCAGGGAATATGGCGGATGCGAAAGTTATCTGCAATAAACCGCACCGTGCTTTCCGGATAGTAACTGTAACGGCTCTGGTGGTATCCAATGGCCCAGCGGGCCGGCAGCGGCGTGCGTCCCGCCAGCTCTGTGAACCGGGCTAGGACCGATTTTGGATCGGGGCCGGAGAAGAAATAGTAATTCAGATCACCTCCCTCGGCGCCGAATGAGTAGTAATCGGGCGACTCCGTGCCGAGATCAAACGAGGAGCGGTAGGTATTGTCAAAAAAGATGCCGTAAGCCTTGCCTTGCCGCAGTCCCATGAAAAAAGGGACTGTCTCGTAGAGTGGATCGGTCGTAGCGCCCCACCCATAAACATCGGTGTTCCACATGACGTAGGCATGTCCGCGCTTGTCGAGCGGCCCCGCCTTCTCTCCCAACCCAAAGTAATGCTCGTCGGGCGGCATCCACTTCCAGCACCGGATCCTGTTGCCGTCCCAAGCCATGCCCATGTCGCCGGTATCTTTAGAAATGAGCCGCCCGAGGCGGTCGTAAAAGGCGATCCGGAAGGGATCGGTGCGCACGCGGGCTTCCATCGCAGAGGTGCGAAAGATGACCATGCCTGGCGATGCCGTGCGATCCACGTGGACTTGCGGCCAATCTTCCTTAACGACCGCCCAGGAATAATCGGGTCCGAATTGGGTCGAGTGAGCCATGCGCACACGAACGGTGTCCGCAGCGAGGAAATCCAGGGAGACCACCGTTTCGACACCCCGGAATAAATAATGATCGCCTTGTCCCTCAACGGCTATCTTGCCGATAGAGTGCCATCGCGCAGCAGCTTGGGTTGCCGTAATGGCGAGGAAGAGCGGTAAGAGGACGAGGCGTCTCACGTTTCTTGTTTGTGTCATTTTCTCCCCGCAATTTCCTTCCGGTTAACGGTCACTTTCTGCCGGGTGCAAGCCTTCGGACGGTCATGTGCTATACGGGGCGCCATAAGTCAGCGCAGGTCATTCGCTGTAGCGCCGCTCGGAGCTTGCCCTGACAGTCAGCGGCGAAATACGCCGGTCGCAGACCGGCGCTACGTCAGGCAATTCATACTCTCAACGGAACTCTGATTCTATTTCTAAATCTGCTAGGCAGCAAACCGGGCACCTTCCGGCATATAATAATAAAGTGGGCGAGGCGGATGTTATCACGGTTCGGAGAGGATCGGAGTTTCAAAGCTGACGAATAAATCATTCCAGGAGATGCGGCTACATTCACTTTTCCTGCCGTTGGAGACTCTATCCGATGATGCAGGCTTGACCGTTGAAATCTGGCGATAGAGTAGAGGCGGAAAGGGAATCGCAGGGATGACTGGTTTCGAAAAGTTTTCTGCCTGTAATTGGCAGCGGAGGTCTCTGATACTGGTATTGGGATTTGTCGCGATGGGGGGACGTTGCTTGCCCGCTACGCAACAAGGAGCAATCCCAGCGGAGGCATCTGGCGGCGCACTGCTGGCCCGGGCTTTGGATCACATGCACAACCTGGAGTATGACGCTGCCCAGCGGGACTTCGAGGTCTGGCTCAAGACGCGCCCCAATGACCTTCCAGCATTGAACTATCTGGCCACAACCATTCTGCATCGTGAGCTCTTCAAGCTGGGTCTGCTTCAGATTGATGCCTACGGCGAGAGCGGCTCTATCTTCCACGGAGCGCCTGCCAAGCCTGATCCCCAATTTGATAAAGAGTTTCTGCAGGCCATCAATAACGCGATTCGCGCCGCGGATATCCGGCTCAAGCAAAACCCGAAGGACGAAGATGCGCTTTATTGGGCGGGCGCGGCACACTCGACGATGGCAACCTATGATTTTACGATCAAGCACGCCTATTTTGCCGCGCTGCGCGAAGGTAATGCCGCCCGCTCTCTTCATGTCCGGCTCTACCACTTGGATTCTTCTTATACAGATTGCCTTCTGGTCCTCGGTCTTCACGACTATATCGTTGGAAGTCTTCCGTTTTATATAAAAGTCCTGGCCGCGCTGGCGGGTCATCACGGAAACCGGGCTAAAGGATTGCAGGAGATCGAGAAAGTAAGCAAGCAAGGCCATTGGGCGAAAGAGGATGCGACCTTAATCCTGGCCGTGCTCTACAACCGGGAGAAGAGATATCCGGAAATGCTTGCCACGCTCCGGGAACTCGCTCAGGAAAATCCCAGAAACTTTCTACTGCCGCTGGAAATCGCCCGCTCTTACGAAAGGCAAGGAGACTGGCAGGATGCGGCAAAGACTTACGAAACGATGATCGGTAAATATCAAAATAACGAGCCCAACTTCAATCTGATGCCCGGTGCTGAGGTTCTGTACGAGGATGGCCTGATGCGGGCCCGGCTTGGGGAGCCGGCACAGTCTTTGGCGCGATATGAGGAGGCCGGCAGCCTGCCGGGCACGGACATATATATCTACCGGGCAGACTTGGCTGCAGCAAACATCTATGCAAGCCGCAGCGACATCAAGAAGGCCAAGGAGAAATACCAGATCGTTTCCGAAGCCGTTCCGGATTCCGAGGAAGGACGCGCCGCCCTTCGTGCCCTGAAGGCGATTCAGGACGGCCCGAAAGGGTAGGGGATTATGATTCGCAACGCTCTCCGGGGCGCACAGCATGGCCGCCACAGAAATCAGGGGCGCTGCTTGCTGCTCCTCTGTTTTTCAGCCATGATCTTCCCCTGGCAACGCCATCGCTCCCGTTCAATGAAAACTTTCCCACCTGTCTCATTTAGCGAATTGTGATCTGGTATGATGTTCCGCGAGCGGGCAACCACCCGTGCTGGATAACAATGCTGGAAAGACTCTTCTTTGAGATTTACGGCTTCGGGCCGGTTGTGAAGGCAGACTTCGGAAGGACGAATTGGGCGCTTTGAGCTTCCACTTTCGACATTCGAAGGGGGCGAATGGGACCAAACAAACCCAAATGGGTTAAGGCTTTTAAGTTGAGAGATTTAGATTGAAATGCCAGAAAAGGAACCCAAACCGGTTGCCCGGCCTGATTTCAGGTGTTTGCAGCGATTTAAACGGCCATTTCCAGAAGATTTGAACGAACGCGCGTTTTCTTACTATTGCAGATTGGGAAAAGCAATTTTGATTGGGTAGTGCGCCCACAAGGATCATTTGCCGCTCGCAGTTTGCGCGCCGCAATCGCTTTGGAACGGCTGCCACCATTTTCGTTGTTCAAAGAGGGTAATTCATGGCGAAGCCCTTTTATCGCGTTACATCAACCCTGGCATTCTTACTGGCACTGTGGCCTACGCTTGTTTTGGCGCAGGGCGGCGCGCCCAAAAAGGTATTTGTGATTACCGACCTCGAAGGGGTGGATGGGATTTTTGATTTCAACCTTCAGTGCATCCCGGACAAGAGTCCGCGCTACTCTGAGTCGCGCAAGCTCTTGACCGCGGAAGTGAACGCCGCAGTGAAAGGTCTTTACGAAGGCGGGGCGGGCTCGGTCGTGGTATATGACGGTCATGCCGGCGGCCATAACCTTCTGCCCTTTGATCTGGATTCGCGCGTCGATCTGCTTGCAGGCACTCCAGTACCACCAACTCTGGAGTTGGATTCCTCATATGCCGCAGTGGTATTCATCGGCCTTCATGCCATGGCGGGTACTCCAAATGCAATTCTCCCGCATTCTTACACCTGGGATATCGAGAATATTTGGGTGAATGGCAAAAAAGTGGGCGAAATTGGGGGCCGCGTGATGCTCGCGGGCAGTTTTGGAATCCCAGCGATTATGCTGGCGGGAGACCACGCCGCCTGCGAGGAATTTCACCAGCTCGTGCCGCAAGGGGAGTGCGCTGAGGTGAAACGCGGAGTGGGTCCGGCGGCCGGATTCACTCTAACCAGTTCCGCCGCCTGCGCGCTCATTGAAAAGAAGGCACGCCAGGCCATGAGGCGCCATGCGGAGATTAAACCTTACACAGTGAAGGGACCCGTGAAAGTGAAAGTCGAATTGGTCAGCTCACCCAGCGCGCGGACTTTTACCCAACAACCGGGAGTGGAACAATTGGATGGACGCACGTGGGTGTTTCGCGGCAATGACCTGTTGAGGGCGTGGCTGAAGTTCTCATCCTTTTGAGAGTGACGGAATGGCAAGGCGGGAACTATCGGCGCAAGGGGCAACCCAGCAGGCGAAGGTGAATGCAGCGCCAAGCGGAGCCAACGGCGTCTGCTTTTGCTGGCAAACGGATGATCCCGGACACAGCGACAGCGGTCAACTCCCCCGCAACATTTCAGGCTTTCAGTGAAGGATCCGGCGTGACGTTTTTGCTTTCATCGGGACCTGTGCCGCATCCCTGCTGCTTGCCCGACCGGGCGTTGGGACGCGGGGCTCAAGTAAACCGGGAAGCGCCGGGAATACGGGGAAGCACCAGAAAATAAATCACCAAAAAGATAATGACAATAATGAGACTTTCCATACTTTAATTATACCTCAACTAAAGGCGCGATGATGGCCAGGTCCGTGAAATGGAAAATTCAAGACGTTGACCGGCTGAGGTTGAAGCCATCCGCGTTACAGGGCTGGCCAAAGCGATTCCCAGATTTTGAATTCGGTATGATATCCCGCCTCCTCCGCGCGCGTCAGCTTTCGTCCCGACGCCACATCCAAAGTTTCCTGAAAGACTTTTCTTCCGACCTGTTCAATGGTCTCTTCCCGGTCGAGGATCGTGCCGGCGTTGACATCAATATCGCCATTCATGCGGGCAAGCGGGGTGTTCGATCCGATTTTGATCACCGGACCCAGCGCGCACCCAATGCCTGTGCCGCGGCCCGTAGTGAACAGCGCCACCTGGGCGCCGCTCAGGAAAAGAGCAGGGGTGGAAATCTGGTCGTACCCCGGCGTGTAAAGCACAAAAAGTCCCTTGCGGTCTCCCAGCCATTCACCATATTCAATCAAGTCTTCAACGATCGAGGCGCCTCCCTTCGCCTTCACTCCGCTCGATTTCAGGTAGATGTTGTAAAGCCCGCCCTTGATGTTTCCCGGCGATGGATTATCGCGAAAATCCTCGCCGAACGATTTTACGTATTTTTCATAGCGGCGCAAGGCTCCCGCCAATTTGCGCCCCACCTCCCGGGTGCGAGCGCGGCGGGCCAGGTCCACCATGGCCGCTCCCTGAAGCTCCGGAATTTCAGGAAGAAAGACGGCAGCGCCGGCTTTGACAAAAAGATCCGAGGCCACTCCAACCGCCGGGTTTGCGGTCACGCCAGACCAACGGTCCGACCCTCCGCACTTGGTTCCGACCACCAGCTTCGAGACCGGAATCGGCTGCCGGACAAATTGATTGGCGAAGTGAAGCTGCTTCTCCACCATTTCCAACCCGCGTTCGACCGTCTTGCGGCTGCCGCCGGAAAGTTGAATCACCAGATTCACCACGCGCTGGTTGTAATTCGGCACTTGCTCCTGGAAGATCGGGACCGAACACTCTACGCAAGTCTTCCCGCATCCCAGGTCGATATAAATGGCAGAGCCCAAATTCGGATGGCGAAGAGTGTTGGTAAGCAGGCGATTCAGCAGATCCACGGCACGGCCGTCCGGCATGCCGCACCCGGACTCCTGGGAGATGGGAACCACCCCATCCACGTTCGGAAACTTTTCCCGCGAATAAATCTCCCGCATGGCAATGCCGGCGATGGCATGGGCTTCGGTGGACGAGCACATCCCGGAAGTCACGATCCCAACATAGTTGCGCGTCCCTACCGTTCCATCCGGCCGCAGATAGCCGTTGAAAGTAATTTCGGCAAGCCGGGGATTGAGCGGCGCGGGAGCGGGATTGTCGCGGAAGCGGTAGGTCAATCGCGGGAGGCGATCCTCCAAATTGTCCTCACTGATCGGGTCACCGGGCGCAACCTCTTTCGAGGCGAGGCCGATGGGGTCGCCGAGCGTGATGAATGCTTGTCCCTGCCGAATGGGCTTCAGGACGAAGCTCTGGCCGCGAAGGACCCGTCCGGAGGCCGTTATAATCTGGCCGTCATATTTCAGGGCGGAGCCTTTTTCAAGAAAATCCACGGTAACGACCGCCAAGTTGTCCTTCTTAGGCTGGATGACAATTGCTACGTCTTCAAGGTTGCGGGTCTCCATTGCCTGCCTTTCGTAGATAAGAGAATTACCGGTCCGGCGAAATGGAACCGTATTGGTCCATCCAATCCGCATCTTGCGGATCACCACCATTTTACCGCTTTGTTACGAGGGATGCACCATCAGACTTCTCCGAGGCACTGGTGGACTACCGGAATAGGCGCAAGCCAAGGACCTATTGCAGGTTGTCGGTCCAAAATGCCCGTGGTACACTTTCGGGCTTCGTCCTTGAGGAAACCTTGCGATCCGTGCCGGCATCCTGACAAGCGGCCGGTTGAATGAAGGTTTGGGGACGGAGCAAGCCCCGTGAGGGCGTGAATTGCCCATGTGCATAGCACTTGGTTGAATCAATAAGGAGGCAACGGATTGAATCCACTTCAAAAAGCTCAACTTGGAAGAACGGGTTTCTACGTGACCCGTGTGGGAATGGGAGGCGCTGCTCTGGGCGGCCTCTACCATGAAGTCCAGGAAGCGGCAGCCCTTGCTACCGTGAAACGCGCCATCGATCTTGGCATTAATTTCATAGATACAGCCCCGCTCTACGGCCACGGCAAGAGTGAAATCTTTCTTGGCAAATCCCTGGCGGGAATTTCGCGCAGCAAGTTCGCCCTGGCTACGAAGGTGGGCAGGATATTGGTCCCTGTTAAGCCTGACGAGCTTCCCGAAGACGAGTTCGAGAATCCCGAGCCATTCCAACCTGTTTTCGATTTCAGCTATGACGGTGTGATGCGGTCTTTTGAATCAAGCCTGAAACGGCTCAATCTTGATTATGTAGACGTGCTTCATATTCACGATCCGGATGACCATTACGAGGAAGCGATCCGGGGCGCATATCCGGCTTTGGCCAAGTTGCGAAGTGAAGGCTTGATTAAGGCAGTTGGCGCGGGCATGAACCAGGCCGAAGCCCTGGCCCGTTTTGCGCGAGACGGACAATTCGACTGTTTCCTGCTGGCCGGCCGTTATACATTGATCGATCACACCGGATTGAAAGAGCTTCTCCCTCTGTGCGCCCGGCAAGGGATCAGCATCATTATTGGAGGGCCTTATAACAGCGGGATTCTTGCATCGGGAGCGGCTCCGGGCGCCAAATTCAATTATGCAGAAGCGCCTGCATCCGTCATTGAAAAAGTCAGCAAGTTGGATGAGGTGTGCCGGCAGTTTTCGGTCCCCATGAAGGCGGCAGCGTTGCAATTCCCATTGGCGCATCCAGCCGTTGCTTGCGTGATCCCCGGCGCAAGATCGGTTGCTGAGCTCGAGGAGAACTTCACGATGGCGTCGCATCCAATTCCCGTGGAGTTTTGGCAGGAATTAAGGCGGCGGCGCCTCTTGCCGGATGAGGCTCCGGTTCCTTCCGGGTCATAGTCCGGAATTTGAAGATCATCCGCCGGTTTGCAAGGATATGGGGAATCGTCCGGAATTTCTTCGCGCCGCTGCGGTCACATTCGATTGGTGATGCCGAGCATCGCGGATGCGACCAGCAAAACAGCGAGCCCTGCCACCATGAACGCCTTCGCGCTGCTGCTTGAGTTCTTCCATTCGCCGGTGACGAAACCCCAGACGCTCGAAAAGAAAATTATCGAGGCCATGAAGAGCGGCCAGCCAATCACGGTCCCAAGCTGGCCCATGAAGCCTGCGCCGCGGCCGTAAAGGACCATGCCGAAATACCACAAGGCAGCCATCGCGGTGCCGAAAATCCAGAAGAGCCGCGTCCGCGGCATGACAAAATTCGACCAGGTATGGTTTGTGTAGAGGAGGTAAAATGTGTAAACGGCATTTGCGATGAATCCTCCTCCGAGCGCCACCATCCAGACAACGTTCTGCGCGCCCCCTTGGCTTGCGCCGGTCATCAGGACGGCTTCCTTCACGCCGTCACTGAATGAAAATGCCAGATTCAGCATGGAGGAGAAAATGCCGCTGAAGATGCAAATCGCAAGGCCGATGGCGAAGCTCCCTTTCTGCCCGGACAATCCGGTCTGGCGCCGCGAGCTGTCCCGCTTTTTGCCGGCGGCGGCCACCAGGATGACGCCCACGAGCAGGATAGCCACGGAGGCGATCACCAGAAGTCCCTTGGGTTGCATCACCAGCTCCGGCGTGTTGACCACGAGCGGAATGATCGAGCCCAAGGCGGCGGTAATTCCGATCAGTACGGAAACGCCGATCGCCAATCCCAGGCGGTCTACACCCAAGCCCGAAAGCACGCAACCGATGCCCCAGCCCGTCCCGAAAATGAAGACTTCCCCTAATGCCCGCTTCGAGCAGAATGACAGCGCATCCCCAAGCTGTGGGACCGTCGCCGAGGCCAGGGTAACCGGCAACGCGACGAGCGCCAGGAAAGCATAAACCAGCCAGATGTTCTCCCACTTCCAGGGACTGACATATTTCAGGGGTAGGTAATAAGTCCCTTGCATGAACCCCCCCAGACAAATCAGGAAGAACCCGAGCCCTGTGCTCATATGTTCTCAATCCCCCTCGTGGATGAACTTAAGACCGGCTTAATAAACCTTGAGATTTCGCCTTTCGCGTCTTTTGATATTGCCGCGGTAATCCGCCACTCTCAATGACTCTTCATGCCAGCTTCAGCACGCCTTTAACATAGTCTTCTCTTGAAAAATCCCTTGCAAATGCTTCTGGAAGATCTTCGAGACTCTGATAGCGGTGAGTCACGAAAGGAGCTACTTTGATCTTTCCTGCTCCCACCAGTTCCAGAGCTTGGCGGTAGGTGGATGGGCGCCCATCGGGATCAAAGCCTCCAGAGGCTCCGACGGCCGCGATCATGCTGGGCTCCAGAAACAAGATGGCGCCCAGCAGGCTGACGTCGTAACCCTTATGGCCGTGGCCGTAAAGTAGCAGCGTACCCTGCTTGCGGAGCAGGCCGGGAATCTGCGCGAGTACCGAAGCATGTCCGCAGGCGTCGATCAAATAATGAACGCGTTCGCCCGAAGTATGTTCCCGGACACACTCCACCAAATTCTGCTCTCTCACATTGATAGGAATGGCGCCGAAGGCTTCGGCCAGCTTCAGGTTCAACGGACGCATATCGCTCATCAAGATTGTGCCGTCAAAGTGTTTGACGTTTCGCAAATACTGCAAGAAAAGGAGCCCGGCAGGGCCGCCGCCGCAAATCAAAACATTGCGGATTCGCTCCGGGCCCTCAAACGTGAATCTTGCATGAGCGCGTTCTGCCCGATTGCTGGCGTGAAGAATGCAACCCACTGGTTCCACCATGGCAGCTTCCTCATCTGCCATTCCTGAAGGTAGCTTGAGACAGTTGACCGCCGGCATGGAAATGAACTCCGCCAACGCGCCCGGCGGGCCGGTGATGCCGTGCTCCTGGTAGAATTCGCATTGGTGTGAATCCCCGCTCGCGCAGAATGCGCAAAGCTGGGCGCGCCCCTGGCTGATGCAATTGCGCCCCTGGTCGCAAAGTACGGGGTCGCCCGAAGTCAGGCCTTGAGCTTCGCTTCCAATTTTGACGACGACGCCACTAAACTCGTGGCCCAGAATTTGCGGCTGTAGAGCCAGAGGAATGGGACAACCGTTGGGATCAAAACGGTAGTTTCCATGTCCCCGGTAAAGGTGGAGGTCCGTCCCGCAGAGTCCTACAGCCCGCACTTGGATTAAAACTTCGCGGGAGGAAACGGATGGTTCCGGGACTTCCCGAACTACGAGTTTTTCGACGTCTTCAAGAACTAGAGCTTTCATAGTTTCGATGGCTGTCGCCTTCCAGACCTCTAATCAAAGTTGACTCGATGGCAATGTTGCGCCGCCCTGTGAGCAGGCTCATTCCCTCTTTCCAACAAACCTGCTAAGTTTCAAGGTCATGGGTGGGCAGCTTACCTTGAAGATGAAACCTCTCGAAAATCTCAACCGTTTCTCGAATGCCCGCCTCCAACGGCGTCCGGGGTACATCATGAAGGTCGCGCACCAGCGCACTGTCCCCCAGATCATGCGCCATCGGCAGCGGTCCACCCTCGGCAGTTACCAATTGGCGGGACTGCGGAAGCAGCTCCCCTAGCACCTTCAGAAATTCGCTCACCTGGGTTACAGAGCCTCGCGGCGTGTAAACTCGGGCGCCGGACAATCCGGCCTCTGCGCAACGCAGGAAGATTTCAGCCGTATCCCTGACGTATTGCAGGTCCAAGCCCCCCGTGAAGCGAATGGTGTACGGCCGCCCAACGACTGACGCCTTGATGGCCTTCGTAGGTCCGGATGTGATTCCCTGGTCCCGTCCCACTCCATAAACTGCCCACGGCCGCAGCCCGCAGCTCGAGATTCCATCATTAACGTAATAGATTCTCGCATTTCCTTCGTTACACTGCTTGAAAACTCCATAATGCGTCGTGGGTTGAAGCGAGGCGCCTTCCTCCACCGTTTCCGGACCGTACAAGTCCTCAGGTCCGAACACTGCTGCCGAGCTCGCATAAACGATGCTCTTCACGAGGTCCCGCCGCTTCTTGGCGGTTTCAAAAACATTCAGCGTTCCCAAGACGTTCACTCTTGCCCCCAGCACCGGGTCCGCCGCGCAAGCCGGCACTTGTAGCGCCGCAAGGTGAATGATGTGCGTGATGCCGTTGTCGCCAATCGCTTTCTCGATGTCCTCCTTTTGGGTTATATCACCTTGAATGAAGCCAATCTGGGCGATTTGTTCGGTAGTGAGCAGAGCCGCCAACCGGTGGGACTGTGTGTCCTGATCAAAAATCCAAGGCCGGTCGCCCCTTTCAACCAGGTTCTTCACCACCCACGCTCCGATAAAACCCTTCGCGCCGGTAACTAGAAATGTGGTTTTTGAAGACGCTTCCTGATTCGAATGTCGAGAATCCACGTTCAATGATGTTTGATTTACCATGCGAGGAATTATATGCAATTTCTGCGCTCTGTCCATAGGGGTTTGGTACTACGCTCCATGGGTTAATAACTATCCTGGATCATTCACAGAGGTTTATTCAAGGACGGTCGGGGCACAGTTTCAACCGTGCCGGATGAGGGCGAGACATCTTTTTTGGTCTTGCATCCCGAGCGGCCCGACGTAACGACCATTTGAGATTGAAGACTAGCCGGTGATCGAATTGGCCTCCTTTGGCATGGTTGAAGCCGCGCCCTGACGACCCTCTGGGAGAAGGTCGTGAATCATCCAGGCCATACCCGCGAAAGTGGCCGTTGAACCCCTAGAAAGGGATGTGCTAGGATTCGGGTTCGCCTTCATCCTGCCGGGGCAAGCAGGGAAGAACCTTACCAGTCCAAGGAGTTCATAGTGAAAATTTACGACGGAAGCAGCATCCGCAACATTGCTCTGATCGGGCACGGCCATACCGGAAAGACCCAACTGATCTCCGCCTTGCTGTACTCGGCGGGCATGGTAACCCGGATGGGCAAGGTCGATGACGGAACTTCCGTTACGGACTTCGACGAAGAGGAAATTCATCGAAAATTTTCGATCAGCGCATCGCTGGCCTATGCCGAATGGGGAAAGACCAAAATCAATTTCATTGATACGCCCGGCTTTAATATCTTCCTGCATGAGACGGAAGCCGCGCTGGCGGCGGCGGATTCCGCGTTGCTGCTGGTCCACGCTGTTTCGGGTGTGGAGGTGCAAACCGAAAAGACCTGGGGCTTCTGCGAAACGAAAGGATTGCCCCGCGCTCTGGTAATTAACCAATTGGACCGCGATCGCGCGAGCTTTCCGCGCGCGCTCGAAGCCCTGCAAAAGGCCTTTGGCCGGCCCGTGGTGCCGGTGCAGATTCCCTGGGGCGAAGAAAAGAATTTCCACGGGTTGATCGATCTCGTGCACATGAAGAGTTATGCCTACGACGCAAACGGAAGCGGCAAAGGCAAAGAAGGCGAAATTCCTGCCGATCTTGCCGAAGGCGCAACGGCCGCGCATGAAGCCCTGGTGGAGATGGTGGCCGAAGGCAATGACGCGCTGCTCGAAGAGTTTTTTGAGAAAGGGACCATCCCCGAGGAAGACCTCGTGCCGGGCTTGAGACAGGCCATTGCGGACCACCGCATCGTTCCGGTTCTGGCTACATCTGCGCTTTTGAATATCGGCTCCGAAAACGCTCTAAATTTCGTTTCGCAGTTCATGCCTTCGCCTGTCGATCGTGGCGAGTTGGAAGGCGATCTTCCCAATGGCGCCGGTAAAACCAAGCGGCGAGTCGCCGATACGGAGCCTGCCGCCGCCTTCGTTTTCAAAACGGTGGCGGATGCGTTTGCCGGACGAATCAGTTACTTCAAGGTCATGTCCGGTATCGTGAAGAATGAGGCTAACCTGGTCAACTTCAACCGGGGAGGCACGGAACGGTTGTCCCATATTGCGGTGGTCCAGGGAAAAAGCCAAACTCCGGTGGGCGAATTGCGCGCCGGAGACCTGGGCGCCGTCGCCAAGCTCAAGGATACTTTGACGGGTGACACGCTCGGCGATAAGTCTGCGCCGGTTCTCTTTGCGCCGGTCAAGCTCGCCGAACCCGCCATCTCTTTCGCCATTGAGCCGAAATCACGCGGCGATGAGGATAAACTCTCCACGGCCATCCACCGCATGTTGGAGGAAGATTTGCTCCTGCGCTTTTCGCGCGACGCCCAGACCAATGAATTCCTGCTCTCGGGCTCGGGCCAGCAGCATGTGGAGGTTGCAGTCTCCAAGCTCAAGCGGCGCTTCAACGTGGAGGTCACGCTAAAAGCGCCGAAAATCCCGTATCGCGAAACCATCCGCGCCAAGGCCGAGGCGCAGGGCAAATTCAAGCGGCAAACGGGCGGCCACGGGCAGTATGGCGATTGCTGGATCAAGATGGAGCCGCTGCCGCGCGGCGCCGGGTTTGAATTCGTCAATGATATCTTTGGCGGCGCAATTCCCCGGAACTTTATCCCGGCTGTGGAGAAAGGAATCATCGAGGCCGCGCACAAAGGCTACCTCGCTGGATATCCGGTGGTTGATTTCCGTGTGATCCTTTTTGATGGGTCCTATCATGATGTCGATTCTTCTGAGCTCGCCTTCAAGATTGCCGGATCGTTTGCGTTCAAGAAATGTATGGAGCAGGCCAAGCCCTGCCTGCTCGAGCCGATTATGAATGTCGAAATCACCGTTCCCGAAAACTATTCGGGCGACATCATGGGCAATCTGAATGGAAGACGCGGGCGAATCCAAGGGATGGATGCGAAAGGCGGATCAACAGCGATCAAGGCGCAAGTCCCGCTGGCGGAAATGCTGACCTATGCTTCCGACCTCACTTCCATGACGCAAGGGCGCGGGACTTACTCCATGGAGTATTCGCATTACGACCCGGCGCCGCAACAGATTGCCGATAAGATCGTCGCCGCAGCCATAGCCGCCGGACACGGCAAAGAAACGGAAGAAGAATGACACGTGATGAGTGACGAGTGACAAGCAAGAGAAGCTTTCAGCAAAGCTTTCGGCGGCTTCGTCCACCCGCCGGGGATGGCGTCCGCTGAGTGCTGAAGGCTGACGGCCTCAATCTTGTCACGGGTCACTTATAACCCTCCAGCTTTGCCTCAATCCGGTCGTGAATCCAATGCGGATCCCACCATTCGGTCGGGTTTACGGGAATGCCATCCAGCAACACCGAGAAGTGCAAGTGGTCGCCTCCGGCAAGGCCGGTGGAATCGCTCCGCCCGATGATTTGGCCCCTTTTCACCATTTCCCCCGCTTTCACGTCCATCGAGGCCATGTGCCCGTAGAGCGTCTGGACTCCGCAGCCGTGGTCAATAATGACGGCATTGCCATAGATATCAAACCATCCGGCGTAGACCACCTTGCCGTCATTCGCGGCGGCGATGGGCGTGTGCGCGACCACGGCCAAGTCATATCCCAAGTGGGTCTGGTGATCCACCACCTGGCCGTCGTAAACGTAAGTGCGGGCGTCCGCAAAGTAAGCCTCAACCTTGGAGTTGCCGAGCTGGACGAAAGGCTGAGTCCAATAGAAAGTGGGATTAGTTTGCTTGGAGAATTCAATCAGCCGGTCCGCATCCTGCTGCCGAAGCTTGCCGTTGATGTAAAGAAAGTTCTTGAGGATGCTTCCCTGATCGTCGATGCCGGATTGCGTCATGATGGGCGGAACGACGCGGTTCAGGAATTCCGGACTCAGATTCATGGTGCTCTGCTGAAATTTCTTGGGAAAGACCTTGTAATCAAAATTGGCGATGGTGTTGTTTCCAGCGTCGTCGGTGGCCACAATATGGGCGGGAGTTGACGGGTCCATATCCCAAGGAAACGCAAACACCGCCAGGCGAATTTCGGGTTCCGATTCCTTCACCGGGAAACTGGGAAAGTAGAGGTTTCCCACTTGAACTCCGGACCGGATGGCGCCGGGCGAGACTTTAAACAGCACCATATCGCAGCCACCTTGATTGATGTAGTGCTGCGTGGTGAGAACGTCCACTTCGGGCGGGGCAAAGCGAACGGGAAGGTTCATGCGGATGCTGGCCTTGCCTCCCCGGAAAAAGCGGCCCCAGGAATCATTGATCGCAGTGATCACAAGCGAGGCGTGTCCTGGTTGAAGCTCTGGGGCCTGCTTGCGCCCCACTCGCGCTTCCACTCGAAGCGTGGTGGCAGGCTTGTGGCGCCAGAACTTCCATCCGGCTGGCCCCGGCGGCGTCAGGTTCTTCACCGCAGTGAGCGGCATCAAATACGTCTTTCCATTCTGCAGCACCGCGACCTGCACTTTCTTGATGGCGTAGCTGGTGTCGCGGATCTCGATGGTCACGGGTGTGTTCACCCCGATGCCTTGAACTTGCTCTTGAAGCGCCAGCGTGGGCGCGGGATTCCTCGCCAGCCGGTAACCGATACTGAGAAAGATTAGGACAAGGACCACGATCAGGATGATGGAACCCGTGCCAATTCCTCGATTCGATTTCGAAGGCATATTTTGCAATCTTTATGAACTCCTCCCCATGTGGTATTGAGCTTACCCCTGATTCCGGCCGCAGCGGCCGGTTTCGGCCCCGTCAATTCACCGCAGCCATCCATCATACAAGAATTTTATGGTCTTCTACCGGCCAGAGCTTCTAAGACGCCACCATTGGGAAAGCTCATCCGATCCCGTCCCGCAGGGAAAACCGGTTGACTCCGTAAGTCTTCCCCGGCGATCTCAAAACATACGAGCCTTCTCTCCTCTCATTTGCTAGGATAATTTCTGGGAGGCGGGGAAACGGGCGATGGAATCATCCGCAAGACGACAGCAGGGAGCGCTGAGCTTCGCTCTTCAGAATGTTTGCGACCTTTCATTAAGAGCGTCCGCAAGCGCTGGAACCTCCAGGTTCCGGAAACCATGCTTTGGTTGGACGCCGATAGTAGTGGCCGCGCTTGCCGTTGCCCCTTGCTGGAGCACAGGGATCGCGGGCGGCCCATCCGGGGCTTCGCCGTCAATCCGTGCGGAAGCTGACTCCGTGTCTTCCACAAGCTCTTCGACGTCCTTGCCAGCCGGAACCATTCTCTATCTGCGGCTGAAGACTGCTGTCAGCACCACCTCTTCCCGCCTCAACGGCCCGATTGAGGCCGATGAGGCTCGCGATATCGATGCAAAAGGCGGCGTTGCAGTTCCCCTGGGAGCCATCGTGCGCGGCAAAATCGCTAAGCTTATTCCGAGTTCCAATCCCAGCGAACGGGCCGCGATGGGCTTTGAATTTGACACCATTCAAATGCCGGGTCTTTCGCCGGAAAAGATTTCCTGCCGCCTGACTAAAGTGGAAAATGCCAGGGAAACGGTGCTTGGCAACGGAACGATCCAAGGCGTCCTGGCCAGTGAGCTTCCTTCTTCTTATGTGCAGGGGGAATTGGCGAAGATTGCGCAATCAAACTCCTCCGTTGCAAAAGAGATTGGCAAGTTGGGCGATAAGGAACTGGGACAGACGGACACCGCCATCACCTATCCAGCCGGGACAGATTTTCAGGTGATCCTCACCGCGCCGCTCGAAGTGCAGCGGTGGTTTGCGCCGGCCGTGGCCCAGGAACTTCCTCGTGGCGACCTCGAAGCCGTTCAGAAGTTGCTTGCGAACAGCGCCAATCGCGTGAAGACCAAGGACGGCAAACCGGGCGATCCCATTAATCTGGTGATGATTGGGACGGAGGCTGAAATCCGGCAGGCCTTTGCCAAGGCCGGCTGGACCATTCCCAAAGCAAAAAACAGCTCGTCCATCTGGAGGACCATTACCGCTGTGACCGGAAACGAGGGTTACGGCGCCGCGCCGCTCTCCGATCTGTACCTTTTCGGCCGTGCCCAGGACATGGCTTATGAAAAAACCTTGAACACTTTCACCATGCGCCACCACCTGCGCTTGTGGCGTTCTCCGGTTGCGGCCCCGGATAAGACTCCCATCTGGCTGGGAGCGACGACTCACGATATTGGCTTCGATATTCATCCCGGCGTCGTTTCCCACACCACCAGCCCTCATTTGGATAACGAGCGGGCCAAGGTCGGAGCCGACCTGATTGTGACGGGCATGGTTTCTGCTGAACAGCTTGTGACCCGGCCTAACCCCTTGTCGAGCGGTGTCACCGGGACGGGCGGGGCCTGGAGCACGGATGGCCGCCTGATCGCCATCGATTTTAAGCGCAACTGAAAGAATGAGGCTTGAACATGTATGAAAACCAAAGATCGAGGAGGTCAAAACGTTATGCGAGGTAGCGTCACGTTCCATCGAACCCGACATTAGCAGTTCCTGGCTGTGGCGGCAGGCCGCTGGGAATAACCGCGTCACACTTCTAGAACAACTTAAGCCTCGCCGGAATGGGTCATGGGCTTTTACACAAAATGCATTCTGCCCCGCCTCATCGACGTTGCAATGCGCAACAAGGAGACATCTCGCCTGCGTGCAGAGTGGATACCTCGCGCTCGCGGCGAAGTGCTGGAGGTTGGAATCGGTTCCGGCCTGAATTTGCCGTTCTACTCGGCAGACGTTCAACATATTCATGGCGTGGACCCTTCTATTGAGCTTCAGCGAATGGCTCGCAAGAAGACAGAAGGCGGGGGCATCAAGGTCGACTTCCTCCTGCAATCTGCGGAGGACCCATTGCCAATCCCTAATGCGAGTGTTGATACAGTAGTCGTTACATGGACGCTCTGTTCAATCCCGAATCCCGGGAAAGCACTTCAGCAAATGAAACGAGTTCTTCGGCCGAATGGGCGCCTCATCTTTGTCGAGCATGGACGCGCTACCGATCCAGGCGTAGCCGTGTGGCAGGACCGGCTCACCCCGGCTTGGAAGCGGATCGGGGGCGGATGCCACCTGAATCGTAAAATTGACGAGATCATCTCGGCGGCAGGATTTCAAATCACTGAACTGAGGACGTGTTATCTTCCTGGACCGCGCGCGATGACTTACACCTACCAGGGATTTGCTCGGGGCGGTTAGCGCAACGAATGATGTGCTGGGCGCTCACGCCGGCAGAGCGACGTCGTGCCCTTCTACAGGGGCTACCCTCAGCTTGTCGGCCCACCGCCACCCTTGCTAAACCGGGCCAACTGGGTCATTATACATAAGTTGCATAATTATTCATGGACAATCTATACCGGCGCAACCAAATTCTGGACCTTCTCCGCAGCGAGGCCATTGGGACGCAGGCGGCGCTGCGCCGCAAGCTGGCCCATCGTGGCATCCGTGTGACTCAAGCTACCGTGTCGCGGGATATGGAGGAGTTGGGCGTCATTAAGACCCGGGATGGCTACCGGCTGCCGGGTCCGGGGACGGGCCGGGACGCCGCCGCGGCCCCGCAACCCACCCTGGTGATTATCCTAAAGGAGTTTTTGCGGGACGCCCGGCAAGCGGCAAGCCTCGTCATCCTCAAGACCTATCCGGGTAACGCCCACACCATTGCTGCGGCGCTGGACAGCGCGGGATGGAAGGAAATCGTGGGAACCGTCGCCGGTGATGACACCATCTTCCTTGCCACAGGAGGCGCGAAGGACGCGGCGCGCGTGCAGAGGAGAATCATGCAAGCCGTAGCTGAATAAGAAAGCAATCAGCCCTCAGTTTTCAACAATCAGCGAAAGGCGCGTTTTTGAAATGGAAAGACAATCCTTGCCTGCGTAGCCACGATGAGCGCCTTTTTCGCTGTATGTTTTTCCTGTTTGCTGACCGCTGATAGATAATGGCTTTTATTTAGATGAAAGGACTAACAATGGGTTTGAATCCGTCGAGATCAATTGGCAAAGTTAAGCGCGTCGTCCTGGCTTATTCGGGCGGCCTTGATACTTCCATTATCATCCCCTGGCTGAAAGAGAATTACGGGTGCGAAGTGATTGCCATGGTGGGTGACGTAGGACAGGGAGACGACTACCGTGCCGTCCGTCAAAAGGCTATCCGCACTGGAGCTTCAAAAGTATTCGTCGAGGACCTACGAGAAGAATTTATCACGGGCTATCTTTGGAAGGCGCTGCAAGCGGGAGCCATATACGAAAAGAAATACCTGCTTGGGACATCGCTTGCGCGCCCGGTACTTGCCAAGGCGCAGGTTGCAGTGGCGCTGAAAACCGGAGCGGATGCCGTGGCGCATGGATGCACCGGGAAGGGAAATGACCAGGTGCGCTTCGAAATGGGATATAAGGCTCTGGCGCCCCACTTGAAGGTGATTGCGCCGTGGCGCGAGTGGTCCATCAGCTCTCGCGAAGATGCGCTGGAGTATGCGCGCCAGCATCGGATTCCTGTTCCGGTCACCAAAAAAGATCTCTACAGCCGCGATGAAAACATCTGGCACCTTAGCCACGAAGGCGGTCCGCTGGAAATCAAGCTTGGCGATCCGCCGGAAGCTGCGTGGAAGCTTTCGGTAAGCCCCATGAAGGCGCCGAACCGGGAAACGGCAGTGACCATTGGCTTTGAAGCGGGCGTTCCGGTATCGGTCGATGGAAGAAAATTGACCGGCGTGAAGCTGATCGAAAAACTCAATGGAATTGCGGGCGCCAACGGAATTGGCCGGATCGACTTCGTTGAAAACCGTTTGGTGGGAATGAAGTCCCACGGCGCCTATGAAACACCCGGCGGAACTCTGCTGCATGTTGCCCATCGTGAGCTTGAGGCGCTCTGCCTGGACCGTGAGACATCTCACTACAAGCAACAAATAGGCTTGCGCTATGCGGAACTGGTCTATTACGGCCAGTGGTTCACGCCGTTGCGCGAGGCGCTGGACGGATTTGTATCGGTCACTCAACGGAATGTGACCGGCAATGTGACGCTCGGCCTCTATAAAGGCAACATTCGAATTCTGGACCGCAAGTCGCCTTTTTCCTTGTACGACACAAACATTGCCGCCTTCACCATGGGCGCTGGGTACGACCAGAAAGATGCGGCTGGATTTATTAACATTCTGGGGCTGCCCGTGAAGATTTCCGCGCTCAAGAAACACGCGCTGAGAGTGAATGACAAGAAGCCGGGGAAATCCCGATGAGGCTTTGGGGTGGCAGGTTCTCCGGCCGGCGGCGCGATCCGGATTTTGAGAGATTCGCGGAGTCGTTTTCCTTGGACCAACGCCTGGTGCTCTATGACCTGCGGGTGAACCGGGCTTATGTCCGGGCGCTTGGAGAAGCTGCGGTTCTAAAGCCCGCTGAATGCCGAGTGTTAACGCGAGGCTTAGACGCAATCCGCAGTCATGTTTCAAGCCATTCAGATTGGGCGAAAGGCCCGGCAACGCGCGGCGAAAAAAGTCAGATCACCGAGGACGTTCACACTTGGGTTGAAGCGCGTCTCGTCCGGGAAGTTGGTGAACTGGCCGGAAAGCTTCGCACTGGCCGCAGCCGCAATGATCTGGTGGCGACGGAAATGCGCCTTTTCGTAAAGGATGCGGCCACGGAGCTTCAGCGCGTAATGTGTGACCTGCTGGAGGCTCTGGTGGCTCGGGCCACGGAGCAAGCGGACACGGTTTTGCCCGGGTTCACGCACTTGCAGCCGGCGCAGCCCATCCTCTTTGGCCATTACCTGTTGGCGTACTTCGAGATGCAGTTGCGGGACTTCAGCCGGCTCGAAGGTTGCTGCAAACGCGCTGACGAATTGCCTTTGGGCGCAGGCGCGATTTCCGGGACTTCGTTCCGGATCAATCGCGATGCCCTGGCGAGGGAACTTGGCTTCGCCCGGGTTTCACGCAACAGTCTGGACGTGACCGCGGACCGCGACTTCGTTTGCGAAATGCTGTTCGCTTGCAGCCTGACTATGACGCACCTCAGCCGCCTGGCGGAGGACCTGCTGATTTATTCCACGCCGGCGTTCGGATTTGTGGAGATCGATGAAGCCTACTCCACCGGGAGCAGCCTGATGCCGCAGAAGCGGAATGCGGACGCTCTGGAGCTGATCCGGGGCAAGGCGGCGAGGGTTCAGGGAAAGCTCTCAAGCGCGCTGACCTTGCTCAAAGGCCTGCCCCTGGCCTATGACCGTGATCTTCAGGAGGACAAGCACGCGCTCTTCGATGGCTTCGACACGACGCGGGACTCGGTGGCGATTGCCGCACGAATCATCAAGACGCTTCGCCTGTATCCCGATCGGATGCAAGCCGCCACGCAACTTGGGTTCTTGACGGCCACGGACGTCGCGGATGAACTAGTGCGCCGTGGAATTCCATTTGCCGCCGCCCATGAGCGCGTGGGAAGTCTCGTTAAATATTGCGTCGAACGCCACAAATCGTTCGCCGAGCTAACGGGGCCCGAAGCAGCACGGTTGCTTCCCGATTGGGACGATGCGATGGCTGGCATTGCGGCCTCTCCTCGCCAGGCAGTCCGTTCCAGGCGAGTGGTTGGCGGGACTGCGCCGGAACAAGTGAGGCGCCAGATCCGGGCCGCGAAGGCAGTGGTCGAAAGACTCAGACGGGGATTGAAGACTGGCGCCGATGACAGGATAAAACAGGAAAAAAGGAAGAGTCGCGGCTCTTGACGCCCGGCAAACGACGGCCCGCTCGCCGCTAATGGTCAGTCCGGACTTCTGAAGCCCGCAATCTTACGATAGAAAGAGGGCGCTCCCGCGGAGAGTCTGCTTTCAAAAAGGAAGTAGCCTGAGACATCAAATGCACCAAGCGTTGCGCCTCGAACCTCCCGGAGCGCCGTCTCGATGGCCGGCCTCGGCTCTGGTCTGCCAAACCGGGCAAGGGTAAGGTGCGGCGTGAAAGCACGGTCTTCCTTTGCGAACCCCAGGCGCTCCATCGCCGCTTCCACGTCAGCGGCCAGGCAGGCAAGGGCAGCGGGCGCTTCGACTCCAACCCAAAGCACTCGAGCCCGGTGGTTATTAGGGAAAAATCCAAACCCTTTCACCTCGATTCGAAATCGTTCGACGGGTGGAAGCGACCTCAAACTATCCGTCACCAGCTCTGCCTGCGGGTCGCTAATATTACCCAGGAACTTCAGCGTCAGGTGAATTCCTTCGGGACGCGTCCATCGAATGTCCGAAGATTTGTTGGCCTCCAGCGGAAGCGATGACCTGAGCTTGGATTGCACAGCGGCAATGGCTTGCTTGAGGGGCGGCGGGAGGTCGATGGCGATAAAGGCTCTCATCATAATGTGGCGAATTGCAGGGGACCGCCGTGAGTTCAGATTCGAACCCGCCGCCGGATCATTTCAAGGGCGGCCTGCGAAGCCCAGAAGCGGACCCGCTCGCGATTTCCCGGGAAACGGAATTCGCGGATATTGGTTCCCTTTGCATCCGCCAAGGCGACGAACACAAGGCCAACAGGCTTTTCCGGCGTTCCGCCGCCGGGCCCCGCGATTCCTGTAATGCCGATCCCGATGGACGCGTCGGTCCGGCGGCGGATTCCCTCAGCCAGGGCCTGGGCCACCGGCTTGGATACAGCCCCGTTCCTTTCGATCAGCTCGGCGGGCACGCCCGCCAGCCGCGTTTTCAGATCGTTGCTGTAGCAGACAACTCCGCCCAGGAAGAAGTTCGAGCTTCCGGGCGTCTGGGTCAACCGTTCACTCAGCAATCCTCCCGTGCAACTCTCCGCGACGGTCACGGTGAGCTGCTTCATCACCAGATACATGCCCACCACTTCCTCCATCGACTCGCCGTGTGTGGAGAAGACGTGCTCGCCCAGCGCCAGTTCGATCTTGTCACCCACTTCATTAATCAGCGCGTCGGCTTCCTGATCCGACGCCGCACGGGCCCGCAGGTGGATTTCAATAACTCCGAGCCTGGCCAGGATGGTGGTGGTGGGATTGTGATAATTGAGGTAAAGCGGCGCAATGCGATGATCGACCTCGGACTCGGGAAGTCCCACAATCCGGTAAACGCGGCTTCGGATGCGTTCCTTGCCAGCATAGCGGTTGAGGCGGGTCATGCAGGAGGCTTCAAAAATAGTCTCCAGCTCGCCGGGCGGTCCGGGCAGCAAAACCACTAGATTGCCGTTATGCTCAATCCAAATGCCCGGAGCCGTGCCGTTGGGATTCTCCAGCCATTCGGCCCCTTCGGGGACTCGAGCCTGGCGAAGATTGTTTGACGCCATGGCCCGGCCAAGCCGTGCGAACCGGGCTTCGATGTGCTTTCGAAGCTCTTCCAATTCACGCAAGGGACGGCCCAGCACTTCAGAAACAACGTCGCGGTTGATGTCGTCCTCGGTGGGGCCTAGTCCTCCCGTTAGGATGACAAGATTGGACCGCTTCAGAGCTTCTTGAAACACGCCGGCAAGACGGTCGCGGTCATCGCCCACAATGGTCTTGAACCGGACTTCAATTCCAATGCTGTTTAACTTTTCGGTGAGATAGAGAGAATTTGTATCCTGATGCAGCGGGGTCAGCAATTCAGAGCCGACAGCGATAATTTCAGCGTCCATACGCGAACCGGAAATTCAAGAGAACCTGAAATCGGCAAGGTTTTCAAATTCGATGCGCGGTGGGATGATCTCCGCTCATCTTTTACGCCGGCGCCGGCGCCGCTCAATTGCCGCCAAGCAAGGACCGGCCCTCAACATCGATGAAGATTTCGTGAAGGGAGTTGTGGCACGCCAGAACCAACGACCGGTGAGGGGTGAAGGCCAGTCCAACCAGCCCGGTTCCTGAGACGGCAAGATCGGCCCGGGAGTCCGGCGTAATGCGAACCACGCCCCGGCGTCCCGCTAGCGAAGCGACGACGTAGAGATTTCCCTTGGCATCGAAAGCCAAGCCTTGCGGGCGGCCCAGTCCCCGGTAAAAGGTCGCGACCTCGCCCGCCGGTGAAATTCGGAAGACGTGATCAAAGCTGGAAGTGGTTGGACCGGCAACGTAGAGCGCTCCGTCCGGCCCGAAAGCCAGATGATAGGCGGCAACACTGGGCTCGAGGGTGGCAAAGACGAAGATTTTACGGTCGTGATTGATTTTGAAGATCGTCCCGCTCCGGTCTCCCACGTAAAGGTTCCACTCATGATCAAAGGCAATGCCCGTTGCGACGCCCATACCTTCTGCAAATGGGGTCCTTTCGCCGTCGGGCGCAACCTGGTAAATCGTGCCTTCGGCGCGGCTTGAGATATAAAGGAGTCCATCGCGGTCGAAAGCCAAGCCGGTAGGGTTCATCAAGTCCGTTTGGAACGAACGGATGTTACGGTTGCGGTCGATCTTAAAAACGGAGATGGGGACTTTCTGGCCCCGGCTACCGCTGAAAGTGGTGTAGATATTGCCCGCCGCATCCACTGCCGGATTGGCGACAGGATGAAGGTTCTCGGCGATGGTCATGCCGACGGCTACAGAGGTCGGAGCACTGACGGATTTGCCATTATCGACGGTCAATTCGCCGCTGACGGCGCCCTCTGGAACCCGAACAATCAGACGGTCGGTCGAGCTCATCAGGAGGCTTGCGGGCTGGTCTCCAAAGCGGACCTTGGGACGGCTCGAACCGTTCTGCACAAAACCGCTTCCTCGAATGGCGATCTCACCACCCGGAATCGCGGCCCGGGGCGCCACCTGGTCGATATGGGGCTTACCCGCTAGCGAACTAGGTTTTGCCATGGATGGCTCTATCCTTCCTCTCCTCTTCCAAAAATTCATCAGGTCAAGCATCCGAGCAGCAACAGGCTAAGGGCGGCATAAGCGCCGGCAATCGCATCGTCGGTCATAATCCCCCAGCCCGCTTGCAAGTGTTCAGCCCGCCGAGCGGGGAAGGGCTTGATCACGTCGAAGAATCTGAAAAGCACAAAACCCGCCAGAAGCCACTTCCAGCCCCGATGGGGTCCGGTCATGAATGCAAGCATCTGGCCGGCGACTTCATCAATCACCACATGACAGGGATCTTTAATCCCGAAGAACGCTTCGGATTCTCCCGCTGACCAGACGCCCAGGAAGAAGACGCACACCACCAAGGCGCCGAGAGCCAGCCGGAAACTCCAACCTCCTGCAAGCAATCTTGACAGAGCGTAAACCAGCGCGATGCCAATCGCCGAGCCTCCAGTACCTGGGGCAACCGGGAGAAAACCCACGGGCCAGCAGGTGGCAATCCGCACCGCAGACCCGGACCGCCGGTCAGTCAAGGTTCGTCCCGTCCGCGTCTTCAGTTTCAAGAGGGGCCGTTTCCTCTTCACTCTCAGGGACCGGCTTGGAAATTCTGTATCTCCCGGAAAGCCAGTTGTCCAAGTCAATCATCTTGCACCGCTCGCTACAAAAAGGCCGGAACGGATTGCCGTCAAATACCGTCTCGCGCTTACAAATGGGACAGCGCATGGTGTTCTTCCACGTTCACAGAAGGTTGAATCTGAATCAGCCGGGAACGTGCTCCGAACCCGGATGGTTTGGGAACGGTCGCAGCGAAGTAGTCCGCTTCGAGCTTAGCCACTACATCGTAATCGTGAGATTCGGTGATGACGGCCCAACGATATTCGCCCGGCCTGGGGCCGGAACCCTCAAAATCGTTGATCAGTACCCGGCCGTCAATGCCCGGCGCTTGCGATTCCATGCGGCCCTGGAATAGCAATTCCGTCTCTTCCGACCGGCCCTCCACCAGCACCGGGATGCGCCGGCCAATCCATTTGCGCAGTTTTTGCCGGGAAATCTTCTTTTGCAAGGCCAGAAGCTTGCGCTGGCGCCGGCGGGCTTCCGCAGCAGGAACTTGCCCTGGCAATGCAAAGGAGGCGCTGGTCTCCTCATTGGAATAGAGGAAGACGCCGAGATGATCGAATTGAGCTGCCCCAACAAACTGGAGCAATGTTTCAAAGTCCTGCTCCGTCTCACCCGGGAAACCCACGATCATGGAGGTGCGCAACGTTGCCTCCGGAATTGCGGCCCGGATCTTCTCGAGCATTTGCAGGAAATGTTCGCCGTCCGATCCCCGCCGCATGGCCTTCAGCACGGGCCGGCTGGCGTGTTGCAAAGGAATATCGAAATACTTGGCGGCTTTTGGAGTCTCCGCGACCGCGTGGATCAGAGCATCCGTCACGCGGTTGGGATAGCAATAGAGAAACCGCAACCAAACCAAGTCCCCGATCTTGCCCATTTCCCGGAGGAGCATCGCCAGGCCGTCACGCAGTCCCAGGTCTTCGCCATAGCTCGTATTATCCTGGCCTACCAAAATGATTTCGCGCGCGCCCCGCCCCGCAAGGTTCTGCGCTTCCTGAACCACGGACTCAAATCGACGCGACCGGAAATTTCCGCGCATTTGCGGGATCACGCAGAACGAGCAGGGATGATCACAGCCTTCGGCGATTTTGATGTAGGCTGAATAAGATGGGGTGGAAAGAAACCTGGGAGTCAGTTCGTGGTAGAGGTAGGGGCCGGCTGCGACGGTGGTTTCCCGATCGCCTTCATCCAGATTGCAGGCGGCGAGGACCTGCTCCAATTCATTGGTGCCAATGACGAAATCGACTTCGGGAATCTCTTCCAAAATCTGACGCCGGTAGCGCTCCACCAGGCACCCCGCCACCACCAGCTTCCGGGCCGAACCGGTCTTCTTGTGCTCTGCCATTTCCAGAATGGTGTCGATGGATTCTTTCTTTGCTGGCTCGATGAAGCTGCAAGTGTTGACTACAATCACATCCGCATCCCCGGCGTGCGGCGTCACTTCATATCCGTTTCGTGCCAGAATGCCCAGCATCACCTCGCTATCTACCAGGTTTTTCGGGCATCCCAAGCTGACCATTCCAACCTTCGGCATTATTGCTTAAGCCTTTCCTGAAAACGAGACGGCAAGATTCACCAGAAATTTTACCATACCTCGCGGCATCCCGCTGAAAGGTTCGAGGCGAAGATAGCGGGTCAGTTTGGCTGCTATAGCGCCGCTCGGAGCTTGCCCTGACAGGAAGCGGCGAAATCCGCCGGTCACAGACCGGCGCTACAGGACCGAGCGTCGCCGACTTACGACCGTGTGTATAGCATGAGTGAAGCCATGCCCTGGCGGTGTCTGATTCAACCTCATGAAGTAATACTCGCTGGTGCGCGGCAGAACCCCTTCTTCACGGCCGTCGGCGTCAATGTTGATCTTGAGGATCTTGCCTGAAATGCACCATTTTGAGCCGGAAACAAACCTAAGATTTCCATAGGGTGCCTGGTTACTCCTTTGTTTTCAATGAGTTTTAGGTTTGTTCCTGAAAGGAATCTTTTATGTGCCCCGCCGGTTCCCTCCAGCAGTGGTTTCTCAGGCCCTAAAATCTCCGTCTTCCTGCTTTCCCGGCGACAGTGCTTGGCGTATGGACTTTGGGATCTGGGCGGGCAAACGGCCACCGGTCCAGAGGCACAGACCGGGACTTCCGGCTTTGAATCCATAGACATGCTCTAGACATACTCCACGGGCAGACAAATCTCCTAAGATCGCGAGGGGGAAGTTGTATAGCGCACCGTGCCAAATGAGCAGAGCGCGACACAAGGTAACTACATGGTAACCGAATGGGAAGAATTGTCAAGGGGTTGCTGATGTTGCGGCTGCCAAGAAACGCCGGGTGGGGCACACCTAGGCTTAGCCCAACTTCGCTCGGATGGTATGGTTTGCCAAGCGCGCGAGACGCCTTCCAAGGAAAGCCTAATATGTAGTTTACAACATATGTTCTACCAAGCATGATATCTTAGTGGCTTGGGAAGTCCAGTTTTATGAGGAGTTCGACCCGGAATTTGACGACTTGCCGGAAGATGTGCAGGACGAACTGCTGGCGCATGACAAGCTGCTTGAGCAGTTCGGCCCACAGCTCGGCCGTCCCCGTGTCGATACGCTCAAGGGCTCCCGGCACGCGAACATGAAGGAGCTGAGGTTTAATGCCGCGGACGGAGTATGGCGCGCCGCTTTCGACCCGCAACGACGCTCGGTATCGGTCAGGAAGGCGTCTCACGCCTCGAAAAGCGGAGCGACCTGCTCATTTCCACCTTGCGAAGCTATGTTGAGGCTATGGGGGGGAGCCTGTCCCTGGTTGCGGAATTTCCCGAGAGGCAGCCCGTAATCCTGGCCGGGCTCGCCAACGTAGACACTGAACCGTCCTCCACAGACCGCAAGCACGCCTCAACAAGCCACCCATAGACCGTTGCGAGGACGCACCATGACTTTTGAACTGGCCCGTGGGTGGCGCACACGTTGGCCTTTATATATGCGGCACGCACGAGTGACTGCCGGTCATTTTAGATCGGGCAGTCAATCGCCTTACTCTGCCGGATAATGCCACGCTCATCCGTAATTGCTGCATATCCGCATTTCCGGTCAATCATGTCTTCAAGCTGAACATCATATTGCTTGCCGTTGCTAGAAAGAATGAGACGCAGCCTCCAACCGGGTAGAATCTCCGGCCCACTGGAAAGATGGATGCCGGCGAGTTGCGGGTCATTCATTGCGGCCCATTTCATAGTGTTCGCCGCGAACTTGCTATTTGAGACTAAAGCGTCCCAGGAAGCATACTCGTTGTGTTCGTGCAAGTAACTAACCTCCTCGGTGTTAATTGCCCGCAATAAGTTTATCGCCAGACTATGCTTCGCGTAATCTGGATCTGACGCATGGACGTTCTGAGCTCGTGTGATCCCAATTGAAATCAGCGCCAACAGCAGAATGCTGGCCGTAACCCATAGCTTTTTTATGCTCATGGCTCCTCCTTTACTCTTCCATTCCTCTTCGAGCGGGGCCTTCAAGCGATCATCACGGCTACGCTCGGGAGTAGCAAATACCGGTAGTGACGCAGTTTGCTGTAGCGGCGCTCTATGAGCGCCGGAAGCCGTTGAGGTTACAAGTTCGGCGCTCATAGAGCGCCGCTACAGCAAAGAAACTGAGACACTACCCAAATGCCGGCTGACAAGCCGAAAGATGAGTTGAAGTATTATAACTCTGGGCATAAGCAGCAGGTGGCTGTGTGCCGGCAAAATGCCGGCGGTACGGCGTCGTAATTTCGAACTTAAAACCGGCGGTCAGAGACCGCCTCTACAGCAGGTATATTGGGGAGGTTTTGTTTTGCGATAGAATGCCTCCATGCAGGGAGAACAAACTCTTTGGAACCGATTCTGGTGGCTCATCTCTATCCCAAGATTGAAGCCAAGTTGTTGGAAGTCCTCAAGGCGCTTTCGCCGCAGGATTGGGAGGCGCAGACACTGGCATCCAAGTGGAAAGTGAAGGATGTCGCCGCACATCTGTTGGACACGCAGCTTCGGAAGCTATCCATCTGCCGTGATGGTTATGCGCCGGAGGGCCCGAAGATCAACGAGGATTTTATTGCCTTCATCAATCGCATGAACGCCGAAGGTGTTGCCCATTACAGGCGCTTGAGCCCTGCCGTGCTGATCTCTTTGATGGAAATGGCTTCAGCCCAATGCGCGGAGTATCACTTGTCCTTGGACCCCTTTGCGGATGCGCTTTTTCCAGTCAGTTGGGCGGGCAATAACAAGTCGCCCAATTGGTTCGATACGGCGCGGGAGCTTACGGAGCGTTGGCACCATCAACAACAGATCAGGTTGGCTGTCAACAAACCGGGGATCATGACACAAGAGTTGTACTTTCCAGTCCTTGACTGCTTCATGCGAGCTCTTCCGTTCACCTACCGGACGATGGCCAGCAAGCCGGGTACATTCGCACAATTCAATATTGCTGGAGATTGCGGCGGAAGTTGGTTCTTATGCCGCGAAGCCGAGGGCTGGCAGTTGGGAGCTTCTCCAGTGGGCGTTCGAGTGAGCGAGACCGCCATTCCCCAGGAAATCGCTTGGCGCATCTTTACCAAGGGTATGGGGAAAGATGCGGCAATCTCCCAAGTCAGGGTGAGCGGCAATGAAGAATTGGGGCTCCATATTCTGAATATGATTTCAATTGTGGGTTAGTGTTACTTTGTTAGGTTGAATCAGGCACCGTCAGGGCATGGCTTCAGCCATGCCAAATCCCAAGGCAAGGAGAAGCGGCTTTAGCCGCTGAGGGCCTCAGGGGCTAAAGCCCGGATCTCGGCAGCACCGCCAACGGCATGGCTGAAGCCATGCCCTGACGGTGTTCCCAATGACTTAACATAGTAAGATTAGAGGAAGCTTGCTTCCGGCCTCCGCGCAGGTAAAGCGGCGGCAAGCCGCCGCACTCCAAGCCGCTTCGCGCCGTTGCCAACCGGTTGCTCGCCAATATCGGGCCTGGATTCCCGCCTGCGCGGGAATGACGCGGCAAACTGCGCCGCGCCTGAACCACCCACGGAATCATTGCGTCGTGTGCAGACGCCAAACCATGACATTTTTTTCCGAGGTGGCAGCGATGTAGCGGCCGTCCGGCGAGAAGGCCAGGGTGACGAGTGAGCTGGGGCTTTCCCGTAGGACCTGGAGCAGCTTGCCATCCGCAACGGACCAGACACGAACTGTTTTATCCTCGCCGGCGGAGGCAATCCAACGCCCGTCCGGAGAGAAGTCGGCCCATTGAACAGGACCCACATGGCCGGTGAGGGTTTGGAGCAGTTTCCAATCGGGAATAGACCAGACTCGAACTGCTCCATCCTCGCAGGCGGTGACCACCTTCTTGTTATCGTGCGAAAACCGCGCGCTCAGCACCACGCCGCCATGCCCTGCCAGGACGTCGGCAAACTGATGGTCGTGCATCCCGACAACGATGGGGTTCGGTGATGCATCCATCTCAATCTGAGCCAGAATCAGCCATTGCCCATCGGGCGAGAACTGGAAGAAATGGGGAGGTTGCTTAAGTTGTGGCACCACAAACTGGCCGGATTTCCCAGTCACGGGATCCCAAATGACGAAATGACTTTCTTTGTAGAGGCACAGGTCATGAAAATGGGGGAAATACCGGGCGGGCAGGAAGCCTCCCTTTTGGCCGATGGCATCCACCTTTCCGGCCAGTTGGTCCTTCACAGGATCCCATTGGAAAGCAAGCTCCGGGCTGCGTTCAAGGCCGCCTTTGCCCTTGGCGCGGAACAAACCACTGGCAAGAACGAAGAGGTTCCCGTTGGGAAGGGAATTGGCGGACTGAATTTTGATATCACTGATGTTTTGCAACCGGACGTGAAGCACCTTGCTGATCTCGCGGGTGCGCAGGTTATTCAGCGCGATTTTGTTCCGGCTGACCACGGCCAGGAAGGAACTGTCCGGGGAGAATGCTCCGACGGGCGAATAACGCAGCGCCAAGTGTCCTTCGGAGTGGAAGAAGTTTTCCCAAACAGGTTGGGAAGAAGGTCCGCCGACGGTTTCCACCTGGGCGGATGCCCGAAGAGCGGTGGCGGACAACGTTGCAGCCGCGAGAAGGGCTACTCCAAGAAGCCCAGACAGCCTGATTCCGGATTGCCGCTTCTTTCTTGAACCCGACACCAATAAAGGAATGATGACCTCCGGGCTGAAGATTTTGCTGGATCCTTGTGCCGCCTGGCTTTCGAGCGTCACAGCGCCTCATTTCTTGATAGCCGCTGAACCATCTCGCGGTCCGCTTCAAGAAAAGGGTACTCTACCAATTTTTCCCGGGGCACCCACTCGATGGCTTCAAACACGTTGTTGCGAGGAATTCCATTGAATTTTGGAACAGCAAAGAAGACAACTTCCACGTAACGGTCAGGATAGCGGTGCCGTAGCCGGAGGATTTCTGCGCCAATCTCCGCGTCGATTCCAAGCTCTTCCTGTAGCTCCCGCCGGAGCGCCTCCTGCAGCGACTCTCCCGGATTTACCTTGCCGCCGGGAAACTCCCACTGGCCGCCATAAGTGTCGGAATGACGGCGCTGGCAGGCCAGGATGCGATCTTGATCCGTCAGGATTCCAGCGGCCACAAGGACCGGTAATGATATTGACTTGGACATGGTTTGGGGCAATCTTGCATTCTCTCGCTTACTGGTTCAGGAATTCCGCTTCAGCGGCTTGTGCCTTTTTGGCCCGCGCGATGCGGTCAACCAGAACCTTGTTGGCAGGGTCCAGAGCCAGGGCCATCCTGTAGTCGCGGATCGCTTGGTCATACTGGCCGAGCTCGAACAACGCGTCACCATTCTTCATTTCCATCCGGATCGTTTTGGCAAGCGAGGCGCTATCCAGCGGGGCCGGCGTGGCGAGCTTCCCGGGGGCGGATGGTGGCTGCTCGGAATAGGGGTGGCGCGCGGTTGGCGCTGCCGGAGGTTTCGATTCCTCCGGCGGCCTTGATTCATCTGTCGCGCGGTGCTCCCTAGATTCGATGGGAGGCGCCAGATTCTTGTTTAACTCAGCCACAGCGCCGCCGGACTCGTCCTCATGCGTGGCTGGCGAGGCGGTTGCCGTGGCTGGGCTGTGTACTAGCGTAGCATTCTGGGCTGGTGGCGCCGGGGTTCCTACCGGGATATTTGCGGGGGGGGTGACATCCGGCGGGGATGTAGCTGAAGTTGCAGCGGAGGTTGCAGTCTGCGCCGGGGCGGAAGCAAGAGTGGTGTGCCTCGCTGAAAGCTGTTGCTGCACTTTCTGGCTCCATGAATGAAGTCCTGCCTCGATCTTCTGGGCGGATGAATGGAGACTTGCCTCCAGCCCTTGTCCCCAACTTTGCAACCGGGCTGGGTTGACTTTCCCCGCCGCCGCCCAGGGAATTCTGCTTCTGAATTGATAGCTGGCCGTACCCAGGCCCGCTAAGGCAATCAGAATCGATGCCGCAATCATCCAACCCCGGCTTGATCTGCTCTGCGGTTGCGGGGATCTTAATGCGCTGACCGCGCCAGGCTGAAAGGGCGCTACTGCTATCTCCACAGCTCCGACCGGCAAAGTTGCAGCGGGAGTCACCGGCGGCGGAGACATTTTCGGAGATTCCGTTTCCGGTGGCTTGCCCTTTGGAGCCGATGGTTCCATGCTTCTTGCGGGAGGCCTCGGTCTGTTTTTGTCTGAAAGCAAGGCGAAGCTGGGCGCTTCAATGGCTTTGGCACGAACCCGGCTGTTGAGTCCCTCGAAGATTTCAAGCCTCTGAGACAGGGCGCGCGCGCTCTCAATCCGCTTTTCACGCGGCTTCGCTAACATCTGGCGGATGAGCTGATCCAAATCTTCGGGAATCTTCAACTCCGGATAGCATTCGCGCAGGCCGGGCGGAGTACCCATGACGTGCCATAACAGAGATTCGAGCGGTGGCTCAGGGGACGGCAGGTGGCCAGTCAGAAGCTGCCAAAAAATGATTCCCAGTGAGTAGATATCGGAGCGGCTTTCCAACGAATCGCAGCGCAGGCCCGCAGCCTGCTCCGGAGAAAGATACCGGGGATCGCCCATCATCGGCCCGGGATCCTTCAAGGTCAGCCGGTGGAGGCTGCAAGTGAAATTTTCACGGAGCCGGGCCATTCCAAAGTCGAGAATTCGGACCTTCTCGCCGCCCTCCGAATTGCAAAGAAGAATGTTCGCCGGACGGAGGTCGCCGTGAACCATTTTCATGCGCTGGGCGGCATCCAGCGCCAGCGCGATCTGGCGGACGACGTGAGTGGCGCGCGGGACGGAGAACGGAGTTCCATCTACAAGCGTGCTCTTTAAGCTTGGGCCTTCGACGAAGTCCCGGACCAAAATCGTTTCGCCGCCGCCGCCGAATTCCACTGCTTGCCAGCGGAGGGATGCCGGGTGGCGGAGCTCGTTCGATTTCACAACCGCCTGTTCCACCAGCTCCCTTGGGATTAAGGAAGGAACAAGGGAATCGTCCAGAACTTTAATCACGCAAACGGTGTTCGAACCGAGGACCAGGGCTTTGTAAGAAAGGCCAAGGGCGCCTTGGCCGAGCTCGGCCAGAATCCGGTATTTGCGGTTTACAAGCGCCCCTTCAGCAAACATAATGGTTTTCGTGGGGTAGGCCTGAGCTGAATACGGGGTACGCGCCCCGGCCGGGCCTTTCGCCGTCATGCGAGCGGCGCCTCACAATTATTATCCCGCTTTCTAGTATAACAAATCGGGGGAGCGCGCCCTGAAGGTAGACTTGCAGCCGGAATCGCATTATTTTGATCGAATCCGGCTTGAAAAGATGCCCCTGGGAGGGCGCAACTTATGGTGCATATTCGTGTTATATAGAGTGTGGCAACGATGACCGTCGACTCAGACCTGGAGTTGATGCTGCGGGTCCGAAGTGGCGATGCCGATTCGTTTGAAGTTCTGTTGAATCGGTACCGGGCGCCCCTGGTGGGCTATTTCTCCCGAATGGTTCGGGACCCCGCCTTAGCGGAAGACCTTGCTCAAGAGGTTTTTCTGCGTGTCTATAGGGCACGGGACCGCTACCGCCCGAACGCCCGTTTCACCACATGGCTCTATCGTATCGCCACGAATCTGGCATTGAATGCCATTCGCGACCGGAAGGGCGATGGCCCTCTGGAAGTGGAGAGTGACCTGGACATGGAGCCAGCCGCAGCAAGAATTCCAGACAAAAAACCGAGCGCCGAACAGCATCTGATGGATTCAGACCGCGAAAGGCTGATCCGGGAGGCGGTGGAGGAACTCCCGGAAAATCAGCGGGCCGCGGTGATCCTCCACAAGTACCAGGAGGTTGATTACCGGCAGATCGCAAAGGTATTGAACGTTAGTGAGGGCGCGGTAAAGTCGCTCTTGTTTCGAGCTTATGAAAATCTCAGGCGCCGCCTCGAGCCCTTTATGAAAGGGGGGCAGTTATGAAAAAAGATACATCCTGCTTGGAAAGAGAACAGATTTTCTACTTCGCTCAAGGAATGCTGGAGGGGCGGGAGGCGGAACGCGCACGCGGCCATTTGGCCGTCTGCCCGGCGTGCATCCAAACTGCGGAAGGCTATCAGCGGCTGAACCATGCGCTGGATTCCTGGAAAGTAAGCGGGCCTTCAGCCTGGTTTGAATCGAGGTTACAGGCGACGCTGGCCTCAACGGCGGACGAGCGCCGGGGCTTCTTCGGGTTACCTTGGGGGCGCTGGCTTGCTCCCGCATCGCTCGCGGCGATGGTCGTGTTCGGTATAGTGATGGTCCATGCCTGGCGGCAATCTGGCCGGTACTCGCAACCCGCCGTTCTAACCTCGGCTAGGTTGGCTCGATCTGGCCAGGCCCAGCCCCAGATCCAAAGCGCGCCGGCTTCCGTTGCAGAAGGCGCAGAGGCTAAACCCGCCGATGAGGAGATGACCCTTTACAAGAATCTGCCCATGCTCGAAAACTATGACATGCTCGCCAATTTCGATGTGCTTTCCGAATTGGCGGCGGATTCCAAAGCTGCAGACTGAGATGCGTTTAAAGACCTTCAAATCATTCCGCGGCGCGCTACTGGTCCTGTGGATGGCCTTGTCGCTGGCCGCCGGGTCCGGATGGGCCCAGGAGGGCGACCGGCCGGCACGGCGTAACGCTCAGCAGATGCGTGAGCGGAATCTGCAAAGACAACGCCAAATGCAGCGGCAGCGCGAACAGCAGCACAACCATGCGCCGGGCTTTTTCCAGCGTCTCCGCGACTTGCCGCCTGCCCAGCAAGAAAAGATTCTGAAAAACGATGCGCGTTTTCAGAATCTTCCACCCGCGCAGCAGCAAAAAATCCGCCAGAATCTGCAGCGATGGAATTCACTCTCACCCCATCAAAAGCATGTCATCCGCCAAAGGCAAAATGTTTTCCAGCACTTGTCTCCGAAGCAGCGCGAGCAGTTGAAATCGGTGTTTTCGCATTACCGCGAGCTGCCACTCAACCGCCGCCAATCTGTGAACCGTGCCTTTCTTCACATGCGCAATATGTCTCCGGAGGAGCGCCGGCGTTTTCTTTCGAGCCGGGCCGTCCACAACAACTTTTCGCCCGACGAACAGCGCATGCTCAAGAAGCTTAGTAAAGTCCTGCCGCCTCAATAGAAATCTCTGGCTACGTTGTGAGTCGTGGCCCATTCCATAAGTTGCGGCGACAAATCTAGGATGGCAACGGCAAAGCCGAAGTTTGACCACTCTAGCGGCGATGTTCTAGCCCCCGCAACCGACTGTATGGAGCTTCGGCGCTCAGAACATCGCCGGGGCCGCAAACCACGACGCCCCTTCTCTTATCAAAACACTAACCTCAGCCCAAACTGAATCTGGCGCTCTATGGTCGCCGTTCCCGTCGTTACTCCAAAACCAGATGAGCCGAGAATCTGTCCGGGTGTCCCAAAAGTAGCTTGGTTAAAAATGTTAAAGAACTCAGCGCGAAATTGCAGCATTTTCGATTCGGTGAGCTGCGTGTCCTTGATGATTGAAAAGTCCAAATTCGACCAGCCAGGGCCGGTGAACGTGTTGCGGCCTAAATTCCCTGGGGTTGGCAGCACCGCCTGGCCGTTCACCGGGCTGGTGACAGTGGGTAAACCGAAGAACCCGTCGCTGATCCCGTTGTTCGCAATAACTGCATTGGAAAAGAACTGCGGCGCGCTGCCGGCGCTGGGACTGAGCGTTGGGGTCTTAAGGAGGAACGGCCGAGCGCCGAAACCATCAAAGATGTCATACCCATATTGCAGACTTCCATAGGGACCGGCAACAGTGAACGGAAAGCCTGACTGGGCGCTGAAGATACCCAGCATTTCCCATCCTCGACTGAGCCGCTGCGGAAGCCGCGAGAACCCCCGCCACTGGGAGATCGGGACGTCATACTCGAAGTTGGCGACAAACCGTTGGCCAACACTGTAGCTGGCGGGCGCGTACTCGCACCTCCAGCATTGGGGGTTGTTTTGGCTGATGCCACCACTAACGCCCCCAGAACTCCACACCGCGTCGGCATTCGTCATATCCTTTGCCCAGGTGTAATTGGCTTGGAACTGCAGGCCGTGCGATGCCGAAATCTTGCGCGCCTGCACTTGTAAAGCGTTGTAGCTGGAGTAAGCGCCATTGTAAAACACCTGGAGTTCGCCCAAGCCGGGGGTTATTTGACTGTACGGAGCATACTGAGGTTCAGCCCCGCTGAACCCGTTTGGGTAGGTCTGGTTATAAAGACCGACGCCATTGTTCGCGACGTAGGACGCCTCGACATCAACGCCCCCAGCAAACTGGTGTTCCAAAGTAAAATTCCCGCTGATGGTGTAGCCGTTTCTCATTCGGTCGGAGGGATAATCGCCGCCGAGAGGACCCAGAATGGCCGCGAACGGGGCAATGTTCACGGGCGTATTGGCCGGAATCAGTTTAGTATTCCCATTGGCCGCGATAGGCTGCCCCGAAGTGCTCGTCAACACTGGAAGGGAAACTGGATGCGGGGTGAGGGAATAGGGCGCATTGGGCAAATAATTGAGCGAGGCAAGTGGGAAGTTCACCAACGCCTGGTCTGGATAAACGGTGGGGATCATGTTAGTGAAAATCCCAAAGCCACCCCGCAGGACGGTGTTCTTCCCCAGGTCAGCGGCTAAGCCAAAACGTGGGCCAAAATCCCCCGCCAGATAGTCCGGCTGCCATAGGGGTTGGGGGTTCACGACAAAATGGCCGTAAAGACTGCCGTAATCGGCCGGTCCCGCCAGGCGATTGCCCACTTCCCAAGGAACGGAAGTGTATTCGTAACGCAGACCAAAGTTCAGGGTGAGTTTCCGGGTTGCCTTAATGTCATCCTGAAGGTAGCCGGCGAGTGTCCACCGGCGCAGTCCCCACCAAACGCCGCCTCCTCCAGGCGGTCCAAAACCACTCACGGTGGTTGCCCGGGCATAATTGACGTCAGCGCCTTCCATCATGCTGATGAGGCCACTGGGACTGGCTGTGCCCACAAGCAAGGGGGCTCCGCCGTTGGTGGAAGGGATCGTCGCGGTGAGCGGCGTGCCAGCGTTAAAATTAAATACGCCACTTGGGCCGATCGAAGTCACGCCCGTACCATTATCCTGCTCCCGATAAACTTCTCCGCCCAGGTTCAAGGAGTGACGGCCTTTAATCCAAGCGACGCTGTCTTTGTAGTCGAACACGGTTGTGACGTATTTGGTCTCGAATGTGTCGGGTCCCCAACCCTGCAAGCTGCCGTCCAAAAAACTGGTTGCGGTCGTCGTGGCCTCAGCCGGGGCCTCCGGCACCCCCTCGATCCCGCGGTTAAGAGTAAAAGTGAAATCATTGAGCAGAGTGGGCGAGAAAAGGTGCGTTTCGCTAAGGGTGTAATTACGCGCCTCGCCCACATTACTCGTGGAAAAATTCGCACCACCCAGTTCGGCCGCCCAGGGATCGGTTTCCTTAGCAATGTTATTGACGTAAGAGGCGCGCGCGAAGAGGGTGTCTTTTGCGGAGAAATGCTGATCCAGGCGCGTCGAAAACTGGTCGTCATTCGTCGGCTGTGAGAACATGAAATTGAAGGTGTTTGGTCCGAACACGCCATTGGGCTGATTCGGGAATGGATAACGATTGAGAATCGTCTTGGCAACGGGGTTGAGCGGGACTTGAAGCTGGTCCCCGGCAATGGTCACCACGCCGTTTCTCTCCGCTGCGGTAGGGGTGGAGACGATGTCTGGCTCCCCGAGCCTTTGCCGGAGACCGGCGTATTCGACAAAGAAGAAAGTCTTATCTTTCTTGATGGGACCGCCAAACGTCCCACCGAATTCATTTCTTTTGAAGGGCGGAACGGAGGTAGCGAAGAAATTGCGCGCGTCAAACACGCTGTTGCGCAGAAACTCAAAAGCGCTGCCGTGAAATTGATTGGTGCCGGACTTGCTCACAATCTGGGTGATGGTGCCAGCGCCTCGGCCATATTGGGCCGAGTAATCGTTTTGCTGGACTTTGAATTCGGCAATCGCATCGAGGTTGAAATTCGTGAACTGGATGGTACCCATCTCCGCATCGCTGACATCGGCACCATCTAAAGTCCCGGTCAGTGTCTCTCCGCGGTTGCCATTACTGATCCACTGCGGGCCCATCCACCCCATGCCGCCCGTGTCTTGGGCCATGCCGGGCTGCATCATGACAAGACCTGCTATGTCTCTGCCGTTGAGCGGAAGATTCTGCACCTGTTCCTCGGACACCAAGCCCGCGAGCGTTCCGTTGGTGGTGTTAAGCAAAGGCGGAGCGGCGGTCACTTCAACCGTTGATTGCACCCCGGCCAATGCGAGCTTGAAATCCACTTCTCTCTGCTGGCTGACGTCCAGAGTAATGCTGTTGGCAACGCCGGTTTGGAAGCCTTTGGCTTCCGCCCGCACGGCGTAGGTGCCCACCACCAGGTTGGGAATCGTATAAGTTCCGGCGCTGCCCGACACTGTGGAACGTGAAACTCCCGTGTCAATGCGGACCGCAGTGACCTTGGCTCCAGGAATCACGGCTCCACTGGGGTCCGCAACCGTCCCCACAATCTCTCCTACAGCTTGCGCCCTGAGCGGAAGCGGCGCCATGCTGGAAAGCATCATCAGCAAACACCATCCTGCCGGCTTTGTGCACTTTTTGACAAAGGAGTACCTGCAAAAGGAATTCAAATTTAGATTTTGAATCAGTGGAACTCGCATCGTCACCTCCCTGCAATGATCGGCAGTGGGTCAGTTTGCTGTAGCGGCGCTCTATGAGAGCCGGAAACTGTTGAGAAATAAAGTTCGGCGGTCACAGACCGCCGCTACAGCAACCAAACTGCACCACTACCCAAGGATCGGAGCATCCTGGGGGAAATCGCAGTCAGTTCAGTGTAATATTAAGTTTGCGAATTTGCTTACATAGCACGGTGAGGGTTGGATTGTCAACCGAAATGTTTCGTGACGCAGTCTGCTGTAGCGGCGCTCTATGAGCGCCGGAAACCGTTGAGGGTCCAGGTTCGGCGCTCATAGAGCGCCGCTACAGCAGACAAACTGAGACGCTACCGTTTCGGCAGTTAGCGTAGCGCCGGTACGTAAGCGAAGGGTCCAGTTCTTTCGTGGACACTACCATTCGGCTCGGTGGGTAATTTCCGATAGGGTCCGGATGTCCATCTGGTCCGGCTACCCCACTTGGCGGTTCACGGCTTTCCGCTTAGAATAGTGAATCATGATCACCGGCAAGATTGGACAGGGCGGGAAGTTCCTGTGGGAAAGAATCGTGAGGGCCCTTGTCCGGAGCGGCGTCAATCCCAATTTTTTGACCGCTATTGGATTCGGAATCAACTTAGTTGCGGCCTACCTGTTCGCTTTTGGTTACTTCCGCTGGGCGGGTTTAACCATCATTCTGGCCGCCATCTTCGACCTTACAGACGGTCCGGTGGCGCGGCTCAGCAAAAAGGTGACGTCATTTGGCGCATTCTTTGACTCCGTGACGGACCGCTACTCCGATTTGTGCTTGCTGATTGGCCTGCTGATCTACTACGGCCGTGGCAACCGCTTCTGGTACGTGACGCTGGTGGCTGTGGCGATGATCGGCGCCGTCATGACCAGTTACACGCGTGCCCGCGCTGAAAATGTAATCCCATCCTGCAAAGTTGGCTTTCTAGAGCGGCCAGAGCGCATTGTGCTCTTTATCATCGGCGCTTTATTTGACCGGATGGCGCCGGTGCTTTGGGTCATCGTGGTTTTTTCCAATCTGACGGTTTTCCACCGCATTTTTCATACCTATCGGGAAACTCGGCGGCTCCAGAGCCCATCTCCTGATTGGCGGCCGACGGCAGCAGGATAGCCGGGAATATTTCCAGACCTCCCCACTGAACTGTGTTTCTGGTCTTCAATCGGCTGCATGAACTACCCCTGAGCCGCTCAATCAATAGTTGAAATCATATTTTAATATTTTAAATCAGATTTTGTTTTGATTTCCAACCCCCGTCCAGGCTTTGGGTCAGATAAAGATAATGTTTTCCGCGGAAGGCTTGGGCTGAACGGCCGCTCCGAGGTTCTTGCCCACTGCTTCTCGGTCCCCTGACCCGACAGAGCGGGGTTGGTGGTTATATGGGGTCTGTGCTACAACAGACTTGAAGGTACCCCATTCGGTCTCGATAAGCTTGACTCGAACATAATCTGCATGCCGGTCCAAAGCCCTTTAGTAAGGGACTGAAAAGGGAAGGGGGCATGAATCCATGAAATCGGAGTTGAATGGATTTAATACCAAAAACTGAATAACATATACAGATGTACATATCCGTAGAGCCAAGGAACCAATCAGCAGTCTATCTTATTGAAAATATATGTACTAAGTTTGAGTTTCAGGAAAGTGGATTGGAATCAAACTTGCTAAGTTATTCAATGCCAAGTTATTTTGTCCAGAGGGTTCCCCGAGTCAGTAATGAATAAATTTATTATACCTCGATTTACCACTCTCAGCCTTTGCCTGCTGACCTTGATTCTGGTCACTTTCGGTTGGATCAACTTCCAGCAGCGCAGCCGGTATCAGGCCCCGGATGATGGAGTGTCTTGGATTGATACTCCGAATGGAGTGAAAGCGTGGATCGTGACGGCAGATGGGCCGGGAGCCCGGGCAGGAGTGCGGGAAGGGGACATACTCCAGTCGATCAATGGGAACCCAGTGCAGCGTGCGACGGAAGCCACCCGGCAGATTTTTCAAAGTGGAATCTGGTCGCAGGCCACTTATGATCTGACGAGAAATGGGCAAGCATTTGAGGCTTCAATCATTATTGAACCTCAGGCTCGGTCGATTGCCTACCAAAACTTTCGGACTTTAGTCGGTTTGCTCTATCTGATAATCGGGATATTTGTACTATTCCGCCGTTGGACGGCGCCCAAATCATTACACTTCTATCTGTTTTGCCTGGCGTCCTTTGTCCTCTATAGCTTTTCCTATACTGGCAAGCTTAATAATTTTGACTGGGCAGTTTATTGGCTGAATGTGGCGGCATGGATCCTGGTGCCTGCACTTTTTTTGCATTTTTGCCTGACTTTCCCGGAAAATTCGAGCCTTTTGGAAGGACGCCGGTGGTTCGTGCCACTCATTTACCTGCCCGGCCTGTTGCTTTTGGGCTGGCACGCTGGCGTGGCAACCGGAACTGTTATTCTCCCAGTTTCGCTGTTAACGGCACGGTGGATTCTGGACAGAACGGAGCTGATTTACCTGGCCATCTATTTCCTGGCTGGCGCGGCATTTTTGCAGCGTTCTTACCACCGCGCCCAAGCTCCGGTTCTGAAGCAACAATTGAAGTGGTTGACGCGCGGGGCCTACCTTTCCATCATTCCGTTTGCAGCCCTCTACGCGCTGCCGTACTTCTTGGGGTTCATCCCGGCGCCCTGGATGAAGATATCCGTGGTTTCTTTGGTTTTTCTTCCAATCACCTTCGGTTATGCCATTGTGCGCTACCGGCTGATGGATGTGGACATCATTTTCCGCCGAGGCATTGCATATACCCTCGCCACGCTGGTAATCGTAGGACTCTATTTTGCGCTGATTGGAGTCTTTGCTGACATTTTTCACAACATGGTTCCGGTCACCGGCCACCTTGGATGGATTCTGGCGATCATTGTCACGGCCTTACTGTTCCAGCCGATGGTAAACTGGATTCAGGCGCGCCTCGACCGGTTTTTCAATCCGGACCGTTACGATTACCGGTCAACGCTGCTGGGATTTGCCCGGGAGCTTGGGTCCGAGCTCCGCGTGGAACGGCTGCTGGACCAGGTGACCGGACGTCTTTCAGAAATCCTGCATGTGGACCGCGTGGCAGTTTTTATGGTTTGCGGAGCGAAGCAGATTTCCCTGGCCAAGTCCCAAGGTATTGAGGCCTCCGGTCGCCTGGACTTGAGTTTTCTCGACACTGAAAATCCGGAACTTGCCAAGGGTTACTTGTTTTTTGAGGGCGTTCGCCGGGTCTTTGGACTCTCACCGTCAGCCCAAAAGACGGTGGAGCAGTTGGGCCTCCACTATTATTTACCCTTCCGGGTCAAGGACCAGACCCTCGGATACCTGGGGTTAGGCAAGACACGGCGGAATGACTTCCTATCGAGCGAGGACATCGACCTGCTCCGGACCATTACCGGATATGCCAGCATCGCTTTGGAAAATGCCCGGCTTTACGAATCGCTGGAGCAGAAAGCCTTGCAGAATCAGGCACTTTGGGAATTTAGTGAGAGAATGATCGAATCGATCGATGCAGGGGTGTTGGCCTGCGACCTGGCTGGGCGCATCGAGTCCTGGAACTCGACGCTCGAGCGGCTGTATGGACTGGAGCGCAAGAATGTCCTGGGCATGCGTCTGCGGGAGGTTTTTGATCCTGCTCTGGTGGATGAACTTCCATCAACCGGGGAAACGCGCCAGGGCATTTCGCTTTATAAGCGCCGGCTGCGAACGGCGGATGGCCGGGAATTGATCGTGAATCTTTCCGTGACGCCCCTGATTGGAAAAGACGGCCAAGCTTGCGGGCGGCTGGTGGTGCTGAACGATCTCACGGAGCGGGTAAGCCTGGAGGATCAACTCGTACAATCTGAGAAGCTTTCCTCCATTGGCCTGCTGGCGGCGGGCGTGGCGCACGAAGTGAATACTCCGCTGGCGGTGATCGCTTCGCAAGGTCAGATGTTGCTGCGGCAAACGCCGGATGAGAGTCCGCAGCGCCCGGTTCTTGAGAAGATTGTGAAGCAATCCTTCCGGGCTTCTGACATTGTCAACAACCTCCTCAAATTTTCACGGCTCAGCGGCAGCGAGCGGACGGAACTGGACCTCAATAAAGTGATTCAGGAAACGGCGTCGTTGCTTGACCCCATGATCCGGGCCTCGAAGATACGGTTGAATCTGCAACTGGCGAGCGAGCTGCCGGCGGTCTACGGTAATTTTGGGAGGTTGCAACAGGTCTTCATGAACCTGGTTTTGAACGCCCGCGACGCCATGCCCATGGGGGGCGAACTATTGCTGGTCACCGAGCACGATCAGTCGATGGTGCGGGCCGAAGTGTGTGACACCGGGGTGGGTATTGCCCCCGAGGTACTGAGCCGAATTTTTGACCCCTTCTTTACCACCAAGGGGACCGGTCGCGGCACCGGCCTGGGTCTTGCCGTTACTTACGGCATCATCAGTGAACACGCTGGCAAGATCCAGGTGAAGAGCAAGCTCGGCAAGGGCACTACTTTCCGGTTGGAATTCCCCCTGGTCAGGAAATCGGTCCATGTCGCCTAAAAGCTCAATTCTCATTATCGACGACGAGCAGGAAATCCGCGAGAGCCTGAGCCAGCTCGTGGAGCTGGAGGGGTACAAGTGGGATTCGGCTTCGACGGCCGAAGAGGGCCTCCACAAGCTCACCGAAGGTCTTTACGACCTGGTGCTGCTGGACATTAATTTACCCGACCGCAGCGGACTCGAGGTTCTGCGCTCCGTCAAGCATGAGAATCCACTGGCCAGCGTCATCATGATTACCGCCTATGATTCGAGTCAAGTGGCCTTCGAAGCCTCAAAAGAAGGAGCGGACAGTTACATTACGAAGCCCTGGGACAATGACAAACTGCTGGTGGAAATCCGCAACCTGCTGGATAAATCCCGCCTGCAGGTTGAAAATATCCAACTCCGGCGGGCGTTGAAGCGCTACGGTTTGCCCAACATCGTGGGTCACAGTGAGCCCATGCAAAAAATCTTCGACCTCATCACCCAGGTTGCCCCCAGCCGCGCCACAGTTTTGATTCTGGGAGAAAGCGGAACGGGCAAGGAACTGGTTGCCAAGACCATCCACGCCACCAGCACCCGTTCCGACCGCCCCTTTGTGCCGGTTAATACCGGGTCGATGCCCTTGGATTTGCTGGAGAGCACTCTCTTCGGCCATGTGAAGGGCGCCTTCACTTCCGCCGTCGCCACCAAGCGCGGGCTTTTCGAAGTGGCCGACCAGGGAACTATTTTCTTTGACGAGATTGGGACGATCGGACTTGAAACGCAGGCCAAGCTCCTGCGGGTGATCCAGGAACGTGAGTTTATGAGGCTCGGAGCTACTGAAACGATCAAGGTGGACGTTCGCATCCTGGCTGCCACTAACGCTGACCTGCGCAAGCTGGTGGCGGAAGGCCGGTTCCGTGAAGATCTTTATTACCGGCTGAATGTCATTTCCCTATCCCTACCACCTCTCCGGGGCCGCCGGGAAGATATTCCTCAATTGCTCGATCACTTTCTGAAGAAATTCGGAAAGGAGAACGGCAGAGACAATCTGCAATTTACACCCGATGCATTAAAAGCACTGATGGACCACGACTGGCCTGGTAACGTGCGTGAATTGGAAAACGCCGTAGAGCGGGCAGTGGTGCTGTCTTCCGGGCCGAGCCTGGGACGCGATTTGCTGCCAGAGCCCGTAGTCCAGAATGGGTCGCATGCCTCGAACCGCTTGGGCGAGGATGCCATGGACGGCAAGTCACTGTTCGAGATTACCGAAGCCTTCGAGCGGCGGGTGATTCTGGATATGCTCTCCCGCACCAACTGGAGCCAGACCGAGGCCGCCGAGCGGTTCAAGATACCCCTTTCCACCCTCAACCAGAAAATCCGTAGATTGCAGATCGATATCAAGCGCCACCGGAATAATTAGGCCCCCGCGGTGGTGTCTCAGTTTGTTTGCTGTAGCGGCGCTCTATGAGCGCCGAATTTTATTTATCAACGCCTTCCGGCGCTCATAGAGCGCCGCTACAGCAAACTGAGACACTACCGCACCCGCCGGTTTCTTGACTTCCCCAGTTTCCAATGGAAGGCTCCTCTCCGCATAAGCGGGGCACGTCCTGCCGCCTCAGGCACGGACACGGTTTGTGTGGTGTGAGTTTTGAGCGTCGTCCAGACCTGATGATACATGGCATGAGGCAGCCCTGGTCGCAAAACCGCCTGCCTTGCGCTTGCAACAGTCCCGGGTTCATGTAATATTAGGAGGCGAACATGAATTCCCAGGTCCAACTTTGGACGCCGGCTGTTCTTTCCCTGTTTGGCACGTTGATTGTCGTGGTGCTGACGGCTTGGCTCAATACAAGGATGTTGAGTGCCCAGATTGAATCTGTTCGCTTAGAGTTGCGGACCGAAATGCGGGCGGTTGAGGAGCGAGTCGGGCGACAGCTTGCCGAGCTGGAATTGCGACTGAGCAAGCAAATCTCGGAGCTTGGCCAGCGCGTTGAGCGGCTCGAAGAGGCGCGCGGCTTGGTCCGGCCCTAAGTTCTAATTCTCATATTCTCAGTCTTCTGGAAATCCTCTCGCGGGTGGCGAATACATTGGTTTTTATGTATTCGCCAGGGGGCAAGCCCTCACGGCGTCCTGTCCATCGCGGCTGGTGGTGGCGCACGCCTGAATATCCGCCGCGCAGTGTCCCTAAACGATACACTTTCCCGGTCTAATCCCGCCTCATTGGCCGGCGCGCGCCAAAAATCCTGCGCAACTGCCTGAATCTTCGCGCTTTTCGGGCGGCAAAAATAAACTGTCTCACCCGTCTCACCTGTCGCCACCGTCTCACGGGGCCGTGTTACAGTCATTTCGATTCCTCGAGGCGTTTCACGCGCTGCGGCCGCGCGCTGGCGGGTCGCCATTCGC
>Ga0102924_1000322_pt1 | contig 60384 bp, 53 predicted proteins | sample PaiPotPPM11metaG_FD_80116 | JGI IMG/M metagenome (GOLD analysis project Ga0102924, IMG submission 80116) | Iron sulfur acid spring bacterial and archeal communities from Banff, Canada, to study Microbial Dark Matter (Phase II) - Paint Pots PPM... ... | reverse complement strand
TACGCGGACGTGGACGAGCAGGCCACCCGCGCGATGGCGTGGCTGGACGACCGGAGCGGTGCCGACAACTTGCATACGTCAGGCTTGCAATCGTCTAAGTTCGATTGGCTGCCTACTTAGTATCGTTGCGCGGACGTTGCGCCGCCCTATCGCTCGTGCTATGATCGGAGGTATGTCGGGGAGTGGCGCAGTCTGGTAGCGCACACGGCTGGGGGCCGTGTGGTCGCAGGTTCAAATCCTGTCTCCCCGACCACTTCCTCTAAGGGCCGAGTGATGGGGACTGAGGACTGAGTGGGAGGAAATCCGCCCTCAGTCCTCAGTCCTTCTTCCCGGAGGGACGCGATGAGTAAGGAACGCGTCGTCATCGCCGACGATGAATCCATCATCCGCATGGATCTGCGCGAGATGCTCGGCGGCCTCGGCTATCAGGTGGTCGGGGAAGCGGCAGACGGGCAGACGGTGCTCGAACTCGCCCGCACGCTCCGCCCGGACCTCGTCATCATGGACATCAAGATGCCCGAACTGGACGGTATCACCGCCGCCGAGATGCTGACCGAGGAGAAGATCGCGCCCATCCTGCTGCTCACCGCCTTCAGCGAGCACGAACTGATCCAGCGGGCGACACAGGCCGGGGTCTCCTATTACCTCGTCAAGCCCTTCCGCGAGGCGGAACTGCTGCCCGCCATCGAGATCGCCCTCGCGCGCTACCGCGAGTTCGTGGCCCTCCAACACGAAGTGACGGACCTCAAGGACGCGCTCGAAACACGCAAAGTCGTCGAGCGCGCCAAAGGCATTCTGATGGAGACGCAGGGCCTGAAGGAATCCGAAGCCTTCCACCGCATCCGCAAGGCGAGCATGGACAGCCGCAAGTCCATGCGCCAGGTGGCCGAGGCGATCCTCCTCACCTACGAGATGAACGTCGGCACGTCGCCCTCGTCGCACTGATCAGTCGAACGGGAGGCATGGGAGATGGTGAACGAGGAGCCCGACCGGCGTGAGACAATGCGACAGTTCCTGGCCGCGTTCAATCGGCACGATGTGGATGCGATCATGGCCTTCTTCGTGGACGATTGCATCTTCGACATGCCGCGCGGCTCCGCACCCGGCGGGCGGCGACTTGTCGGCAGGGACGCTGTACGTGAAGGCATTGCCAGCCGTTTCGCGGGTCTCCCCGACGCTCACTACGGAGACGACTGCCATTGGGCAAGCGGCAATCGCGGTGTCTCCGAATGGACGATTACCGGCACGACCCCGGCAGGCGTGCGCGTCGAAGTCCGGGGATGCGATCTCTTTGAGTTCGAGGGAGAGAGGATCCTCCGCAAGGACTCGTACTGGAAGATCGTCGAATAGGCGCCTATTTCCGAAACGATACACTCACGGTGTCCCGCTGGCGCGGGGTGTCGCGGGGCGGGCGCTGCCACCGGTGGCGGGCGTGATCGGCGGCGGGCTGCCGGTCGCGCTCGCGGGCCGCGGGACGAGGAAGAGCGTGTCGCGGTTGAGGAGCATATCGAGCCAGAGGTGGCCGCGCGCCGGATCGCGCGCGAGCGCGATGTCCGCGACGAGCACGCCCTTGCTGCCGACCGTCGCCGTCCGGCTCGTCACCGCCGTCGCGTAGGTCGGCAGCAGCATCTGCTGGGTGTGCAGGAGCCGGTAGCCTGTCAGCCGTTTGACGAGTTCGGAGGCGTCCGCCGCCGCGTCCGAGGGGTTCGTATAGACGAGCGCGACATGCATCGTGCGCTGGAAGTTGCCCGCGTCCGTATAGCCCATCGCGTTCAGTTCGGCGGGGTGGAGCGTGCCCCAGCCGCGCGTCGTCGCCGCCAGTTGGTCCGGCTGGATGACCGCCTCGACGATATCCGGCGCGCCCGGCGGGCTTGTCGCCAGACTGGTCACATTGCCGAGGACAGTCGCGAGGGCGCGGAGCGTCGCGCTCGCGTCCAGCGCCGCGGTCTTTTTCGCCTCGGCCTCGAGCGCGGCGATCATCAGTTCGGTCTTCGGCGCGGCGGTGATCCGCGCGGTGTCCACCGCGACGCGGTTCATCCGACCGAGGGCGAGACGGCCGCGCGGGTCCGACAGATTCAACTCGCTGTCGCCGCGCACGGTGTAGTAGGGGATGCCGCCCTGATCGGCGAGGGCGTATCCACCCGCCTGCAACCGGGCGATGATCGTCGCCGCGTCAAACATGCCCTCCATGCGAGAAAAGTAGTCCAGCGGCTGCCCGGCGCTGATCTCACGGTCTATCTGAAAGAGATCGTAGCCAAAAGCGTCCCGGTATTCACCCTTGCTGTGACTGAGGCCGGTAAACTCGGTGAGATAACAGCCGTTTGTCGCGTTCGTGTAGTCCGCGACGTTGATGTTTTGCGCTTGCAGATCGCTGAACGCGTGGACGGTGTCGTACCCGTACAGCCTCTTCACCGCGCCGAGATTCGCGAAGATGAGCGTCCCCCTCCAGCGGCTCAGGAAACTGAGCAGGCCGCCGGTTGCATCCTGCGCGTTCGGGACGAAGCCGAGCATCCGCAAGAGATCGGGCGCCGGTGCGCCCTGCTTCGGCGTCGGGAAGACCGTGCCGACCGAGTTCGCGGTCGGGAGAGTCGAGGGGCTGACCGCTGCATTCGTCGGCGATGTCCCACCCCCAACCGTACCCGCGGGCGTCGGCGTGCGGGCGGGGCGGAAGGTCGTCTCCCCCGCCGGCCCACCACACGCCGCGGCGAGCGCCGCCAACGCGCCCGCTGCCGCCGCGCCGAGCAGTGCCCGCCGCCCAATTCGCTGCTCCACGCAACTCTCCCTTCGGTCGGGAGGACTGAGAGGAGTAACAAGTCGAAAGTAACAAGTGACAAGCAACAAGTGACAAGAAGGGTTTGCCACCCGCGTCGCTCTTCTCGTTACTTTTAACTCGTTACTTTCGACTCCTATTCAGTCCTTTCCCCATGATCGTTTGCCAGTCACGCCGCCCGACCTCTTCGAGCAGGCGATGATTCGTCATATCGAGATGAATCGGCGTCACGCTGATCCTGCCATCCTCAAGCGCCGTGATGTCCGTTCCCGGCTCGGCGTGGCCGCCCGGCATCTCGCCCCCGACCCAGAAATAGCGCCGCCCCGCCGGGTCGGTGCGCTCGATCAGTTCGTCCGCGTAGATGCGCCGCCCGGCGCGCGTTACCGCCACGCCATTGATCGCGCCGGGCGGCACGTCGGGTACATTGACATTGAGGAGCAGATCCGGCTCCACGCCGGTGCGCGCGATATCGGCGACGAGCGCCGCGGCGAACCGTGCGGCGGCGGTAAACTCCCATTCCGGCGTGTCCCATCGCCCCGCGAGCGAGATCGCCACCCCCGGCACCCCACCGATCACGCCGGCCATTGCCGCCGCGACGGTGCCGGACATAATGATGTCGTCGCCCATATTGGCGCCCTTGTTGATGCCGGAGACGACGAGGTCCGGCTTCCGTTCCAAAAAGCCGAGCAGCCCGACCGCGACGCAATCCGCCGGGGTGCCGTCGCAGGCATGCGCGGGCGTGCCGTCCGGCAACTGCACATCGGAGATGCGCAGCGGGCGGTCAAAGGTGCGCTGATGACTGCCCGCGCTCCAGTTGCGGTTCGGCGCGAGCACGACGACTTCCGCCACCGTCTTGATCGCCGCCACGAGCACGTGCAAGCCCGCGCTATCTATCCCATCGTCGTTCGAAATCAAGACGAGCACCGCATCATCCCTTCTCATCGTCACCGAGCGGCATGATACACTGCCGATGGCGCTATCGTAGGGGTGAGACGTATGGGGCGCAACACGGGGCAGCGGTTTCGCAAGCCGAACGGCAACGAAATCTTTGCGCTGATCCTCCTCTGCACGACGCTCCTCACTGTGTGGTGGACCGATTTCCGCCCTCGCCCGGGTGCGCCCGATCCGCACGCGCCCGCGCCGATCGCGCGGACCCGCGCCTCACAAGCCATCGAAACAACCGATCCGCAGGCGGGCGTCCATACGCGCCTGACACTGGAGGCAAGCCCGGCAGCGATCCGTCGCGAACTGACAATGGTGCGCGAGATGGGCGCATCGTGGATCGTCGAGTACTTTCCCTGGCTCTACCTCCAACCGAACGGGCCGGACGACTACGACTGGAAGCACGCGGACCTCGTCATCGGCGAGGCGCACCGGCAGGGGTTGACCGTGATCGCCCGCATTGATGGCGTCCCGGCGTGGGCGCGGCCTGCGGAGACGAGTTGGAAATACCTCGACGCGCGCGGCTACTCCGCCTACGCGCGGCTCGTCGCGGCCTTCGCGGCGCGTTACCGGGGGTTGGTGACGCAGATCGTCGTCTGGAACGAGCCGAACCTCTCGCTCGAATGGGGGCTGAGGCCCGTGGACCCGGCGGGGTACGCGGCGATGCTCCGGGCCGTTTATCCAGCGGCGAAGGAGGCGAACCCGGAGATCGAAATCGTCGCGGCGGGGCTCGCTCCCAATACCGAGCCGGACGGTTCCTCCCTCGGCCTCAACGATCTCATCTACCTGAGCCGGCTCTATGACGCGGGCGCCGCCCCGTATTTCGACGCGCTCGCGCTGCATATCTATGGCGGCACGCACCCACCTGACGCCGACCCCGGTAGCGACCCGCGCACCTGGCGACATGCCGAGCAGGTGCGGGCGCTCATGGAGGCGCGCGGGGATGCCGCGAAACCTGTCTATCTCACCGAGGGTGGCTGGAACGACAGCCCCCGCTTCGATGGCGCGGTGCGCCCCGCCGACCGCGTGCGCTACACCGTCGCCGCCTATCGCTATGCACAAGAACATTGGCCATGGGCGCGGAGTGTCGCGCTCTGGCAGTTCCGCCTGCCGCTTGCCACGCACACCGCGCAGGATAACTGGACCTTCGTCACACCAGACTTCCTACCGAAGCCGATCTACCTCGAAGTGCAGAAGGCGCTCCGCCCACCAAAGGAGAGTACGCCGTGACGCGGGAGCATCTCCGCCCTCTCGAAGGAATCATCGTCGCGCTCGTCGCGATCATCCTGCTTCTCCCGTTCATCGGCTTTCTCGGTGAGGTGCGAGACGAAGGGCGCATGCATGACCGGACATGGGAAGCGATCCAGAAGACGAAGACGCTGCGCGTGGGGATGGACGCGGGTGTGCCGCCCTTCGCGATGCCGGGAAACGGCGACATTCAGGGGTTCGATGCCGATCTCGCGCGCGATCTCGGCAGTCGTCTCGGGCTGGCCGTGACGATTATCAACACGCCGTCGGACGCGCTCTATGACGCACTGCTCACCGGCAGCGTGGACGCCCTGATCGCCGCGCTGCCCGTGACGCCGGAGTTTCGCCGGGATGTCGCGTACTCCGCACCCTATATCGAGATGGGCGAACGCGCCATCGTCCGGGCGGGGGGCGACATCCACACACCCGCGGACCTCGCGAACCGGCAGGTCGGCGTGGAACTCGGCTCCGATGGCGACCTCGCGGCGCGGACACTCGCCCGCCACTTCCCGATCCTCTTGCAAAGTACGTACGATTCCGGCGACGCCGCGCTCGCTGACCTCCGCGGTGGTGCGCTGGACGCGGTCGTACTGGATGGCATCGCCGCCCGCCATACAGTCGCGACCGATCCGGCGCTCGTCATGCTGCCAGAACCGGTACTCTCCAATGGTTACGTGATCGCGACAAAGCAAGACGCGCGCCTGCTCACAATGAACCTCACCCGCACCCTCGACGATGCACGCGTGGCGGGTCTCCTGACACAACTGGAAGCGCGCTGGCTCTTTGGGAAGTAACGAGTGCTGAGTGCTGAGTACTGAATGCTGAGACGCCTCATTGCTCATTGCTTGGTATCCGATAGAACCGCCGCGCGTTCTCGGCCCAGAGTTTGCCTTTCGCCTCGTCCGAGAGGTGGGCGGTGAGGGCGCCCAGCGTATCGGCCCAGCGGCGATACGGTGACGCAGTGAGGACAACCGGCCAATCCCCGCCGTACAACACGCGATCTTCCCCGAAGACGGCGAGCACATGCGCGATGTACGGGGCGAGGTCGTCCGGCGTCCAGTGGGCGTGATCCGCCTCAGTCACCATGCCGCTGATCTTGCAGCAGACGTTCGGGAGCGACGCCAGTTCGCGCATCTGCTCCCGCCACGGGTCGAGCAAGCGCCCTTTGATGTCCGGCTTCGCGATGTGGTCGAGCACAAACTGCGTCTCCGGGCACTGGCGTACCAGTGCGATCGCGCTGCGCAGTTGCGGGTGAAAGATGCAGAGATCGCACGAAAGGCCGAACGCCGGCAGCATCCGCACGGCTGCAACGAAACCGGGGCGGCTGATAAATTCGCGATCCGCTTCCCCCTGCGTGACGCGCCGCACGCCTTTGATGAGCGACGAACTCTCGACGAGCGCATCGAGATAGGTGCGGCACGCCTCACCATCCTCCAAGGGCGCCCAGGCGACAACGGCCTTCACGCACGGGTCTTCTATCGCCCGCACCGCCGCCCATCGCGCTTCGAGCAATCCATACGCGGGCGCCACTTCCACTTGCACGTAGACGATCGCCTCAATCGGCAGGTCCGCCGTCTGTTCCCGGTACTCCGCGAGTCCGTAGGGGCGGTTCAGCCGCGTATTCCCGTCCAGCCACGGCATGCGGAATGCCGTCGGGTCCCAGAGATGGACATGGGAATCAATGATTGGCACATCTGGCATGGCTGCCTACTTTCCAGCCTACGCTACCGTATCTCTCTGTTTCAGCAACGGACCGACATTGAGATGCATCTGCGCGCGTCTGTTTATGGCAACCGGAATGGGCCACGCTCATCCTTCGGGACGCGTTCGCCACGTCGCTGGATCAGATGGACGATGACCGGCGCGTCACCCGCGTGGACGAGCAGCCGCATGATGCTCGCGGTGAGGGGCGTGTCATTGAGCAGCAGTTCCCAGGCGCTTTCCGGCACATCATCCGGCTCGTCCTCGCCGACCGCGACCCAGGCGACATCCGGGTAGGCAGTGCAGACCGCCGTCTCCACCCCGCGCCGCAGGACGGAGGCGAATCGCATTGCCCGCTCGACCGCACGCACGCCCGGCGCATACTCCCGCCACGCCTCCCAGAGCGCCGCCGCCTCGTCCGGCTCCATGCGCGCCAGTGGCACCGCGATTGCCGGCAGCATCGCCGGCCCCGGCAACTGGAGCGTATGTGCGAACCACGCGACGGGATCATCCATCGGAGAAACCCGTTCTGATTAGGTCTGTGCCACGATAGCGGCGATGCCCGCCTCGCGCACCTGGCGATTGAAGGCGGCGAGATCCGCCTCCATCAGATCGTCCATCTGCCGTAACTGCCGGTCAATACGGGTCGCGATCTCCTGGTAGACCGCCTGTGCCTGTTCGGTTGGGGCGACGTCCGCGCTGTTCGCGAAGCCCGCGAGCGTCGCCAGTTTCGCGTTCAACCGCGCCGGGGGTTGCAAAGGGCTGTCCGCCTTCTCTTCGATCAATTCGGCCTCGATTGCCTTCGCCTTCTCGCCTAGCGCCTTCGCCGCCTCAACGAGCGCCGCGTGCTGCGTGCTGGGCGCTGGATCCGCTGCCTGCTTCCCACCCAGGCGTTTCTCCCAGCCTTCCGCTTGCGCCCGCACATCACGCAGCATCAGGATCGCTTCGTGCGTCTCGGTCAGTTTGTCCCGCAGTTGCAAGAGGAAATCGCGCTGCGCCTCCAAATCACGCTGCGAGACATCCACGCGCGGGTCTTTCTCGATGCGGAACGACACCGTCTGTGTCTCTTCCCCAACGGTCAGCCGCACCTGGTAGGCGCCTGGAACGACCATCGGCCCGGCGAGGGCCTCTTCCGTGCTCGTATCGCCGGGCACTTTCTTCGCCTCCGCATAACGCGTGTCCCAGATAAAACGGTTCAACCCCGCCTCCGCCGGGGCGAATGGGCCTTTGTCTTCCTCCTTCTTTTTCTCGCCCTCGGCTGGCTTCGCCTCCTCTTCCTTCTTGCTCGTGATCGTGCGAATCTCCTGCCCGCGCTCGTCGAGGAAGGTGAGCGTGATCGGCGCCGTCGGCTTCTCCTTGAGGTAGTAGCGGACGATCACCCCGTCCGGCGGGTTCTCTCCCGCATTGATCAGCACCTCCTCCGTCTCTCCGTTCGCCTTCTTCTTCTGCCGGTACGTGATCACCGTCGTCCCTGCCATGCGATAACTCATTGCCGGGCCGGGATCGCTCCCATACCCCTTGTAGGTGCGCAGACGGACGAAATCACGCGGGGTGAAAAGATGCAGTGCGGTATCCCCCATCTCACCCGTGTACTGCCGCAGCGGGGTCAGATCGTCCAGAATCCAGAACGACCGCCCATGCGTCGCCGCGATCAGGTCCGACCCCTGCACGATCAGATCGTGGATCGGGCAGACGGGCAGAGTGCCGGGGAAGGAATGCCACTGCCCGCCATCATCGTAGGAGAGGTACACGCCCGTCTCCGTCCCCGTATACAAGAGACCGCGTCGCACCGGGTCCTCGCGGATCACCCGCGTGAAGTCGTTGTCGCCGATGCCCTTCGTGATCCGCTGCCAGGTCTTGCCGTAATCGCTCGTCTTGAAGAGGTAGGGGGCGTAGTCATCCAGTTTGTAGCGGGTCGCGGCGAGATAGGCGGTCGCGGCATCGTGGGGCGATGGCTCGATAACGCTGATCAATGCCCATTCGGGGAGGTCTTTTGGCGTGATGTTCTCCCACGTCGTGCCGCCATCGTGGGAGAGGTGGACGAGGCCATCGTCGCTGCCTGCCCAGAAGAGACCGCGCTGATGGGGGGACTCGACGAAGGCGAAGATCGTGCCATAGACCTCGGCGCCGGTGTTGTCCTTGGTGATCGGGCCACCGCTGGCTTCCATTTTCGTCGCGTCGTTGCGCGTCAGATCGGGGCTGACGACGGACCAACTCTGGCCTTCGTCCTTCGAGCGGTGGACGACATTTGAGGTGGCATAGAGGGTGTCGGGATCGTGCGCGGAATAGAAGAGTGGGAAGGTCCACTGAAAGCGGTACTTGAGGTCCTTCGCGCCGTCACCCATGCTATTGGCGTCCGGCCAGACGGTGACATTGCGCTCCTGCCCGGTGCGCCGGTCGTGGCGGGTGAGCCGCCCATTGCCCGCGCCACTGCCGATCGCGCCACCGAAGACGATGTCCGGGTTCTTCGGGTTGATGGCGATATAGCCGCTCTCACCGCCGCCCGGCTCGTACCACTCCTGCTGCGTGATCGCGCCAAGTGGCGAGAAACTGGGCAGGGAGATCGCCGTGTTGTCCTGCTGCGAGCCGTAGACGCGGTAGGGCGCCTGATTGTCCGTGATGACATGGTAGAACTGCGCCGTCGGCTGGTTGAAGATCGTGGACCAGGAGTCCATATCGTTGAACGTCACGTACGCGCCGCCGTCATCGCCCTGGATCATCCGCCGCGGGTTGTGGGGATCAATCCAGAGGTCGTGATTGTCTCCATGCGGTGTCGGGTACTTGACAAAGGTCGCCCCGCCATCCGTGGACTTCCATGCCGCACCGTTGAGGACGTAGATCGTCTGCGGTTGCGTCGGGTGGGCGACAATGTGCGAGTAATACCATGCCCGCCACCGCAAATCCCCCTGCTCCGAGAGCCGCTGCCACGTCCCGCCTCCATCGTCCGAGCGGAAGACCGCCCCATCCTCCGCCTCGACAATCGCCCAGACGCGCCCTTCCTGCGCGGGGGAGACGGTCACCCCGATTTTGCCAATCACCCCTTTCGGCAGCCCCGGATGACGGGTGATCTCCGTCCAGGTCTCGCCCCCATCGGTGGAGGTGAACAGGCCGCAACTCGGCCCACCGCTCGTCAGACTCCAGAAGTCACGCCGTCCGTTCCACATCGCGGTATAGAGGACGCGCGGATTGTGCGGGTCCATCGCGAGATCGCACGCGCCCGTCTCTTCGTCGCGAAACAGTATCTGCTCCCACGTCGTGCCGCCATCCTTGGAGCGATAGACGCCACGCTCCTTGTTCGGTCCGAAGGCATGACCGAGGGCGGCAACGTAGACGAGATCGGGGTTGGTGGGATGGATACGGATCTTGGCGATGTGGCGGGTAGCGGCGAGACCGACGTTCGTCCAGGTCTTGCCGGCATCGGTGGACTTGTAGACCCCGTCGCCATGCGAGACATTGCCCCGGATCGTCGTCTCGCCGGTGCCGACATAGAGGACGTTCGGATCGGACGGGGAGACGGCGATGGCGCCGACCGCGGCGGTGGTGAAGAAGCCATCGGAGATGTTCTCCCAGTAGGTGCCACCGTCGGTGCTCTTCCAGACCCCGCCCGCGCACGCACCGAAGTAAAAGGTCATCTGCTCGTGCGGATCGCCCGCGACCGCGACGACGCGCCCGCCGCGATGTGGCCCGATGCATCGCCAGGTCAGCGACTCCCGCAGCGATGCCTCGACCGTCTTCGCCCCGTTCCCTTTGCCCGACATATGCATGCTCCCTTCCGATTCTGGCATCTTACCCCAAACAAGATGCTCAGTTTCGCACGCGCACGCCGATCTGCAAACCATTACCGCTGGCGTCATTACCGGTCCGCGTCGGCCCTGCCGCCACCATCGCTGTATGCTTCTTGCGAGAGGATTCTCACAGGTTCTCGCATGCGACTGTACGATTGGCCGGCACACAGCCCGAAGGACGATGATGCAACATTCCGCCGCTTCCAACACAACCGTGAAGATGTACGGTTTCGCGCTGGTCGCCACCGCCTGCGCGACGGCGGTCAGCCTGCCGTTCTCGTCCTTCTTCGCGGCGAATCCCTTCACGCCTTTTTATCTCGCGGCGGCGATCACGGCGTGGTACGGTGGCCGCGGCGCGGGCCTGGTGAGCGTACTTGGTGGTGCGATTGCCGCCGATTACTTCTCTCTCCCACCACGCAACCACTTCGGCTTCGATTCGACCGGCACGCTGCTGCGCGTGCTCATGTTTATCGCCGTTGCGAGCGTCATCGTCAGCCTCATCGCGGCAGCGCATCGTCGGCGTGCGGTATCCGTACACCACACCGACGATCACGCGGCGCCCTCCGACGTCGGTGAAGGGGAGGAGGGCCGAGGCGAGCGGAGCGTCGCGGAGCGTGGCTTACCGCTCCAGCTACTCGACTTGCGCACACACCTGACCGTCGCGACGCTGGCTGCCGCGCAACTCCGCCGCCGACATGTCTCAACAATCGCGGCGGCCCGTCTTTGCGTCTATGTGATGCGGGCGCATGCCCAGATGCTGGACGACATCAAGGCGCTGGAGGACGAACTGAGCGAAGACGATCGGCTGCACGATCCCTCATCGTAGTACGTTGCATCCGCGATTGATCGGTGTACAATACGTGCGCTCGTCTCTTGAATGTATACAACGGGGAGCGGAAGGTGCCGACGCGACCGGTAATCGTGGTGGTTGACAACGATGAGCCTTTCCGCGCTTTGCTCACGGATGTCCTCGGCGATGAGGAATATCATGTCGTCACGGCAACGACCAGTGCCGACGCTCTTGAGACGATCCGCCAGGCGCGGCCTGCGTTGGTGATCCTCGACCTGCGAATGGAAGCGCCGGACTCCGGCATTCAGATCATCCGCGCCGTACGGGATAATCCGCTGACCGCGACCCTTCCTCTCCTGATCTGTTCCGCGGATGTCACGGGCATGGCCCTACACGCATCGTTTCTCCAGGAGCATCACGTTCCGGCCCTCAACAAACCCTTCGACCTCGATCAACTGCTCGTCCTGATCCGCCAACTGATCGCTCCGCTCGACGCGAGCGACGCGCAAGGCGCGTAAAAACGTCCCCGATTTCTCTCCATTGCCAGCGCAGTAGAGAGGGCGAAGTGGTGAGGTCTCTCAATGCGCATCGGCATGATGAACAATCCGGCGCGCGACCCGCTCCGCGAGATTCACTGGGCCGCCGAACACGGCTTCGACTTCATTGACCTGACGCTGGAATACCCGGAGACGGGCGCGGATGTCGTGGAGAGCGCGATGATCCGAGCGGCGTTGGACGCGGCGGAGATCGGCGTCGTGGGGCACACGGCGTGGTACCTGCCCTTCGCCTCGCCCGTACCCCGGCTACGCGAAGCGGCAATCGCGGAGGCCGAGAGCGCGTTCCCCCATTTCGTCGCGGCGGGCGTCGCGCTCGTCAATGTCCATCCCGATCCCGGGCGGCGTACCGTCGGAATAGGCGCGGAGCAGAGACGCGCGTGGAATGTCGCCGCCTTCGCCCATTTAGCAGAGGTGGCGCGGGCGTACGGTCTGCGGCTCATGGTCGAGAACGTCCCCGAGCATTTCGACACCGTCGCCGATCTCCGCGCCTTCCTCGATGCGCACCCGACCATCGGCTTCCATCTCGACATCGCCCACGCCCAAATCCGGGGCAACCGGACACCGGATTTCCTCACTGCCTTCGCGGAACGGCTCGCCCACGTTCATCTCTCGGACAATAGCGGTCGCTCGGACGATCATCTGCCACTCGGCGCGGGCCGACTCGACTGGAAACGGCTTGTGCGCGCCCTCAAGCACACTGGCTACGACGGCACGATCACCCTGGAAGTCTTCGCTGACGACCGGGAATATCTCCTCGCGTCGCAGCGGAAATTGCGCGCGGTCTGGGACGCGGCCGGATAGCCGCGCCCCGGAAGATGTTTCTTTGGACTAAGCCACACGATCACGATCCTACACGTATACTGACCCTCTGGCATGGCAAGGACTCGGGGGTCGCACCGGGCAACCGCAATGCCAGAGGAGAGAAGACGATGACGACAATGCCGCCGTTGGTCATGAAGTCCGATCGCGATGAGGTGCTCATCCTCGACGGTGAATGGGCGGCATCGCGCATCGGCGGCGTCTGGCAGGACGGGATCGCGTTCAGTGTCGAGTATACCTACTATGAGTTCGGGCTCGTGAGGGATCCGATGGAAGAGCAGCGGCTGCTCGATGAGGCCCACGCGGCACTCGACGCGCCGCGCACAGATGGCGCGTGAGCAGCGACGTGGAGTGTCAAGCGAATCCTTGCCATCGATCACTGCCGGTGTGTGCAGGATCATGTGGCTCAGTCCCGTTTGTTACTTCAGGGTGTTATGCACCGGCCAGACTTTCACTTCCGGCGGCGTGATGCCGTGCTTCTGTGTGATCGGGTAGAGCAGCGCATGCGCGAAGGTGTCGAACGCCTCTTGCGATTCCCAGACATCAACGATCCGCAGCCCATCCTCGGTCGGGCCGGCAACGTGGAAGATGCCACCCTTGTACGGCTTGCCGCCGAGATTCATATCGTTGATGACGGCATCGTACTGCGCTAATGTCCCACCCTGGAACTCCATCAACATCGCGATTGCCATGATCGTGCTCCCCTTCTGAACGGAAAAGCCCGTCCGCGTTGTTGCCCGTCATCAGGGCAACCCTACAGAGAAGACGCACGCCCTGCGTTCATGGATCTATGGCGTACGGATTCCTGGCCGGGGGCTACGGCGCGATGGGGTGCATCGCGCCAGGTTGGTGTTGCAGGAAGGCATCGTACTGGTCTTGCGCCTGCTGGAGAACCCAGAGGGCGGGAAGAACCGATTCCGCGCTGATCGCCGGTTCGCTCCCCTCGCGGACGGCGGTGAGGAAATCGTGATCCTGCACCGCGACGCCGTTGATCGGGTCCGGCCCCTGCCCCGGCAGTACAAGCGATTCCTCCCGCCCAATCAGGAGATAGTCGTAGAGGCTGATATGCGAATTGTACGACATGTTGACCGAGACGAGTTGGTCCAGCGGCGTGCGGACGAGGAGGGTGAGATCGAGCGGCGACATCATCTTCTGATCCGGCAGCGCGATCTGCGACGTGACCGACAGGCCCGCAACATCGGTGACGCCGAGGAGCCAGAGGCAGAGATCGGTCGCGTGGCCGCCGTGGTGCCAGAGCAGATTGTCCGTCCAGGAGCGCGCCTTACCGGTGAGGTCGCGGTTCTCGCGCCGGAAGAAGGCATAGCGGCTGATGATGCGATGGAGCGTCAACTCGCCCGCCACGATGCGCTGCTTCGCTTTCTGCGCCGGGCTACGGTAGCGGTGCGTATGGCAGACCATCAGGGTCTTGCCCCGCTCCCGCGCGAGGCCCGCCAAGAGCCGCCCCTGGGTGTAGGACATTGCCAGCGGAATCTCGACGAGCACATGTTTGTCCGCCATGAGCGCCTGCTCCGCCTGTGCGGCGTGCACCTCGCTCGGCGAGCAGATCGCGACGAGATCAATCTCCGGCCGTGCCAGCGCCTCCGCAAAATCCGTCGTGGCGCGTGTATACCCGTGCGCGTTGGCGAACGCCGCGCTCTGCTCTGCCAGCCGCCCGACGACCGTATCGAGCGTCACCCCTTCATCCCGCAATGCCTTCGTGTGCGCCTTCGCAATCGTCCCATAGCCGACCATGCAGAGATTCATCGCGTGTCCCCTCTCTGAAAATTCAGAATCGCCAAGACGCCTAATCGGGCAGCACTACTACAAGTGGCGATACTGCACCGCGTAGCGCCGATCTCCCATGCCCGATGTGCGCAGTCTTCAACCAGGCCGATTGCTACGCGATGACCGCCATGCACTCCGTCGGGGACGGCGTCGGTAATGACGATGCGCTCGCTACTCGTTCGTCGTTACTTCCCGGAGGATCTGCTGACAATAGGCGAGGCTGCGGCCATCGTTGTACAACTGGTCGCCGAGCGGGATGCCCTCGATAGCAAGATAGCCGGCGTAGCCCGCGTGCGCCATCGCCGTGATCGCGAAGCGATAATCCACCTCGCCTTCCGGCAGCGGCACACGCCGGAAATAGGCGCGGTTGTGCTCCGGGATCGGGGTGCGAGAGAGCGACTTGCAGTGCCAGTACTTGGCGTGCGGCGCGAGGGCGACGATGCATGACTCCAAGCTCTCCTCCGGCTCGTCGTACGTCCAGTAGAGGTTGCCAAGGTCGGGGTTGATGCCGACATTCGGCCGGCCCACCAGTTCGAGCAGATGCAAACAACTCCACGCATTGTCCGCGATGGAGCGTTGATGCATCTCGATAGCGATTTCCACGCCGAGATCGGCGGCGAGCGCGGCGGCCTCCTGCAGATACCGCGCGGTGACCGTGTAGTCCGCCTCCGTCGCAGTGCGGCTGGCCCCCTGCGAGACGCGCTCGCCCGTGCCCTGCGCGCCGATGCCGTGCGGATCGGTCGGCGGCGTGAGGACGGTCATGTTGACGAGGTTCGACCCGATCCACGACGCCATGCGGATCGCATCGTGAACGCGCTGCCGGTTCTGCACCGCGACACCGGGATGCGCGAACCCGCCGCCGCCACGCACCGCGGCACACGGTACGCCCGCCGCGTCCAACTCCTCCCGCAGCGCGCGAATCTCCGCCTCACTCGTCCCGACACCCTGACCGAGACCGATTTCGATCCCCGCGAAGCCGCGGTCGCGCACCGCGCGCAGATAGGCTGGCCGGACCTCTTTCGGCGGCACTTCCCAGCCGGTGCCGCCATCGTATGGATAGAACGCCGCCCGCCGTGGCGCGTAACTGATCTTCATCGTTTCCCTCCCCTGCCGACTTGATGCGGGCTATCGCCCGCCTCCACCCCTCATCATCGCGTCAGTGTACCGCGTCGGCGGGGAATCGGGAGCAGTTGTTACCGTTCATCTTCGCCCATCGCGGCCTCACGCTCCTTCGGCTTCCGGCCGCCATGCATCACCCACGTTCCGACGACCGCGAGCAGGCTCCCCGCGACCGGCCCTACGATATAGAGCCAGATCTGTCCCGTCGCGCCGCTGACGAGCGCGGGACCGAGTGACCGGGCCGGATTCATGGAGGCGCCACTGATCGGCGCGGCGAACAGGCCGCAGAGCGCGATCGTCCCGCCGACCGCGATCGCCGCGTTCGGCCCGATCAGCCGGTTGCGCGTCGCGGTACCCAGAATGACCGTGATCAACAACCAGGAAAGCAGAATTTCCATCACGAATGCCACACCTACGCCGTGACGCGGCTCGTTCGCCCCGAGATGCACGACATTGCCAAAAAGCGCGCGCAGGAGCCATGCCGCGCCCAACGCGCCCGCGATCTGGGCGATCCAATAGACCGGGACTTTCCACCACGGGAAGTCGCGGCGGAGCGCGAAGGCGAGGGTGACGGCGGGGTTCAGATGCGCCCCGGAGACATCGCCAATCGCATAAATCAGCGCCATGACAAGCAGACCGGGCGCGATCGCACGCGCGTCACGACTCACCTCGCCATTGCTGATGGCGGCGATCACCTCGCCACCCGCCGCGACGGTCGTCAGGGCCGCGGTGCCGAACAGTTCCGCGAAGAGGCACCGGATGTGCGCCGGTTCTTCCTGCTTCTCCTGCTCCTGGCCGGATTGATGCCGCGAGCGCGTCTCTCCGGAGAGGTCGCTGTCGTCATCGCCTGCGTCCTTGCCGTGATGGGGAGCGTTCGGTCCCGGCTGGGTTGCTTCTTCGTTCCCTTGCGAGAATGTCCGTGCGCTCATCCCGAATACCCCCTTTCCATTTCGGTTATGGTGCGGTGATGGCAACATGAGTGCCACAGCGCACACCGCGAAAGATATGTTCTATGTTCCTCTCCGTTGTGCAACGAGGCGGGTGAGGCAGGATAGGCATGAAACGCGCGGATTGCTCAGTACTCGGCGTTCAGGGCTTCGATTGTGTCGGCCCGGTCCCGGTGCATCTGGGCAATCAGATCGTCCACGCTGGCGAATTTGGCGTCGCCGCGTATCCAGTGGACGAAGTGGACGGTAATCGTCTTGTCGTAGAGGTCGCCGTCCCAGTTGATGAGGTTGGGCTCGACGGAGCGGGGGCCGTTATCGAACTGAGGGCGCGGGCCGATGTAGGTCATCGCGGGGTAGCGGGTCGGGTCGTCCTCGATTGTCACCCACGTCGCATAGATGCCATCCTTCGGCACGACGATGCCGGGATCAACCTGTGTATTGGCAGTCGGGAAGCCAATCTGCCGCCCACGCCCCGCGCCGCGCACCACCGGGCCACGCAACGCGTAGGGCCGCCCCAGTAGCCGCGCCGCCGCCGCCACCTCCCCGGCGAGCAGGTGATTGCGGATGCCCGTGCTGCCGATCATCTCGCCCTCTGGCACGTCATCCAGATGGATGCGCGGCAGGACATGCAGCGTATAGCCGAACTCCGTGCCGAGGTCGCGCAACACATCGAGGTTCCCCTGCCGCCCTTTGCCGAAGGCGAAATCCTCCCCCACCCAGACCTCGACAGGCTGGATGGCGCGCGCGACTATCGCCATGAAGTCGTGCGCGGCGGTGTCCGCCGTCTCCCGCGTGAAGGGATAAATGACGAGGGTATCCACGCCGAGCGACGCCATCAGCGCGGCTTCATCATCCACCGTGGTGATGCGCGGCGGTGCGGACTCCGGCGCGAGGATGGCGCGCGGATGCGGGTCAAAGGTGAGGACGACGGAACGCACGCCCCGCGCCCGCGCGCCCGCAATGACGTGGCCGATCAGCCGCTGATGGCCGCGATGAACGCCGTCGAACGTCCCGATCGTCAGCACGGACGGCGCGGGCGGCAGATCGGCGAGGGAGCGCACGACGCGCATCTGGGAAGTACTGAGTACTGAGTACTCAGTACTGAGGGAAAACGCCTTACGCTCATCTTCAGTCATCGCACCTATCACAGCCTCATTGCTGGCACTCAGCACTCAGCACTCAGTACTCGGCACTACTTTTTTCGGTCGCCATGCGCCGCCCGCGCCAATACCGATGCCGCGCCAATCGCCCATCGTATCGTAGGCGCGGACTTTCGTACCGTCCCGCGCGCGGCTGTCCGGCATCGCCTTCCCCTGCGACCACTCGCGCGCGGCATGGTCATCGAGCAGGAGCGCGGGCCAATCCGTGAGCGCGGCATCGGGATGGACCGCCACATGCGCCCATGCGGCATGCATATCCGGCAGGGCGGCGAGCTCGTCCAGCGACCATGCTTCACAGAGCCGGAACGGCCCCGACCGGAGCCGGATGAGCCGTGCCAGCGTCGCGCCGCAGCCGAGCGCATTACCCAGATCACGCGCGAGGGCACGAATGTACGTGCCCGCCGCACAGTCTACCACCAGCCACGCCACCGGAGCAGCCCACGCGACAAGCGCGAGCCGGTGTATCACCACCTGCCGCGCCGGAATATCCACGACCTTCCCCGCCCGCGCCATTGCATACGCCCGCTGCCCGCCGATGTGGATCGCCGAGTACGCGGGCGGCGTCTGCATGATCTCGCCGGTGAACCGCGGCAATTGCGCCCGTACTGCCTCAAGGGATATGTCTGCTGCGTCTCGTTCTGTCATCGTCCAGCCGTCGAGGTCATCGGTGTCGGTCGTCGTGCCGAGGAGGATCGCCGCGAGGTAGGTTTTGCCGTGCGCGGAGAGGTATTCAACGACCTTTGTCGCCTCCCCAACGCAGAGGGGGAGCACACCCGTCGCCGCCGGATCGAGCGTGCCCGCATGCCCGACGCGCCGCTCCCCTGTCAGCCGCCGCACACGCGCCACGACATCGTGCGCCGTCCATCCCGCTGGCTTGTCAATGACGAGGATGCCGGAGAGGGTTCGGGGTTCGGGGCCCGAGGTTCGAGGAAGGAGCGGGACTCCGAACCTCGGACCTCGAACCCCGAACCCCGAACCGCTCACATCACCTTCCCCGCCGCCGCGACGGGCCAGCGATCAATCACCTCGCCGCCGCGCACCATCACCAGTTCTCCGGCGAGATTGGCGACCGGGCAGGAGTGGACCGGGATCACTTCGAGCATCTCCCCGATCCGTACATCGCTGCCATGTGGGTCGAGTTTCAGCCAGCCGTGCTCCTCGGAGAGGCCAACGATCAGGATGTCCTCCTTACCGACGACGATGCCGTGGCCCGCGCTGCCGGTCATGCCATGCACGCCGGTGTCCGAGGTGAGCGTCTTCGAGCCCGCGTCCATCACGGCCCGTTCGCGTTCGGTGTGGCTGACGACGGTAACGAGCACCCGCAGCGCGCACCGTTTCGGCGGCACGACATTCAGGCCGACCTGCATCGCGTCGTAGAAGACGTAGTTGCCGGGGCGCATCTCCGTAATCCCCGCGATACTCGCCGTTGCCGGGCCACCCGGCGTCGAGCCGCTGCTGACCCGTGCCGGTGAGAGGCCAACGGCGTCCAATGCGCGCGCCGTGGCGACCAGTCGCCGCGCCGCCGCCCGCCCGACCTCGGCGCGATCCTCGCTATCCGCATATTTGTACGTCTGCCCCTCGTGCATGCAGATGCCGCCGAAATGGAGGCCGGGCGCCGCCGCCACCCTCTGCGCGAGGGCGACCGTCGCCGCACCGGGCGCGACGCCGACCCGCCCCAGCCCGGCATCCACCTTCACGAGCACGTCGAGGGGCGCGGGGGCGCGAGCGAAGACGGAGGAGAGCGCGGCGATCCCTTCCGGGCTATCCACGATGGTCGAGACCGTCATGCCCGGCCGCCGCGCGAGGGCCGCGAGCCGCCGCACCTTCTGCTCGGTGACGAGCGGATAGCAGATGAAAATGTCCGTCATCCCACCGTCCGCCATCGCCTCCGCCTCGCCTAGTTTGGCGCAGGTAATGCCGACCGCCCCGGCATCCAGTTGCATGCGCGCAATCCGCGGCGACTTATGCGTCTTGATATGCGGCCGGAGCGCCACCCCCTGCGCCATCGCCACCGCCGCCATCTCGACGATATTCCGCTCCAGCACATCCAAATCCACAATCACGCTCGGCGTATCCAGTTCCCCGTACCCCATCACCGCCGCCTCCATCGAATCTTCGTGGTTCAATTCTCAGCCTTCCCGGATGATGTCCGCGAGGACATCGGGGTCCACATTGCCGCCGGAAAGGATGACGCCGACGCGCTTCCCCGCGACGGGGACCTTCCCAGCGAGGATCGCGGCGACACCGACCGCGCCCGTCGGCTCGACCAGAACCTTGAGCCGGAAGAGGAGGAAGCGCAGGGCTGCCTTGATCTCCTCGTCATTGACGAGCACGACCGCTTCCACATTCTCCTGCTCGATCGGGAAGGTTAACGTGCCCGGCGCGAGCGTGCGAATGCCATCCGCGATCGAGGCCGGGGGTGGCACGCTGACGATCTTCCCCTGCTGGAGCGACAGGTAGGTATCATTGCCGTCCTCCGGCTCGACCCCGAAGATGCGGATACCCGGCCAGAGGGCGCGGGCCGCGAGGCAACTGCCGCCGATCAGCCCGCCCCCACCGACGCACGAGACGAGCATATCCAGGGGCGGCGCTTGATCGCGCATTTCGTAGACCGCTGTTCCCTGCCCGGCGATGATGTGCGGGTCATTGTACGGCGGCACGATTGTCAGGCCGCGCTCCGTGCCGAGTTGGCGGGCAATCGCTTCACGGTCCTCGGTGAGCCGGTTGTAGCGGACGATCTCCGCGCCATACCCCTGTGTCGCGGCGACTTTCGTCGCGGGCGCATCGTGCGGCATGACGATCACGGCGGGGATGCCGAGCAGGTGACTCGACAGCGCGACCGCCTGCGCGTGGTTCCCCGATGAGAAGGCGACAACGCCGCGTTGCCGTTCTTCCGGCGTGAGCAGACTCAGGCGGTTGAACGCGCCCCGGAACTTGAAGGCCCCCGCGCGTTGCACATTCTCGCACTTCAAAAAGAGTTCCGCGCCGACCTGCGCGTTGAGCGTGCGGGAGGTGATAACGGGCGTGACGTGCGCGTGCCCGGCGATCCGCCGCGCCGCCGCTTCCACATCCGCAAAAGTGACCGTCGGCGCCGCCGCATCCGTAACCATCCGCCCTTCTCCTCCCCGTCGCTGTTGCCGTCTCCGTCGCATGTCTCCATCGGAGGCGACTCTGGCCGTCCGTGTGATTGAATGTATCATACTCGCGGCAACGTTTTCGGCCCAATGACGATGAGGGAGAAAGTGTATGACCACGACCGCACGATCATCGCGCGACACGACGGACGGCCAAATCACCTGGGCAGATTACGCGCGCGCCGAGCAATTCCTGCCCGGGAACGCCACGAAATTGATGTTCAACGCGGAGGTGCGCCCAAACTGGATCGCGGGAAGCGACCGCTTCTGGTATCGCCGCACAGGGCGCGATGGTGCGGCGTTCGTACTCGTTGATCCGGCGACCGGCCGGGCCGAGCCTGCCTTTGACCATACGCGGCTGGCAGCGGCGCTTTCAGAGGCGGCGGGATCGCATTACGTCCACACCGCGTTGCCATTCGAGACATTCACCTTTGTGAACGACGAGCAGGCAATCCAGTTCGACGCGGCGGACAAGCGGTGGACGTGCGATCTGACAATGTACGACTGCGTGGCGGGTGAAAAAGAGGAGGCATCCACAGCCGAGGTCCGCTCGCCGGACGGCACATGGGCCGCCTTCGTGCGGGATGACAATCTCTTCGTGCGGGAGGTCGCCAGCGGGGCGGAACGGCAGATCACGACCGATGGCAGGCGATATCACGCCTACGCTGCATTGCCGGGATCGTCGCTGTCGGCGGTGACGGATCGCGTGATCGGCAAGCCTGCCACGCCCGCCCTCCAATGGTCGCCGGACTCGACAAAGTTCGTCACCTACCGCCTCGATGAACGGAAGGTGCGCGATATGCACCTCCTGCAATCCGTCCCGACCGACGGCAGCGCGCACCTGACGCTCCACCCGTACCGCTATCCGCTGGTCGGCGACGAGCATGTTCCCCTTGCCCATCTGCTCGTGGTGGATGCCGAAACGGGCACGGTCATCCCGCTGAAGACGGAGCCGCTCGCGACGATGACGCGGACCACGCCGTTCGAGCAGCGCAATGTCTGGTGGAGCGGCGACAGCACGCGTGTCTACGCGATCAGCCAGCGGCGCGGTCATCGCTCGGTCGCCTTGCAGATCGCGGATGCCGCCACCGGCAAGAGCGGGACGATTCTTGAGGAGCATGGCCCGTCGCATGTCTACCCGCATCATGTACCGATGGCGAACACGAATGTCCATGAGGTCGGTGTGGGCGAGGCCGTGACGTGGTGGTCGCAGCGGAGTGGGTGGGGCCACCTCTCCCTCTACGATGTCGCGACTGGCGAGATGAAAGCGCCACTCACTTCCGGCGCGTGGACGGTGCGCGACACGTTACGGGTGGACGCGGAGCATGGCTGGGTCTCTTTCACCGCCGGTGGCCGAGAGCAGGGGCGCGATCCCTATTACCGACACATGTATCGCTGTGCGCTCGACGGCGCGGACCTCATCCTGTTGACGCCCGAAGATGCCGACCATAGTGTGACCTTCTCGCCCTCCGGCGCGTACTTCCTGGACACCTACTCGCGCGTGGATCTGCCACCAGTCACCGTCGTACGAAAAGCGGACGGCACCCTCGTCACCAAACTTGAAGAGGCGGACATCTCGGCGCTGACGGAGATGGGCTGGCGCTTTCCGGAGCGGTTCACCGTCAAGGCGCGGGATGGCGTGACCGACCTCTACGGCTGCCTCTTCCGCCCGACGAACTACGATCCGGCACAGCGGTATCCGGTATTAGACAGCATCTATCCGGGGCCGCAGACGATCCACACGCCCAAAGTTTTCGCTGGCGGGGAGACGGGCGGGCGCAACTTCTGGCAGGATCAGGCACTCGCGGAACTTGGATTCATCGTGGTGAACATTGATGGCATGGGCACGCCCTACCGCTCCAAGGCGTTCGTAGATGTCGCGTACGGCGCGCGGTTCGGCGAAGCGGGCGGCCTCGAAGATCATATCGTCGGCCTCAAACAACTGGCAGCGCGCGACCGATCACTCGATCTCGACCGCGTCGGCATCTACGGTCATTCCGGCGGCGGGTTCGCCTCGGCGCACGCACTGCTCGGCTTCCCGGACTTCTACAAGGTCGCCGTCTCCTCGGCGGGCAACCACAACCAATTGGGATACTGCGCGGGCTGGGGTGAGCGGTATATCGGCATGCCGGAGGGCGACAACTACGCGGGGCAGATCAACGCGTCGCTCGCGGCAAAGTTGAAGGGGAAACTCCTGCTCGTCCACGGCGAACTGGATGACAATGTCCATCCGTCGCTGACGATGCAACTTGCAGACGCACTGATCGCCGCGAACAAGGATTTCGACATGCTCATCATCCCCTTCACGAACCACGGCTTCTTCGATCTCCGCTGGGGGTTGGCAGGCGCGGACCGCTTCATCTCGCTCAGCCACCCCTATTTCGTCCGCAAGCGGTGGGATTACTTCGTCACGCATCTGCGTGGCGCGACACCACCCGCCGGGTACGCGATCGCGCCGATGGTCGGCCCCACATAGCGTGGGAGTACGCCAGATATGCGGTCATATCTGGTACAGCGTCAGTCCCGAAATGTCGTCGTAAGCGGGACGACCCATGCTGTTTTGGGTTGGCAGTGATTTTACCCTGATTCTGGACGTGGGCTGTTTCCACACCGTACCGCGCCGGTCGCGGGAAGCGTATGTTCGCCAAGTAACGGCGGTTGCGGCGCCGGATGCGACCTTGCTGCTCTTTGCGTTTGGCGGGATACCGGGTACTGCGCCGCGGGAGGAGGTCGAAGCGCGATTCTCCCCCGCATGGGATGTTGCCTGGCATGAGCAGCCGCATGTCCGACGGATTTTCCGCCCGTCGTGGTATCTGATGCACCGGCGGACATGACAGAGGTGGTTCCTGAAATGACTGTCCCCGGCCTGTCGTGTCGGCTCTTTCCCATCGCAAGAGACCATTTGCTATCATGAGAACATGGATATCACAGGCGCGAAGCCCTTTGAAGGGTTTGATGATTCTATGATTGATACCGGTGAGGCAATTATTCACGTTCGGCATGGTGGCACTGGCGCCCCCCTCTTGCTCCTGCATGGCGTCCCTGAAACACACCTCATGTGGCACAAAGTCGCGCCCCGTCTCGCACAGCACTTTGCCGTTGTCGCGACGGATTTACGCGGTTATGGAGAAAGTTCAACGCCGAAGAGTACCCCGGATCATGCCCCCTACACCAAGCGGGCTATGGCACGCGATCAGGTCGCTGTCATGCAGCAGCTTGGCTATGACCGCTTCTTCGTCGCCGGCCATGATCGTGGCGCCCGTGTCGCGTACCGCATGGCGCTGGACTCTCCCGCATCGGTCGAAAAGTTGGCGCTGTTGGATATCGTGCCGACCGGTGAGGCATTGCGTCGGGCGAATACCGAGTTCGCCCTCGGTTTTTGGGTCTGGTTCTTCCTTGCGCAGCCGTTTGACCTGCCAGAGCGAGCCATTCACGCAGACCCACAGCTGTATCTTGACCATATGCTGGACACCTGGTCAGCCGTGCCCGATGCGTTCCCCCAAGGAGTCCGTGACGCGTATCTTCGCAACTTTACGAACCCGAGGACGTTGCACGCCATCTGTGAGGAATACCGCGCAGCCGTCACACTTGATTATCAGTACGATGAGGCCGACCGTGGGAAACGACGGATCACGTGTCCTGTGCTTGCCCTATGGAGCAAAGGCGGCGCGGTGCAACATTGGTATGACGCCGTGGCGGTGTGGCAGGAATGGGCAGACGATGTCCGAGGTAAAGCCCTCGATTGCGGTCACTTCTTGCCCGAGGAAGCGCCAGACGAGACCTATGCAGAATTACACGCCTTTTTCTCTGCATAGTTCTTCTGAACCATGTTGGTTCCTGAAATGATTATTTTCGGCCTGTCGTGTCGGCTTTTCCCCATTCGACGACGCTAATAGATTTGTAGTTGCTCTCTTGGCTGTGGCGGACACTTTTCGGGGATCAGGTCACCTATGGATGCGACGACAACCAGGATTCCGCTGCCTTCATTCGCACATCTCGATAACTTGTTACGACGCGAAGATCATACCGGTCCCCGCGCAATGAGAGTATGTCGGTGTAAGGATCAAGGTTCCGACGCATGGCGGACTCCAGCGCGATGAGGTGACGCATCCGCACACGGTGCGATCATCGATCTTCGCGCCGACGTGCTGCACCGAGAGTGCGCAAGCGCCCGACTCATACGGCAGGTTTGCTAGACAAATCCGAACATCTGAGCGATAATAGTCTGTACCTTATCCGGTTTCGCAAAGGTTGGTCACAGATGCAAGGAGTCGACAAGAAGTCCGCCAAGAGCACCACCGCGAGCGGCGAGAAGCCCCAGGGATTCACGGACGCGGAACGGGCCGCGATGCGGGCGCGCGCCCAGGAGCAGAAGGCGGACGCGCGCAAGGCGGACGGGGAAAGCGCCGTGCTTGCGGCGATCGCCGCGATGCCGGAACCGGATCGCGCCATGGGCGAGCGGCTCCATGCGATCATCAAAGCCAGCGCGCCAGCCCTCTCGCCGAAAACCTGGTATGGGATGCCCGCGTATGCCAAGGACGGCAAGGTCGTCTGCTTCTTCCAAAGCGCGCAGAAGTTCAAGACGAGGTACGCGACGTTCGGCTTCAACGACGCGGCGAACCTCGACGAAGGCGCCATGTGGCCGACCGCCTTCGCGCTGACGGAGTTGACCGCCGACGACGAGGCAAGGATCGGCGCGCTCGTGAAGAAAGCGGTGAGCTGAGGGCGCGCCGTCTGGCTTGGTGTGAAGGTCACGACGGACTACCGCAAAGACGACGACAACTGGTGGGTATCGCGTACCCTCCCTGAATACACCCCCATCCCTCGTCACAGGAGGGGCTACACATATTGCTCATAAATTTGACGGTTTTTTCGGCACATTTTCATCGCCTGATTGCCGCCCTCACTGGAAAAATCGGTGAGTCGAGCCGCGAAAAGCCGATGATTTCCGTCACCGATTCGAGCGAAATGTGTCTCCTATCCTCTGACGGAGTGTGCACACCCCCTCCTCTGACGAGGTATGTTACGTGCGGTCCCCTCTTTTGCTCTTGGTTCCTGAAATGACTATTCCCGGCCCCACCCCTCCCCATTTCCCCGCTTGACGCGGAAACCGCTGGTTCCGTAAAATCAAAAATAGCATACGTTTTCGGAACCACTTTTTCTCTTTGTGAGGGCTTGACACGGCCTGCTGTCTACTTCCCCGCATCGCTGTCCACCCAGCGCATCATGCTGCGCTGGTGATACCGTCTTGCCAAACCACATGGAGACTTCCGCTTCGTGCGAGCGGAATGCGGCGAGAGCACGCGACAGTTGAACCGGCGGGCCGAGAGCGAGTAGAGTAGCGGGCATGCATCCATCGCGCTGCACCGACACCGATTGCATTGATTGCATCGCCGCTTCCGCACCTGTGTACGTCTCATGAGGGATATCACTATCACGATGCCGGATGACCGCCGCGCCCTTGTTGATCTTCTGCCACGGTTTCTCATGGGGGCGACGCGTGGCTGGGATGGCCTTATCCCGCTGCTCGACGCGAGCGGCCTCGACCGGCCCGCGTTCTTCCTCCTCCGCGCGCTCACGGAAGAGCGGAACCCAGGCGATGGGATCACCGAAGCGGAGATGCACGCGGACCTTTTCAACCCCTACAGCACACTCCGTCCGATTCTCGATGCGCTTCCGATGCTCCTTACAACCGGATACGTCGCGCGGGACGGCGACCGCTACACGGTGACGCGAGAAGGGCGCGACGTCGCCACGCGGATTGCAGAGGCGAGAGATGCCTATCTCGCGTCCCTCGCACCGATTCCCGCCGCTGACCTCGCGCGGCTCGTCGCGATGCTGGCGGAGATCGCGGCACGGCTCCGGGAGGCGCCGGAGCCGAAACAGAAGGCGCATCAGGCGCGGGCGTGGCGCGTCATGCCGCCCATGGGCGCTGCGCCGATGGTCCGTTTGTACGGGATTGTCTATGCCCTCTGGATGGCGCGAGACGATAGCCATACCGCTGCCTGGCGCGCGGCGGGATTCGATGGTCCGACCTTCGATCTCCTGAGCCGTGTTTGGTCGGGCGAAACTCTGACGGTTACGGCGTTGACCGGGGCGGTGCAGCAATTCCAACGACCCGAGGATGTGGCGCGCGGCATCGTATTGCTGATCGCGGCGGGCTATCTCACGCGGGATGGCGAGACGCTGCGCTGTACGCCGCAAGGAAAGGAGACGCGGGATCGTATCGAGAGAGAAACTGACCGGATCTCTTTCACTCCGTGGCCTGCCCTCTCACATGCCGACATTGCCTGGCTCTCTACGACGCTCGCGGCCGTCATCGCGGGGGTTGCTTCATCGTCACCACCGCACGGCTGAGAATTTCCCGTATAATCATCTTCGCGCACTACGCGCCGCGCGCCCCGTTGCCAACGCATGGCAGGAACCATATCAGGAGAGGGAGAGACGATGGCACAAATGACCACAGTCGGCACCGACATCCTCCGCCGCGACGGGCCGGAGAAACTGACCGGGCGCGCCCAATACGCGGGTGATATCCGGCTCCCCGGCATGCTCTACGCCCGCCTCGTATCGAGCCAGTACGCCAGTGCGAAGATCACGAATATTGACACCGAAGCGGCCCGGCAGATGCCCGGCGTCGTTGCGATTTTCACCGCCGAGGACCTGGAGGGGACGCTGAAGGGCTGGGAATCGGGCTCGCGGCGGCTCAATTTCCTCGCCCAGGGCCATGTCGTCTTCGCCGGGCAGCCCGTCGCCGTCGCCCTTGCCGAGACGGAAGCGCAGGCGGAAGATGCCGCGGCGGCGGTCGCGGTTTCCTATGAGCCAAGCGCGGCGGTCGTGGACCCGGTGAAAGGGATGCAGCACGGCGCGCCGCGCGTGCGCGAACATCTGGCGGCGGGCGCACAGGAACAGGATTTGCATGCCGCCGTTGCCGCCGACGAGAAGGAAGAACATCACGAGGATTTGCACGACAATGTTTCCAACACGATCCGCTTCAAGCGCGGCGATGTCGAGCAGGGGTTCCGCGAGGCGGATGTGATCGTCGAGGATACCTACAAGATCGCCGGTGTCCACCAGGGCTACCTCGAGACGCAGTCGTGCATGGTCGCCCCCGATCCCGTGACAGATGGCGTAACAGTCTATACGAGTACGCAGGCGCAGTTCATGACGCGCGATGAGGTAGCGAAGGCGCTCGATTTGCCATCGAACAAGGTCCGTTGTGTGGCGATGACGGTCGGCGGCGGTTTCGGCGCGAAGTACGTCGTGATCGAGCCGTTCGTCGCCTCGCTCGTCAAGAAGACGAACCGGCCCGTCCACCTGCAATACACGCGCGGCGAAGACTTCCTCGCCGCGAACCCGTCACCATATGCCGTCATCGAGTGCAAGACCGGCGCGAAAAAAGATGGCACGCTCACCGCCCTGCAGACGCGCGTCGTCTTCGACACCGGAGCGTACGCCGGTTCCGCGCTCGGTATCGCCTGCCTGCTGATCGGCGGCTGGTATCGCTTCCCACACCTCGACATCCGTGGATATGAGGTCGTGACGAACAAGCCGGGCGTCGGGGCGTACCGCGCGCCGGGCGCGCCGCACGCCAGTTTCGCGATTGAATCCCAGATGGACGACCTCGCGGACAAACTCGGCATGGACCCGCTCGATCTCCGCCTGAAGAACGCGATCGTCGAGGGCGATCTCTGGCCGGACGGCAACCCGTGGCCGAAGATTGGTTTCGTCGAGTGCCTGGAAGCGCTGAAGAAGCACCCGCTCTGGCAGAACCGGCACAACCTCCCGGCGAACGAGGGTGTCGGTATCGGCGCGGGCGGCTGGCCGGGCGGTCGCGGCCCCGCCGCCGCCGCTTGCCGGATGGACCCGGGCGGCACCCTGACGATCAGCGTCGGCGCGGTGGACCTCACCGGGCAGACGACAACCTTCGCGATGATCGCCGCCGAGGCGTTCGGCATCCCGGCAGACAAGGTGCGCGTCGTGATCGGTGACACCGAGGCCGCGCCCCACTCCCCCGGCAGCGGTGGCAGTCAGATCACCTACACCGTCGGCAAGGCGGTGCTGGAAGCGGCAAATGAGGCGCGCAAGCAGGCGCTCGCCATCGTCGCACAGGAACTGGAAGCCTCCGTCGAGGACCTCGAAATCGTCGGGGAGAATGTGCAAGTCAAGGGCGTGCCGGACCGCAAGGTCACGCTGACGGATGTCGCGCGGATGAGCACGAGCAAGTACAAGCCGGTCTGGGGCAATGGCGCCAGCGCGCAGCAGGTGATCGCCGCGGGCTTCGCGGCGCACCTCGCGCACCTCCGTGTGGACCCGGAGACGGGCGAAGTAGCGATTCTCACCTATGTCGCCGCGCAGGATGTCGGCCACGCCCTGAACCCACCCGCCGTGATTGGGCAGATTCAGGGCGGCGTCGTGCAGGGCCTCGGCTTCGCGCTCTTCGAGCAGATGATCTACGACGATAACGGCCAACTGCTGACCGGCTCGTTCATGGACTACGCGATGCCCGCCTCGACGCAGGTGCCGAATATCGAGACGATCCTCATCGAAGTCCCCGCGCCCGACGGCCCGTTCGGCGCGCGGATCGTCGGCGAGCCACCGATCATCCCCGGCCCGGCTGCCGTCGCCAACGCGATGAAAGCCGCGACCGGCAAGCGATTCACCGCCGTCCCGATCAACGCGGAGGAGGTTTACACCGCGCTGCATCAGGGATAATCGAGAATTTCCTTCAACCACCAAGACCCCAAGAGATTCTCTTTTTCTCTTGGTGTCTTGGTGGTTCGTATTCCCTCATCCATCGTTCCGCGACGGTTTTTATTGCGATTGGTTGCCTGCCGCCATCGCCTTGTTGATGTACGCCATGTACTCGGACATGTGCGGGTCGAGAGAGGGGTGGATATTCTGGGGCGACTCATTCTGGTACATCGTGCGCAGGCTCTTTTCGATGCCGGGGTCGCCGCCGGTGAACTCCCGCACCAGCCCCATCCAGCGCGCGGCGAGCGCCTGCACCTTCGGGTCCGCCGGATCGGTACCCTTGTTCATCTCATCGCGGACCTCGGCGATCAGTTTGGGCCACTCCGCCTCGACTTCGCGAATACGGTCGTCGCCGACCGCCCTCCGTCGCTCCTTCAGCCATTCCTGTTGCTCCGGTGTGTAGTACTTTTCCATTCTGTTCATTACCTCAATCGTCTGCATCAATTCCGTGACGGACGGCTGCTCCGCCCGCCGTAAACCGCTGGCGATCGCCTCCTGGCGGTCGCAGAGTTGGTTTTGCAGCGCGATCTGCTCCCGTACTCCGGCAAGATGCTGTTCGATCACCTGCAAGGGCGAACGATCGCTCCGGTTCAGACACTCCCGAATCTGCTCCAACGCAAAGCCGAGTTGCCGGAGCGACATGATCTGCTGCAAGCGGGCGACATCGGCAGCGGTGTAGAGCCGGTAGCCCGCGTCGCTGTGCCGCGATGGCACGAGCAAGCCGATCTCGTCGTAATAGTGGAGTGTGCGGACGGAAACACCCGTCCGTTTCGCCAGTTCGCCCACTTTCATGGCGTCAGGCCACATGCAATACCCTCCTTTCTCTCGGGCCACGATCAGCCACGAGAGCACCGTACACCCTCACGTGACTTGAGGGTCAAGAGGGTTGGGGAAAGCGCTTCCAGCCTGTCGTTCGTGTCCAGGTATAAAGAGTGGTGTCGAGTACGGTTGCCGGATCGCTCACGAGTTGATGAATCGCCTCCGCGACATGCGGGAGATCGGCGGTGATGACATGCGACAAGACAAGGATACCTCCGTGCCGGTGTGTATATCCCCATTCGTGCGACCACATGAGCCACGCATCGTGTAAGAGGCGATAATGATCGGCGTTATGAGTAAGCAGCGTCCAGCCCCGCACGGCGGCGTAGAGCAACTGCCGCGCATCGGGCGCGCCTTTGCGCCCCTCCTCGTCAGTCGTTACGACGTGATGCCCTCGATCGACAAGGAGACGCGCGAGCCGCAGGGACACATCCTCATCAAGATAGAGCGCTGCCACTTACGCGGCGCGGCTCGCGGCAAGGCGGGAGTCAATCGCTGCCGTGTGCTGCCGATAATACGCGACCGCCGCATCCACCGCTTCCCGTGAAACGGCGAAGGCGTCCGCCACATCGTCAGCATTATCAAAAGTCGGAGTCATGCTGGCAATGATCGCGTAGACTGGCACGCCCCGTTCTTTCAGGCGATACCACGCATACCCTTCCTTCACAGGATCGGGGTGCGGCTCAATATGCCGCTCGATAAGCGCGTCCGTTTCGTTCTTGGTCAGTTCACGCACCATCTCTCGCTCCTCTATCAGGATAAGGATACCATGTGTACCCCGACACCATTCAGAGCGTCCACATTCCCGGTTATGCGGGCGTCGCCGCGCCTGGCAACCCATCATCTCCGCTGTCTGTGGTTCGATAACTCCTTGCTACGCGACGATGGGCGGAATGGCGAGCGACTGGACAAGGTCACCGAACGACGGGATATGCTCGTCCAGCAGTTGCTGGAGTTGCTTCCGCTGCGCATCGAGTTGGTCACTGAGCATCGTGTAGACCTCACCCGCGCCCTTCGTCGGCGGGTGGTCGGACTCGTCAATCATGGTGCTGAGAGCGCCCAGTTTCTCCTTGATCCGTGAGACGCCCGGCTGCGACTTATCGGCATCGAGGTTAATCAGCGCGCCCTCGATTACCCGCAATTGCTCCCGGAGCGTCTTCCCGGCGCCCGCGACGCGCGCGGCGTGCTCGGAGCCCTTGGCGCGCTTCTCCCATTCCTCCACCTGCGACCGCACGCGCTGTATCTGATTCAACGTCTCATTCGTCACCGAGAGTTTGTCCCGAATGGCAAGTTTGAGATCGAACTGCGCCCGGAGGTCTTTCTCTGAGACGGGCAGGCGCGGATCGTGCAGAATCGCGAAGGATTCCGTGTATGTCTGATCGCCGACCGTCAGCCGCACCTGATACCTGCCCGGCACCGCCTTCGGCGCGACGTTCGCTTCCATCATTTCCTGGCGTGTGGTGCTGCCGGGGCGATCCTCGATTTTCGTCGGCTTCGGATAGCGATAGTCCCAGACGAAGCGATTCATCCCCGCCGCGACCGGCAGCCAGAGCGTCTCATCCTGCGGCTCGTCCTCGCTGCTCACTTCCTCCTCGCCGGTCGCCTGCTGCTTTTCGGCGTCTGCCTCTGCATCGCCCGCTGCCTTCTCACTGCTCTTCTTCGCGGTGTAGGAGTGGATTTCGTTGCCGTCCGCGTCGAGGATGCTCAGTTTGACTGCGCCCGAGGGCTTCTCCTTCAGGTGATAATGAATGATGACGCCGTCCGGCGGGTTCTTCCCGGCGTTGTAGAACTCCTCGGTCTTCGCGCCGTTCGCCGCCTCGGTCGGCTTGAACCCGACGGTGACAGGGCCGGTCATTTTGTAGTTGATGTAGACCGGCGATTTCCGATCGAAGGCGCGGCCGTACATGCGGAAGCGCACGGTGTCGCGCGGTTTGAAGAGGTGCGCCGCCTCGCTCGCGATGCCGTCATGCATCTGACGCAGCGGCGTGATGTCATCGAGAATCCAAAACGAGCGGCCATGCGTCGCGGCGACGAGATCGGTTCCCTTGACGACGAGGTCCCAGATCGGCACGACAGGCAGGTTCGTCTCCATACGATGCCAGTTCGCGCCATCATCGAAAGAGACGTAAATCCCTGTCTCCGTACCGCAATACAAGAGGCCGCGCCGTGCCGGGTCCTCGCGGATCGTGCGCGTGAAGTCGTCCGCCGGGATACCGCCGGTGATCTTCGTCCACGTCGTGCCGTAGTCGTTCGTCTTGTACAAATACGGCGTTGTGTCATCCGATTTGTAGCAGGTCGCCGCGACGTAGGCGGTCGCTTTGTCGTGCGGGGAGAGTTCGATAATCGAGATCATCGCCCACTCGGGCAGATCAGGCGGCGTGACGTTCTCCCAGTTCTTGCCGCCATCGCGGGAGAGATGGATGAGGCCGTCGTCCGAGCCTACCCAGAAGACACCCTTTTCGTACGGCGACTCGCGGAAGGCGAAGATCGTGCAGTAAATCTCCGCGCCGCTGTTGTCCGCCGTGATCGGGCCGCCGGAGGAGCCGAGTTTCTCCGGGTCATTACGCGTCAGGTCGGGCGAGATCACCTCCCAACTCGTCCCCTCGTCCGTCGAGCGGTGGACGAAGTTCGAGCAGATGTAGATGGTGTCGGGATCGTGGGAAGAGATTTCGACCGGGAAGGTCCACTGGAAGCGGTATTTGAGCGTGTCCGCCCCACCTCCAAAGCCGATCACTTCCGGCCAGGCGGTGACGTTGCGCTTCTGCCCCGTCTCCGGGTTCCAGGAGATCAGCCGCCCGTGGCCGAGGCCGGTGCCGATGCCGCCACCATAGACCAGATGCGGCGACTTCGGGCTGACGGCGATATAGCCGCTCTCGCCGCCACCCGGCTCGACGTAATCCTTCCAGGAAATCGCGCCCTCGAAGCCGATGCTCGGCAGGCGCATCGCCCAGTTATCCTGTTGCGAGCCGTAGACGTTGTACGGCACCTTCTCGTCGGTCGTCACATGGTAGAACTGCGCCGTCGGCTGGTTGAGGATGGAGGACCACGACCGGCCACCGTCGAAGGTCACACACGCGCCGCCGTCGTTGCCCTCGATCATCCGGTTGGAGTTGCGCGGGTCAATCCAGAGGCCGTGGTTGTCCCCGTGCGGCGTCGGGATCGCCTCGAAACTCTTGCCGCCATCAATGGATTTCCAACAGTTGAGGTTCGGTATCCAGACGGTGTCCGCGTTCCGCGGATCGGCGAAGATGTGCATGTAGTACCACGGGCGGCGGCGCAGATCCGGGTTGTCGCAGACGCGTTCCCATGTCTCGCCGTAATCCTCGGAGCGGAAGAGCGCGCCATCCTCCGCCTCGACCAATGCCCAGACCCTCCCCGCCCGCGCCGGGGGCGCGGCGACGCCGATCTTGCCGAGGACGCCGGTGGGCAAGCCGACATTCCGGGTGATCTCCGTCCATGTATCGCCACCGTCCATCGTGCGCCAGATACCGGAATCCTCGCCACCGCTCGATGCCGCGTGCGGGTAGCGCTGCCCCTGCCAGATCGCCGCGTAGATGACACGCGGATTGCTCGTATCCATCGCGATGTCGTGCGACCCGGCGCGCGCGCTCTTGTGCAGCACGAGGTCCCACGTCTCGCCGCCATCTTTCGAGCGATAGACCCCGCGCTCCTCGTTCGGCCCCCACGCGTGGCCGAGGGCCGCGACGTATACCACGTCGGGATTGTGCGGGTGAACCACGATGTCGCCGATGTGGCGTGTCTCCTTGAGGCCCATATTCCGCCACGTCCGGCCGCCATCGGTGGATTTATAGACGCCGTCGCCGTGCGAGACGTTGCTACGAATGGCGGTTTCACCGGTACCCGCGTAGATGACGTTCGGGTCGGCGTCCGAAACGGCCAGCGCGCCGACGGCGGCGGTTGTGAAGAAGCCGTCGGTGATATTCTGCCAGTGCGAGCCGCCGTTCGTCGTCTTCCAGACACCCCCGGCACAGCCACCGAAGAAGAATGTCCCCGGTTCGGTCGGATGCCCGGCCACGGCGACGACGCGCCCGCCCCGGTGCGGCCCGATCGAGCGCCATTCGAGAGAATTGAAGCGTGCTGAATCCATCCCTTCCCCCTTTGTTCACCATGCAACGGCGCGGTCGCACGCCCCTGCTTGCCAGCGTCAGACACCGGGCGCCAGCATATCACCATTTATCACCGTAGCGGCAAGCCAGATTGCCGGAAGGAAGCGAAAGGGGCGAGTTCCGAGAGCAAGGCCGCGCGGCGCGCGGCGGTGGTGAACGATGCCTGAATCGCATTGCGCGTGAAGCCAAGCAGTTCCGCCCGCGAAAACCCCAGCGCGGCGGCGATCGCATATTCCCGCCCAATCGTCGTGCCGACGCGCACCGGATCATCTGTATTGAGCGTGACCGGAATGCCATGCGCCATAAACTGCCGGATCGGATGCGCTTCGTATGATGGGATCGCGCCGAGCAGCACATTACAGGTCAGGGAGCATTCCACCGTGACGCCACTGCGCGCCATTCGGTCGAGTAATCGCGGATCCTGCGCCGCATAGACGGCGTGGCCGAGGCGCGTCACACCAGGGACGCGCAGAGCCGCCGCGAGGTTCGCGGTGGAGAACTCTCCGGCATGAACGGTGATGCCCAAGCCCGCCGCCGCCGCCTGTTCCGCCCACCGATAGATCGGCGTCCAGTCAGCCTCACGATCGTACGGGGAGGAAATGAAGTCCGCGCCCGCAAGCCCTTCGCTCGCGCTTCGTATGCACGCCGCCAGGCATTGCTCGATCTGCTCAGCAGTCCACGACTGCACGAAGACGATGATCGCCTCGGCGCGCAACCGGGGATAGCACGCGCGCACTCGCCGTTCGGCTTCCCGAAAGAGCGGCATGAAGTCGGATCGGAGGATGGTGATGCCGCCGAAGCGTATCTCGACGAGGATTGCCCCGTCCGCCGCCGCTTCCTCCAGCGCATCGGCGACGCGCAGAATGAAATTCTCCGGTTCGGCGTCCAGTGCCTCCGTCTCCGGTTGCGGGGGAACCGCCATGTGGATCAGGCGCGGCATGCCCGGCGGCTCATCGAGGAGCGCCCGCACCGTCTCGCGCATATCGGGCGGTGGCTTCCCCTCACGGCGGGCAACAACGCGATCGAGGCGCGGCGCGGCCTCGGCATGGACATGCAGATCGGCCTTCGGCAGCGCCGCGAGCGCCGGATCAATCGCAAACTCGGCCAGCGGCTGGATTACCGTCATCCTCCCTCACCCTTCCTGGTGGCCGGGTGCCCTTTGGGCAGATTCAGCCTACGATCTCTCGCGCAGGCTGAAGCCTACGCCACCGCTTACCGCCAGTGGTTGGCAGGACCGTTGCTCATTGCCGTACCTTTCCCGCCAGCCGCAGCGCCCAGAGTCGCAGTTCCGCCTCCGTCGCCCGCCCGACCGCCGCCACCGGCACCCGCGCCTGCCACGTCGTCTCGTCCGTCAGCACCACTCGCACCGTGAAACTCGCCGCCGCGCCGCCGGGGTCGTCCAGCGTCACCGTCTGCTGCTTCACCACCGTCAGGTCGGCGATCGTCCGCTCAAGCCGCGTGCGCAGCATCTCATCGTCGTCTAGTACCTGCTGCCAGTCGCAGCCGTCGAGCGGGGTGGTCGGCCCCGTGACAGGCGCGCGAAAGAGACCCTCGACGACGCGCTCGGCTTCATCGAGAATCGGCGCGGTCGCCTTCCGCACCTCCGTCTTCGCCCGTTCCCAGTCCTCCTTCAGTCGCTGCACCACGCGCGGGTTGAAGATGCCGAAGTCGTCCATAGGATCCTCCTCTGTTTGGCCGCCGCATTCGCGACCGCCCTCAGTACTCGGTGTGCGGCGCCGGATCAACCCCGAATTTCCCCATCCAGCGTGACACCGGTGACATTCGTGATGCCGCCGGTCACGACGATAATGACGCTCCAGTAGGCGGTCTCTCCGGCGGGGACGGTGAGGACGTTGTGGCGCTCCACGGCGGTGGAAAGATGCTCGGAGATGCCGGTCGCCGGTTCGATGGCGACATGTGTGTAGCCGCCCCACGCGCCCCGGTTCAGCCAGAGGCCGAGCATCGGCACCGTGAAGGCGAAGCCGACGACAAAGCCCGCCAGTGTGTCGTGCAATGCCGCCCATCGTTCGCTCTCGATGATCGGGCCGACATAGACCTTCGTCGCGGCAGGCGTGCCGGTCTCATTCAGTTGCACCCCCGCGAGATGCATCCCCGCCGTCTTTGGCCACGTCGCGGGCGCGTATTCGTGCAGCGGGCTAATGCCGCTGACGGAGCCGATCTCGACCTCCGCAATGGATGGCGGCAGGATGATCCGCATTCCCGGTTGCCACGTCATCAAGGGATGCAACGCCCAGAGGCAGGGCGCGGGCGCGTCGCTCGTGTTCGTCAGCGCGTAATCGAGCGCGAGGGCGGTATCGTTCGCGAAGGTGATGCGGCGCGTGAAGCGGAAGGGCGATTGCCGGAGCGTCACCGTCGTTTCGATACGGTCCTTGCCGGTCGTCGCGTCCCACGGCACCGTCCACGCCTCGCCGTGGTCCGGCAGATCGCGCCCCATGTAGGTGTCCGCCCAGATCGTCGGCAGGCACTCATCAATGCCGACTGCCGGGTGATCGGCGTAGGTCATCCCGTAGGTCGGGGGCGGCAGCGCACGCAGCCCGGGCGGCGACCAGAGCGCCTCCCGCCCGCTCGGCCGGTGCAGGAGCGAGGCAATCCGCGCCCCCTGCTCCGGTAGCACGACGACGCGCAGCAGTTCATTCTCCAGCACAACGCCCCGCGTTCGCGCCCATCGCTCCTCACGCACCCGTGCCGCCATTCTTCCCCCGTTCATCGGTAGCGAGACCGAACAAATCGAGCGCAGAGGACGCGGAGGGCGCAGAGAGCATAGAGGAAGAGAAAGAAGAATCCTCTTTCAGTTTCCTCCCTTTTTCTCTCCTCTGCGTCCTCTGCGTTCCGTTCCCCTGATTTACTGGGCGATTAAGGGCAGCGTCATCGTCGGGGTAAGAGCGCGTCGGGAGGCTTCGACGCGGACGACGGAGGTGCCGATGGCGAAGAACTCGATGATGTGGCTGCCCCAGCCCCAACTCTTCTCCTCGATCCGCACGCCGACGATCCCCGCGCCGCCCGCCTGCTGTGCCTCCCCCTCCATCCGGCCCATCGCCAACTCGCGCGCCTCGTAGGTCGCCTGCGTGAAATTCTCCATCTCCGCATTGCGGAACGCCTTGCCCCATGTCTGCCGGAAGGTCTGATGTGCGACATGATAGACGCACGTCCCCATCGCCAGCCGCACCGGGCGGTAGCCCGCCTGCACGAGTTTCCAGAAATCCTGCCCGGAGAGATCGGAGGAGAAGGGCCGCCCATGCTGCGGGCGCATGTGGTTCTCGCGGTCCCGCGTGCGTACCGCCGTGCCGATGGCAAGCACCTCGATGAGGTCCGCGCCCCATTCGTACTGCGTGATTGTCAGGCGCACGCCGACGATGCCATCCGCCTCCAAGGCGGCCGCCTCCGCCTCCATCCGACCAATCGCCAGCGACCGCGCGCCGTACATCGCCTGGCTAAGAACCGTCATTTCCATGTTCTGGCCGTACTGCGAGACCTGCAACCCGACGTGATAAATCGAACTGCCGAGCACCAATCCGAGTGGTTCGACGCCGAGGTCTTCCAGGCAGACGAGTTCATCCACCGTCAGATCGCTCGTGAAGAGACCTGAGCGGAGCCGCTGCGTTGCCGAGTTCGGGATAACGTTACCGGGGTTTTGCGCCATGCCGACCGCTCCTTATCCGTACATCAGTTTTTCGAGCGCGGCGGCGGAACGGCCCTGCGTCTCCGCGTACCGCGCGAGGTCCACGATCAGGGCGTCCACCCATGCCGTCGGCGCGAGCGTCTCCATGTTGCCGACCGCCACGCCATGCACAATCGGTTGCCGGACGACGCTGTACGCTCCCTTGCGTGGCGACTCAAACCGATAGCGCGTCTCGCCGAGGTGCAGATCAATCTCCTTGATCCGCCCGCCGAGGATGCGCCATTCTCGCACAACCTTCGTGGATTCCGGTACCGCCGCCTGAAACTTCGCCGCGATCACCTCCAGCAGGTCCATGTTCTTCGCCTGCGCCCCGTGCAACTCCGCCACCAATGCATCAAAATTCGCCATATCACTACCTCTCAATCATGCGACGGGCTGCCCCTGGTTCATCAAGCGCAGGACGGTATGCAGGAGGGCGTTCGCACCGCGTTCGAGCGAGGCATCGTCGGTGAACTCGTCCGGTGCGTGGCTGATGCCCTTGATGCTTGGGACAAAGAGCATCCCAGTCGGGATATGTTTGGCGAGGATGCCCGCGTCGTGTCCGGGGCCGCTCGGAAAATGCATCGGCGCCACACCGATGTCGCCGCATGCCGCCGCGATGGTCTCCATCATCGCCGGATGCATCGGCGTCGGCGGCGTGATGAGCAGCGGGCGGGAGGACGCAGTGACGTGTTCTTCCGCGCAAATCGCCTGTACACGTCGCGTGTACTCTGTTTGTACGGCCTGAAGAATTGCCGGGTTGATGTCCCGGAATTCGGCGGAAAAGGCCGCCGTGCCGGGGACGATGTTTGGCACATCCGGCGTTACATGCAGCCGCCCGACGGTCGCGACGACCTCCGGCCCGGCCTCGCGTGCGACATCGCGCTGTGTCGCCATCGCGCGGGCCATCGCCATGCCCGCGTCCCGCCGCATTGGGAAGGGTGTCGAACCGGCGTGGCTTGGGTGACCGGTGATCTGCCACTCATGGCGCTCGATACCGCAGATGCCGGTAACGACTGCGAGTTGCCCGCCCGCCGCTTCCAGGCGTGGCCCCTGCTCGATATGCATTTCGAGATAGGCGCCGACTTCCGCCCGCTGCGCTGCGACGCTGTTGATCTCATCCAGTTTGACACCCGCCGCCGCGAGCGTTTCCCGCGCGCCCGGCCCAGCGATGGTCACGTAATCGTCCACAATCGGTGTGCCGACGAAGGCCATGCTACCGAAGAAGCCGGTGCCGAAGTGCGCGCCCTCCTCGTCCGCCCACGCGACGACCGAGAGCGGGAAGGGCGGCATGATACTGGCCTCGCGGAGGGTTCGCAGCACTTCCAGCGCGGCGAGCACGCCGAACGCGCCATCGAACTTGCCGCCGTTCGGCACGGCATCAATGTGCGAGCCGAGCAGGAGCGCGGGGCCACTGCCCACCCGCCAGCGGCCCCACATGTTCGTCGCCGCGTCCTCCGTCGTCGCCAGCCCGGCGTTCGTGAATCGCTCGCGCAGCCACTCCAGCCCCGCGCGGTACGAGGGTGACCATGCCACACGGAACAGCCCCGCCTCCGTCCGCCCAATCCGGTCGAGCGCGTCGAGATCCGCCATCATCCGCCCCGCATTAACCGCGATACCTAGCCTGTTCATCCCAACCCTCCCAACCGAAACCGATCCCCGTTCCTCATCCTAACTCGCTGCGGGCGCGGCGCATGTATTGTAGGAGCGCCTCGTGGACGACGGGAACGGGATCGCCGACGATGTCGTGGTCGCTGACCGGGCGCGGGCTGGCGGGATACCACCAGATATACGCGGAGCCGTCGGGCGTCTCGTGGAAGGTGAAGTAGGCATGCGTACCCACGCGGAGCGTCAACGCACCCGGATCACTCGCATCAACGCGCGTCGAGTGCGGCGCTTCGTGATTGAGCCAGGCCGCGCAGCGCTCGAAGTGCGTGAGCAGCGTCGCACGTGCGGTCGCAAAGTCGTATGGTTCCAGCGGATCCCTCAAGTCGTCCTCCCCTCGCCTCTCGTTCCGCGTCCCACCGATGGGCATAATAATAGCATGGTGCAATGAGCGCCCGGTAGAAGCAGCACAGGGGCGGTAAATAAAAACAGCAAACACTTGCTTTATCTGCTTTGAGACGGTAGATTGATCTATAGAGACATAGCGTGAAGGGGACCAACCATGAGAAGCCCGCTACCGAATCCCAGCGTCACATTATCGTTGTCGGATCGCTTTCGCGATGATACAGTACGTGCAGGTGAATATCAGCGAGTCTGCACGATGGATGGGTTGGTCGGGTGTGTAGTGCTGTTGCACGCGGGAATCCGCAGCAACGAAAGGAGCACTGCATCATGACCATCGGCACGTCCCCGATCGCCCCCCCACAACCTTCCCGAATAGCACGCGGCTTCGGGCGCACGGCGAATGTGTTGCTCGCGTACACGCTGGCGAAGGGGTTGCAGATGTCGCTCTTCGCGCTCATCTTCCCCCTCTATCTCTACCATCTCGGCTACAAACAGGACACGATCGGCCTCGTCACGGCGCTCGGCGCGGTGACGACGCTCGTCGGCGCGGTGCCACTCGGCTTACTCGCCGATCGCGTCGGGCGGGCGCGGCTCTTCATCCTCTCCGCTATGCTCACGCCCTTCCCCTATCTCGCCACCGCCGCTACCTCATCGCTCGCCGTCATCATCCCTGGCGTGATGATCGCGAACTTCCTCGCGACGGTCTATTGGAGTACGAATGCACCACTGCTCGTCGGCGCGGTCAAACCTGAGGATCGCGTGCGCGTCTTCGCGGCGAACTCCTTCCTCTTGATGGGCCTCGGCGCGCTCGGCGCGGTGATCGGCGGCACGATTCCGGTGATCGCGGGATATGTTTTGCATGAGCCGTCGGGCGCGACGATGCCGCTCCGCATCGCGCTGAGCGGGACGGCAGTCATCTCCGCGATTGGGGCGATCCCGCTCCTCGGCATCCGCGCGGTAGACGGCGCGCCGGAAGATCGTGCGCGCGCCTGGCGCTTCCAGAAGAGCGACCTGCGGCTGTTCAGCAAACTGCTTTGCGCGGACGGATTGCAGGCGTTCGGCGCGGGGGCGATCATCGGCTTCCTGCCGCTCTTCTTCGAGTTGCGCTACGGCCTTTCCGCCGGTGTGCTCGGTATCCTCTTCACGACGACTGGCATCCTGAGCGGCGTCGCATCGCTCGCCGCGCCCGTCCTCGCGCGGCGGCTGGGCGATTTGCGCGCGCTCATTACCGCACAGGCGGTGATCGCGCCCGCGATCCTCTTCACCGCACTCGCGCCCTTTGTCTGGCTGGCAATTCTTTTCGAGGTCTGCCGCACCGCGCTCCGTGGCACCGTGGATCCGATCTACACGCCCTTCGCAATGACGCGCGTCCCGGCGCGGCAGCGCGGCGCGCTCGGCGGCCTGTACAATGTGACGTGGGCGACGGGTTTCTCGCTCGGCCCGTTGATCAGTGGCGCGATTCAGGTCCATGCCGGGTTCGGCCCCGCCTTCACGATGAGCGCCGCCTGCTATGCTGTCGCTGCCGTGACGATGTTCCTCTTTTTCCACGACAGCCCCGCCATCGCGGACGAGCGCGAGCAGGAACTGCCCGTCACGGCGTAGCCGTGAGGGCGAGCAACGGACGATCGTTACTGCCGGGCGATGGCTGCCCGCCCGCCGCGCAGGACGTACTTCTGAATCTTGCCGGTCGCCGTCTTCGGGAGTTCGCCGACGAAGCGGACGGTGTGGGGCGCTTTGAAATGCGCCAACCGGTCTCGCGTGAACTGCCGCAGTTCCGCTTCGGTCGCCTCCATCCCCGGCTTGAGGACGACGAAGGCATGCGGCGTTTCGCCCCATTTCTCGTCCGGCAGCCCGACGATGGCGACTTCCTGCACGGCCGGATGGCGCAGCAGCACGCCCTCGACCTCAATCGAGGAGATGTTCTCGCCGCCGCTGATGATGACATCCTTGAGACGGTCGCGGATCTCGGCGTAGCCGTCGGGATGGACGACAGCGGCATCGCCGGTGTGGAACCAGCCGCCCTGAAACGCCTTCGCCGTCGCCTCCGGGTCGTTGTAGTATCCCTGCATGACGACGTTACCGCGCACGGCGATCTCGCCCATCGTCTCGCCATCGTGCGGCACCTCATTGCCGTTGTCGTCCATGACGATCAGTTCGCCCGATGTGACGAGTTCGACGCCCGTGCGCGCCTTCTGTATCGCGCGATCTTCCGCCGAGCGCGCCGCATGCTCGGGGAGCGGCTCGCAGATCGTGATGAAGGGCGCGGTCTCGGTCAGGCCATAAACCTGCGTGATCTCCCAACCGAACTCCCCCTCGATCCGCTCAATCGTCGCCGCCGCCGGGGGGGCGCCCGCCGTTACCACACGGACGCCGGGGCGGACATGGCCGCGCGTCTCGGCGGGGCAATTCGCGAGGCTAATGAGGATCGTCGGCGCGGCGCAGAGCATCGTCACCGCCTCTTCGGCGATCGTCGCGAAGACGCGCTGCGGCTCGACGCGGCGCAGGCAGATGTGCGTGCCCCCAATCGCCGTGACGGTCCAGACGAATGTCCAGCCGTTCGCGTGGAACATTGGCAGCGTCCAGAGGTAGCGATCCGCCGGGGTCATGTGAATATGAACGAGCGTGCCAACGGTGTTCATGTAGGCGTTGCGATGCGTGATCATCACGCCTTTGGGGCGCGAGGTCGTCCCGCTCGTGTAGTTGATCGTCATGAGGTCGCCCTCACCGATCTCCGGGGGCGTAAAGTCGTCCGGCGCGGCGGCAAGGAGCGATTCATAATCGCGCCAGCCTTCCGGCGCTTCGCCTTCGAGGCAGACGAACTGCGTGACCCCCGGTATTTCATGGCGGATGCCGTCCACCATCGCGCAGTAATCGGGATGGACGCAGACGATCCGCGCGCCGCTGTGGTTGAGGATGTAGGCAAAATCGTCCGCGATCAGGCGGTAGTTGATCGGCACAAGCACCGCGCCAAGTTGCGGCACGGCGTAGTAGCCCTCCAGGTTGCTGTGCGTGTTTGGGGCAATGTACGCAACCCGGTCGCCGCGCCCGATCCCCAACCGCCGCAACGCCGCCGACCAACGATCACAGCGCGCGAAGAACTCCGCGTACGTCATTCGCCGGTCGCCATCCACAACCGCCTCGCGGTGCGGATAGAGGCGGCGGGCGCGGCGCATGAACTCCAGGGGCGTGAGCGGCGTCTCCAAGGCATTCCCTCCTCTGTCGCAACGACTTGGCTACCGATCTGGTTGCCGCGATTCTAGCACGAACGGAGACGGCGTTGCGCCATGATTGCGCCACCGGCCCCTTCCACCCGCCCTCCGGACAAGTGGAAGAGGAGAGGGAAATCCCTCCCGCGTCGGGAGAAGTCGGAGTGGACCAAATGCGATCATCAGGTCGTTGGGCGTGATCCCTCGAAGCGGGCGGTCTCACGCTCTCCGTCCGGTGCGCTCGTGCCGGATTGGAGGGGAAGAGCGCTCTCCTCCCCCACGGAACTCGCCTCGGCATCCGCGAAGATCCAGAACTCGTCGAGGAGCGCCTGCACGATCACCGCGAGGGGCACCGCGAGGAGTGCGCCGAGGATGCCGAGCACCTCCGCGCCGAGGAAGAGAGCAAGGACGACGACGAGCGGGTGCAGGCCGACAATTTCACCGACCAGTTTCGGCGCGACGATGTGCGCTTCGAGATTGACGACAATCGCGTACCAGACGAGCGCGGCAATGATCAGCCAGAGTTTGCCGGTCGTCGCCGCCACGAGCACGGCGAAGACAATCGTAATCGCCCCTCCGACATAGGGAATGATCTCCAGCACCGCGCCAATCGTGCCGAGTGTCAGCGCGTACGGGACGCGCAGAATGGCAAGCCCTAACCCAAAAGCAACGCCGAAGAAGAGCGCGAGCAGCAACTGGGCACGCACCCAGTAGCCGAGGCCGGTGCCGATTTTGCCCATCAGCCCCAGCACGCGATGGCGGGAGGCCGGCGGTATGAAGCGCGTCACGACCCGCTCCGGGAACGTTGGATCCACGGCGAGGAAGAAGGCGATCACAAAGATGAGCAGGAGCGTGACGAGGCTCGAACCGGCCGCCAGCGCCCCCCGGCCCACCTTGCCTGCCGTACCATTCAACCGCCCGCCGAGGTCGCCGAAGAGCGTATTGACCCGCAATGTCTCGCCGTTCCGCTTCGGCAAGCGGGCGAGAAAACCATTCACCCCATCCTGATACGACGGCAAGTTTGCGCGCAGGGTCTTGATCTCACCGGCAATTAGCGGGACAAGCAGCGCGACGACCCCGGCGAGCGCGACCAGGACCATGATATAGACAAGCAAGATCGCGATGCCCCGCTTGATATGCAGCCGCTCCAAACGGTTGGCGGCGAGCGAGACGGAGGAAGCGAGCAGCACCGCGATGAAGAGCACGACAAAGATATGCGTCGCCTGGCGCAGCAGCCAGAAGAAAAGGAGGACACCGAGCACGACGAAGATTGCCCGGTTCGTCAGGCGGATATTCACTTCGCCCTTCATGGGTGGTCAGTCCGGTCGCCGTTCGCGTGCGTCGGTGGAGCGTACATCGCGTCGTTCCTTTCCGGTCGTGGGCAGGCAGATCGCCGATCCCCGGCGGGAGAGACGGCAAGGGGTGTGCGGTGTGCCAGCGGACTGGCGCGCGCTACTCCCGATGCATTCCTCACTTCTTCACATCGCTCCCGGCCCGCGTACGAACTTGCCGGGCTTGGCATTGGTGTGTTCCCCATTCGCGAGGACGCGCGCGCCGTTCACCCAGACATCGCGCATGCCAACCGATAACTGGTGCGGATCGGTGAAGGTGGCGCGGTCGCCGACCGTCTCGGGGTCGAAGATGATCACGTCCGCGTAGTGGCCGCCGCGCAATACGCCGCGGTCGCGCAGGAAGAGGCGATCGGCGACGGCGGAGGACATCTTGCGGATCGCATCTTCGAGCGGGATCACTTTTTCTTCGCGGACATACTTGCCGAGCACGCGCGTGTAGGCGCCGTAGGCGCGCGGATGGACAAGCCCTGTCGCGTTCGCGGGGTCAATGCCGCCCGCGTCGGTGCTGATCTTGATCCACGGCTGCTGCAATTGGAGGGCAAGATTCTCCTCGGTCATCATGAAGTAGATCGTCGAGATGGACTGCTCCTCGCTGAGGATCAGGTCAATCAGCGTATCAATCCACTCCTCCTCGCGCACCCGCGCGATCTCGGACAGCCGCATCCCGGCATATTGCAGATTCTCGGGCTTGCGGAAGCCAATCGGCATAACGCGGTCCGGCCCGGCGAGGTTGACGCGCGCCTCGAAGACATCGCCCGGATTGATCACCGATTCGCGGATCTTCGCGCGCATCTGGGGGTCGCGCAGGTTATCGAAGAGTTTCCCCTCCGCCGCCGCCCACGGTGGCAAGCAGGCGGTCAGTCCCGTGCCGGAGGCGATGTAGGGGTACATGTCCGCCGTGATGTCCAGCCCTTCGGTGCGCGCCCGGTCAATCCGCTCGATCACCTGCGCCATCTTGTGCCAGTTGCGTGGCGCGGTCGCCTTGAGATGGTAGACCTCCACCGCGCACTTGCCCTTCGTGCCGATCTCGATCGCCTCCTCCAGCGCCTCCAAAAAGCGGTCGCCCTCGGAGCGGAGATGGGTGATGTAGACGCCATGGTACCGCCCGATCACCCTGGCGATCTCGACCAGTTCGTCGGTGCCCGCAAAAGCGCCGGGCGGGTAGATCAGCGCGGTCGCCACGCCGAATGCGCCATCTTCCATCGCCTCCGCCGTCACCCGGCACATCGCGGCCAACTCGTCGGCGTTCGGCGCGCCGAGTTCCTGCGCCTTGCCATACTCCCGCACCGTCGCCCCGCCGATGAACGAGCCGACATTGACCGAGACGCCGCGCGCCTCCAACTCTTCCAGCCAGTAACGGAAGCGCGTCCACTCGCGTGCCTTCGCGTCCCACTCGCCACCGCCGAAGAAACTGGTGCGGAAGGGCGATTCAATCCGCCCGCCGAAGGGCGCGGGCGTCCATGCCTCGCCCATAATCTCCGTCGTCACGCCCTGGGTGATCTTGGAGAGTGAGCGCGTATCGGTGAAAAAGGGCAGGATCGAGTGACTCTGAATGTCAATAAATCCGGGCGCGACGACCATCCCCGCCGCGTCCACGACCGTACCTGCCGACGCGGGATCCATCCTGCCCGGCGGTGCAATCGCGACGATCCGCTCCCCCTCAATCGCCAGATCGCCATAAAACCACGGGTTGCCGGTGCCATCAATGACTTTGCCGCCCGTGATAAGCACGTCGCACGGTATCGCGCGGCGCGGCGGTGCATCGTTCACATCGGTTCCTTTCTCTCATTCGCACGCGAACGCTGAAGCCCATGAATGCATTAAAGCGATGCTATCAGGCTCACCGCCGCAATGCGAGAGACCGCTCCAAATTATCCATCATCTCGGAAAAAGCGCGCTCAAGATCAATGTGATACGTCCGGGAGAGCACGAGGACGCACCATAAACAGTCAGCCAGTTCGTGAGCCAGTCCCGTCTCTCCATCTGGAATGTCGCGGACGCCGTTGCGCGCCTGAACCAGTTTCATCACATCACCAACATCGCCGACGAAGCCGAGTGCGATCTCTTCATCGGTCCATGTGCGGCCATAGGTTGCTTGCTCCCATGATAGGGCGAAAGAGGGCGCATCGCCCATGCCATGGTAACATTGCGCCATCGCAACCGATGGACAGTGCCGATTGGAGGATTGCAATGCGTCGTCGGCTCCTCTTCACCGCAATCGTCACGCTCTTCACCCTTGTCTGCACGGCCGCTCCGCTCAATGCTGCGGCCTCCTTCGCCGATCCGGCGTTCCAGGCGCAGTGGCAGCAGGGCGAGGCGATCATCCCCAACTTCTGGGGTCCTCTCGCCAGTGCCGGCCCCGGCCAGCAGGAGCCGTACGTCGAGGCTACAGCCGGTCAGCGGCTGGTGCAGTATTTCGACAAGGGGCGGATGGAGTTGACGAATGGCACGGTGACGAACGGGCTGCTTGCAACGGAGATTGTCAGGGGCCAGATCCAGGTCGGCAACAACGCCTTCCAACCGAAACCGTCGCCCGCGATTCCGATAGCGGGCGACCCAGACAATCTCGGCCCGACTTACGCGCAGTTGAACAGCAAGGGACAGGGGCTCTTTGATGCAGCCCCGGATCACATCGGCGCCTCTACGCAAGCCGCCGTCTCCTCAACGGGTGACATCGGGGTGAGCAATAATGGGTCGAGCGACGCCGCGACGTTCGCTACCTTCGACGGCCCAACGCAGCACAACGTCCCACAAGCGTTCGCGGATTACCGCGCGAAAGCGGGACTCGCAACGATTGGCTATGCGATCTGCGAGCCGTTCTACGCGACGGTGAAAGTCGCCGGGCAGCAGAAGCAGGTGATGGTGCAAGTCTTCGAGCGGCGGGTGCTGACGTACACGGCGTCGAACCCTACAGCGTTCCAGGTGGAGATGGGGAACATCGGCGCGCACTATTACCTGTGGCGGTATGGGCAGCCACTCTCCAGCGTGCCATCCGCGCCGAACGCGGCGACCAGTGGGAGTGCGGAGGGGACGTCTCCGAGCAGCACTCTGCCGCCGCTACAGGGCGGCACGCCCTATCGCGATCAGTTCGGGCGCTTCACGACGCGCTTTCCGGTGGGGTGGAGTGTGAGCGTCGATAGCGACCGCAATGTGAACTTTCTGGCGCCGCAAGCCCCCCCTGCTGCGGGGATCAATGTGTCGCCGCGCCCGGTGACCGACGATGTCACCCTCGACAGTTACCGCCAGAATGACTACGACTATCTACTCCCGCGTCTGAAGGATTACCGCCAGATCAGCGATACGAAGATCATGGTCGGCCCGTACAACGGGTACAAGCGGGTCTTTACGCACACGAACGACGAGGGGCAGTTCGAGGAGATCGTGCGCTACCACATCCGCGCACAGGGCTATGTCATCGTGGTGAATTGCTTCGCGGCACCGGAAAACGAGGGGGTCTATATGCCGCTCTTCGATGGGACGACCGGAGCGATCGAGCCGCTGAGTCCCTAGGGGCGACCCGTCGCCCCCTCATTCCTCGGCAAAAGGACGGTTCACGAACCGCCCCTACGAAAGGATTACCGTGCTGTAGGGGCGCATCGCGATGCGCCCCCCGGGGTTAGGTCGATCCCAGTTCCCGCGCCGCCTCCCGGAGCGCCCAGATCGCGCGGTTCCGGGCGCGGACGAGCGAGGTGCGGGCGACGCCTGCCGTGTGGCTCTCCTCCGGCGATTCGGTGAAGGCGCGGACGGCTGCCGAGAGGTCCGGCAGGGCCGGGACATCGAGGGCTGGTTCCTGCCGGAACCAGCCGCGCTGCGCGAAGTTCAGGCCCGTCAGTTCCCGGCCCGCGCGAAGGAGGCGGCGGTTCGCCTCTTTCCCGGCGGCGGGATCACTCGCGCGCGGCGTGAATGCCGAGGCCGCCGCGATGAAGGCATCCGCCGCCGCGACGGCCTCGCTGAGGTCGAAGCGGTCGCCGAGCGCCTGTTGGTAGTGGCCCAGGCTCGCTTTAATATCCTCGCCCGCCGCCGCGAGATCGAGGGGCAGCACCGGAGCGTTCGCCAGCCGCCAGACGACCCCGCCGTAGACCTTGATGTCCCGCTCCAGATTGTCGCGATCGGCGATCTCCAGCGTATCATCCACGGTATGCCAGGCGATGTTGCCGCCGCAGCCACCGACCGCGTAGTAGCCGTGCTCGTCCGCGACGGACTGCGGCATGGTGGAGGAGAGCATCAATGTGCCGGAGATGCCGAGGTTATTGAAACTGTAATCGCCCGCGCGCGGCGGCCGCTCGCCCTCCGCCGGAAGGCCCGTGACGTCCCGGATCACCGCCTGCGTGAATGCGCCGAGTTCGGGCGTGTACGAGAGGTTGCGGTACTCGGTCGCCCAGCGGCAGCCGGGCGAGTCGCAGTTCACCTGTGCGACGCAGTGCTCGATCAGATCCAACCCGAAGGCGTCCGCGTACCAGGTGCTGCCCGCGTACCGGCCATGCGAGTGGCCACTCCACCAGGCGATTCGTACGCTGCGCGCGAGGTTCTGGCGGTTGGCCTGCAAGGCGCGGGCGAGTTCGAGCAGGGTCGCGTCGCCCGTCGCGTTATCGCCAATTCCTTCACCCCACGAATCGAGGTGACCGTGAACGAGCACGAACTCCTCCGGCACGACCGCTCCCCGGATTTCCGCGACCGTGACAGGGATTTCCCGCCAGCGCGTTTCGAGGTGCGCCCGCACCGTCACCTCGCGCACCATGCCGCCGCGCGCCTGCTCCATCAGCCACGTACCGTCCGGCTTGTTCACCTCGACGACGCTCAGGGTCGGCATCGCGCCGACGGTATCGAGATCGGGCGTGCCCCAGATCGGCGTGCAGATGCCCTCGTGGACATTGTTGCCGGGGCTGGTGAAGACGGCGGCGGCAACGCCCGCTTTCGTCAGATCACCGATCCGTGCGGGCATCGGCAGGCCATTGAGGACGGCGATCTTGCCCGCCACATCCTGCCCTGCCAGCGCATTGCCGAGGCCGGAGGTGAAGATCGTACTGACGCTCGACGCGTGCGCCGCCTCGACCGCGACCGCTTGCCCCGTGATCCCCGCGTCGCCCGTCGGGATGGCGAAACCGGGCGTCGTGCCGCGCAATGTGCGGGATGTGCCGTCCGTCAGCGTGACCCCCACCGTCGCGCCGCGCGGCAGACTGATGAAGCAGCGCGGGTGGTGGACAGTATGCGGGATGCCCCATTGGGTCAGCCGCCGCGTGATCGCGTCCACCGCTTGTTGCTCGCCTTCAGTGCCGGATTCGCGCACGTAGTGACTGAACTCGTGAATCAACTCCCACGGCATCTGCGTGCTCAACGTGCCAAGAAACGCCGTTTCCGCCTCGCCACCGCGCCATTCCGTCGTTGCCGGTGCCATCACATTCCCCTCCTTCAGCCTGACAAACCGTTTGTTTTGTTTTCTACCAGTTTTCCCAATGGACCATTGTTGCGAGTGGGTCGCGCGGGGCGGGTTTGAAGTCCGTTCCCTGCGTGTAGGCGACTGGGATGAGCGCGACCTGCATCACCTTGTCATACGGGATACCGAGCAGCTCGGCGGCCTCCTTTTCGTGCATGAGGTGGATCGTCGTCCAGCAGGTGCCGAGGCCACGGGCGCGAGCGGCGAGCATGAAACTCCACGCCGCCGGGAGGATCGAGCCGAAGACGCCGCTCTGCGCATTCGCGGGCTGCCCGTCCGTGCGGCCCATGATGCAGGGGATGACGAAGACGGGCGCCTCGTGGAAGTGGTCCGCGAGGTACTGCGCCGAATCGCTGACGCGCGCCTGCGTCGCGGCCCGGTTTGGGTCGTCATAGGCGGTCCTTCCGGCGCTCCGGTATCGCTCCCATCCCTTGCGATAGAGATCGGCAATCGCGCGCCTCTTCCTGGCGTTCGTCACGACGACGAACTGCCACCCCTGTGAATTGCTCCCCGTCGGCGCTTGCTGCGCGATCCGCAGGCACTCCTCCACGACTTCTCGCTCCACGGGCCGGGAAAAGTCGAGTCGCTTCCGTACCGAGCGCGTCGTTGTCAGCACTTCGTCAGCGGTCAGTGGTACGAGTGGCATGTGTACCTCTCCCCCGGCCCCGCCCCTCGAAGGGAAGGGAGGGCGCATTATGCGTATCGTGCATCAACATGTGATCTTCCCGGAGCGGGCGCACGGCTATGCGCCCCTACGTTTCCCCCTTCCTCGCGGGAAGAGGGTTGAGACGTTATAGGCCATCGCCGCCTTCGCCGCTTCCCGCAATGCGTGGCAGACAGCGTTGCGCTTGCGGGTGAGAGCAGTCGCGAGGAAACGAGCCTCGCCGCTCTCCGGTACCAGTGTCGCGAGGAGCGGGATATCGCGCAAGAGTTGCAGGGCGGGCGCGGGCATCGCGGGGTCGTGATCGAAGCGGTTCCCCGCCGTGTACCGCAGCGGCACGAGCGCGCGCAGTACCGCTTTCTGCGCCTCCACGACCGTGCGAGCCTCGACGTCGTTCGGGCGTGCGTTCCACTCGATCAGCGCGCGGGCGCGGGTGTCCAGTTCCTCCGTGGCACGAATTGCTTCGGCTGCCCGCTGGCGCGCCGGGGTAAGATCGAAGCGACCCGCCGCCTGCTTTTCATAGCGGGCGAGAAGATCATCAATCTCCCGCGCCGCGTCCGCGAGGGTGAAGGGCAACACCGGCCCACCGCAGAGGCGCGCGAGCGTCGCGGCATAAATGCGCGTGTCGAGCGCGAGCACATCGCGGTCGGCGGTCTCGACAGTGTCCGCCTCGGTGTGCCACCACCAGTTCATGCCACAGCCGCCGACCGCCGCCCATTGCTCCTTCGGCAAATTGGAGAGGAGCATATAAAGTGACGGCACGCCCGGCCCCCAGAAGGATTGATCGCCCGCTCGCGTTGGCCGTTCCGCCTCGGCGTGCTGCCCGGTCATCTCGCGGATCAATTCCGTTCCGAACCGCTCCGTCTCCGCCCCCATCGTCACGACATCGTAGCGCGTCGCGCCCGACGCACCCGGCGAGTCTATGTTGATATTGATGACGGCGTGCTCGTGCAAATCTTCCCAGAAATTGTCTGCGTACCAGGCGCTGCCCGCGTACCGCCCCTGCGAGTGACCCGTCCACCACGCGACGCGCACGCCGCGCGCCAATTCATCCCGCGCCAGCCAGGCGACACGCGCCAGTTCGAGGCAGGCGGCATTGCCTGTCGCGTTGTCCGTCGTACCGTAATACCACGAGTCCACATGCCCGTTCACGAAGGCGAAATCGTCCGAGTATCGTCCGGGAATATGGGTGACCACCATCGGGACGCGCCGCCATTCGGTCTGGACGACGGTGCTGAACGTGCCGCGCAGCCCGCCCCGCTTCGCCGCATCGGCGATCCGCAGGCCGTCATTGCGCGTCACGCCGAGCGACGGGATGATCGGCAGTCTGCCAATACTCTCCGGTGTCGGCGTGCCCCAGATTGTCGTGCTGATCTGCTCATGAATCGCGTCTTCGTCGCTCGCCCAGTAGTGGATGTGGCAGAGCGCCCCAGCGCGCCCGGCGGCGAGGATCGTGTCCGGTCGGCCCCGGTCAGAGATGACGATTTTGCCGCGCACGTCAACGTCGTCGTAGTCGTGCGAGCCGTCGCCACTGAAGAGCGCGGTACCACCCTTCGTCGGCACAAACACGATCTCGCCGCTGATTTCCTGCCCGTTTGTGGATGTGGCGAAGGCGCGTGTCTTGGCCTTGACGGGGCCGACGCCGTTTATCGTCAGCGTCCCCTTCACCGGGAAGGAGAGAAACGCATCGAAGGCGTACTCACGCACGTCCTCGATCCCCGCCGCACGGCACTGATCGGCAATGTAACGAAACGCTTTCGCCTCATCTTCCGTCCCGGCATGCCGCTGGAGCGTGCTCAGGTATGCAACGTCACGCATCATCCGATCGGCATCTATCGCGTTGAGCATCGTGGTTTCGAGCATTTACTTACCCCCTGCCCCTTCCGTGCCTCGGCATGGGAAGGGACGCCTCAATCCAAATATTCGCGCGTTTCCCTCGACACCCCGACTTCGTAGTGGGTCTCCTCCCCCTTCCTTTTAGGGAAGGGGGCAGGGGGTTAGGTCGCTTCCCAGCGAATGCGGTTCGCCTCAATCGTGGCGGATTCCAGCGCGTCCACGATCCGGTTGCGCTCTCGGACGAGGCGGGTGATGAGGAAGCGGGCGTCATCACCCGCCGGGTCGAGATGGGCGAGCGCGGCGGCGCGGCTGAGGCCGGGCAGGAGCGGCACCTGCAATGCCGGGTCCTGATCGTACGCGCCGCTCACAGTATAGAGCGCGGGGTTGAGGATACGACTGAGGCGGAGGAGTCCCGCGTCGAGCGCCCGCCGCTGCTCCTCGCTCCCGGACGCGGCGATCTGCTGCCGCGTCCGCTCCAACTGCTCGGCAGCCGCGCCGAAGCGAGCAGCGGCTTCCCGCGCGGGGGCAAAATCGAAGCGGTCGCCGGTTTCCGTGGCGATCTCCGCGAGTCGGCTCGCGAAATCCCGCGCGACGGTATCGAAGGCGTAGGGCAGCACGGGGTCAGTCGCCAGTCGGGCGGCGATGGCGGCGTAGAGTGCGGTGTCGCCGCGCAGCACCTCGGCGTCCGCCTTGTCGAGCGTGTCTTCCGCCGTGTGCCACCACCAGCCGCCACCACTGCCACCGACCGCCTTCCGGTCCGGATGATCGGTCGGCAGCATGCGGAAGGCGCCGAGCGAGGTGACGCCGATCCCCCAGAAGGATTGGTCGCCCGCCTTCAAGGGGCGGCGCGGATTGGCGGGCTGCCCCGTCAGTTCGCGGACAATCGTCTCCATGAACCGCTCCGCCTCGCCCATCACGTAGCGGCAATCCCAGACCGTCGCGCCCCGACAGCCGGGCGAGTCAATATTCAGGTAGCCGATGCAGTGCGCGCGGAGGTCCGCGAAACTGTTGTCCGCGAACCAGGTGCTGCCCGCGTACCGCCCGGTCGAGTGGCCGGGCCACCATGCGAAGACGATGCCGCGCTCCAGTTCGTCCCGATGCGCGTTCAGCACCCGCGCCATCTCCAACAAGGCGGCGTTGCCCGTCGCGTTGTCCGTCACGCCGACGTACCACGAGTCAATATGCGCGCCGACGAGCAAATAATCGTCTGATTTGCCGGGGATGAAGGCGAGAGTGACGGGCTGCGGCTGCCAGCCGGTCGTTACCTCTGCTGTGAGCCGCGCCCGCACCGGGCCTGCCGTGCAGAGGGCGCGCAACCGCTCACCGTCCGCATTCGTCACGGAGAGCGCGGGGATCGTCGGCATGCTCAATGCGGATTCGGGCGTCGGCGTGCCCCAGATCGGTGTGACGATCATCTCGTGGATGTGCGGCTCGTCGCTCGTCCACTGATGGATGTGCGCCGCCGCGCCCTGCTCCTCCGCCCGGCGCACACCGTCCGGCCCGCCATCCGGTGTGACGACGACGCAACCCGCCACGTCGCGATCCCCGTACGCGGCGGCGTTGCTGCGATGACTGAAGATCATCGCCCCTTGCTCCAACTGCCGCGCCACATCCACGAAGACGAGATCGAGTTCGACCCCCTCCGGCGATGTCGAGCGGCCAAACGAGCGCGTCCGGCAGGGGATCGTCATCCGCTGGGGTGCGAGGATTTCCAGCGTCGCCGGGCCGGGCCACGAGATGTATCCCCGAAACTCACGGACCTCGGTGCGCACGCCCTCCTTGCCAAGCGTGTCGTGGAGATAGTCAACCGCCTCGCGTTCTCCCGCCGTGCCGCTCGTGCGATCCACGGTGGCGAAATACGCGAGATGCGCCGCGAGCCGTTCTCGATCCACGGCGGTTTGGACGATGCTGATGAGATCCATTTCTCCTACCCCCTCACCCCCGGTGCCGGTACCGTGGGTCGAATGCGTCGTGCAGGCCGTCTCCGAAGAAGTTATAGGCGAGGACGGTAACGAAAATCAGTACACCCGGGTAGATTGCCAGTTCCGGGCGGCGGAAGAGGTAGTTTTGCGCGTTGCTGAGCATGTTGCCCCACGTCGCCGTGGGTGGTTGGACGCCGACGCCAAGATAGGAGAGCGCAGATTCGGTGAGGATCGCGTTCGCCACGCCGAGTGTCGTCGAGACGATAATGCTCGGCACCGTCGCGGGCAAAATGTGGCGGACCAGAATACGAGAAGCCGATGCCCCCAGCGACCGCGCGGCAAGCGCGAAATCCATCTGCGTCGTCCGCAGCACCTCGCTGCGGACGACGCGGGCAATCACCATCCAACTGGTGAGCGCGATGACGAGGATCAGATTACGGACGGATGAACCGAAGACCGCGACCGTGATGAGGACGAGGAAAAAGGTCGGGATCGTCAGCATCCCGTCCACCAGCCGCATGATGAGGCTGTCCACGAAGCCGCCCCGGTAGCCCGCAACCGCACCAGAGAGCGTGCCAATCACGACGGAGATGACGACGGAGAGGCTGCCAACGAGGAGCGAGATCTGCGCGCCGTAGATCAGGCGGGAGAGGACATCGCGGCCGTTCTCATCCGTCCCCAGCACGTACTCGCTGTTCGGGCGCTGGAATCGCTTGCTGATCGTGATCTGCTCCGGGTCGCGCGGCGCGATGACGGGCGCGGCGAGGGCAAGCACATGAACGGCGACGAGAAAGATGAGCGCGGCGAGGGCGAGGCGGTTACGGATGATGACGCGTAGCCCGTCGCGCCATTCGCTCCGCCCGCGCGCCTGCCGTTGCTCGCTGAGTGTGAGGGGAACGGCGCTGCTCGCGACCGCGTTTGGCTCCGAGACCACGTCAGCCCTCCCGCGTCTCGCCCGCGCCACCCAAGCGGATGCGCGGATCAATCCAGCCATAGAGCACGTCCGTCAGGAGGTTGCCGACAATGACGACGAACCCGACGAGCAGCGTGACGCCCATCACGACGGGATAATCCCGCTGCGCCGCCGAATCCACCGCGAGGCTGCCCATCCCCGGATAGGAGAAGACCTTCTCCGTAATCGCCGCGCCGCCGATCAATCGCGGCAAGACGATCCCAATGACGGTCACAACCGGGATGAGCGCGTTCCGTAGCGCGTGTCGTGAGAGCACGTTGCGCTCTCTCAGACCCTTCGCGCGGGCGGTGCGGACGTAATCATCTTCCAGCACCGCGACCATGCTGGACCGCATATAGCGGGTGAACTGCGCCATTGCGGTCGTGCTGAGGACGATCGCCGGCATGATGAGGTGCTTCACCCGGTCGAACGCATCGAAGCGCGTGACGTCGTTCGCCAGCCCGCCGGAGGGCAGGAAATGCAGCCAAACGGAGCAAAGGATAATCAGCAGCAAGCCATACCAGAAGACCGGCACAGCGACACCGAAGAGGCTGATAAAGGCGGCGAGATGATCGAAGACGCTGTTGCGCCGCACCGCCGCGAGGATACCGAGGGGGATCGCGACGAGCAGCGCGAGCGCGAACGACACCCCGGCCAGCACGAGCGTCGGAGGGAGGCGCGTGCGGATCACCGCCGTCACATCCCGCTCCTGCGTGTACGAGGTGCCGAGATCGAGTCGCACAAGCCCCCTGAACCACCGGCCATACTGCACCGGCAGCGGATCATTGAGGCCGAGGTTCTGGGCGATCTGCTGCTGCTGATCGCGCGGCGTGTCCGGGCTGAGCAGGATGCTCGGCCCGCCCGGCGCCTTGTGAATGAGCAGAAACGTCACCACGGTAACGAGCAGCAGCAGTACCACCGATTGCGCCACCCGCCGAATGAGATAGGCGGTCATTCCCCCTCCGGGTCCCTATTGCTTTACCGACCATTGATACGAATAGACAATCGCGTCCCGGATGCCGACGGCGGGGACGTTTTGCAGGCGAGTGCGGATGCCGCGGATCTCCTGCGGGTAGTAGAGGAAGGTGATCGGCTGATCCTCCGCGACGATGCCGAGGAACTGCTTGTATAAAGCGCCCGCCTTCGTCTGGTCGAGTTCGGAACGCGCCTTCGTCAGGAGATCATCCACTTGCGGGTTGGAGTAGAGCCACTGGTTCGATGTCCCACCCGTGCTGTACCACGCGAAGACATCCGGGTCCGGCGGCGTGATGTAGTAGTTGACGATCGAGTCGAAGTCTCCCTTGAGGAACCGGCCAACTGCCGCATTGAACTCCATCACGTTGATTTTGGCGTCAATGCCAATCGCCTTCCACGCCTGCTGCGCGATCTGCGCGACCGACTCGCGCGTCGTGTTTCCCTTGTCCACCAGGAGTTCGAAGGATAATTTTTGCCCATTCTTCACGCGGATGCCATCCGCGCCCGCCTTCCAGCCGAGGCCGTCCAGTTGCGCCGCAGCGGCCTTCGGGTCGTAATCGAACTTCTTGACGTCGGCGGTGTAGGCCCACGACAGCAGCGGGTTGATCGGCCCGTTCGCGACCTGCCCCGCGCCACCGAGCACATCCTTCACAATCGCCTGCCGGTCAATCGCCAGCGTCAGCGCCTGCCGCACCATCTTGTCGCTGAATGGTGACTTCTGATCGTTGTAGGCGATGAAGTAGTAGTTCACCTGCGAGGCATTCTGGATGACGATGTTCGCATCGTTTTTCACCGACGCCGCCTGATCCGGCTCCATCAGCATGAAGTCGAGTTCGCCGGTCTTCAGTTGCGCCAGTTGCGCGTTGATGTCCGCGACGACCTTGAAGGTGATGCGGTCCAGCAGCGGCGCGCCGAAGTGAAAGTTGTCATACCGCTCGACGGTCAGCGTGCTACCAGGGGTCGCCGAGACGAACTTGAAGGGGCCGGTGCCGATTGGCTTGGCGAGGAAATCCTTCGGCGCGTTGATGTCCTGCCCCTGCAGCGCGTGTTTCGGGACCATGTGGACGTTGTAGCCGAGTTGGATGGGCAGTGACGGGAGCGGGTTTGACAGTTTGAGCGTCACGGAGGTCGGGCTGTTGACGACCGCCTCGGTAACGCCCTTGATGTTCGAGCGGAAACGCGCGTTGATTTTCGGATCGAGCATCGTATCGAAGGTGAACTTGACATCATCTGCCGTGAAGGGCTGGCCGTCGTGCCACTTGACGCCCTGCCGGAGCGTGAAGGTGATGGACTTGCCGTCCGGCGCGACCTCCCACTTCTCGGCGAGATCGCCCTCAGGATTGAGCGTCTTGCTGTTGTAGCGAATGAGGCCGTTGAAGACCGCCTTGTCTGTGAAGATGCTGGCGAGGTTGCCGGGAACAACGATCGGGTTCAAGGGGCCATCCGAGCCGAGCGGGAAGTTGATCGTGCCGCCCTTCGTCCCCGCGGTGGCAGGAGCAGCGGCGGAGGCCGCGCCCGTCGTCGGTTGCGCCGCTGCCGCAGTCGTCGGTGCGCCACTCGCCGCCGATGAGGCAGCCGATGTCGGCGCAGCGGTCGTCGCGCCAACCTGTGGGATGGCGGTGGGGTTCGGCGTACCGACGATCTTCGGCGCGGTCGTCCCCTGCGCCACCGGGGTCGCGGTGGGTGATGACGAACTGCCTCCACAGGCGGCGAGCGCCGCCGCCGCGCCGAGGGCGCTCATACCGGCGAGTATCTGTCGCCGCGTCAACGGTGCGCGTCTTGCCTGACTGTCCGATACCATGATCTGCCTCCTCTACACCGAGCCGATACTGTCACGAGTCGAACCTCACCCCTGACCCCTCTCCATCGCCAATGGGCCTCGATACGATCAGAACACGGCGGCGATGGAGAGGGGAGTCAACCCGTTTTCCATTGTGGCGTTTACTCCGTTCCGTTCACTCCGTGTTCCGCGCCGATCGCTCGCCATGCCGCGCTGATTGCCGCCGCCGTCTCGCGCACCGCCGCGATCACGGCGGGCAGCCGCTCCTCGGTGATCCGAATTGCCGGGCCAGCCATGCTGACGGCGGCAATCACGCGGTCGCAGCCATCCCCAATCGGCGCGGCGATGCTGATCATCCCCTCGTCAATCTCCGAGCGCGAGATCACATACCCAGAGGTGCGCGTCGCCGCGATAGCGCGGCGCAAGATCGCCGGGTCGGTGATTGTGTTCGGTGAGAAAGCGACGAGCGGGCGCGCGAGATAGGCGTCGCGCTCCGCCTCCGGCAGGTAGGCGAGCAGGCAACGGGGCGAGGAGCCGCAGTGGAGCGGCACGCGCTCGCCGATCCGCGCGGTCAGGCGCATCGCGTACGGGCTTTCGATCTTCTCAATACAGAGCGCGGTGAGACCGTCCACAACTGTGAGGATCGTCGTCTCCCCCATCGCCTCCGTGAGCGCGACGAGGTGCGGGCGCGCGGCATCGCGCACGAGCGCGTCGAGCGGCACCGCACGCCCGAGGATGTAGAGTTTCGGGCCGAGCCGGTAGCGCTGATCGTCCGGCGATTGCTGCACAAAGCCGAGTTCGTGCAGAACGCTGAGATAGCGCGCGACAGTGCTCTTCGGCAGTCGCAACTGCGCGCTGAGGGCGCTGACGCCGAGCGCTTCGTGCGACGCGCTGAGCGTATCCAACAGGCCGCTGGCGCGGTGCCAGGAGTCAAGTCCACTCGACGCAGGCATAACGCGAGAACCCTCCGCATGACATTCGGGATATGTTGCTGAAAGCGTGTTTCACTAGTACGCATGCACAGTACTACACGGGCAAGCGCGCGTCAATATTGGCCCCTCCCCGCGTGGAAGGGAGTCGAGGGATTCGGTCGTCTACTCGTTAGCGCACACCCCAGAATCGGACCGCCCCATTGAGTGATGTCATCACACGTTCCTACCAGTTTGTGTGCTTATAGCGCGTGGCCCAGCCGCCGTTCGTGCTGGTTATCCGCGCGGGGTGGACGAAGAAGAGCCAGCGCGGCTCGTCCTTCGTCCGTTCCATGTATGCTAGTCCCTCCGCGCCACGGTAGCGCTCCGCCATCCGCGTGCCGATTTCCACCCACCGCCCACCGACATTCGGCGTCTCGATCACATCGGCGCGCCCTTTGACGATCACGCGCCGATAGGGCAATTCGGCGGCATCAATGCAGAGCGAGACGCGCCCGTCCCGCGCCAAATAGCGCGCCCATGCCGAGCGGGCACGGGGCACGAGGTAAAAGCCGCCATCCGCGTACGCGAACCAGACTGGCACGACATAAGGAGAGCCGTCGTCATCGAGGCAACCAAGTCGGCCGATCACCGGCTGCGCCAGGAACGCCGCGCGTTCGTCGTCCGTCATTGCCGCCATGGTTCGCTCCCTTCGTGGTGATTGAACGGTATCGCATGATTCTACCGCATGCCCATGCGGTCGGGACACTTGGAGATCGGGACACTGAGCAGTAGAGAATGGATGCGTCTCAAAGCCTGTCGTTCGCGGAGTGGGGGCATTGTTCTGGTAGTGGCAGATTTCCAGCCTGCGCTGCCGGTATCGGTCCCTCCCGGCTTTGAGACGCATCCCGCGGGCGCCTTGCGCCTTGCGCCGGAAGCGTGTAAGATGCCCTGTGCTGCCGAAGGTGGCAGCATTTGTTTGCCGTGCGGCGAATCCGCCGGCATGAGATGTGTCCAAACGGAGGCGCAACGCGACGGCGCGCTCCAATGAGTAACGATACGCGTGGAAGACGCAGGAGGCACCATCAGTGGGCAAGGCAAAGTTTGAGCGGACAAAGCCGCATGTCAATGTGGGGACGATCGGACATGTCGATCATGGCAAGACGACGCTGACCGCGGCGATCACCAAGACGCTCGCCCTGCGCGGGCAGG
>Ga0102924_1000320_pt1 | contig 60580 bp, 48 predicted proteins | sample PaiPotPPM11metaG_FD_80116 | JGI IMG/M metagenome (GOLD analysis project Ga0102924, IMG submission 80116) | Iron sulfur acid spring bacterial and archeal communities from Banff, Canada, to study Microbial Dark Matter (Phase II) - Paint Pots PPM... ... | reverse complement strand
GCGCACAGTCCGTCGGGTCTGAGCAACATGATCTTCGGCGTCATGACCGCGCGGCGCGCCTGGATTGCGCCGGAGCATGTCCTCAACTGCTGGCCCGCTGAGGAGATCCTCGCGCGCCGCGCGCGCCGTATTGCCGGTAGTTAGTCAGCGCTGAACTGCTCGTACTCGTTGCGCTGCGAGAGCGTGACGGTCTCGACGCGCACGGCCTCGTGCCCGATCAATGAGCGAACGGCTGCCTGCAAACTCTCGTCGCCATCAATCCGCAGGAACATTGGCCGCAGAACGCGCCGTCCCGCTGGTGTCTGACAGTGAAGCAGCACGACATCACTGCCGGGATACGCGCGCAGCAAATCATGCAAGCGGCCATGTATCTCCTCAGTCTGCTCGACGGAAAGCGAGATGTGGACCCATCTTTCGATCGTTGGCGCATCCGCGGCGGGCTGAGAATCTTCGCAGGGCCGCACCGCTTCGACGATCAGTTGGATTTGCTCGCCACGAAAGTCAACGCGCGCATCCACCTCGATCACCATGTCGGCGACGAGCGTCTCCTTGCACCGCTCGTACGCCTCGGAGAAAGCGATAAGATCGAGCGAAACGCCATCCACGCCTTCGAGCGCTGCCCGGAGCATCATCGTGCCCTTCTTCGTGAGCATCGCGCGCGGCTCAATCAGCAGACCGATCACCGTCGCCCGTTGCCCGGCCATCGCTTCGTCAATCGTGCCGAGATTGACGATTTGCTTCCCACGCACGCGCGCCGCGACCGCCGTCAGCGGATGCTCCGAAAGATAGATGCCAAGCAACTCCTTCTCGTGGGCCAATTGCTCCTTGACCGACCAGTCCGGCACATCCGGGAGCGGCACATCAAGGATGTCGGTCGCGCCGGGGATTGCCGCCCCGAACAATCCGAACTGGCCCGCCGCGGCCGCCTTGCGCGTCGCCTGCGCCGCTGACATCGCGCTCTCCACAGCAAGCATCAGTTGCTGGCCGTTCCCCAGGTTACGCATCGCGCCAACTTTAATCAGACATTCGACAGCGCGCCGGTTGACTTGGGCGCCAACGCTCGCGCAGAACTGCGCCAGCCCGACGAACCGCTTCTCTGGTTGCTCCTCCCGCGCGCCGATGATCGCATCAACGACCCCGACCCCGACATTCTTGATCGCGCTCAGGCCAATCCGCACGGCACGCTCAGGCTCTCCGTCGGCGCGCGTTTGGCCGGTCTCCTCGACGCTGAAATCCCGCTCGCTGCGATTGACATCGGGCGGCAGGACGGCAATTTTCATCCGTCGGCATTCCGCGATCAACTGGACAACACGGGCGGTGTCCCCCTGCTCGCTCGTCAGGATTGCTGCCAGGAACTCGGCGGGATAATGCGCTTTCAGCCACACGCACCAGTAGCCGATTAAGCCATAGCAGGTTGAGTGCGCCTTATTGAAGCCGTAGCCGGAGAATTTCTCCAGTTCCTCGAAGAGCGGGACGGCGGTCTTTTTCGGAACGCCCTTCTCCGCACAACCCTGGACAAACCGGTCGCGGTGCTTCGCCATCTCGGCGGGCAGTTTCTTGCCCATCGCCTTCCGCAGGCTGTCGGCCTCGGCGAGCGAGTAGCCCGCGAGCACCCGCGCGATCTGCATTACCTGCTCCTGAAAGAGCGCGAATCCGTATGTTTCGCGCAGCACAGGCTCCAGATCGGGATGAGCGTAGGTGACTTCCTCGCGGCCCTCCTTGCGCGCCGCGAATCGGGGCGCGTGCTCCATCGGGCCGGGCCGCGCCAGTGCGCCGACCGCGACCACTTCGGCGAAGTTTCGCGGCTTCACGAGCGCACAGATACGTTGGCCGGTGGGCTGATCGAGTTGGAAGATGCCCATCGTCTCACCGCGCATTAGTGGCGCGTAGGCGACAGGGTCCTCAAGGTCGAGCGTGTCGAGATCAACGGTGATGCCGCGCCGTTCGAGAAGGTGCAGCGCCTTCGTCAGCACGGTGAGCGTTTTGAGGCCGAGAAAGTCCATCTTCAGGAGGCCGAGTTCTTCGAGCCAGCCCATCGGATACTGCGTCGTGACGCCCGCGTTGTCGCCCGCCCCGGTGCGCTGCAACGGGACATGTTGGATGAGCGGATCGCGTGAGATGACGATGCCGGCAGCGTGCGTAGAGGCATGACGCGACACGCCTTCCAATTTCCGCGCGGTGTCGAGCAGCCGCCGCACATTGGCATCCCGATCATTCAGCGCCTTGAGGTCGGGCACCTGCTCCAATGCCTGGCCGATTGAAACCGGGTGAGCGGGCACCTGCGGGATCAACTTCGCGACCTGGTCCACATCGCCATATGGCATGCCGAGCGCGCGCCCGACATCGCGGATCGCCGCACGTGCCGCGAGCGTCCCGAAGGTGATGATTTGCGAGACTTGCTCCGCACCGTACTTTTCGGTGACGTACTTAATGATGAGGTCGCGCCCGTCATCCGCGAAATCAATGTCAATATCCGGCATTGAGATGCGGGATGGATTGAGAAACCGCTCGAAGAGCAGGCCGTGCCGCAGCGGGTCAACGGTCGTGATATCGAGGCTGTAGGCGACGATGCTACCCGCCGCACTACCGCGCCCCGGCCCGACCAGCACGCCGTTCTCTTTTGCGTAGCGGACGAAATCCCAGACGACGAGGAAATACGTGGGAAAGCCCATGTCCGTGATGACCTGGAGTTCGAACGCCAACCGCTCCGCCACTTCGCCGGTGAGGTGGCCGTATTTCCGCTCGGCGCCCTCCCGACACAAGCGCTCCAGGTATGTCGCCGGCGTGAAGCCATCCGGTACCGCGAAGTGCGGCATCAGGAAACCGGGGTTACCGAGTTGTAGATCGCATTGCTCGACGACGCGCATTGTGTTCGATATGGCCTCGGGGATCTCCCGGAACCGTTCGAGCATCTCGTCGCCACTCTTCATGTAGATCTGGTCAGTCTTGCTCGCGAAGCGGTTCGGGTCATCTACGGTCGCGCCCGTCTGGATGCAGAGCAGGATGTCGTGCGCGGGGTGATCTTCGCGCCGGACGAAATGCACATCGTTGGTCGCAACGAGCGGTAGTCCCGTCCGCTTTCCTTCCTCGATCAGGAATTTCGTCATTTTCTGTTGCTCGGGCATGCCGTGATCCATCACTTCGAGGAAGAAATGGTCGCGCCCGAACCACTGCGTCATGTCATCTATCAACTGGCGGGCCGCGTCGTCGCGATCGTGAAGGATGTGCGACGCGAGGTGCGACGAGAGGCAACCGGAAAGGCAGGTGATCCCCTCCGCCTTCTGTGCCAGCAAATCGTAGTCAATGCGCGGGCGATAGTAGAATCCTTCGAGGCTGGCACGGCTGGCGAGTTCGAGGAGGTTGCGATACCCCGTTTCGTTGCGGGCAAGGAGCGTCAGATGATGGATCGGCGCTTTTTTCCGCTCGTGCCGCCCCTCGGGCGCGACATACGCCTCCATACCGACGATCGTGCGGAAGCCGGTTTGCTTGCCCGCCTTCATCCAATCCATCGCGCCATACATCACGCCGTGATCGGTCAACGCGGCGGCGGTCATATTGAGTTCGCCCATGCGCGCCATGTAATCGGGAATCTTCCCAAGTCCGTCGAGTAACGAAAACTCCGAATGAAGATGGAGATGCGCGAACTCGACGGACTGCGATGCGGAAGAACCCGTTGCCATCATGCTCCCCCAGAAGGATGCCGCCAAAGGCGCGCCACGAACGTGCCGATCACACTGTACGTTCAGCCTACCAAAGTACGTACATACTGTCCATACGTCCGTCAGGACTCGTGATTCGCGGTTCGCGTGTACTCCTCGACAAGCAGCGAGAGCAAGCGCCGCAATGTGGCACGGGATTGATCCGGCAAGCGCGTATCTTCAAGCAGTGTCGCCAGTCTGGCGAGCGAGGTTTCTCCGGTCAGCAAGTGCGCCGGGTCTACAGGGAGAAAGCCCGCTGCCATTCGCAGTTCGTCGGCATCGCGGCCCGACGCATCAAGCCCAAGCGCGCCGACGAATTGTTCCACGACGACGCGGGATGGGTCACCACGACCGCCTGATTCCAAGCGGCTGATATAGGAATGGTTCAGACCCGCACGCTGCGCGAGTTGATTCTGAGAGAGCCGCTGCGCGGTACGCAGGCGCGTCAATGTCTGCCCAAAACGAACCGCCGCGCCACTGGATTGCTCTTGCATCATCGGTCGCCTCCCTGTCACGAACCCACCATCCAGTCTATTCCTTCCGTGCCGATCAGTCAATGGCGTGCCGGCCGGACACAGGCATGCCCACGAGGCACTGACTGATAGGCACGCTCTGTGACTATCGGTAAAATGCGTGCAATGCGGAGGCGCCATCCGGTCGGTGGATGTTTCGGTGCCGCTTGCGCTCGCTGGTGTCGCATGGTAGAATCCGTGCGGCGATAGCGCCGACGTAGCTCAGCGGCAGAGCAGCTGTTTCGTAAACAGCAGGTCATCGGTTCAAATCCGATCGTCGGCTCCAGTTGGCCGAAGTGGCGGAATCGGCAGACGCGCTACGTTCAGGGCGTAGTGCCCGTTGGGGCGTGAGGGTTCAAATCCCTCCTTCGGCACCAGTTCGTATCCAAGCCGTGCATGCGGGACATGGCACGGCGCATTGACAAGGCAATACGGGGTGTTGGGCAGGATGGCCGCTCAGGTGAAGACCTGAGAGGAAAGTCCGAGCAGCACAGAGCAGGGTGCCCGGCGAAAGCCGGGGAAGCGCGTCATCGCGCTGACAGTCCCGCGGGAGCGGGCGGGCGGGCAACCGCCCGAGAGCAACAGAAACGGTGTCGGCCGCTTCGGCGGGCCGGATGAAACGGGCAATCCTCCCTGCTGCAATCTCCGATCCGGTCGCACGCAGCCGATGCCGGTTGCTGACGGTGACTCGCCGAGACCGAAAGTCGAGAGCAGCCGTGAAGGCGACGACGCGGCCCGTCCCGGTCCGCCGGGACGGAGAGAGATGGTCATCAGCGCATTCTTATGCGTCAACAGAACTCGGCTTACGCGCCTGACATCCCCGCATGCACTGTGGTGCCTCTAGCTCAATCGGCAGAGCGCCGGCCTGTGGAGCCGGATGTTACGGGTTCGAGCCCCGTGAGGCACCCCATTTTCCTTCCAGTGCGCTCGTAGCTCAATTGGACAGAGCGTCTGACTTCGGATCAGAAGGTTGGGGGTTCGAGTCCCTCCGGGCGTACCACTTCCCCGTCATGCTCACCGAGCGCAACCTTCGCTCTTTCCATTTGACCCCGCCCGATCGCTGCTTGAAGATTGCCGTCCGTTTCTTTCTGTGATCGGCACGGCATAGCGATCTCCTTCGCAACCGTACTCGCCCCGCGGGCCTCATTCTCGTTTTGGTGCGCGCTGTTGACGTGTCATCGGTCGGTCGCGTATCGTACCGTCAGAACGCTTTGCATCTGAGGGGACGTGGCAACACACTGCGGGTCGGAATGGTCCGTCGTGGTGAACGCGAACCGAAGGAGAGTCAGGCTGATGGCGACGATCTCGCTCGGTAAGCGCACCGCAGCGGTCTCCCCACGATCAGTGAGCCAGCGACTGCTCGGGCGCGACTGGCGGCTCGCCTGGCTCTTCCTGCTGCCGCTGACCGTGGTGCTGGTCGTCCTGATCGCCTATCCCTTCGTCGCGGCCATCATCCTCAGTTTGCAGCACAAGGTCGTCGGTGGTCCGGCGACCTGGGTCGGCGTGCGGAATTACCGTGATCTCCTCGTCGGCGCGCAGTACGGCGCGGTCTTCCGCAAGTCCGTCTGGGTCTCGTTCGTCTACACCGCGGTCGCCATTGCCGTGAAGGTGTCGCTCGGCATGTGCATGGCGCTGCTGCTCAACGAGCGGTTTCGCGGGCGGATGGTCATGCGCGCCCTGCTCTTTTTGCCCTGGGCGATGCCGACGCTGATCACCGCCCTCACCTGGCGGTGGATTTACGACGGCACGCCGAACGGTCTCTTGAACCTGATCCGGATCAACTATCTGCAGAAGGACACCCTGACCCAGTTCCTCGCCAACCCGCGCCTGGCGCTCTGGTCAGTGATCGTCGTCGTCGTCTGGCAGGGGACGCCCTTCTACACGATGATGCTCCTCGCCGGGATGCAGGCAATCCCGCGCGAGCAGTACGAAGCAGCGGCGATGGATGGCGCGAATGTCTTCCAGCGCTTCGTCTTTATCACTCTGCCGAGCCTGAAACCGGTCCTCATCATCACCTGCCTCTTGTCGACGATCTGGACGGCGAACAGCGTCAACTTCGTCTTCGTCCTCACGCGCGGTGGACCGGCCAACGCGACGATGACCTTCCCGATGCTCGCGTATGAGATCGGCATTGACGGGGCGCGGCAGTTGGGGACGGCGGCGGCGGTCTCGGTGATGTTCTTCCCGCTCTTCATCGTGGCGATCGTCTTCCTGACCAAACGGATGCTCTCGACCGAGGGGCGCGCGTAGCGCGGCGGAGGTTCGCATGGCGATTGCTGCACGGGCACGATCTCAGACCGAACGGCATGCCGCGAGTACCTGGTGGGCGCGGAACGGCGTGCGGACCGTGGTGATGGTGATCGGGCTGAGCATCTTCACGCTCTGGACGCTCTTCCCATTTGTGTGGATCATCGAAACCTCACTCAAGACGAATAAGGACCTTTATCAGCAGGCATCGCTCTTCCCAACGCATATCACGGGCCAGCACTATAGCGAGGTGATTCACAAAACGAAATTCCTGACCTATATCAAGAACAGCCTCTTCGTCTCGATCGGTACCACCCTGATCGCGATGGTGATCGGGGTGCTGTCGGCCTACGCGATGACTCGTCTCCGCTTTCGTGGCCGGACGTTTATGGCCCGCGCCATTATCGTCACCTATCTCGTGCCCGGCGCGCTGCTCTTCATCCCGATCACCCAGATCGCGCTGCAACTGCACCTGACGAACAAGGCCTCCGGGTTGATCGCGATTTATCTGATCTTTACCGTCCCCTTCTGCACCTGGCTGGCGATTTCGTACTTCAACACGATCCCGGTGGAACTGGAAGACGCGGCGCTGGTGGATGGGGCGACCCGGCTGCAATCACTGGTGCGCATCATTATTCCCCTCGCCTTACCCGCCCTCGCGGTGATCGCCTTGTTCGCATTCACGAACGCGTGGAATGAGTTCTTCTTTGCCCTGCTGCTCGTGACGAAGGACTCCGAGAAGACGATCCCGGCAGGCTTAGGGGGTCTGATCAATGGGGATGTCTTCCAGTGGGGGGCCTTGATGGCGATGTCCATTCTCTCCTCGGCGCCCCCGATTCTTGTCTACCTGATCGCGCAGAAGTGGGTCGTCTCCGGTCTCTCCGGCGGGGCGGTGAAAGGGTAAACGGAGAGAGGCAAAGCCCGAACAGGGCACGTCGTTGGGTCATGTGTCATGGAACAAAAGGAGGATACTGACGATGTTCGACCGACTTCAAACCACTATGACGAGCCGTCGCACGCTCCTGCGCGGTGTCGCGGCAACGGCTGCCACCGCCGCAGTCAGCACAGTCCTTGCCGCCTGCGGCGGATCGAGCGCCACGGATACCCCGAAACCGGCGGCGACCACCGCGGGCGCATCAGCAACGACCGCGCCGAGCGGCAGCGCGGCCGCCGCGACGAAACCGCCTGCCGCTGCCGGAACGACCGCGCCCGCCACGACGGGATCGGCGGTTGCGGTCGCGCCGACAGCAGTGAAGTCCTTCAGCGGCAAGATGACGGCGTGGGGCATCGTCTCCTTCACGAAGGACGGCGACGCGCTGCTCGGTCAACAGATGGCCGACTGGGGTAAGGCAAATAACGTGAGCGTGGAATACGTCCCACTCGATGGCTCCAGCTACGACTCCAAAGTTGCCGGCGCCATTGAGACGGGTGCGATCCCTGATGTCGTCATGTTGAGCGGGACGAACACGATCTACTATGCGGCGCAAAATCGGCTCGCCGATCTTTCCGACGTCTACAACGACGTCAAGGGTCTGGGTGGCGGCATCTACGAGCAACTGCTGCCGTACGTGCAGGTCAACGGCAAGACGTACTCGATTCCGATGCAGGCGGACCTCTCCGTCACCTATGCGCGTCTCGATCTGATTGAAAAGGCCACCGGCAACCGGCAGGCGCCCGATACGTGGGATGCGTTGGAGCAGATCGCGCGAAAGGTCAATAGTCCGCCGAAACTCTACGGCATCGGCTTCACCCTCGGCCGCACGCCGGACGGTGACGGCAACATCCAACAGTTGCTCCTCGCGGATGGCGGCACGCTGGTGGACAAAGACGGCAAGCCTGCGATCAACAATGACGGGACGATTTCCGCGCTGACCAGAGTGCAGACGTGGTGGAAGGACAAATTGATTCCGCAGGATTCGCCGTCATGGGATGATAGTAGCAATAACAAATCCTATCAGTCCCGCCAGTCTTGCTTCGTCTTCAATCCCGCCTCGATCTTCGCCTATCTCGATCAAAACGATAAGGAACTCCTGAAAGACACCACGCAGGCAGCAAACCCGAAAGGGAAGTCGGGGCAGACCGGTTCCTCGCTTGGGACATGGTCATGGTCCGTCTTCTCCGCCTCGAAGCAGGTGGACGCCGCAAAGGCAATGATTCGTGAGATCATGAAGCCGGACAAGGTCGAAGCGGTCTACGAAAAGGTCGGAGGCCGTTGGTATCCGGTCTACAAGGACCTCGCGAATGCCAAGTTCTGGAAGGACCGGCCCTACTTCGATGCCTTCCCTGCTGGCATCACGAACGCGAAACCGACGTGGCTTCCGGCACAACCGACGCCGGACTTGCTCACCCAGATGAGCGCCACCGGACAGAAGCGCATCTACTCGGAGATGCTCCAGGACGTTGTCGTCAGCGGGAAATCCCCGCAGGATGCCGCAAAGGCCGCCCAAACGAAGATGGAGCAAGCCTTCGCGGAAGCGGTCAAAAAATAGCCGAGTCGCGTATCGGGGATTGGACGAGTCGCGTGCGCCGAGTCGCGACTCGCAGCATCGTAGGAGGACATCTTGGGAGATTCCGCAGCCACGCTACCGCAGGTCAGTGGACCGCTGCCTGATTTCACCCTGCCTGGCACCGACGGCGCGACGCATTCCGTCGCCGATCTTATCCGTGACCACCGGGGAATGGTCCTCTTCTACTTCCCGAAAGCGAACACCGATGGCTGAACGGTTGAAGCAGTGGCCTTCCGTGATCTGAAGGCCGATTTTGACCGTTTGGGCTACCGGGTCGTCGGCATCAGCCCCGACCCCATCGCGCCACTGCACACCTTCCAGGCAAACAATGCGTTGCCCTTCCTCTTCCTCTCGGATGAAGGGGCAACAACGGCACAGAAGCACGGCGTGTGGGTCGAAAAAAGCATGTATGGCAAGACCTATATGGGTGTGGCGCGCAGCACCTTCGTCGTTGACGCCGACGGGGCCGTGCAAGCCGTCTATTTCAACGTCAAGCCGCAAGGCCACGCGGAGTTCGTGCGCGACGCGCTTGAGGCGGACGGCCAATCATAGGTCTTGCCGCGCGAGCAAAGACATGGTAGGATGCCGCCCGTGGGACGACCGTTCCCGGATAGCTCAACGGTAGAGCGCGCGGCTGTTAACCGCTAGGTTCCAGGTTCGAATCCTGGTCCGGGAGCCATTGAAGAGACAAAGACGGCCAGTTGGCCGTCTTTTTCGCATGCGCGCGGGGATAGTCCCACTGTCAGGGTTTGCTGTCCGCCACCAATTTGTATCCAACACCCCAGACGGTCTCGATCCGCGCGCTGGCGTTGATGATCCGGTCACGAAGGGTCGAGATATGCACGTCCACGGTTCGCGTGTCCACGCTGTATTCGTATCCCCACACATCATTGAGCAGTCGGTCACGCGGGACGACGACGCCGGGCCGCCGTGCGAGGGCGACGAGGAGCGCGAACTCTTTCGCCCGTACCTCGACGAATTCGTCACCGACACGCACTTCGCGCCGATCAAGATCAATCGTGAGGTCGCCGACCGTCAGGACTTGCCGCTCCGGCGATGCCGCCGCTTCGTACCGACGCAGCACTGCCTTGACGCGCGCGACGAGTTCGCGTGGGTTGAATGGCTTGGTCACGTAATCGTCCGCGCCAACTTCGAGGCCAACGATCTTGTCCACATCCTCGGAGCGCGCGGTGAGCATAATAATTGGCACGTCACTCGTGCGCCGAATCGTCCGGCACGCTTCCAATCCGTCCATACCAGGGAGCATCAGATCGAGCAGGATCAGCGCGTAATGCGTCGCGCGCGCCTTCGCCACAGCGGCAGCGCCGTCGGCGGCAGTTTCGACGGTATAGCCTTCCTTGGTGAGATACATGCCGAGCAAACGCGTGATATTCGGTTCGTCATCAACGACGAGGATTGTCCGTACCATATCGCCCTACTTCCACACGTCGGTCGTCATCCGGACGACGCGCCTTGATTCGTGATACTCCGTGCGACGAACCCCGTATCGCCGGACTTCTCACCGACTACGAGCAACAGATCGCCGCTTTTGATGTCGCTCAATGTCCCCGGTTGCTGCGTCTTGACGACGGTCGCGGGCGAGGAAATGATGGTCACGGTCGCGCCATCGAAACCTTGCACCGTGATCGTCCCGCCGTCTATGCGCGTGATTTGGCCTGTCACTACCGGCCCAGTCACACCCTGCGGCAGCACATTCGCCGGCCGACCCGCTCCTCCGCCCGTGATTTGACCAAGGCTCGTGATCATCTTGGCGTTGTACGCGGCATCGCCCGTCTTGGCGCCATCAACCGCGATGACATCACCCGTCTTTAGATCGCTGAACACACCGGAGACAAGTTTCCTGATCGCGGTGTCACTCGTCGTCGTCACCGTTACGACCGAGGTATCCGTCTGTTGCACGATGACCGTCGTCCCATCAATCTTCGTCACACGGCCGGCAATACTACTCGTGGCTGCACCGGAGGGGCGCCCAGTGCCCGAGGCCGCAGGACTGCCAGCCGCACCCCGCGAACCGCGCACGCTCGACCCACTACCGGCGGACGGCGTGCCTGTATCCGCAACGGCTGACCCAGCGGCGGCGCGCGTTCTTGGTGTCCCGCCGGGTAGTCCGCCGGTCGCGCTTCCTTGCGGGTTGCCCGCTGCCCGCGTTTGGAACGCGCTCCGGTCCGCCGAAACCTTCGCACGCCCGTCAGATTCGCCCATACGGTATGCCACGGTCCAGGTCCCCACGAATGCCGCGGCAGCAACTGCGATAATCAGCACCGTGGCAGCACGACGACGCATCTGCGCTCACCTTCCCACTCTCATTCATACGCAACGCCTCTCTTAATATCCGTCGTGGCGTTGTCCATAGGGTCAGGCACAACCAAGAGCCTCTAGACAGTCACCGGGAACGGAATGACTTCCGTGCGAGCGGCAATTTCGGCGGCGGCGGACCGAGGCTCGTCTATCGTTTCATCCGCACCGAGATACCCGTCCCGAATGCGCAGCACGCGCCGGGTGTACTCGGCGATCTCCGGCTCGTGCGTCACAAACATGACCGTAATGCCAAGTTGGAGATTGAGCCGCTGAAAGATGTCCATCACCTCGACCGATGATCGGGAGTCGAGGTTTCCGGTTGGTTCATCCGCGAGGATCAAGGACGGCGTGGTGACGAGCGACCGCGCGATGGCAACCCGTTGCTGCTGACCGCCGGACAATTGGTTCGGTTTGTGATCCACGCGGTCGCCAAGCCCCACGGCATTGAGCGCGGCGATTGCCCGCTCGTGCCGCTCAACCGGTTCAACGCCCGCATAGAGGAGCGGGAGGGCGACGTTATCGAGCGCGGTCGTGCGCTTCAACAAATTGAAGGATTGGAAGACGAAGCCGATTTTCCGGTTCCGCACCTGTGCGAGGCGTGTCTCATTGAAGGTCGCGACATTTTCACCATCCAGCAGGTATTCCCCGTCGGTCGGCGTGTCGAGACAGCCGAGAATATTCATGAGCGTGCTCTTGCCCGATCCGGACGGCCCCATGATCGCGCAGAGTTCGCCATCGTTGACCGAAAACGAGATGCCCTTTAAGATTTGCAATTCAAATTCGCCAGTCATGTACGACTTTGTCAGATTACGAACCTCGATCAACCTTACCCTCCTAGCCGCACGCCGCCGCCCGGTGGCGCGGCTACACCTCCGGTACCGACCTTGGGGAGAACGACAACATCGCCATCGTTGAGGCCGCTAATCACTTCGGTGTTTCGTCCGTCCGTGAGGCCCGTGCGGATTGGCACAAGAAATGTCGAGCCATTGTATAAGACCGTTGCCCCTGGCTGGCCGTTCACTTGGGTGACCGCGCGGGAGGGAATCGTGAGGACATTCGTACGAACCGCCGTGACGATTTGCACCGTCGCGTTCGCACCCGGCTTGACTGGCGCCTGCGTCGGCGCAATCGCAATGCGGACAGGAAACGCGGTCACATTTTGCGTGGTCGTGGCGACAGGCGAGACACGCTCAACGCTACCGGGGAGGGGTTGCCCCGGTACGGAATCGAGCGAAATAAGCGCCTGCTGACCAACTTGCACGCTTGCCGCATCGCTCTCGGAAACATTGACATCAATGTGCAATTGCGAGTCGTCCACGAGGTCGAACGCGGGTGGATTCGTGGCCGTCGTACCACCACTGGCGACTTGTCCGGGAACGACATTCACCTGCGTGATGATACCCGGGAAGGGCGCGCGGATCGTCGCCTGATCCACCTTCAATTGCGCCAGGTCACGCTGTGCCTTCGCCTGATCGAGTGCCGCGAGTGCGGTCTCAAGGTCGGTCGGTTTGGCCCCCGCGGTGAGATCATTCAATGTGGCGACCGCCGAATTCACATTGGCCTGCGCCTGCTGAAGGTCGGTCGCTTTCGGTCCACCAAGAAGATCGTTGAGAGTCGCGCGCGCCGAGTCCACGCTCGCCTGAGCCGCCGCGACATCAGAGTCCGTCGGTCCGCGCTTTAGTTTGTCCAATTGCGCCTGCGCCTGATCAACTGCCGCCTGCGATTGCGTAATGTCTTCGTTTGTCGGCCCGGCGAGCAACTTACTGAGCGCCGACTGCGCGTCATTCAATTGCTGCTGTGCCGTCGCCACGTTATTAATCTCGGCGTTCTTGCTGTTCTCGTAGGCGAGCCGGTTCGCTTCTTGGGTCTTCTCCGCTTGCTGCTCTGTGAGATAAGCGCTATCCGCAGCCTGCTTGAGGGTATCGAGCCGCAATGGGGTGATCGTTGGTTGCGCAGGCGCCGGGGTGCCCTTACCGACAGTGGACGAGCCGCCAGACGCGGATGGGTCCAGGTTTGTGGACTTCGCTTGCTGGTACGTCGCGTTGGCAATGTCGAATTTGCGCTGCGCGTCGCGCGTCGCATCGGCGGACTGTTCCCACTTGATCCGTGCCTGCTCCTTCGTGTTCGCGCTATCCGACTTCACCTTGTCAAGGTTTTGCTGCGCCTGCTGCACCTTGCTCTGCGCCGAGATGACATCCGCTTTCAGCGGGCCGGCACGAAGCGCATCGAGTTTCGCCTGGGCCGCACGAACCGCCGCTTCCGCGTTGGCGATGTCCTGTGGCGTGACAGTGCCGGCGATCACGCCATTGTACTTCGCGATCGCGGCGTCGAGATTTGCCTGCGCGACCTCGATATCTTTCGGATTGATCGTCGCCGTCGCCTGGTATTTCGCCCGTGCGGCGTCCACGTTCGCCTGTGCAACATCAATGTCTTTTTGCGTGGCGCCCGCAGCGGTCTGATTGTATTTCGCTTGCGCTGAGGCGACGTTTGCCTGCTGCTGTTGGAGAGTCAGGAGCAAGTCGCTCGCATCGGACGCCCCCAGCGTGTCATTGGTGGTCACGCGTTGGCCAATCACCACATTGACGGTCTTGACCGTCGCGCCTGACGTGAAGTTCAGCAGCACTTCCTGAAAGGGCGCAACGACGCCACTCGCACCGATGATCGTCCGAATTGTGCCGCGCTGTACCTTTGCCGTCTGATCGGGTGCCGGTACGCTCGGCTTCAAAGGAACGCCCGGAACGCCGCACGCCGTTACCGCACTCGCAAGCAAAATCACAAACGCGACAACCGGTGACCGCCGCAAGAAGAGCAGCCGACGACGCATCCTCACCCCATCCCCCCGCGTTCCCTTAACCCGCGACCGTTGCCCGGGAATCCGCGACGTACGTTTCAATCTGCCGGTTTACCTCTGTCGGCACCGCAACGACGGCGTTACTCGGTATAGAGACCGTGATTGTCGTGCCAACACCGAGCCTGCTTTGCACGGAGATCTCGCCCTGGTGCCCGTCAACAATCTCGCGGACGATCGCCAAGCCAAGGCCAACGTGCTTCCCCTGCCCCGTCCGTGACCGATCTACCTGATAAAAACGCTCGAAAAGCCTCGGTACGTCCTCGGGTGGGATACCGCTGCCCGTGTCCGCAATAACGAATTCGACACGATGTGGGCGCGCAATTCGGGCGTGGAATGTCACCAGACCGCCAGCGTCTGTGTACTGTAGAGCATTATCGAGGAGATTGACAAGTACCTGCTCGAGCCTGCCCGCATCGGCATTGAGCGTGAGATTGGGCGGAGACGCCCATCGCACCGTAACGCCCTTCGCCTCGCCGAGCCGCGCGTATCGTCTGCCGACATTCTCGACTAATTCATTCACCCGAAGCGGCGCGATATCCAGGCGCGCGGTGCCAGATTCGAGGCGCGACAGTTCAAGCATCTGTTCAACGAGACGGCGCATCCGTTGTGATTCCTGTTGGATAATCTGCGCGAGATCCTGATACTCGGCATCGTCGGTCACCGTGCCGTCAATCATCGCCTGCGAAAAACCCTGGATGGACGTGAGCGGCGTCTTCAATTCATGCGAGACGTTGGCGACCAGATCGCGCTGCGCATGCTGCGCGCGTGCGACATTCGCCGCCATCGTCTGGAACGCATTCACGAGATCGCCGATCTCATCGTTACTCCTGCGCACGTTTGCAAGCCGCATCGCCCGCTCATAATCACCGCTCGCCATCGCATTTGCGCCCTGTGTCAGCGTGTGCAAGCGTGAGGTCAGCGATCGCGAGAGCACAAAGGCAATGAACACCGAGGCAAGAAGAGCGGCGATGACAACCCACTTCAGCCGACCACCGATCACGGACCACGCGTCGCTGAGCGCATTCCACGGGACGGCGACGATGATAAAAGATGGCGCCACCTGCTGATCCCCTGAGGTGGCTGCCGGGAGAGTCGTACCGCCAGCCGGTCGTCTCCGTTCGACGCGATAGGTTGCCACCGCGAGCGACGCACCGTCCGGAGCGCTCAGTCTCCCTTTGTATTCCGGCCGCAACGGTGGCGTCCGGTTCCCCGGCCGATTGTCCGGCACCGGCCAGACAGTCCCGACGTACTTGTTTTGGCTATCTGCCTGCACAACGCCGCGTCCGTCCGTATAGACGACTAATACATTGCCACTCTTTTGCTCATTGAACAGGTTGACAATTTCTGTCGGCGTGAGTTGCGAAAACGGCCGTGCCATGGCGGCGCCGGCAACGGTCTGACCAAAGGATGAGAGCCGTTCAATCGCATCCTGCCGTTGGTAATAGCGGATAACGTATGCCGCGGCGGCGCTCGTGGGTATCAGACACACCGCGATAATTAGCAGGAATGCGAGGCTCAGTTTACCGCGGATCGTGCGCATCGTCGTCCTTCTGCATCGCCAGTGTGGCTGCGATCACAGCCTATCGTACCGCTGTAAGAATCTGTACCAGCAAATGTAAAGAAATTGTAAAACCCCTTACTCGGTGGACAATACACGGCTTGGCATGTCCTCAGTTGTGGTAAGGTAGGCGGGAGGGGTTCGGGTACCCATTCACCGTGCGGCAGCCGCTGGAACCTGCGCCGGCTTTCAGGGATAGTTTGTGAGCGATGGCCGATGACGCAGCTCGACTGCTGCCGCCAGTTGCTGGCAGAAATCAGCGCCAAGGTCGCCGCCACGCTGCCGCCGGGTCGCGCGCGGGCGCTGCTCGCGCTGTTGCGCGCCGGGGATACGATGGCGCTCGCCGGCGATCCCGCGCAGGCCGCGCGACCAGGTTGGAATCTGGCCCTGCGGCTCTGCCTGGAACGGCAAGGCGACGAGGACGGCGACATTCCCGCCGACCGTGCAATGCTCGCCGCCCGGGCCGAACGATTCCTCGCCGACTGCGACCAGTTGGCGCTCGCCAGCCTGGTGCTGGCGCAGTGCGCGTCGGGCCACCTGCAACTTCAGCAGCGCGCTCCCCGTACCTTCGTCGCCTGGGCGACGAGCCGGCGCCTCTCAACCGAGCAGCGTGAGCGGGCCGACTTCGACTGGTGGTCGACGCACTTGACGCGGCAGGTCGCCCCTCGCCTGGCTACCCTCCTCGTCGAACGACACCGGATGCGTGCGCTCCTCGGCCAGGAGGGTGCTCCCATCCCCGAAACAGAGGAATTTGTCGTGAGCGACCCGACCGTCGAACGCTATTATCGCCAGCTCGGCCAGGCCCACGTCGCCCGCTTCGCCTGCCAGCACAGCTACCCGGCCGACGCGGCGATCGGCGGCGCCACCTTCGGCCAGTACACCGATATCCTGGCGCTGCTGATCGGCTGGCTGCACCGCGAGCGCGACCGTCGCGCGCCCGACGGTGATCACACGCCCACGCCCCGGGACGAACGGGCCATGATCGCGGCGCTGGCCGATGCGCTCGACGCCGACCCGGCGGCGATCGGGCGTGCCCTCCAGCCTTTTATCCTCGATCACGACAACGCCGCCTACCACAGCACTCTCCCGGGCCGCGCCGCGCCGCCGCTGATCCGTCTCGACGAGAATCGGGTGGTCTGGTCGGCGCTCGGGCTGCTCGGCGAACCCCTTATCTTCCTCACGCGCGAACTGCGCCGCCGCCACGCGCAGGAATATCACAACAGCGCCCATCTGCGCGAGGGGGTCTTCCGGCAGGATCTCTACCGCCTCTTCGGCGACAGGCGCTTCGTCCTGAGCGCAGGACGGGTCGAACTGAAGCGGAGCGGCGAGGCGCGCACCGACCTCGACGCCCTCGTCTTCGACCGCAAGACCGGCACGCTCGGCGTCTTCGAGCTGAAGGCGCAGGACCCCTTCGCGCGCTCGATTGAGGAGCGGCAGCGGCAGCGCGACAACTTCTTCCATGCCAACCGCCAGGTCTCGGCGATCCTGGAATGGGTGCAGCGCCACGGCCCCGACGACCTGCTGGCCCGCTTCGACGAGCGCGCCGCGAAGCGGTTCCATGTGCAGAAGGTCTACGTCTTCGTGCTCGGGCGCTACCTGGCCCACTTCGCCGGCGGCCCCGAGCCGGATCGTCGCGCCGCCTGGGGGAGTTGGCCGCAGGTACTCCAAGTAGTCGGCGTCGGGAATGGACCCTTCGACCCCGACAATCGCAACCCGCTCGGCGCGCTCTTCGCCCGGCTGCGCGACGCGACGCCCCCCAGCGCGCCGGCCAACGCCGACAGCCAGGCGATCACGGTCGGCGACCTCCGCCTGCGGATCTTCCCCTCCTTCGCCGACATGCGGTCAGAGGAGAATCGCCCTTACCACAACTGAGGACACGCCCTACCGTATCTGCCCGGAAGTGGAGTAAATTGCACGTCGTAGCCGAATGCTCGCGGCCCGACAACTGCCAATGCTTCGGCTGTTTTCAGTTGCTGAGGCGCCGGCATGCCGAGAACGGCGACCCGGAGGCCATAGCGGGTGATCTCCGTCGTCACCGGGTCGCCGGTTTCCTCGTCTACGAGCGTAATCAGATCCGGCACCGTTGCGAGCACCCGCCGCCGACGCGGCCCTTCCCAAGCAACGAGATTCTCGTTCTGAAAGGCAATTTCTATCTCGCGCAACCTGTCGCTGCCAGTGCCCATGATCTCAAGACGACCGCGGGCGAACCCGGCGACCAGCCGCCGCTCGACATCCACAATCCGCCCACGCAGGAGCACCGTACCCTCTGTTATTGCCAGGATGGCGGCGATCGGGTCCGTGTGCGCGGCGCGCGCCGTCAGCACCGCTCGCCCAATGGCGTGCGCCAGCGTGTAGGAGCCGGACACGGCGGTCCGCTTCATCTCCGCACCCGACATGATCGGGAACGCATATCCGGCACGCGCGCCCATTTGCACCGTCACGGCGCGTGCGAACCGTTCAAGCGTCTCTGTGTCGCGCAAGGCGGGGAAAACCACGGTATTATGGTGGCAATCCGCGATCGCTGCCGGCGTGCAGGGCACGCCGCCAATCGAAAATGAGCAATGTTGCAGCTCTGGGAATGCCCGCCCCATACCGTCGCCATCAATCGCCGCCAGTCCGCTCAACGCGGACTGAATGAGGGGTTGCATCGCGTTCGCGCCGCCAATTTCACCGGCGATAAGATGCGTGACACGGCATCCGGTATGATGCTCCAGTGCCCGGAGCGCGGCCAGCGGCTCATCGCCACGCGGTAACTTCTCGATGCCAACGGTCGGCGCGCCCATCGCACCAATCCCACAGACAACCGCGTCGTCCGGTACATCCGCCACCCCGGTAACCGCGATCTTCGCTCCGTGCCGTAGCAGTTCGCGAGTCATCAAAAAACCCAGATAGGGGTTGCCGCCGCCGCCTGTGCCGAGGATGCCCGCGCCGAGCGCGATTGCTTCCGCCGCTCGCTCGTCAACGATCAACACGTTCACGTCCGTTCATGGCAGGTCACCAACAACTTTGACGCGCAAGCGGACGGCATCTCCCGGCAGATATGCAAGTGGCACCTCGTCTACCTCAACGGTCGCCAGACTCTCCTCGGTCGCGCCCGCGTCCATGGCATGTCGCCGCGCCTCGTGCAGCGCCGTCGCGATGCTCTCCTGACGGCCAACTTGGTTAAATGAGACGACGCGGTCAACCTCACCACCGACCTGACCGAGCGCCGCGCCGATCGCGTTCGCGACATTGCCGTGTTCCGGTCGCAAAAACGACGCCATACCTGGCAGCGCTGCCTCGCCGACAAGCAAGGCGCCGCCGCCAACGAGGATCACAGAGACGTCCACGGAGGTCGTCTTCATCCGGTCAATGATCTCCGCGATCATCGTATCTATCGTCGCCCCCGCCCGGCCCGCTACGTCTTCGGCCACATGTGGGTCTTGTCCGAGCACGCCGCGTCCGAGGGTCACGGCGACATCAGTCGCGGTCAATACCGATCCGCCGAAGACGCGCGCTTCTTCAGTCAGCCGGTTGCCGACGCTGAACGGCCCGACCACTGCGCCATCGCGCTCAACAACGCTGCCACCACCAAGACCAATTGACAGGATGTCCGGCATGCGGAAGTTTGTCCGCACGCCGCCGACAATGACCGATGCGCCCGCTTCACGCGGAAAACCGCCGATCAGCGCCCCCGCGTCGGTCGTCGTCCCGCCAATATCGAGGACAATCGCATCTTTGATGTCGCATAAGTACGCAGCGCCACGCATCGAGTTCGTTGGGCCGGAGGCAAAGGTGCGAACCGGGAATCGGCGCGCGACCGCGGCGCTCATGAGCGTGCCGTCGTTCTGTGTGAGGTAGAGTTCCGTGTGCAAATTCATACGCGCGAGCGCCGCCGTGAACGCGCTGGTCGTACGATCGGCAAGCCCAATTAAGGCAGCGTTGAGCGCTGCGGCATTCTCCCGCTCCGGCAAACCAATCCGGCCGATATCCGCACTGCAGACGACCGGGATGCCAGGCATCTGCTCGGCGACCATCACCGCTGCCGCCCGCTCGTGTGTATCGGAGACTGACGAAAATATCGCCGAGACGACAACCGCTGCGACGTCCGCTGCCTTGAGGATCGAGGCAGCGTCACGTATTGAGCCGGGATCATACGCGCATATTTCTCGCCCATCGAACTCCACGCCGCCCGGCACGATGATGCCGACGCCACCGACCGCAATCCGCAGATCATCGGGCCAATCAACGAACGGCGGGAGGATTTGTGAGGCGGGCGCCCCCAGACGAATCACGCCCGTTCGCAAGAGGTTGCGTCGTTGGACAACTGCGTTCGTGAAATGTGTGGTGCCGATCATCACGCGGCCGATTGCCGCATGCGCGACGCCGGCGTCGGCGATCGCGGCGGATAACGCGGCGACAATACCTTCTGTCACATCCTCAGATGTCGGGCGCTTTGCGGCGCCGAGCAAACGCCGCCCATCGAGCAGGACCGCGTCGGTATTTGTACCGCCAACATCAATCCCCGCCCGGATCATCGCGATCGCACACCCTTACGTACAGATTGTACAGAATCCTCGCAGCGATAGGAACATAGTGTTTACACACAGCGTATACCTGCAAGCGGAGTAGTACGAACCGGAGAGTATATTCGCCTCTTTGCTCCGGCGTAGCGGATGACTACGTTGTCGAGGCATACTCCCGGATAATACCCGCGAGGATTTTCACGCCACGCCGGATCGCCTCTTCGTCCGAGAACGAGAAGGACAACCGGATATTGCTTCGCCCGCTACCGTCGAAGTAGCAGCCCGTACCCGGCAGAAAATCAACACCGTGCGCGCGCGCCTCCGGCAACATGTTCACGGAGTCGCATCCCGGCGGCAACGTCAGCCAGAGAAAAAATCCTCCGTTCGGCTCCGTCCATTCGACGCCGTCCGGCATCTCCGACTGCAAGGCATCAAGCATGGTGTTCCGTCGGTTCCGGTAAATGTGAATCAGTTCGCCGACATGCTGCTCCAGTTCGCCGGATGCCGCATACTCCGCTGCGACATTTGATGCGAAGGGGCTTGTGCCGCCGTCGGCCTTCAACTTCGCCATCTTCTCGATCAATGTCGTCGGGCCGACGCACCAACCGAGCCGCATGCCCGCCGCCATGATTTTGGAGAACGTGCCGGTATACATGACGAGGCCGACGTCATCAAGCGTCACAAGCATCGGGATGCGTTCGCCGGAAAAGCGGAGGTCAAAGTACGCATCGTCCTCCAGGATCGCGACGTTGTACTCCTTCGCGAGTTCGAGGAGCCGTAACCGCCGATGCAATGGCGTCGTCACACCGGTCGGGTTCTGGAAGGTCGGAATGACATAGATAAACTTCGGTTGGACGCCCCGCGCCTTGAACTCCGCCAACCGGTTCTCCAGCATATCCATGCGCATACCTTCATTGTCCATCGGCACACCGACGCACCTGGCGTCATGAGCGCTGAACAACCGCACCGCACCCTGCCATGTCGGCTCCTCGGAAAGGACAATGTCGCCGGGATTGAGCATCGCACTACAGACGAGATCAATCGCCTGCGATGCCCCAGCGGTAATCAAGACGTTTTCGCGCTCGACCGTGACGCCATTGTCGCGCGTCAGTTTGGCGCGCAGTTGGTCAATCAGGCCGGCATAGCCCACGGCCGCCCCATACTGGAGCGCCCACTTGCCATTCTTTTCCATCGCCCGCGCGGTCGCTTCAGCAATGCTCCGGGCGGGAAGGCTGTTCGGATCGGGAAAGCCCCCTGTGAAGGAAATCCGGTCGGCGCTGCCCGCGGAAAAACCTGTCGGCGGGCCTGGCGGCAGCGCCTTCGCCTGATCTGAGAAGAGGCTCTCCAGCCGTGATTCCTGTACTTGTGCCATCAGGGGTCCCCTCTCGTATTCCGATACGCGCCAGTGTGATTGCTAGGCCGATTCCGCCGCGACCGGGTTGCGCAGTACGCCAATCCCTTCTACTTCGACTTCGATCGTGTCACCTGGCTGCATCGGGCCGACGCCCGCCGGTGTGCCGGTGATGATCACGTCGCCGGGATCGAGGGTCATGACGCGGGAGATGAAGGCGACCAGTTTTGGCACACTGAAAATCATTTGTGAGGTACGTGCGCTCTGGCGTACCGCACCATTCAAGCGGGACTGGACGGCGAGATCGTCCGCGCGCAACCCGACGTTGACGGAAGAACCGAGCGGCAAAAATGTGTCAAAACCCTTCGCGCGCGTCCATTGCCCATCTTTCGCTTGCAGGACGCGCGCCGAAACGTCATTGCCGCAGGTGAGGCCGAGGATATAGTCGTATGCGTCCGCTTCCGAGATGCGCCGTGCCCGCTTGCCGATCACGACGGCGAGTTCCGCCTCATAATGGATGTTCTCGGTATCCATCGGCAACTCAATTGTCGCGCCATTGCCAATCAGCGCGCTCTGCGGCTTCATGAAGATGACCGGCTCATCCGGCACGTCGCGGTCACGCCCGCCCTCTTTGACATGGTCCACATAGTTCAGCCCGACCGCGACGATCTTGCCGGGATGGACGGGGGGCAGGAGCGTCAGGCTATCGAGCGACCCGACTGCCGCACCGGGCGTGAGGCCGGAAAACGGATCACCCGTCGCGGACAGTACCTGCGCGCCTTCGAGCACGCCGTAGCGCGCTCCATCATCGGCCATGTAGCGGATGAATTGCATCCTATCCTCCCCATTGTGATCCGTTGATCTGCAACGATAGGCGATTTCAGTCGCACAGTAGTTTATCATGCCCGCGGACGATGACGGAACCCCTTTTCACAACGTGAAGGCCGTTATCGTATGGAATGGCACCGCATTGCCGTACATCGTACGATGTAGCGGCCAAATGAGTTGATATTCTCACGCACGGTCGCGGATCGTGCGGTCGCACGACGTTTCGGAGGGTAGCATGATGCTGGCGCTCACGGCGGATGACATCCAAACGCTCGTCCCGATGCGGGACGCGATTGCGCTTATGAAGGAAGCATTTCGCGAGTTGTCTGACGGTTCCGCAGTCGCACCACTCCGCACGCCGATCGAGGTGGCGCCGGAGCGCGCGGTGACGCTGTTCATGCCCGCTGCCGTGCCGTCGGTTGGTGGGCTTGGCCTGAAAGTCGTCTCCGTCTTCCCGAACAACCCGTCGCGCGGCCTCCCGACGATTCACGCGCTGGTCTGCCTGATTAATCCGGAAGACGGTGTGCCGCTTGCCATCATGGACGGGACGTACCTGACTGCCCTACGCACGGGGGCGGTTTCCGGCGCCGCGACGGACCTGATGGCACGCCAGGATGCGCGTATCCTGGCGCTCTTTGGCGCGGGAGTGCAAGCGGAGACGCAAGTGGAGGCAATCTGCGCGGTACGCCCGATTACTGAGATTCGTCTTGTCGCGCGGTCAGCCGAGAAGGGGACGGCATTCATCACGCGCCTCCGCACGCACGCGCCGGAGATTGCGGAAAGAATCGCGATCGTGCTCGATGCCGCGCACGCATTACGGGGTGCGGATGTGATTTGCACGGCGACGCCCGCAACCACGGCGCTCTTCGCCGATGCCGCCGTGGAACCGGGTACGCACATCAACGCCATTGGCGCATATACCCCCGCGATGCAGGAAATACCGCCGGAAACGGTCGCGCGGGCACGGATCGTCGTGGATCAGCGCGAGGCCGCGTGGGCTGAGGCGGGTGATCTGGTCATCGCGCGCGACCGGGGCCTCATCACCGAGCGTGACATTTACGCGGAACTCGGCGAACTCGTACATGGCGCGAAACGCGGTCGTGATTCGCCTGAGGAGATCACCTTTTTCAAATCGGTCGGCAACGCCGTACAGGATATTGCGGTCGGTCGCCGCGCCGTGGACCGGGCGGCACACAGCGGGCGGGGGCAAACGGTCAATCTGTCATGAGAATGTCGCGAGTCCGCGCCGCGACGGCACGGACTCGTTTTGCGTGAATGTGTGACACAGATCTCAGTCGGCGGCGAGCGGCAATTCCTGGCGCTTGGGCGCGTCAATGCAGCGCTCCTCGAACTCGTGCCGGAACTTGAGGATCATGCTTTGCACCGGGACCGGCGCGGCCTGCCCGAGACCACATAACGATAATTTAATGATCTGGTCGCTTGTCTCCATGATGACATCGAGATCGGCGACGCGCCCCTGCCCGCGCTGGAAACGGTCGAGGACTTCCAGTAATGCCTGGGTGCCCAACCGGCACGGTGTACACTTCCCGCACGATTCGTTGCGGTTGAACTCGATCATGTAATGCGCCAGATCAACCATACTCGTCGTGTCATCGTAGACGACGAACCCCGCCGAACCGATCAGACCACCGGCAGGCTCGATCCCCTCAAAGGTCATTGGGAGGTCGAAATCCTCCTCCGTCAGTACGCCGCCAGAGACGCCGCCTGTTTGCAGCCCTTTGAATTTGAAGCCGTCCCGCATGCCAAGATGGACTTCGTTAATCAGTTCGCCGGTTGTGACGCCGAACGGCAGCTCACTCATACCGACGCCCTTGATGTTGCCGCCCATCGTGTAGACTTTCGTGCCCTGGCTCTTATCTACGCCGATGCTGGCGTACCACGCCCCGCCCTTCTCGATGATGTGCGGCGCGTTGGCGAGCGTCTCGACATTGTTCACGACGGTCGGCCTGCCCCACAACCCGTATTCGACCGAGCGCGGCGGCTTGGTACGCGGTTGGCCGCGCGTGCCCTGGATTGAGTAGAGCATTGCCGAACCTTCGCCGCAGATATACGCGCCGCCACCGACGCGCACGACCATTTCGACCGTAAAGCCCGAATCAAGTACATTGTCACCGATGAGGCCCGCCTCCACCGCCTCCTGCACCGCATGGCGGAAATGGCGGATGGCAAGCGGGTACTCGCCGCCGATGTAGATGTAGCCACGATCAGATCCGATCGCGTAGCAGGCAATCAGAATTCCCTCGATCACCTCATGCGGGTCGAGTTCGAGCATCTTGCGGTCCTTGAAGACGTTCGGCTCGCCCTCATGCGCGTTACAGCAGACGTATTTCGGGTGCCCCACCGACGCACGCGCACTCTCCCATTTGATGCCCGCCTGGAACCCCGCACCACCACGACCGCGCACATTCGACGTCTTCATCTCCGCAATGACCTCGTCTTCGGTCATATCGAAGAGCGCCTTCGCGTACGATGCATAGCCACCGCGCGCCACATACTCATCGAGGCGCAGGGGGTCAATCAGACCCGCCTTACCGAGTACGATGCGCTGCTGCAAGCGCCAGAACGGGTCGTCCTTCAGCGGCGGAATGCCCTGAAACGGCTCGGGTCGTTGCTCATCCGCCGGGCCGTCAAAGTAGACACCGAGCGGACGGGCAACATTCGCGCGATCGTCGCGGATACCGTCGAGAATCGCCGGCACGTCGTCTGCCGTGACGTAGCCGTACATCACGGCGGGCCACCCCGCCTTCCGCACTTCAACGACGGGTTCGGCATAACAGTTGCCGAAGCAACCGACCTGGCGAATCTCGAGATCCATGCCCCGCGCACCCGACTGTGCCGTGAACGCCGCGATGACGTCTTCGACGCCCTTCGCGCGCGTGCATTCACTCATCGCGATGCTGACGACCGGCCGCTCGACGGCGGACATCATCCGTTGATACCGCTCGGTCGCCGCGTCCCGGTAGCGGTTAAATGCCTCTCGGTCAGCCAAATGTGGCACGGTCGGGGAGGCTGATGAGGTGTGGACGTTCATGCGTGTGTACCTCCCGGTGTCGTGGTGGCCGCTTCCTCGCCGTCATTGGTCAGGAGTTCATCAATCAACGCGCTCAATTTCGTGTTGTCCATCTGCGCATGGTACGCGCCGTCCACCATGCAGAGCGGCGCCTGATCGCACGCGCCGAGGCAGCCGGGGAAGATCTGCATCGTAATCTGCCCGTCCGGCGTCGTCTCCTTCTCGCCAAGTCCGAGGCGTGGGTAAATCACTTCGTTGATGAGTCGCTGCGATCCCACGACACGGCACGCCATCCCATTGCAAATCAGCAGGACATGCGCCCCCGGTTTCCGGAATCGGAAGTCGTTGTAAAAGGTCATCACGCCAAACACGCGGGTTTCGGAGATGTCGAGATGGGAGGCAATCACGCTGACCGCCTCCTCCGAGACGTAGCCGAACCGCTCCTGGACTTCCTGAAGCGAGGGCAAAATCAGTTCCTGCGCTTCCTGATAGTCACGCGGCGTGAAGTGCTCGGCCAGTACCTCGCGTACCCAGTCCAGGTCTATATCTTCCCCGGTAAGTTTGAACATTCTGGCGCTCCTGCCTGCTCGCGACCGTCCTCAGCGACGGATCGCCCCGTGAAGACATTCGCATTCGACGGCACATGGTGCCCCAAGCGAGAGTATACGGCGGCGCATTTTACCCGTCAACGCGGGAAAAATCGGCGTGTGTTCCACGCGACGGCTCGTGCCCATGCTATACTCCAAGCGGTTCGCGCGTTCCGCGCTACCGGAAGGAGACTCACCATGCGCGTCACGGACGGCCTCATCACCATCCGCGATCGGCTCGCGGCGAATAATGCCATACCGCCAACCCTCACCATGGTTGACACGTACCTCAATCGCGCGCAAGGCACGGACGCCTCCGCGCCGTCCTTGACCCAACTCGTCAAAATGCTCATGCGCACGCCGGAAGCGCATAAGAACAGCGGCGTGTACAACGACCTCACGCTACTCGAAGAGCAACTGAACGCCGCGACCGCCATCGCGCTGGCGGAGCGCGAGCGCGAAGACGCCCGCCCGATGCCCAAGGACAAGAAGTTCTACAAGGCCCAGCGTGACCGGGAGCAGGCGGTCAAAGACAAGACCCGATAGCGGACAGGTACGGTCACTGAGCAATTCGCCGCCGCTGCTTGCCATGACTCCCCGTGCTGACCCCTATGATCCGCCCGTCATCATCGCGCCACGCGATGGCGTTTCATTGCACAAATCCATCCGATAGCCCCGGATCAGCCGGTCATATATATGCACGACACGGCTGGTGATCACCGACCAACTGAAGCGTTGCGCCGCGACGGTCGCCTGCGCGCCAAGTCGCGATCGCACATCCGCATCGGCGAGGACGGCTCGCAAACGCGTCGCCAACGCCAGGGGATCGTTGTGCGGCACAAGATACCCCGTTCGGCCATCATCCACCGTAAAGGCGAGGCCACCAGCCCGTGACGCCACGACCGGCGTGCCACACGCCATCGCTTCGACCGCGACAAGACCAAAGGATTCATAAAACGATGGGACCGCAACGACATCCGCCGCGCGGTAATAGGCTGGCAATTCTGTGTGTGATACGGAGCCGATAAAATCAATTCGATCCAGGAGGTTCCGCGCGGCGGCGCGCGCAATGAGTTTCTCAAAAGCGGGTTCACCCTCTCCGCCACCAACGAGCAGCAACCGTGGCGGCGCCGTCAGCCACATCTCGCGCCGCAATCCGCAGAGTGCGTCCACGAGCACATCAATCCCCTTTATCGGATCAATCCGTCCGACGTAGAGAATCGTCGGATCGTCCGGGGGGAGATCGAGAAACCGACGAGCCTCGGCGCGATCGCCGGGCCGGAAGAGCGTGGTATCAACCCCCGCGGGGACAACACAGACTTTTCCCGGTTCCGCGCGGTAATACCATGTCATCTCCGCCTTCTCCTGCGGATTGAAGGCCATCACCGCGTCCACACTGTGCATCAACCGCCGTTCCGCCACCACGCGCTGCGCCGCCTCATTCTCCGACTCTGAGCGGGCGACATTGTTCTTCGCTTGCGCGAGGGTATGGAAGGTCATCAGCAACGGCACATCCCACCGGCAGCGGAGCGCGTCCCCGACGATGCCGGAGAGCCAGTAATGGGCATGGATCAGATCGTACGTCCGCCGGTTCTCATGCGCCCATGTATCAACCGCCATCGCAAACGACGGCAGGAAAGGCGCAAGTGATACCTTATCTACATTGCCGAATGGACCACACGGCAGGGCAACTAAACAGACTCCCGGTTCGAGCAGCGTTTCGGTGGGTACCCGCGCCGACTCCTGCCGCGTGAAGATGTCTACCCGCGCGCCGCGCGCCGCCAGTTCCCGCGCCAGTTCCCGGACGTAGATATTCAACCCACCGGCGCTTGGCCCGCCGATCCGCGCCAACGGGCTTGTATGCACCGCGAGCATGGCGATTCGCCGCACGGACGAGGGCAGGATGAACAATTCCGGCGGCGTCAAGGTCGTTCCTCCCTGCCCCGTTCTTCGTCGGTCAAGTCGCGGTCGTCCGCGAACATCCGCAATCGTGCCTCCGTCTCGGCGACCGCCTGCGCGATACTCGCCCGATCATCGGACGCAACGACGCGCCAGATCGGTGTATCGAAGGCGCCGAACCGGTATTTATATGTCTCATTGCCGCGCAGAAAGTCACAGAGCGTCAGGCCGCTATTCGCCGCGTCCTCGATCACCATGCCGGTTAGCACCATGCCGACACTGATCCGCGCGAAGGCGGGGTCGAACCCCGAGTTATAGACCAGCAGGCGTCCGTCCGCGGCGAAGGTGTAGATGGCAGCAACCGGCTCGCCACCAATATCGAGGAAGTAGAGACGGAGCCAGCCCGCATCGGCCATCGCCCCGGTCATCTCGTGAAAGAATTGCTCGATTTCCGGCGTGAGGAACCGTTCCTTGTCGGGCGCGCTGAGGCGATGCAGTCGAAAGAAGTCCGGCAGCGCGCCGAGGGCATCCTCCCGCCTGGTGAGGAGACGCAACGTGCCCGTTGGCGCGTCGCGCTCGAAATTCCGCGCCTTGCGCTTGATCTCATGGCGTTCTTTTTTCGGCAATGCCCGAAGATATGCCTCGAATGGCCCGCCGAGCCGCACGACGGGGCAGACTTCCTCCTGCACGATACGGACATGAGTCGTCTCCGCCAGCATTTCCGCGACGGCCGCATGCGATGGCGACCACTGGGGTACACAGTGCAGATCAATCGCGTCCCACCGCGCGCGGATACTGAGCAAATAGCCCGTAACCGCCGTCCAGACACGGTGCAACTGGTGTTCCGGCGCGATGATATCGAGGTAATCGGTCACGTCGGCCCCGCCCATCAACTGGATGGTACGACCGAGGGCGGTTTGACGGAGCACGAGCGGCGCGATACCGATCAGCACACCCGCATCGTCCCGGACAGCAAGGAGGAGTGGCTCGGCATCGGCGCCGAAGACGCGATACCATGACTCGGCCCAGCCGATGGATTGAAACGGGTAGGGCGTAATCGCCGTCGGCAGGAGCGCATTCCAGCCCTCGCGGAGCGCATTGAATGATGTTACTTCGACGGGCACGTTCTGAGTCCCGATTACTGCCGTGTGTGTCAACCGTCGCCTCCGACGCGCGCTTCATGAGCCACCGTGCAACTGAAACGCAACAACGGGGCCACTATTCCCGTTCTCGTTTATTGCGCTGGCTGTAATAGCCCATACCCGCCATTGCGCCGCCGATACACGACGTTGACAGTACCGGATCGTACATTGATGAAGGCGAAAAAGGCATGGCCGAGCAATTCCATCTGCTCGATCGCCTCCTCCGCGTCAATTGGCTTCGCGGAGAAGGCCTTGGTCCGGACAATCCGCGCGTCCGGCGCACGCTCCGCCCCATCGCCCTCCGATTCCTCGGCAGGCAGTGGCAATTCACCCTCATGATGACCATGGCGACGGCTCTTCCATTTACTGCGGTAGCGGACGATCTGCCGCTCCATCTTGGTGGCGACCGCGTCAACCGCCGCGTGGATGTCCGCCGCGTCTTCTTCCGCGCGCAAGAGCGCGAAGTTCGTCACGATCGTCAATTGGGCGATCTGGCGCACGCCCCCCGTGTGCCGTTGCTCCTCGCGCAGTTCGAGTTTCGCATCGGTCACGCGGCCCAGAAATCGGTCGAGGCGGCCCAGTTTCCGGTCAATGTAATCCTGCAAATCCGACGAGAGAGAGATCTGGTGCGCCTTGATGTGCAGTTCCATCACTTGCCCCCAATCGCTCGACGGTCCCGGCATGAAGTGTGAGCGGATGGTGACCCCGGAGGGACTCGAACCCCCAACGCGCAGCTTAGGACGCTGCCGGTCTATCCTTTGACCTACGGGGCCACACCATAGGTGAGTATACCATCGGTGCGCTGGGTGGTCAGGGTGGTCACCCGGCGGCACGTTCCCGCACGATTCTGCCTCGACCGGCGCGATGAAGGTGGATCACGAGGGAGGGAGGGGCGATTCACGAATCGCCCCTCCATACAAACCACGCCTTCTCTCGTGAACGACGATTACGCACCGGCTTCGCGATATTCGCCTTCAATCGTGTCGTCGGGCTTGTACTCTTCGGCAGCGCCGGGCTGGCCGTACATCGCCTGCCCAATCTTGGCGAGGGCCGTGTCGAGTTCGCTCTGCGCGGTCGTCATCTTCGTCGCGTCGTCGCCGGTCAGCGCATCATTCGCGGCGCGAATCTTGTCCTCGACTTCCGTCTTGACCGCGCCATCCACCTTATCGCCAAACTCCTTGAGGCTCTTCTCGGCGGCGTAGACGCTCGATTCGAGATGGTTGCGCGTTTCGATCTGCTCGCGCCGCTTCCGGTCGTCTTCAGCGTGCGCCTGCGCTTCATTGACCATCCGCTGGATTTCCGCTTCGGTCAGCCCGCTGGATGCGGTGATCGTCACGCTCTGCTGCTTGCCGGAGGCCGTGTCCTTCGCCGAGACGTTGACAATGCCGTTCGCGTCAATGTCGAAGGTCACTTCGATCTGCGGCACGCCGCGCGGTGCGGGTGGGATGCCGTCGAGGATGAATTTCGCCAGCGTCTTGTTCTCCCCGGCCATCGCCCGCTCGCCTTGCAAGACATGGATCTCCACCTGCGGCTGGTTGTCCGAGGCGGTGCTGAAGATCTGGCTCTTGCGCGTCGGGATCGTCGTGTTCCGCTCGATCAGCGGCGTGGAGACCCCACCGAGCGTCTCGATACCGAGGGTCAGTGGCGTCACATCCAGGAGGAGGACATCCTTGACCTCGCCGCCGAGCACGCCCGCCTGAATCGCCGCACCGAGTGCGACCACTTCGTCCGGGTTGATCGTCCGGTTCGGCTCCTTGCCGAAGAACTTGCCAACCCGCTCCTGCACGAGCGGCATGCGCGTCTGGCCACCGACGAGCAGTATCTCGTCCACCTTGCCCGGTTGTAACTCGGCATCTTTGAGGGCCGCTTCCATTGGCTGGATCGTCGCGTCCACCAGTTTGCCGACCAGTTGCTCCAACTTCGAGCGCGTGAATGTGACGTTGAGGTGCTTCGGGCCGGTCGCGTCCGCCGTGATGAACGGCAGGGACACATCGGTTTGCTGGGTCGAGGAGAGTTCGATCTTCCCCTTCTCCGCCGCCTCTTTCAGCCGCTGGAGAGCCTGCCGGTCGTTGCGAAGGTCAATGCCGTTCTCGCGCTTGAACTCATCCGCAAGCCAGTTGATGATCTCCTGATCGAAGTCGTCGCCGCCGAGGTGCGTGTCGCCATTCGTCGCCTTGACCTCGAAGACACCCTCCGAGATGTCGAGGACGGAGATGTCATACGTGCCGCCGCCGAGGTCGTAGACAGCGATCTCCTCCTCCTTCTTCTTGTCGAGGCCATAGGCGAGTGACGAGGCGGTCGGCTCGTTGATGATCCGCAAGACTTCCAAACCCGCGATCCGACCGGCGTCCTTCGTCGCCTGCCGTTGCGCATCGTTGAAGTAGGCGGGGACGGTGATCACCGCTTTGTCCACCTTGTCGCCGAGGTACGCTTCGGCGTCGGTCTTCAGTTTCTGCAGGATCATCGCGGAGATTTCCTGCGGCGAGTAGGTCTTGTCGCCCATATGGACCTGTACATCGCCATTGCCGGCGGCGGAAATCTTATACGGGACGAGTTTCGCGTCCCGCGCCACCGAGGGATCATTGAACTTGCGCCCGATGAACCGCTTCACGGAATTGATGGTGTTCTCCGGGTTCATCACCGCTTGCCGCTTCGCGAACTGCCCGACGAGCCGCTCGCCCGCCGGGGTCATCGCCACGACGGACGGCGTCAGCCTGCTCCCCTCGGCATTCGGGATGACGGTCGGCTCGCCGCCCTCCATCACCGCCATCACCGAGTTCGTCGTCCCAAGGTCAATGCCAATCGTTCGTGCCATTCCTTCGTTCCTTTCAGTCACTAGTCACTCGTCGCCAGTCGGCGGTCGGCAGTCGTCAGTGGAAAAAGCGCGCGGCGATCAATCCGTCTTCGGCGTATTGCCAACTGCCGACTGGCGACTGCCGACTTTCACCAAAGCAGGGCGAATGACATTGCCGTGCAGCGTGTAGCCACGGCGCAATTCGGCGACGACAACATCGCCGCCGTCGCCGTCCACCAGTACCGCTTCGTGCAGGGCCGGGTCGAACTTCTGGCCGGCCGCCGCAATTGGCTGGACGCCCTCGCTCTCCAACACCGCACGCAGTTTGTGCGCGACGAGCGCGACGCCATTCAGCCACGCCTCGGCATCCGCACCCTTCGGTACATTCGCCAGTGCGAGATCAAAGTCATCAAGCACCGGCAGCACCTTCGCGATGACGATTAACCCCGCCATCTGCGCGTCCCGCTGCTTCTCCTGCTCGACGCGCCGCTTGTAGTTGAGGAACTCCGCGCGGGCGCGCTGCCAACTGTCGAGCAGTTCGGCGCTGCGGGCGCGCTCGGCTTCCAACTGGGCCTCGGGGTCGTCCGAGGCAACCGCTGTCGCGGTGGTCGCTGCTTCGGGCGGCGTGTCGTTCGGTGCGGTCGCCTCCTGATCCACGGTCTGTTCTTCGCTCATCTACTGCCATCCTCTTTCTGGTGGTGGCGGGCTTTGCCTGCCCGTCGCTGTGGCAGGCAAAGCCCGCCACCAATTTGTCCTTACTCGCCTCAATCGTTCCCAATGCCAAGATGCGGGTCACGCGTCGTGTACAACTCCGTGAGTAAATCGCTCAACACCTGCGAGACATAGCGGACAGACGAGATCGTCCGCTCGTAATACATCCGCGTCGGGCCGAGCACCGCGACCATGCCGGTCACTTCCGATGGGATGCCATAGGTCGCCAGCACGATGCCAAAATCCTGCAATGCATCCCACTGATTCTCCGCGCCGATGATTACCTGCACGCGATTCACGCGCCCGGCATCCTCGGTCGCGACAAGCAACTGGGGCAGGAGCGCCGTTAGGAGCGCCCCACCGCGGAGCAATTCAATCAACCGCCCGGCCCGCTCATGCCCGTCGAACTCCGGTTGCTGCAAGACATTGCCGAGGCCATCATGGACGACCTCGGCGCTCATCGCCTCTTCGAGGTTCCGCAACATGCGCACGGACTCATCAGCGACGACGCGATCAATGCCGGTCATATGCTCGGCCGCCAGCGCGATCTCGCTCCGGCCAAGTTGTGCCAGTTGCACGCTCACGCGATCGGCAACCGAACGCAGTGTCGGCTGATCGAAGGCAGCAGGCAGTGTCACCATCGCCTGCCGCACCGCGCCCTCACGCGTCACAAGGACGAGCAGGGCCGTCTTCTCCTGCACGGCGATCAGTTCGACATTTTTCACCTTCGGTAGCCGCGCGCGGGGCGTCGTGACGACCGAGACATTGCCCGCCACTCGCGCCAAAACGGACGCGGCGAGTTTCACCCACTCATCGAGATGCACCTCGACCTGATGAAACTGGTGCCGGATCAGCATCTGCTCGTTCGTGGAGAGGCTGGGTTGATCCATTAACCGCTCGACGTAATAGCGATAGCCTGCGTCGGTCGGCGTGCGGCCGCCGGATGTGTGCGCCTGCTGAATAAAGCCCAGCCGTTCGAGCATCGCCATATCATTGCGGACGGTTGCGCTCGAAATATCAAGCCCGCCCCGCTCAACGACGGTCTTCGAACCGATCGCGCGCATCGTATCCGTATATTCGCGCACGAGGAGGCGGAGGATCCGCTCCTGCCGCGCGCTCAACCGTGCATCAACCATCGCCACTCCTTATTAGCACTCTCGCCTCACGACTGCTAATAGCGAGACCATACCACTTGACACAACCCGTGTCAAGCCATTGCCGTGCATTATGTCAAGTTTACGTACGGCGAGGTGGCGAATTCCACCATCTTGCCGTACCATTACCGACCTGAGTCGTTTGCATGGAAAGGTGATGCATGAACGCGACCCCGACCGTCTCCGACGAACTACGCGTCCTCCCCCGGAGCGCACGTCGCAGCCGTGCGGGCCTGCTCACGCTCGGCACTGTCCCGCTGACGACCTTCGCCCTCCGCTACGGCACGCCGCTCTATCTCTTCGACGACGAACACTTGCGCGCGACCATGTGGCGGTTCCGGCGCGCCTTCAGCGAGCGCCTGCCCGCGCCCGCGACCTTCACGCTTTCCTATGCCTCGAAGGCGTTTCTCTGTACCGCACTCGTCCAGATATTGGCAGAGGAACGGGTTGGCCTCGATGTCAACTCCGGCGGTGAACTGCACATTGCCCTCCACGGTGGCATGCCCGCGGCGATGATCCATCTGCACGGCAACGCGAAGAGTGCGGACGAACTGCGGATGGCGCTCGAACGCGGCGTTGGCCGGATCGTCGTGGACAACCGAACCGAACTGGCCGCGCTCGACCGAATCGCCGGATCGCTCGGCACCCGCGCGGCGATCTGGCTGCGCGTCAATCCCGGCGTCGCCGTCCGCACGCACGCGGCGATGGCGACCGGCCATCTCGACTCAAAGTTCGGCCTCGCCATCGAGACGGGCGACGCGGCGCACGCCGTAGAAGCCGCGCTTGCGGCAGAGCATCTCGACCTCATCGGTCTGCACGCGCACATTGGCTCCTCCATCGCGGAGACGGAGCCATACCAGGAGACGGCCCGCAGGTTCGTCCGCTTCGCGACCGAGATGCGCGCGCGACACGGCTGGACGATGCGAGAGTGCAGCCCCGGTGGCGGCTTCGCCGTCCCCTATCTGCCGGACGATGACGCGCTCGAGGCCGATCCCGCCGCCGAGGCGATCATCGGCACACTCGTTGCCGAGTGCGTGCGCGCCGATTTCCCGCTACCCGACATCACCATCGAGCCGGGCAAGGCGCTCATCGGCCCGGCGGCGATTGCACTTTACCGCATCAACAACATCAAGGAGATCGCTGGGGTCCGACGCTTCGTTGCCGTGGATGGCGGAATGGCGGACAACATTCGCCCCGCGCTCTACGGCGCACGGTACACGGTTCTGCTCGCGAACCGCGCGCCAACGGGCGACCCGGTCATCAGCACGGTCGTCGGGCGGTATTGCGAGAGTGGCGACATCCTCGCCCGCGATGTTGCCTTGCCCGCCGATCTCGAAGCGGGCGATCTGCTCGCCTTCCCGACCGCGGGCGCGTATAGCATCCCGATGTCCAGCCAGTACAATGGCGTGCCGCGACCGGCGATTGCGCTCGTCCGCGAGGACGGCACGCACCAACTGATACGTCGCCGCGAGACGTATGATGATCTCCTCCGCACCGATGTGCCACTGGAAGTGACGTAAGGGAGATGCCTGCCATGCCATTCGCCGATCTGACGGGCCGCGTCGCCATCGTCACGGGCGGAGCGGGCGCGCTTGGCCGGGCGACGATTCGCGTTCTCCTCGACGCCGGTGCGACAGTCGTCACGACAGACAAGCGGGGCGCCGGCATGCGCGACCTCGGCGCGTCTCTCCCCGATAATCTCCGCGCGCGCTTCGCGACCATCGAGGCAAACATCGCGACCGAAGAAGATGCGGGAAGCGTCGTGCGGCATGCGACTGAAGCCAATGGTTCGCTGGATATCCTCATCAATATCGTTGGTGGCTACGCAGGCGGGCCGTCCGTGGCGGAGACCGACCTGGCGACATGGCGCGAGCAGTACGAACTGAACGCGACGACCGCGTTTCTCATGTCCCGCGCGGCGATCCCTGCCATGCAATCGCGCGGCTGGGGGCGTATCATTAACGTCGCGTCGCGCGTCGCGCGCACGTCACCCGCCGGTCTGAGCGCGTACGCGGCCTCGAAGGCGGCGGTGCTCACGCTGACCGAGGTGCTGGCGAACGAATTGCGCGATCACGGCATCACGGCGAACGCGATTCTGCCGAGCGTCATTGACACACCGGCCAACCGCGCCGCGATGCCGGCCAGTGATTTCGACGTATGGGTGCGGCCGGAGCAGATTGGGGCGGTCATCCGCTTTCTCGCCTCGGAGGAGAGCGGCATCATCAGCGGCGCGGCGATCCCGGTCTATGGGCGGGCGTAACGATCACGAGGAGCAGTGAACGTGTCACTCACAGGCGCATACGGGGGAGAGAAATGGTCGCCACGAACGCGATCGCGCCGGGAGGAGATGGCCGACATCTGGGGCGACTGGGGCTCCGGTTCGGAGTGCGGCCGCTTGCGCGCGGTGCTGCTCCATCGGCCCGGCCCGGAACTGGATGAGATAACCGACTTCGACGCCGTACAGATGCGTGCCGATCTGCGACCTGATCTCGCCCGCGCGCAGCACGATGCGATGGCCGCCGCATACCGGGCTGAGGGGATCGCCGTTCATTACGTCGAGGGATACCGACCCGACAAGCCGAATCAACTCTTCTGCCGCGACCTGATGACGATGTCGCCCGAAGGGGCGATTCTCGCCCGCCCCGCCAGCACCGTCCGCGCGGGCGAAGAGCGCATCCTTGCCGAGACGCTCGGCGTCCTCGGCGTGCCGATCCTGATCAGTGTCCACGGCAGCGGCACCTTCGAGGGCGCGGACGCGATCTGGGCCGCACCCGACTTCTGCTTTGTCGCGGAAGGGCTGCGCACGAATCGCGTGGGCGCGGATCAAGTAACCTGGGCGCTGCGGAGTATCGGTGTCACGGTGGAGCGCGTCGTCCTGCCATATGGCGCGATGCACCTCGACGGCCTACTGAACTTTGCCGCGCCCGATGTGGCGGTCGTCTGGCCGCGCCGGACGCCGATGAATGTTGTGCATGCCTTGCAGGAACGCGGCGTGCGCATTCTCCATCTGCTTGATGAACCGGCGACGCACGACTGTTTACCTGGCAACTTCGTCGCGCTCGCGCCAAACCGTATCCTGATGCCGACGGGCGCGCCACGCCAGCGCGCGATCTACGAAGACGCGGGTATCATCTGCATCGAGATCGAGGTTCGCGAACTGATCAAAGCCGGCGGCGGTATCCACTGCATGACCGCCTTCCTTTCGCGCGAAGAAGCGGACGGAACCGATGTTCGACCATACGGGATGATGTGCGATGCTGGTTGAGTTGAGCATTCAGAATATCGCGATCATTGACCGGCTGCGGGTGACGTTCGAGCCGGCATTGAACGCACTCACCGGCGAAACGGGTGCGGGCAAGTCCATCATCATTGACGCCCTTGGGGCAGTCGTCGGCGGGCGGACATCGCCCGACATGCTGCGCTCCGGCGAGGAGCGGGCACGGATCGAGGCAGTCTTTGATGTCAGCGACCGCGACGATGCCCTGCTCGCCGCGCTCCTCGATGAGGCGGGCATCGAGCATGATGACGGCACGCTAATCCTCGCGCGTGATCTCCAATCGAATGGCCGTTCCGTCGCCCGGATCAACGGCCAGACGGTAACGGTCGGTCTACTCGGTCGCGTCGGCGAGCGATTGGTGGACATTCATGGCCAGAGCGCGCATCTCTCGCTCCTCCGCCCCGCCACGCATCTCGATTTCCTCGACGCGTACGCGGGGCTGATGGAGCGTCGCGCGGAACTCGCGGCGCTCGTCAGCCGCGTGCGATGGATTCGCGCCGCGCGATCCGCGTTGGAGCGGGATGACCGGGAACTCGCGCGCCGGATGGATTTGCTCCGTTTTCAGGTCGAGGAGATCGCGAGTGCGAACCTTGGGTTGGAAGAAGACGATGCGCTCCGCGTCGAGCGGCAGCGGCTGTCGAATGCATCGCACCTGCAAGTGATCGCCGACACGGTCTATCGCACGCTCCGCGAGGGGACGCCGCCGCGCGGCACGAGCGTGGTCGAGGGGCTACGCGATGTCGCGAAGAATCTCGGCGAACTGGCGAAACTCGACCCCGCGCTGGCGGAAGCGGAGAGCGAGGTGGACGAGATGGTCTACCTGCTCGAAGACGTTGCCGCCACCGTCCGCACCTACCGGGACACCGTGGAGGACAACCCGGCGCGGCTGGCGGAGGTCGAGGAACGGCTCGCGTTGATCCGCGACCTGGAACGGAAGTACGGCGGCACGGTCGCGGAAGTGCTCGCGTTCGGTGACGAGGCAGCGCGCGAACTGGAGACGCTGGAAGGGAGCGAGGAACGGCTCGCGCAGTTGCGAGACGAGGAATCGGACGTCTTGCGACAGATCGGCGAGCGGGCCGGGAAACTCTCGCAGGCCCGCCAAAAGGCTGCGACGCGCCTCGCCAAAGCGGTCGAGGCGGAAATCGCACACCTCGCGATGGGCCGCACGCGCTTCACCGTTTTTCAGTCGCAGGAAGAGGACGCGGAGGGCGCCCCGGTCGGTGGCGATGACGGTCACGCGCGCTATCTCGCCTTCGACACACGCGGCGTGGATCGTGTCGAATTCCTGATCGCGCCCAATGCCGGTGAAGCGCCGAAGCCACTCGCCCGAATCGCCTCCGGCGGCGAAACCGCGCGCCTGATGCTCGCGCTCAAGTCCGTCCTCGCGGCGGCAGATGCGACGCCAACGTTGGTCTTTGATGAAGTGGATGTCGGTATCGGTGGCCGTAGCGGGCAGGTGGTCGGCGAAACGCTCTCGGCCCTTGCCCGCACGCATCAGGTGCTCTGCATCACGCACCTCGCGCAAGTCGCCGCCTTTGCGGACGGTCATTTCCGCATCCTCAAGCGCGATGTGCGTGGCCGGACGGTCTCGGACGTCGAGCGGCTGAGTGAGTCGGCACGCATCGAGGAACTGGCCACGATGCTGGATGGCGCCCCGATCACCCCCGCTGCCCGTGCGAGCGCACGCGACCTGGCGGAACGCGCCCTCGCACGAAAAGTGGCGACAGAGGCAACGCGTCAGCCTGCCGCCGACTAACCGCAGTGCCGTGTGTGTTACACTCGTGTCGGGAGATCAATCGCGACCGCTTCTGCGGTATGGACGTAAGTGAATCCGCATTGACAGCGTCGCCGAAACAATCCGACCCACCTCCCCATCCGGATGATGCGGCTGACCCACGCGCCGACGTGCCGGGTGATGGCCAAACGGACGATACCGCGCCGTCACCCTTTCACGCACTCTATCCATTTTCCCTCGATCCGTTCCAGGAAGAAGCGATCGGCCTGCTGGGGCGGGGCGAATCGGTGATGGTTGCCGCGCCAACCGGGACGGGGAAGACCGTCGTCGCGGAGTACGCCGTTCACAGCGCGTTGGGTCGCCGCGCCCGCGTTATGTACACGACCCCGATCAAGGCGCTCTCGAACCAGAAGTTCCGCGATCTCCGCGCCCGCTACGGTGACGCGGTCGGTCTGCTCACCGGGGATGTGACCGTCAATCCACGCGCGCCGATTCTCGTCATGACGACCGAAGTCGTGCGGAACATGCTCATCCAGGCGCCGTGGGAAATGGACACGGTGGATGCGATCATCTTCGATGAAATCCACTTTCTCGCCGACCCGGAACGCGGCACGACGTGGGAGGAGGCGATCATCCTCTGCCCGGAACACATCCAGTTGGTGTGTCTCTCCGCGACGGTCTCGAACGCGCAGGAGATTGCTGCATGGATCGGTCGGACGCACCGGCCCATCCACCTGATCACCCATGATGAGCGCGCGGTGCCGCTCGCGCTCTACTACTATCTCGATGGCGCGCTCCATCTCGTCATTGACCGCACCGGGCGACAGGTCGCGGATTTCCCGGACATCGGTGGCGAATACCGCCGCGCCTATCGCGGTCAGTCATGGGAAGAAGACGCGCTCGACATGCCGCCGGAGCGCGACGAGCCGACGCCGACGGAGATCGTCCTCGCCTTGCAGCAGCAGGAGATGCTGCCCGCGATCTATTTCCAGTTCAGCCGCAAGGAGTGCGAGGTTTGGGCACAACACGCGGCAGCGGCCGGGGTGGATTTCACGGCGAATGGCAATGCCGCCGCAATCGAGGCGACCATTGAGGCGCATCTGCGACTGTTGGCGAACGAAGACCAGCAACTATCGCAGGTCGCGCAGATCGTCCGGCTGGCGCGGCGCGGCATCGGTTATCATCACGCGGGGCTGTTGCCCATCCTCAAGCAGTTGGTCGAGACGCTCTTTACCGGCGGCTTGATGGGTGTCGTCTACGCGACGGACACACTGGCGCTCGGCGTCAACATGCCCGCCCGGACGTGTGTGATCGGGCGGCTGACGAAGTGGGATGGGCGCCGGCGCCGCCTGCTCATCCCCAATGAGTTCCAGCAAATGTCGGGGCGAGCGGGGCGGCGGGGGATGGACGCGCTCGGCCATGTGGTGACGCCGTACAGCGCACGCATCTCATTCACGGAGATGTTGCAGATCGCAACGGGTCCGCTCCATCCGGTGCGGAGCGGATTTTCGGTGCGGTACAACACGGTCCTCAACCTCTGGGATCCACCGGCAGGCGAACGCGTGCGTCAGTTGTTGAGCCAGAGCCTGTTGCAATATCAGACGAACCGGCGCGTCCGCGATACAGAAATGGACTTAATGGCCCTGGAGGAGCGGATCGCCACGGTGTCGAAGGGCTGTTTGCTCGGCTATGAGGGCGGCGACGACCTGCTCAACGAATTTCGCGCGCTCGGACGGGGCGTCAAACTGGCGGAGACGCAGGAACGTCGCGCGCGGGAGGACGAGACGCGCGTGCTGATGATGACGGACGACCGCCCGTGGAAAGAGCCGACACGGCATGTGCTGCGCCAGGTCTTCCGCACGCTGCCGGTCGGCGCGATGATTCACGTCCGGGAGAAGGGTTGGGGTGTCTATCTCGGCCGGCCGATTGACGCGACGCACGCGGCGATTGGTCGTTTCCTGTTCGGGCTAGCCGACATGGATGCGCCCCCTTCCATTCGCATTGTGAGCGAGTACCGTCAGATTGATCACTTGCCGTCGCCCAATGCGGCGATCACGCTGCCCGAATCGCTCGTCGTGCTCCCGGAAAACACCGAGAACGTCGCCGCATCGCTCGCACCCTCGGAATGGAATGCGCTCCGAGCAGATGTCGCGGCGCTTGGCCTTCCTGATCTCGACGCGTGGCTGTCGGAATTTCGCGCTGCCCGCCGCCTCGTGCAACGCGAAGAGCTGGAGGCTGCCCGCGAAGCGACCCAAACCGCGCACGACGCCGTGCTGCGCCTCACCGAGCAACAACGCGCGCACGTTTGTGAAGCCTGCCCCGTTCGCGATGAGCACCGGCGAAATCTTGCCGTCCTCGAACGGCTGGCACGCGAGCGCCAGATCATGGCGGATCGGGCGGCCCAGGAGTCACAGGCGGACGACGCGCAGACGCGCAACGTGATTCGTGGCATCGCCGCCGTCCTGCATCAATTCGGCTACCTGCATCGCGGCTACACGACGCCGAAAGCGGATCTGCTCGCGGACATCTTTGACACGAACGCGCTTGTCGTCGCCGAACTCGTTGATCGGGGTTGGCTCGACGACCTCTCCCCGGAAGATGTGGCGGAAGTCTTTTCATGGTTCGCCTACGATCGGGACGCGCGGTTCGAAAATACCTTCGAGTTGCCGCGTCACCTCACCCTCGTGCGTGAACGTCTCGATGTTTTGACACATGGCGTCCTCGTCGCGGAACGGCGGGCCGGGCTGACGATTACCACGGGGTATCACCCACTCTTTTACGGCGCGCTCCGCGCATGGTGTCGCGGGGCGGTAATGGAGCGCATTGTCGAGAAGGTTGGCCTCAGCGAGGGCGATGTCGTGCTCGCGTTCAACAAGTCGCTGGATATCATGCGTCAGGTACGGACGATGCTCCAGGCCGTCCGCCCGGAAAGCCCACTCGTCGAACGGCTGGCGGCGGCGGAACAGCGCGTGCGGCGCGGCATCGTCGCGCAGTCCTACACGATTGGCATTATGCCGGTGTCTGCCGTCCTGGCGCCCGACGATGCGCCTCTCTCTCTCGAAGGAGCCGTGTAGTGTCCGTCCAGGTCGGTGTAGCGGTGCTGATCATCGGCCTCGTGGCCGCCGCGCTCCTCGCGGTCGTCGTCAGTCGGTGGGCCTTGAAAATGGATCGCCGCGCGCGGCGGCGGAAGCAAAAAGCGATCCGCCGTCGCATCGGCGGCATAGATGAACGTTGATAACCAGATCAGAGCGCCACGAATCCCTGATCGGTCACGCGTGCCGCCGGGATCACCGACAGCGCGAGAAATGAGAGCGTCGCGAAGGGCGCGGAGAGCGGCGAACCGAGCGCCTGCACTTGCCGCGAGAGATGCTCAAGTTCTTTTGCGACCGACGCGGCGGGCTGATCGGAGAGTAAACCGGCAATTGGCAACGGTAGCCGACCACATACCACGTTATTGACGACAAGAACGAGTCCGCCGTCCATCCGTTCGATCTCGCGGACCGCACCGGCGATGTCATCGTCGTTTGCTCCGGCGACGATGATGTTGTGCGCGTCATGCGCGACGGATGAGGCAATCGCGCCCTCCCGCAATCCCAATCCGATCACCAGTCCGACGCCGACATTCCCGGTCGCGCGGTGCCGCTCGATGCACGCGAGTTTGAGGATGTCGCGCGCGGGGTCGGCCTGAATGTAGCCGTCCACAACGAGCGGTGCGACACGCAGATGCTCCGTGACGATCTGGCCGGGAATAATGCCGACCGCGTCCATCATGCCACCGTCCGAAGGTAAACCGAGCCGCGCGACGCCGAACTCGCCGATGGACATCGTACGCCGCAATACATCCGGAATCACCGTCTCGTTCTCGAAAAGTGGTACGCCGTCCGATGCGACGCATCTGCCCGCATGGTATGTATGCAGGGCACGGAACGCCGTGAGGTCTTCCAGTACGACGAGATCGGCACGCATCCCCGGTGCGATGGCGCCGCGATCGCGGAAGTTCCAGAACCGCGCCGTGTTAATCGTGCAGAGTTGCAGCGCGCGGATTGGGTCGAGGCCGCGACGGACGGCCTGCCTCAGCGTTTCGTCCATGTGCCCGTCGGTGACGAGCGTCGAGCATTCCCGGTCGTCGGAGCAAAACATGATGAACGGCCATGTATGGTCATTCACGAGCGGAAGCAGGGCGGCGAGATTGTGCTCCGTTGAACCCTCACGGATCATAATGGACATCCCGCGCCGCAACTTCTCCGCCGCTTCGTCGTGCGTCACTGATTCATGATCGGAGCGCGGGCCGGCGGCGATGTATGCCTGCACGTCGGCGCCACGCACGCCGGGCGCGTGGCCGTCAATTGGCCGATGCGCCTCCTCGGCGGCCATCACGCGGGCGAGAACATCCGGGACACCGCCGATCACCAGCGGGTAGGCCATCAGTTCCCCGAGACCGATCACTTCAGGTATCGCCAGTCCTTCCGCGATCTCATCCGGCCCGAACGTCGCGCCGGATGTCTCACGCGGGCTGGCGGGCACGCACGACGGCATCGTGAAGTAGCACGACATTGGCAGATCGCGCGTCCCGGCAATCAATGCGCGCATGCCGATAAGGCCGAGCACATTGGCGATTTCATGTGGATCCGAGACCGTCGCGCTCGTCCCGTGTGGGATGACGGCGCGCGCGAATTCGTTGACCCAAAGGAGGCTCGATTCGAGATGGATATGCGCGTCCATCAAGCCGGGCGCGAGATACCGTCCGTGGAGATCAACCGTCTTCACGCCATTCGTGTATGGCCCGACACCCGCGATCCGGCCGTCACAGATCGCAATGTTGCCCTCCTCGATATCGCCTGCGTAGACATTGACGATCCGCGCGTTGGCGAGAATGAGGTCGGCGGGCGCGTGTCCTGCCGCGACATCAACGAGGCGACCGCGTTGCGCCGTTTCGCGCGCCCGGATGCTGCTCATCGTCATCCTCCTGCCGAATACACTGTATCCGCATCCAATGGCCAGATCGGGCGGCGCACCTGACGAAAGGCAAATCGCTCGAGATGCGGGCTGCTGATGCCTGGCGTGTCCACATCAAGAATCTTCGCGGCAATCGGCGCAAACGCCGCCCGGAAGTGGACGCTCGATTTGACCACGATTGCCCGTGCGGTCGTTGGCTCAACGCCGAGGCTGCGGAAGAGCGATAGATCGAGCGCCTGGACGCGTTGGTCCGTCACGATCACCGTGATGCCGTCCAGATCGAGGACGGCGGTAATGCCCATGCGCGTGCGTCCGCCGGTTCCCATCGGGCCTGTGTTGGTAAAGACGCCATCGGTGATCCGTACGACGCGGGCATCCGCGTTCACCGAAGCGCCGTGCCGGTCGTCCGTCTTGCCGCCTAGTCGTACCGTGATCGCCGTGCCGGCGCCTGCCGCTACTGCCCGCGCGACGGTCTCCGGATCGCGGATTACACCGATGATGACGTCGCGCAGGCGCGCCTCGCGAAGCGCCGCCAGCAGCGTGGTACCATCGCATGGCGCGCCCGCACCGGGATTGTCGCCGGTGTCCGAGAGGACCACGGGATGTCGTATCGCTTCTCTGACTTGCCGCACCGCCTCATCAACGGGCGTGAGAGTCGGGGCGAATTCCGCGCGACGCCGCCATGCGTCACCCGCGATACGATCGGCGATTTCTTGTGCGAGCAATTGGTTGTTCGCGGTCGAAACGAGCACACGCAGACCAGCATCGCGGATGTCGCTGTAGGGGAAACCGCCCGCGACGCTGATATTCAGCACGCCCGGGCGCCGCCGCTCGCGCTCGGCAACCCGTAACACCCAACGCATGGGTGTCTCCTCCGTCGTGCATTGCGGTGGGAGAGGCACGAGCATTGGCGGGCACGCGAGCGCGGTCGTGATGGTTGTCCGTCCATCGAGAAGGCGCTGGAGGAGCGCGGTTGCTTCGTACCCACGCTCGTAGGTGTCAACATGCGGGTACGTCGTGTACGCGACCAGCGCATCGGCAGCCCGCACCATCGCGGGGGAAATATTCGCATGTGAATCGAGCGTCGCGATCAGTGGCACCCCCGGCCCGACGATCGCTCGGACAGCCCGTAGGAGATCGGCCTCCGCGTCCGAGACATCCTCAGTGACCATCGCGCCGTGCAGCCCCAGCAAAACCCCATCCACGGCACCCGCCGCGCGCAGATCGTCGAGCAGCGATCGCCGCAGGTCGGCGTACGCGCTGCGGGTGACGATCCCACCGGGAGTGGCGGAGGCGAACAGCAGTGGAATCGCCGTTGCGCCGATGGCCGTGACACCGTCGAGAAAACCGCCGATGACCGTCCGCGTGCCGGCGAACCCGGAGAGAAGATCGTGGCCCCCGATCAAGAGGCGCTGGCGAAACTGCTCGTAATCCGTCGGTACAACGCTGAAAAGATTCGTTTCGTGCGCGATGCCGCCAATGGCAATGCGTCGGGTGATGTGTGACCGACCGCGCCGTTCCACACGCATTATTGTTCCTCGGTCGGTGCGATGGTGGCTGGCGATTCGCTGGCCGCGTCGGCCTATTGTAATACAGGACTGCCCACGGTACGTGTAGCCCGGTCGGGTATACTGATCGGGCGGCAGTGCATGCCGCGCACGGTCGCCGTTGAAGGAGCGCAAGTGTCCATTCCGAATGAGTTCATCGAGATGCGTGATGTCGCGATCGCGGCGGCGCGCGAAGCCGGTACGGCGATCCGCGCGGTGGCTGAACAAGGCATCAAAGAGATCATCTTCAAAGGCGAAGGGAAGCGTGATCTCGTCACGGAGGCGGACAAACGCAGCGAGCAAATCATCATTGATGCGATCACACGATCGTATCCCGATCATCAGATTCTCGCTGAGGAAGGGACGAGTGCCGGCGGCGGCGGCGCCTACCGGTGGATCATTGATCCGCTCGACGGCACGACGAATTTCGCGCACCACTACCCGCTCTATTGCGTCTCTATCGCGGTTGAGCGCGCGGGCGAACCCCTCATCGGTGTCGTCTTCGCGCCGTATATGAACGAACTCTTCGTCGCGATCAAGGGCGGCGGAGCGACGCTGAATAGCGCGCCGATTGCCGTTTCCGGTGTCACCGACCTCATCGGCGGATTACTGTGCACCGGTTTTCCTTACCGGCTGGACGGCCCGACAAATAATCTCGTCAACTGGGGAAACTTCGTCCTGCGCACGCAGGCGACTCGCCGCGATGGTGCGGCCGCCCTCGATCTCTGCTATGTTGCCGCCGGACGGTTCGATGGCTTCTGGGAATTGAACTTGCAGCCGTGGGACATGGCGGCAGGCGCATTGATGATCCAGGAAGCGGGCGGAACGATCTCCGATCCGTATGGCAATCCCTTCCGGATAGATGGTCACGACATTGTCGGCTCGAACGGTCATCTCCACGAGAAAATGCTCGATGTGCTAGCAATGAGTAAAAACGGTCATGGCGCCGGGAAACCAAATGCGGAAACCGAGCAACGCGCGAAACCGGCGGGCGCCGACGCCACGAGGGACGAGACAACCGCCTGAGTGATAGCCCGCGCATTTCCAACCGGTGAGGAGGACGGCAGACGATGGACAACGCATACAACATTTCAAGTAGCAAGATCATCCGCGCGCTCGCCGAAGCGGAGGTGATGAGCATCTTTTTCCCACGCATCGGCAAGGCGCTGATCGTAGACACCCGTCACGATGCCGATCATGGCCCCGTCGTCCTGTTAGATAACATGGTTGGTTCCGCCGAGGAGCGGTTGCAGTCGGTGCGGCGACTCCGCCCTGAGTTTACGACTATCGCCCAATTGACGCTCGCGCCATGGCTCGGTTCGACGCGCGCCTTCACTGAGCAAGGCATCCTGGAAGCGATCATTCAGCGATTCCACGCCCTGGGATTCCACGACGAAGCCGAAGATGCTTCACGCGCCTTCCAGGAACTCCGCCGCCACGAACGGCAGGTGACGCTCGATCTCGTTGCCGGAGAGGCGCAGACGACGCGCACACTCTGGGCGCGAAAACCCTGACACGATCGTTATCGGGCCAGCCCGCAACCCTCACCACTCATCGCACATCCATCAGGAACGGGTCACGCGATCAACGGCGTGGCCTCTCCTGCGATCGGCTGCGGGTCGTGCAGAGATACTTGACATGATACGACTCATGTTCTATTATATCTATGAGGCCGAAAGGCTGATAGGGATAGACGCGATGAAGGAGGTTCACGATGAGCATCACACGTTGGGATCCCTTCCGGGACATGATGTCGCTGCGGGAGGCGATGGCGAATCTGCTTGAAGAATCCTATGTTGCCCCGCGCGGCGACCAACCGGGAGCGACGGCGACGCTGGCGGTTAACATCAAGGAGACGCCGGAGGCGTTCGAAGTGACGGCGGCGTTGCCGGGCGTGAAACCGGAGGATGTTGACATTACCGTCCTCGGGGAAACATTGCGTATCCAGGCAGAGACGAAGGAAGCACACGAGCAGCATAACGGGAATGCTGAGAACGGCCGATGGATTGTCCGCGAGCGGCGGCACGGAATGGTTCAACGCGTGCTGACCCTGCCAGCGCAGGTGAAAGCGGATCAGGCGCAGGCAGATTTCGAGCATGGCGTTCTGCATCTGACGCTGCCGAAAGCGGAGGCAGCAAAGCCCCGCTCCATCAAGATCAATGCGCACGCCGCGATTGACAGTAACGCGAGCGAGAGCGCGACCGGAACCGCCGTGAATGGTGCGGAGACCGGCACGGGCCAGCACGCGAAAGTCGGCGCGGGCAGCCGACCGGCGTAAACGACGATACCGTCGCAATCCTTCGGTATATTCAGGAGAACCGGACAACGATCCGGTTCTCCTTTTACATCTTGCAAAGCAACAGAAGTGTTCGTACAATGCTCTTTGTATGAGCAATGGTTACGCGTGCGCGTATACGCAGCCCCGTTTTGCGCGCGGGCCCGTTATACTGTTCGACAAGAGGGAAGAAGCGGCTTGTGGGGACGCTGTTTATCGTGGCAACGCCGATTGGCAACCGCGAGGATATTACCTTGAGGGCACTCCGTGTATTGCGGGAGGTCGCGGTCGTGGCCGCCGAGGACACCCGCCATACCGGGCAGTTGCTCGCGCACTTCGGCGTGAGCGCGCGCTATCTTTCGCTCCATGAGCACAACGAACGGGATCGCACGGCGGCGATTGTCTCACACCTCGATGCGGGGGACGATGTCGCGCTTGTCTCCGACGCGGGCACGCCCCTCATCGCCGATCCGGGCACGCACCTCGTCCCGGCGGTGCGCGCGGCGGGGCATCGTGTCGTGCCGGTTCCCGGGCCGTCTTCAGTGCTCGCCGCAGTCGTCGCTTCCGGGCTCGTACCGGGGCCATTTACCTTCCTCGGTTTCCTTCCGGCCAAGCGGGCCGCCCGACATGCCGCGCTCGAATCAATGTGCGCCTTGCCACATCCCGCGGTGATCTTTGAAGCGCCGCATCGTGTCGCGGCGACGATGGCGAATGCGCTTGAGGTTCTCGGCGACCGGACATGCGCCATCTGCCGCGAATTGACGAAACTGCACGAGGAAGTGGTCGTCACGACGCTGGCAGCGGCGGTCGAAGGGTTCAGAGATCGGCCGCCACGCGGCGAATACGTTGTCATCATTGCGGCGGCAACAGCGATCGAGACGGTCATGGACGACGGGACCATTGACACGCTGCTGCATGGGTTACTTGCGTCGGGTTATTCCCTTGCGGCGGCGGCAAAAGAAGTGGCGGCGAAAGCGGGCGCCGATCGCGGGTTGTGCTATAAACGCGCAATTACCGTTAAGCGGTTAATGACGGCGTGACGAGACCGACCGGGTAGGGATGGTAACGTCACAGGCACGGGGGATTGTTGGGAAGAGGTCGGGACGGCGGAACATCTGCCGTTCGAAGGAGCCAGAAGTCACGGGTGAGGTGACGACTGGAAGGGGGCACGGGAAATGAGTACGTTCGATTCGTTCGCGCCACGGTACCCGCTGTTGGCGCTCAAGAATATCGTCGTCTTCCCGCAAAGTACGACAAAGATCCATGTCGGTCGGCCGCGCTCGCTCGACGCGATTGAGGAGGCGATAGAGCGGGATCACTACCTCGTCGCGTCGGCGCTGCGCGATCCAAATGTGGAGGAACCGACGCCGAGCGATGTCTACGAAGTCGGGACGCTCTGCCGCATCAAGGAATCAGACCGCGAGCAGGGTGGTGTGATCGTTGTTTCACTCGAAGGGCTGTGCCGCGTGCGGATCACGGGTACGGAGGCGACCAAGCCCTGCTATTTCGTCGGCGTTGAGGAGATGTACGAGCAGGCAGGATTCGAGCAGGAGAATCGCGCCTGGGCACGGCAGATTCGCGAACTGCTCGGCAAGTACGCGAAATTGCGCGGCAACACGGCGAACGAACTCGTGGATGCCGCCAATAGTGCGACGGATGTCGGCCACCTCGGCGACGTGCTCGCGGTACTGGTCAATGAGCCGAAAGAACGGCAGGCACTCCTCGAGGAACCGAACAAACTGAAGCGGCTCGAACGGCTCGCGATCGTCTTATCCGGTGAATTGGAAGTCGTTGATCTCGAACAGAAAATCAAAGATCGAGTGCGCGATCAGATTGACAAGAACCAGCGCGAATACTACCTGCGCGAGCAATTGAAAGCGATTCACGACGAACTTGGTGAGACGACACAAAACGACATCGAACTGCTGCGTGTGAAGATCGCCGAACGAGGTCTGCCAGCGGACATCGAGGATCGCATGCGCCGTGAGCTGGCGCGGCTTGAACGCATGCCCGGCGTTTCCGCCGAGGCGACGGTCGTTCGTACCTATCTCGATTGGGTGCTCGCGCTGCCATGGGCGGAGCGGACGATTGACCGGCTCGATCTCGCGCTGGCGCAGAAAGTCCTTGACGAGGATCACGACAGCCTCGAGCATGTGAAGGAGCGGATTCTCGATTTCCTCGCCGTGCGCAAACTCGTCGCGGAGCGCGGCGTCACGCGGCACATGCCAACGATCCTCTGTTTTATCGGTCCGCCCGGCGTGGGCAAAACCTCGCTTGGGCGCTCGATTGCCCGTGCGATGGATCGGAAGTTTGTCCGCGTGTCGCTCGGCGGCGTCCGCGACGAGGCGGACATTCGCGGGCACCGGCGGACGTACATCGGCGCATTCCCCGGGCGGGTCATTCATGCCTTGAAGCAGGCGGGCACACTCAATCCGGTCATCCTGTTGGACGAAATAGACAAGATGAGCGCCGATTTCCGGGGCGATCCGGCCGCAGCGATGCTCGAGGTGCTCGACTCTGAGCAGAACCATTCCTTCGTGGATCATTACCTGGACGTACCCTTCGACCTCTCCGACGTGATGTTCATCACGACGGGCAACTACCTTGGCAACATCCCCCGGCCGCTGCGCGACCGGATGGAGATCATCGAAATCGGCGGCTACACTGAGGAAGAGAAGATCGAAATCTGCCGTCGCCATCTCTTGCCCAAGCAGGCAGAGAGCCACGGGCTTGACCCAGGGTTCATTGAACTCACACCGGCCATCATTCGGTTGATTGTGCGCCACTACACGCGCGAGGCGGGCGTGCGCTCACTCGAGCGGCAGGTTGGCAGTGTCTGCCGAAAGGCGGCGCGCATCGCGGTTGCCGAGACCGGCAAGCGGCCGAAGAAACTGAAAGTCACGCAGGCAAAGATCGAGGAGTTCCTCGGCCCGCAGCGCTTTGGGACCGACCACGATCTGCGCGAGAGCCAGATTGGCGTCGCGATTGGGCTGAGTGTATCCGAGGTGGCAGGAGGCGATATCCTGCCGGTCGAGGTCGCGACGATGCCTGGCCACGGGAATATGACGATCACCGGGAGAGCGGGCGATGTGATGCAGGAATCCGCGCGCGCGGCACAGTCCTACGCGCGCTCGCGCGCCGCCGCGCTCAGCATTGATGCGGACTTCCAGCGGACGACGGACGTGCATATTCACCTGCCGGAAGGCGCAACGCCGAAAGATGGACCGTCCGCCGGTGTGACGATGGTGACAGCGCTCGTCTCAGCCCTGACCAAGCGGCCCGTGCGCCACGATGTCGCGATGACCGGAGAGATCACGCTCCGCGGGCGCGTGATGGGCATTGGTGGTCTGAAGGAGAAGGTCCTCGGCGCGCATCGCGCGGGCATCCGGACGGTCATCGCGCCAGCGGAGAACCGCACCGACGCGGTGAAGATTCCAAAGGACATCCTGCGCGACATGCATATGGTCTGGGTGACGCATATGGACGAAGTGATCGCGCAGGCGCTCGTTTTTGACACGCCGCCTTCCTTGCCACTGACGGATCCTGCCATCGTACCCGCTCCCGTGGATGAAGTGATACAGCCGGAACCGCACCGTATCGAAATCCCGCGAGACATCGCGATTATCTCCGACGAACCGCAGTAACAAGATTGACCCACCAGCGGGGAAGCCGATGCTTCCCCGCTTCTTTTTTCACTCGTGTACATGATAGGATGCTCGCCACTGAACGAGGGAGCGATGGATGACGAGTGAACGACCGCTTCTCCCGCATGAGACCGCCCTGATCGCCTCCGGTGCATATCAGTGGCTCGCCGACGGCGTACCGTTGCCAATTACCGAGCGGTGGCGGATCATGCGCGCCGCATCCGGGTATCTGTTCACGACTGATACGGATGCCTCACAGGTCGCCGAGTTCGGCCATCGCTCCACGGCGATGCTCTCCCTCGATGAGACAGGCCGGGCCACTGCACTGGCGATGTCCGTCACGAAGGGCGTGGACACGATGGAGGTCTCCGCGAACCTGGAAGCCGATGCCGCTGTCATCACGCGGGTGTTGAGCAGCGCCGCCGAGGGGGCCGTGCAGCGGACGCAGACATTCCGCATGGAGCCGGGATATACAATTGAGGCGCACCCGGTGCTGTTCGACGGTTTGCATATCGCGGCGATTGACCGCGCCACGCCCGGGCCGTACCGACGCCCCTGCCTGTGGCTCGATTTGCTGACGCACGAAACAAGCGGCTTGATGGCGACGCGGCCCACCGTCTATGTCATCCATCGCCGCTTGTACGGCTCGCGCGAGACCTTCGCGATCACACGGTGGGGCAGCGATGTGGATATGGCGGAAAGTCTCATCACCGTCAAGAATGTTGGGCGATGGATCATCCCGACAGAACTGCGCTTCACGATGGCGGGCGTGCTCTACTCCGTGCGCCTCGTGGAAGAGCAGTGGGAGGAATGAGCTGTGGTGATGACAGCCTTCGCGACGGCGCCGGTTGAGCGCATCCTGAAGAACGGGCAATTCATCACGGCGGACGCGCGGTTCTCTATCGCCGAAGCGGTCGCCATTGCGGGCGATCGCATTGTCGCGGTTGGCCCGTGGGCAGCGGTCGAGCGGCTTGTCCAACCGAACACACGTATTGACGACCTCGGAGGCGCGTCCGTGCTGCCGGGTCTGATTGACGCGCACACGCACATGCTCCAAACCGGCGTACTCCTGCGGAATGAGCAATTGTACGATTGTCGCTCGATCGGCGAAATCCTCGACCGGGTGCGCGCACGGGCAGCGAACACCCCACCGGGTGGATGGATCGTCGGGCGCGGCTGGGATGAATCTTTGCTCGCGGAGCGGCGCTATCCCACGCGGTGGGAACTGGACGAGGCTGCGCCTGACCATCCCGTCGTCCTCAATCGTGTGTGGAATAAACTGGTCTGCAATTCGCGTGCGCTTGCTCTTGCTGGCGTCAATCGCGCTACCCGACAACCATCCGGTGAAACATACGCGGGTGGGTTCGATGTGGACGCACGAGGCGAACCGACCGGGCTGTTCCGCGACAATGCGAAACAGATGATTCTGGCGCATGTGCCTCCGATGACACGCGGGGAACACATCGAAGTCGTCTCGGAAGCTTGCCGGGCCTATAATGCGGTGGGTATGACAACCATCGCCGATCCCGGCCTGACATTGGAGGAGTTCGGCAGTTATGCCGCATGTCGGAGCGACGACCGATTGACGGTACGGTCGCACCTGATGGTCGGCGCATGGGGCTTTTATCCACCCGGCCTCGATTATCACGCGATAATCGAGGGTCTCGGCGTTGCGGCGGGATTCGGGGACGCGTGGCTACGTTACGACGCGGTAAAGTTCATGGTAGATGGCGGCATCGGCGACCGGACAGCGGCGATTTCTGTGCCGTATCTCGGCGGTGGCGCCGGCGCCTTTATCGTGCCGCCGGACCAACTGACGGCGGAGATTCGCTGGTGTCACGACCACGACTGGCCCGTCGAATGCCACACATGCGGTGATCGCGCGCAAGCCGCTGTGGTGGACGCGATCGTCGCCGCGCAGGATGCCGCACCGAAACCGCACCTGCGTCATCGCGTCCATCACGCCTACATGCCGGACGATGACACCCTCGCGAAGATGGCCGCATACGGCATTCCTGCGGTCATCCAGCCAGGCTTTCTGTATAGTCTCGGCGAGTCGTTCGTTACGAGCCTCGGCATGGAACGCGCCCGGGCGATGATTCCGGCCTGTCGCTATCTCACTGCGGGTGTGCCGCTCGCCGGTTCATCGGATTCTCCGGTCGCGGACTATAACCCATTTGTCGGCATCTGGGCGGCGATTGCCCGTCAGACGGCAGCGGAAACCGACCTTGACGAGTCGCAGTCACTCACACGCGAAGAGGCGATCCGTCTGTACACAACCGGCGGCGCCTTCGCGATCCGCGAGGAGCGTACACGCGGCACGATTGCATCGGGCATGCTGGCTGATTTCGTGGTGCTTAACCGCGATATCCTCGCCTGCCCAACCAACGACATTCGCGCGATCGCGCCGCGTCGGACGATTGTCGGCGGAGTAGACATGTAACCACATAGACACGAAACATCCATCTCAATGGATGAACATGCATTTCTCACGATGCAATGCGGAACATTCTGTCAAGTGCCTGCGTCCTCTCCTCATACCCAAACGGAGGAATGGTGTCGTGGTGAGTGCCGCGAGGAAAGATTGGCAGGAGGCAGTTGGTGAACGGCTCAACGCGTTTCCGTACAATTTCGCGTTCGTGGCGCGTCGGCGTCGCTATAAGCAGCGTCATCGTTATCGCGCTCATGGCGACGCTGATCGTTGGTCGGCATAGCGATTCGTCCACAACGAATGTCAACAGGCCGATAGGGACAAGCGCTCAGCCAGTGTTCAGTAATGCCGCGGCGACTTCCGCTCCCGCCGCGATACCGACGCGTGCAGCGGCCGCCGCGCAGGTCTTACCAGCAGGTACGACAGCGGCCAGTTCGGGCAGTCGCACGTCGAGTAGGAGCACCTCCAACGACGTCAGCACGATCCTCAATGCCCCGCTGCCACCGCAGGCGATTGACCAGAAGATCATCCGCAACGGATCGCTCACGATCACGGCGAAAGATGTGGCGGCAACGCAGAGCGCGATCTGGAATCTCGCGGGCGAATTCGGAGGCGTCGTCATCACGTCGAACACGAGCGGCACGGACGAGAGGATGCGCGCCGACATCTCGTTTCGCGTGCCATCGGAGCGGTTCCGGGATGCATTGGACCGCGTGCGCGGCTATGCGGTGAAAGTCGAGCAGGAGCAGAGTTCGGCACAGGATGTCACGGAGGATTACGTGGATTTGCAGGCGCGTCAGCGCACGTTGGAGGCGACCGCGCTGCAACTCCAGACGCTGCTTGGCAAAGCAACCACCGTGGACGACACCTTGAAGGTGCAGGCGCAGTTGAACACTGTGCAAAGCGACCTGGAGCGCATCAAGGGCAAGATCAACTACTACGACACGCGCACGGCCTTCAGCACTATTGCGGTCTCCATCCTACCGGTGCCGTTGCCCGCGAAGCCGGAACCCGTCACACCGGTCGCGAAGTGGAGTCTCTCTCACACGGTGCGGGAGGCATGGAACCGCTCCGTCAACGGCCTGCAGAACGTCGCGGATGCACTCATTACGATCATCATCGGTGGCTGGTGGGTCGAGGTTCCGCTGATTATTGGGATCTATCTGTTGACGCGGCGCGAGCGTCGCCGCCGCCCCGCGCTTGCCCCGGTGACGGTACCGGCCACGACGGAACCCCCGGATCGAGCAGAGCCGTAGCGAATCTCCAACGAATGAGACGTTTCGAGGCTGCCGGACGGCTACGATGTCGTCCGGCAGCCTCGAACGACGGGAACGCACCGGCACTGACTCAGGCTGACTCTTGCGATCAACGACGCAGCACCGCGTCCGTTTGCTATACTGCGATGAGGAATCGCAGTGGCGTATCCCGCGCCACAGAAATGACTGAGGGAGAGCAATGCTCGAACAAATCCTGGCGACGCTCGAAGATCTCCGCGACCGTGTCGAGGCCGCGCAGGAGCGTCTTTGACCTCGCCAAGAAAGAATCTTTGATTACGGAACTCAATGCTCAATCCGGCGCGGAAGGCTTCTGGGATGATCCTCAGCACGCCCAACGGGTCATGCAGCGACTCACCAATTTGCAAAGCCAGGTCACTGCATGGCGGTCGCTCGCGGGTGAAATTGCCGATGCGTGCGAAATGGCCGACCTCGCCCGCGACGACGCGGCAATTGTGCCGGAACTGCAGGGTGAGGTCGCGGCGTTGCGCGAGCGACTCGACCAGATGGAGTTCGACTTGATGCTCGCCGGGCCGCACGATGGCGCGAACGCGATCCTGGCGATTCACGCGGGCGCGGGCGGGACCGAATCGCAGGATTGGGCGGATATGTTGCTGCGCATGTATTTGCGCTGGGCGGAGACGCGCGGCTTCGCGACCGATATTGTGGATCTGACCGAGGGCGAAGAGGCAGGGATCAAAAGCGCTACGATTGAAATTCGGGGCGACTACGCCTATGGATACGCCAAAGCCGAGCGCGGCGTCCATCGCCTCGTTCGCATCTCGCCGTACGATGCGAGTAAGCGGCGGCACACCTCGTTCGCGCTCGTGGAGGTGCTGCCCGAAATCGAGGATGACGCGGAAATCGTCATTAATGACGACGACATTCGCGTGGATACGTACCGGGCCTCCGGCGCGGGCGGGCAGCACGTCAACAAGACCAGCAGCGCGATCCGAATCACGCACCTACCGAGTGGCATTGTTGTCACCTGCCAGAACGAACGCTCGCAGGGCCAGAACCGCGAAACGGCGATGAAGATTCTCCGCGCGCGTCTCCTTGAGCGGCGCGAGGCGGAACGGGCCATCGAGCAATCCGCGCTCAAAGGCGAGCATGTCGCGGCAGGTTGGGGGAACGCGATCCGGTCGTATGTCCTCCATCCGTACAATCTCGTGAAGGACACGCGGAGCGGGTATGAGACCTCGAACACGCAGGCGGTGCTCAACGGTGAGATTGACGGGTTTATGAATGCATATTTGCGCTGGCATATGGGCGATACGCCCGCCGCCGGAGATGAGGATGTCGCGTGAGACACCGCCGAATTATCCTGTTGCCGCTCCTGTTCTGCCTCCTCGCGTCGCCGATCACCGCGGTGTTGTCGCCAATCGGTGCGGCGGCGCCCGCCGTCACCGTCACGGCAACAACGGCAACGCCGCACTTTCCCCAGAATATAGCCTTTCACCTGGAAGCAAACGTTGCTTCCGGCGAGATCACCGGAGTCAACTTGCTCTACCACGCGGCAAATACGCCGGTGACGACGCGCGTGCGAGTGCCGGTCGAGCGTGGACAGCACATCGGACTCGATTACTCCCTCGACACGCAGACCAATTTTCTCGCGCCGGGTCTCGATATCGAATACCGGTGGGCGTTCACACTGAGCGACGGCAAACAGTACCGGTCCGATCCCGCCACCATGTTCTACATGGATGACCAGCAGCAGTGGAAGAAGAAAACGAGCGGCCAGATTACGCTTTGGTGGTATAGCGGCGATGACGCCTTTGCCCAGGACGCGATGGACACCGCGACGCGGGCTGTTGACACATTAAGGACGACGTTCAACGTGACGGGCACCCGACCGATTCGGATTCTCATCTATGCCAACGCACGCGACCTCCGTGTTGCCTTGCCGCCGAACAGTGCGGAATGGATCGGCGGAGGCGCATCAACGGAATTGGGCATTATTCACGCGGCGATTGCACCGGGTCAGTCGGCGGCAGCGGAGATTCGCCGAATACTCCCGCATGAGATGAGTCATATGATTGTCTACCAGGCGAGCCTCAACCCGTATAATCATCCGCCGCTCTGGTTGGATGAGGGACTCGCCGTCCATAACCAGGAAACCCCTGATGTCCGGTTTCGCCCGCTCGTGCGAGACGCGGTTGATCATGGGAAACTGATCCCCCTTCGTGCGCTCAACTCTCCCTTCCCTTTGAATGCGGACCAGGCGCTCTTGTCGTACGCGGAAAGCGAAAGCGTCGTCAATTTCATCATCACCGCGTACGGAAGCAAGTACATCGGCGCGCTGGTTTCGGCATTCAAAGACGAACTCTCCTACGATCAGGTCGTGCAGAAGGTGCTCAAAGAGAGCATTGAGGACCTCGACAAAGAGTGGAAAGCGAGCCTCAATTACAGTGGCGATCAAGGTGGCATCACCGGATAATTCGAATAGGGCCGTTGGCACCGCTCCTGCATATACGTGAGCGGGATACGACGCAGGAGTGTGTTTGGTATGGCTGTTGCACCGACGATTAATGAGACGAGCGCGACGACAACGGCACCGCTCCCGAATCATCGCCGCACCCAGCGGCTCGCTTTCCTCTATGCGTTCCTCGCCCTCCTCGCGGTGATTGCCGGCATACTGGTCGGCCTACACCGACATAGTGCGGCGCTGGAACACGTCGCGGCGCCCACGGAACAATCGGTCGTGGCGACGGCCCCGCCGGGCGTGCCGACACCCACGCCACTCGCCACCAGGCAGCCATCACCAACGGCCATACCGCCAACCGAGCCGCCGCCGACTGTCGCGCCGTCCACGCCGATCCCACCGGCCGTGCCCGTGGTCGCGCAACCAGTACGATCGGCGCCTGTCGTCAACGGCAATCAGAATGGGCAGCACGATACCGTGAAAGGCAAAGGCAAGGAGAACGACAGCGGAGATTAGAGAGGATTTCCGTGCTCTTGAGCCGATACGGTGTTGGTGGTGGCAGGCTGAAGCCCGCCACCACCTGGGAAACAGAGGCTCAGTGAAAGCCCCCACCGTAGTCAACGGTGGGGGTTTGTGGTCAGTTCCGTTACTTGTAGACCGTCTTCAGTTGATCCTCGGCAAACTTGATCGCGTCTTCCGGCTTCGCACCATTAACGGCCTTCGCAAACATCTGCGGGATAATGTAGGTGCTGGCGACCTGACCGGCTTGCGCGTTCGGTGGACCCGGATAGCCGATGATGACGGTGCTCTTATCGTTGACTACGTCCTGGAGGCTGGAGTATTTCGGCACCTCACTGAGAACCGGCATCGGCTTGACGAGCCAGTCATTCAATACGGGCAGTTCGTACCCCTGATTCGCCTTCGTCCCAGCCAGCCAGTCATCCATGTGGTCAATGATGAACTGCTGCGCCGCGCCCTGCTGCTTCGACCAGTTCCACACGCCCCACGAGAACGGCCCCGATGCGATCATGAAGCGACCCTTCGGCCCGGCCGGTGGCGCCGAGAACTGGCTGGCGTCCTGAACCGCCTTGCTCGCGGACAGATAGGCGCTGATCGGGTTCAAGATATAGCTACCCGCGCCCGAGGTGAGATAGAGGTTGTTGCCGGAATCATCCCAGGCGAGCACTTCCGGCGTCATCGCATTGTTGTAGAGTTGGACGACATAGTTGATCGCGTCCTTCGTCTCCTGCGAGTTGATCGCGATCGTTTTCCCATCCGCCTCGACCCATTTGGCGCCGAAACCAAGCATGATGGACATCATATGGCTATTCGAGTCGCCGCCGCCCTGGTTGATCGCCAAGCCGACCGGATGCCCCGCCTTCTTCAGCGCCGTCCCGGCCTTGAGGAGGTCATCCCAGGTGTCCACCGGCTTGGTAATACCGGCGGCGTCGAAGTAGTCCTTGCGGTAAATCGCGGGGTACGGGATGACGAAGTCCGGCACACTCTTCCAGACGCCGTTCACCTGCCCGACTTGTTTGGCCGCTGCAACGTAGCCACCGTACTTCTTGTCGAGGTAGTTTGCCGCGGCGGAGACGTCAATGAGATTCTCCGCGAAGAGATGCGGGGTAGTGGCCTCCTGCAATTGCGTGAGGTCGTGCCCGCCCTTGATCGCGATATCCGCCGCCGCCGACGTGACGACGGTAGCGGTCGGCACATGGTCAACCGTCACTTTGAGGCCATTCTTCGTGCCCCAGTCGGTCGCCCACTTGTCAAAATAGTCGGTGTCAAAGGCCGGGACATAGTGGCTCCACATGAGGATCTTCAGCGTGCCGCCCTTTTCAATCGTCGGGCCGGCATACTTCACATTGGGATCACCCGTCTTTTTCGTCGGTCCGCCTGCCGCCGGTGCGCTCGTCGCGCTACCACCGGCTGCGGCACTGCCCGTTGCGGTCGTAGCAACCGGCGCGGTCGTCGCGGCGGCTGGCGCCGTGGTCGCAGCCGCCGGTTTCGGCGTACTGGTGGCGCTGCTGCCGCCGCAGGCGGCAAGAATGGCTGTTACCGCGGCGGCAGCGGCGCCGCCGAGAAAGCCCCGTCGAGAAAGGGCAGCACGCCCGAACCGAAGATCACGATCATCCATCTGTCTTCCCTCCTGAAACTACCGATACCGAACCGTTCAACCTGTGACGCTCTGCGCCCCATAAGCGTTGCGACAATTAACGAGCAGCGCGGGCGCATCAGCCTACGATCATGCCGCTCGTCCAACCCATTCCCGCGCGACGCCTCCTCTCACTGCCACGGCCCACCAAGATTTCCTTCACACCCTGCCGGCGCGCCGCCACCCACAGCGGCCAGTCTCGCTCCCTTACTTGACTGAGCCGGCCGTGATGCCCGCGATGAAGTCATCGAGGAAGAAGTTATAGAGAATCGCGACGGGCAGCCCGGCGATGATCCCGCCCGCCATCAACTCACCCCAGTAAAAGACATCACCACGAATGAGGTCCGTCACGACGCCGAGCGTCACCGGCTTGCTCTCCTTGCCATGGATAAAGACGAGGGCATAGATGAATTCCTGGAGCGCGAGCGTGAAGGCGAACATCATGATCGAGAAAATGCCGGCACGGCTGAGCGGCAGGACAACGCGCCGGATCGCCTGGATGCGGTTGCAGCCATCAATCAGCGCGGCCTCCTCGATGTCAAAGGGAATCGTCTTGAAGAATCCCATCATCAGCCACGTACAAAACGGGATTGTGAACGTTGGGTAGATGACGACCAGCGCCCAGATATTGTCAATCAGGTGCAACCGCGACACTACTTGAGAAAGTGGGATGAACAAGAGCGACGGCGGCACGAGGTAGGTGAGGAAAATGCCGATGGAGAGCGGCCCCGCGCCCGGCAGGTTCAAGCGCGCCAGTGCGTATCCGGCCGGGACGGCAGTGAGCACCGTAATGACGACGGTCCCGAGAGCGATCAAATAGGAGTTGATCAGCCAGCGCCTGAACTCGGTCTTCTGGAAGAGGTACTGCACATGCCCGAAGGTCGCCTTATCCGTAAACCAGAGCGGGAAGTGCGTGAGGTTATACAGGTCATCATTCGCCTTGAAGGTCGTGATGATCATGTAATAGACGGGAAAAATCGCGACGACGACGAAGACGAGTATCCCAAGCAGGAGGAGGATGCGTCGAATGACCGCGCCGGCCGATACCGGCGCAACGCGTTGCGCCGTATCCTGCTTGGGCGCGAGGGAGGCGATCGCTTCGTTGACGGCCACGGTTAGATCTCCCTCTTACGCAACTGACGGAGAAAGACGATCGAGAAGAGGAACAGG
>Ga0102924_1000319_pt1 | contig 60598 bp, 45 predicted proteins | sample PaiPotPPM11metaG_FD_80116 | JGI IMG/M metagenome (GOLD analysis project Ga0102924, IMG submission 80116) | Iron sulfur acid spring bacterial and archeal communities from Banff, Canada, to study Microbial Dark Matter (Phase II) - Paint Pots PPM... ... | reverse complement strand
GGCTAATGTAATCGGTAATCCGCGTTCCTTTCGGAAGTTGTGCGATGGTGCGTGCCATCTGCGGTCCTCCTCTCAAGTTGATGAGAGAAGAATACCGCATATTAGCTTAAGTGAACAGTATTGGGGCTAGTCTGGTGGCTCAGGGAACCAGGTTATAGCGGAGGGTGCACCAAATGCCGCGCAGGCCGTCTCTCCACGTGATTTTCTTGCCTTCGGCATACGTTCGTCCGTAATAGGAAATGGGAACTTCATAGAAACGCCAATGGCCTTTTGCTACTTTGGCCGTAACCTCCGCCTCAAACCCGAAGCGGTCCTCCTGAAGCTCGATATTCCTGAGAACCGCAATTCTAAAAACTTTGTAACACGTCCAGACGTCCGACAGATTCAAGTTGGTAAGCATATTGGAGAGCAACGTCAGAAATTGGTTTCCCACGTAGTGCCAGAAAAACATCACCCGATGCGGCCCACCGAGGAAACGGGACCCAAAGACCACGTCGGCCACTCCGCGCTGCACGGGATCCAGGAGCTTGGGATATTCGGCCGGGTCGTATTCCAGATCCGCATCCTGCACAATCACGACATCACCCGTGGCATTCTGGAATCCAAGTCGCAGAGCGGCGCCCTTGCCCCGGTTCCGGGGCTGGAAGAAAACCCGGATGTTATCCGTGCGCAGACAGGCGCCCGTGCGGGGCAAAGTCAAGGCCCCCGTTTGCCCGGTTGCGCTTTGAGCCACTTTTCCCAAAAAATCGCGCGTTCCGTCTGTTGAGCCATCATCCACCACAACGATTTCTTTCTCCAATTCCACCGATTGCACGCGGCACAGTAAAAGCTCGATGGTTGCCCGCTCGTTGTACACCGGAATGACAATAGAGACCTTCACCGGAATCTCCATTTCGACTTTGCGAGAAGCCTTTTTCAGGCGGTTTTCTTGTTGAGGAATCGGGTAAGCGTGGCGTAAGCGAAGGCAAGAGCCGCCGACGCCGAGATCAGAAGCTGCCATTCCATTGGAAAGCGGTAACGGCTGCTCCACTGGATAACATAGTAGATATCCGGAAGGGTGACCCAGGTTAACAGAATCAGCCACCCGGTGAGCGGTTGGCTCCGGAATATGAAATAGAGCCCTGCAAAGGCGAGAAGGCTCAAACCCAGTTTGGCGGCTTGAACGATGACGTTCGGTCCGGGCGGAAACCACCAGGCAATGAATCGCTGGAAGGTAAGATGCAGAAAATCACCGGGGTCGTCACGAATCCAGGACAAGGTTTCCGCCAGTTTCTGCCGGTTGTACTCCACCTCTCCGAGGGTCGCCACCTTCTGAGCTTCCTCTAAAGAATTCGAGGGATGAAGGTTGGGATCACCCATGTTGGTCCCCAGGTCGAACGCTCGGCCGGGACCATTCGACATCCAAAATTCCAGGCCAAAGTTGCTCTTGGTCCAAATCAGCTTGTTGAGGGCAATGTCGTTACGGATTGCCCACGGCAGTAGGAAAAGAAAAACGGTAACCGAGAGAAGGAGAGCTTCCCACAAATACCTTTTGCGGAAGGCTGAGGAGCATGCGATGGCCCCGGCTATTAGAAATGCTGCGATGACAGGTAGAATAACTGGGTCTAATAATACTGCGAACCCGCAAAGCACAAAAAACCACCCGGGCGTTCGCGATTGCCAGGACTTGCTGCGCCAAATCCGCAGGCTTACCCACACGATAGCAAGAAGGACCAGCGCCGCCCAAGCCCCATCGGTGCTACCCTTCACTTCCGTTTTGAGAGCGGGAATATAAAACACACTGAGGATGCCCGCCAGCACCGCCGTGATTGAACCGAGTTCTGCATCCAATGCGAACCAGGGCAACAAAGCGCAACGAAGCGCCGAAAGGGCGGAGGTCATCGTAACTCGCACGATCTCGGCCGTCATGCCCGTGCCAAACAGCGCAAACAGCCCGGCAAGGAAAAGGGGATAAACCGGTGTCTCGTGCGCGGTTTCGCCCGTATACAACGAGTAAGGATTGCCGTACTGCCCGGTCCTGAGCACCGAAAGGGCGATGTGTTCCTCCTCGGTGCGCACCACAACGTGGAAGAGCCCTGTTTTCCAGGCAACCGCCAACCTGAAAATGAAGGCCAGAAGAAAGACCATGACCGCAAACCGCCAAGGGCGCTGCATAACCGCTGTAGTATACAGCGGCGCGATCCGGCTAGAGAGCTAAAAGCCGCAAATTCGTAGAGTTTTTGTTTCCTCAAAAAAACGACGGTCTACTCTTCCGGCAGTTCCCCAATTTTGGCTCGCCGCGGTGAAGCAAACGGAATGAAGCTATTCCCGGTTTTGATAGCGTGAGTTTTTAGTGTAGTGTCTACGAGCGGTGTCTACGAAATGACAGGCCAATGCGCAGGCCCGTAGCGCCACCTCATGCCGCCAGAACGGCGGGCCTACACAGTCCACTCAATTCCTGGACATTCCATTAGGATTGTTGGCGTCCCCGACGGGATTTGAACCCGTGTTACCGCCGTGAAAGGGCGGTGTCCTAGGCCGGGCTAGACGACGGGGACTGGTATTGGAAGGTCGAGCAGCAAAGGGTCTAAAATCGACCACCGCCTTGTCGCGAAGGAGCTATGGTATCAGCGGCGGCGCCCAACTGTCAAATTAGCGTGGCAAGCGGCAGTAGCACAGTTTACTGTAGCGGCGCTCTATGAGCGCCGGAAACCGTTGAGGATACAAGTTCGGCGCTCATAGAGCGCCGCTACAGCAAACTGCGCCACTACCCGGCTCGGCAAGGAAAGCACTTGCCCCTGCGGCAAGTTTTCGGTTATTCTCCATTCGGCCTATGAGGGGGATTTTTGCATCGCTGGCGGTGTTGCCTTTTCTAGCTGCCGTGTCTTTACCCACACGAGCGGCGAGTCAATCTCGCCCTTCGCCCCAGGCAACATCACAAGCGGCCCCATCCACTTCCGCCCCAGCTTCGAACCTGCTCATCCAAACCATGCAGCAGGAGCTCGAAAGAGCCATGCAGGGCCTCGCCCGGTCCAATCCCAAGCCTTACTTCATCAGCTTTTCGGTGGACGACCATCAAAGCGCCGTGGTTTTCGCCGAGCATGGCGCGCTCTTCACCTCAGCCAGTACCCGGCGCCGCCAATTAGACGTCTTCGTTCGAGTGGGTAGCCCCGCGCTCGACAACACGGATGACGGCGGCCTTCCATCAGGAATTTCCTCGAACCTGCTTCCGATTGAAGACGATCCCGGCGCTATTGCGCATGTCTTATGGGAGACGACCTACCGCGAATACAAAAAGGCCGCGGCCGCCTATCTTCAGGTGAAGACCAATCACTCCGTCGAGGCGCAGCCGGATAACCTGCCGGATTTTTCGACCGAGCCGCCGCACGTTTCTATATCCGACCCGGCGCCGCCGCTGCACTTCGATCCGGCCCATTGGGAAATACTGTTGCGGCAGTATTCCGGGTTATTCAACAAATATCCCGAAATTCTGAATTCCGTCGTGATGTTGTCTCTCGACCAGTCCACTCACTATTTCGTGTCCAGCGAGGGAACGCGCATTATTACTTCGGAACCCATCGCCCGCCTTTCCATCGTGGGTGAGGCGCGCGCCGATGATGGCATGGAATTGACACGGACGGAGTCCTTTGACGCCGCCGGCCCCGCCCAATTGCCGGGCGAACCGCAGATTGAAGCTGCCGTCCAAAAGATGGCTGAGGAATTGATAGAACTGCGCAAGGCCCCCGTGGTGGAACCGTACAGCGGTCCGGCGCTGCTTTCAGGACGCGCCGCTGCCGTCTTCTTTCATGAAGTTCTGGGGCATCGCGTGGAGGGACACCGCCAGCGAGGAAGCGAAGAGGGCCAAACCTTCGCCAAGAAGATCGGTCAAATGGTGCTGCCCCCATTTTTGAGCGTCGTAGATGACCCTTTGCAGACCGAAGCCAACGGCATTCGACTGAGCGGCCAATACCAGTTTGACTCGGAGGGCGTGCCGGCGCAAAAGACCTTGGTAGTGGAAAAAGGTATCCTGAAAAATTTCCTGATGTCGCGCATGCCGGTGAAAGGATTTTCCGCTTCAAACGGCCATGGGCGGGCGCAGGATGGCCTGATGCCCGAAGGACGCCAAGGCAACCTGATCGTCACCTCTACGAAGACCGTCCAGGATGCCAAAATGGTTGGCAAGCTCATTGATGAGGTCCGCAAACAGAAGAAGCCTTACGGTCTCTACTTCCAGGATATTTCCGGCGGCTTGACGCTGACCCAAAGGACGGAGCCCCAAGCCTTCAAAGTCATCCCGGTGGTGGTTTGGAAGGTTTATCCGGATGGGCGCAAGCCGGAGCTGGTGCGCGGCGTGGACATTGTGGGAACCCCGCTCGACGCCCTTACCAAGATTGTATTAACGGGAAACACCCAGCAGGTGTTCGACGGAGAATGCGGGGCCGAGTCCGGATCAATTCCGGTTTCAGCCGTGGCTCCCGCCATGTTGTTCTCCCAGATTGAAGTACAAAAGAAGGCGCAGACCCATAACCGCCCGCCCATTCTGCCACCGCCCGCGTCAGGCGGAAACTGACCATGATTCGATTGCCAAATTCCGGCATATCCGCGCTGATTTCCATGACGGGGATCGCGGCTTTGTGCCCGGTAGTATTTTTGGTGGCCGCGCCGCGCGCTGCCAGAATTGTGCCCGCCGCAATTCCCGCCGCCCGGCCCGCGCCATCCGCTGCGTCCCAGGCACAGGCGGGAATGTCATCGGATGCTGCCCTCCTCACCGCCTTGCGCCAGGAACTTGCCCGTTCGAAAAACATGCGCTTGGGCCAGTTGCCACCACCCTATTACATTGCTTACTCCGTCACCGAAGTGCATTCCTTCACCGCCCAGGCAACGCTCGGCGCAGTCATCACCCGCCAACACGAGCATAGCCGGATTCTGCGAGCCGTGGTGCGGGTGGGAAACTACCACCAGGACAGCTATTATGGCCGCGGCGAGGGGGTGGCAAACCTCATCCCCATCGATAACAATGTGATGGCCATTCGCCGGCAAGTCTGGTTGGTGACGGATGCGGCCTATAAGAGTGCTCTTCAGGCCCTGACCGAAAAGCGCGCGTTGCTTCGACAGTACGTCGATGAACACCCGGTGGATGACTTCTCGAAGGAACCCCCACTCCAGGCTCATGATCCGCTTGCGACCCTCCAAGCCGATCCCGGCCACTGGACGGAGGTTATCCGAGAGGTTTCCGCCATGTTCCGGAGTGACCCGAAGATAGAATCCTCTCAATTGGTGGTGAATTTCCGCGCTATCAACCGCACCTTTATCAATTCTGAGGGTTCGGTGACGAGAAGCGGAGTGGCCAATTACTCCATCACTCTCATCGGGGTCACACAGGCCGCCGACGGGATGCAGATTGCCCGGGACACGGGTTTCTACGTCCGGCGGCTCCAGGATCTGCCACAGGAGCCGGATGTTCGCGCCGCCGCCGCCCGACTGATGAGCAGCCTTAAAGATTTACGCCATGCGCCGGTGGTAGAGGACGATTATCAGGGCCCTGTCCTCTTCTCTCCCCCGGCAGCAGCCAGCCTGGTCACAAAACTCGTGGGGGCCAATATTGAGGGGCACCGGCCCAAGCCCGGCCAGCCATCTCGAGTGGCGGGCGCGTACGCTTTCTATTACAAGAGCCGTGTGCTGCCGGAGTTCCTGAGCGTCGTCGATGACCCCACCATACAGTTGTTCAAGGGTAAGGCGCTGATGGGCTCCTATGCGTTCGACGATCAGGCCGTGAAGGCGCAGGCCGTGACCGCCATCAACAAGGGTAACTTGATCAATTACCTCACCGATCGCACGCCCATCCGCGACTTTCCTCAATCAAACGGGCATGGCCGGGTCACCCCTGGAGGCCCGCCTGTTCCTTACATCTCGAACTTGTTTGTCCGCCCTTCAGAATCTTCTTCTTTCGAACAGCTCAAGCAAAAGCTGATCACAATTTGCAAGGAGCACGAGATCCCGTATGCCTATCTGGTGACCGAGACGGCGCCGGACCTCAGCCCTCGTGTGCTCTACCGCGTGTACGCCAAAGACGGCCACGAGCAATTGGTGCGCGGGGCAACATTCAATGACCTGGACGTTCGCGCTTTGCGGGATGACGTGGTGGCCGCAGGCGACGACGCCGAAGCCCAGAACCTTTTCCTGCCTATTCCCGCTTCGGTCGTTTCACCCAGCCTTTTGTTTGACAATCTGGAAATCAAGCGGGCCAACCTCACCCAGGCAAAGCTACCGGACTATCCTCCGCCTTCGATTCCTTCATCGCCCACCGCCCAGCGGAATCCTTAGCGGCCTGCGCGGAGCCACGGTCATGGAATTTTTGTTCGCGGGTCTCTCTGCGGGTGTCCTTACATTGCTTTTCACGTATGCGCCACCCGAGGTGTGGAGACAGGCAATAGGCTCTCGCTGTAGCGCGGGTGTCCCCACCATCCGCGGGCGGGCTTAGGCCGGGCTGATGAGTCACTCAGCGGTCGAACTCTGTTCTCAGAACCAATCACTGCGGTAAGCAATCCACCAACACACCACGATGATCGGAAACGTTGCCAAAAGCCCCCACACCAGCGGCAATGCGAGGTCGGCGACGGCGCTGAGAATGATGAAGCTGATCAAGAAGACTTTCCGCTACATTCGATCACCGGTTCCGAAGGCGATTATAGACTTTGGAACCTCACCCGCCCATCAGAAATGTTCTCGCCGGCAGTTTGATCGCGCTTCATTGATGGGCAGTCTTGCTGCGGCCGAACGTACCCTCTTCATGCCATTGCGTCGCGGGGAAGCCACCACCCCTCTGTATCTGGCGCATGGAGGGTTGCCCGAACCGAAGCTCATGCGCTTCCCCCTGCCGCGCCATAATTTTCGGAACTTTTGCCTGGCGCTCGCGTATCAAAGGTCAAGGCGTCTCTCACAGTGCCTGTCCCGGAAACCGAACCGTCAACCGGTTCACAGGCCAACGGAAGGAGTATTTATGGGTTCGATCCGAAGCCAGATCGTGCAGGTTCTGCGAAGACTGCGCCGCGCGCCGATGTTCACGGCGATCACGCTGCTCACGCTGGCGGTGGGCGTGGGCGCGAACACAGCGGTTTTCAGCGTCATTGAGGGCGTGCTGCTGAAGCCGCTGCCCTATCCCCACCCTGAGCAGCTCGTGGGCGTATGGCTCACCGCGCCGGGGGTGAACCTGAAGGACGCGCTGGCCTCGCCCTCCACTTACTTCATCTTTCGCGAGCAAAGCCGCACCTTCCAGGATATTGGCCTCTGGACGGGCGACTCGGTGAGCGTAACTGGGCTCGCGCAGCCCGAACAGGTCCGGGCCCTGGACGTGACCGACGGCATTCTCCCGATCTTGGGCATTCCGCCCATGCTCGGGCGGGGATTCACCCGTGCGGACGATTTGCCGGGCAGCCCGGACACAGTGATGCTCTCCAATGGCTACTGGCGCACAAAGTTCGGCGGAGACCGCTCGGTGATCGGGCGTAACATCACACTGGACGGGAAACCGCGCGAAATCATCGGCGTGTTGCCGCAAGGCTTCCGCTTCCTGGACCAGCCCGACCCAGCCCTGATCCTGCCCTTGAAATTCGACCGCGCCAAAACCTTCATTGGGAACTTCAGCTATCAGGGCATTGCCAGACTCAAGCCGGGAGTTACCCTTGCCCAGGCCAACGCCGACGTAGCGCGCATGCTTCCCATCGTCAACCGGAGCTTCGCGGCTCCGCCGGGCTTCAGTCTCAAGATGTTCATTGACGCCCACATCGGGCCGAACCTCCGCCCGTTGAAGCAGGACGTGGTGGGGGACGTGGGCAATGTTTTATGGGTTCTCATGGGGACCATCGGCCTGGTGCTGCTGATCGCCTGCGCCAATGTGGCGAACCTGCTCCTGGTGCGGGCCGAAGGGCGCCAGCAGGAACTGGCCATCCGCGCCGCGCTGGGTGCGAGCCGGGGCCGCATCGCCGCCGAGCTGTTGTTCGAAAGTCTCATCCTGGCGCTAATCGGCAGCGCGCTCGGTTTGGGACTCGCGTACGGAGCCTTGCGCGTGCTGGTTGCCCTGGCGCCAACCGGTCTCCCGCGCCTCAATGAAATCGGCATCAATAGTCCCGTTCTACTGTTCACTCTGGCGGTGTCTCTGGTTGCGACGCTTTTGTCCGGCTCCGTCCCGGTCTTGAAATATGCGGGCGCGCGCCTGGGAACTGGACTGCGTGAAGGCGGACGTTCGCTGAGCCAGAGCCGGGAGCGGCATCGGGCGCGCAGCGCGCTGGTGATCGTGCAGGTGGCGCTGGCGCTGGTCCTGCTGATCAGCTCCGGCCTTATAATTCGCACTTTCCGCGCCTTGACCAAAGTGCATCCTGGGTTTGTCTCGCCCGCTGAAGTGCAGACGTTCCGCCTCTCCATTCCTGATGCAGAAGTTTCCAATCCTGAACAGGTAGTCCGCACGGAGCAGGAAATTTCGCAGAAAGTGGCGGCCATTGCCGGCGTTACCTCCGAGGGTCTCTCGACTGCTATCCCCATGGATGGAACTGTCCGTTTCGACCCGGTGTTCGTAAAGGACCGCACCTACGCCCAAGGGCAGATTCCTCCCCTTCGCCGGTTTAAGTTTGTAGCGCCCGGATTTTTCAAGACACTGGGTACGCCTCTGGTGGCCGGCCGCGATTTCACCTGGGAGGACCTCTACAACAAGCTTCCCGTCGCCATCGTCTCAGAAAATCTGGCTCGCGAGTACTGGCGCGATCCGGCCAGCGCGCTCAGTAAGCAAATCCGCGTGGGTACCGATGAACCGTGGCGCGAGATCGTGGGCGTGGTAGGCAACGTTCACGACGACGGTATGGATAAGGAAGCTCCCACTATTGTGTATTGGCCCATCCTGATGAGCCAGTTTGAGGGTGATAAAATCGCCGCGCGTCGCGATGTAGCTTTCGCCATCCGCAGCTCCCGATCCGGTTCAGAAACCTTGATGAAAGAGGTCCGGCAGGCCGTGTGGTCCGTGGATCCCAATCTTCCGCTGGCGGACGTCCATACCGTCGAATATTTCTACACCAAGTCGATGGCGCGCACTTCGTTCACTCTGGTGATGCTGGCGCTGGCAGGCGGCATGGCATTGCTGCTCGGCATCGTGGGTCTCTACGGCGTCATTGCCTATTCGGTGTCGCAGCGGACGCGCGAAATCGGCATTCGCATGGCGCTCGGCGCGCAACAGCGGGAACTCACGGCAATGTTCGTTCGTCACGCATTATGGCTGACGGGCGGGGGTGTTGTCTGCGGTCTGGGCGCAGCCCTGGCGCTGATGCACCTGATGTCGTCGCTGTTATTCGGCGTGAAACCCGCCGATCCCGTGACTTACGGTGCGGTCTCGCTCGGCCTTGTGGCCACGGCGGCGATTGCCAGTTACCTGCCCGCTCGCCGCGCCGCGGCGGTAAACCCCGTGGAGGCCTTGCGAGCGGAGTAGGGCTGCACTTCAGTTGAAGGGCACGTTACATTTGGTGTGTGATGGCCGAACGTGAGCACCGCACTGCTGCTGGTTGATCTCGCGCACGCTGGCAACGGCAGAAACGTGCTTGGCTGTGGATCCGTTACATTTCCATTCACAGGTTGAGACGAAGTTCAGCGAGCCTGATTTTGTTTCGGAACCAAATGGAACCAATGCGCGGTGTTGGGTGTTGGCAAGTGGTTGAAAAGATGGTGCCGCGGGACGGAGTTGAACCGCCGCCGCCAGCCTTTTCAGGGCTGTAGTCACCCAAGGCTAGCTGATTGATTCAATGTATCTTAGCTTAAATTTACTCCACCTTCTCAGTGCATATATTGGAAGCATAACGGAAGCATAACGGAAACGCAACTGCGGGACGGTGTTTGCCTCAAAACACCCCATCGTCAACCGGCTCACGTCCCATCACCAGCTTGGTCCGCCAGCGGATCGAACGCAGTGGTGAACGGCTATGGCGGCTTGAAGACTTCCGGGACCTTCCATTTACCGCCGTGGCGCAAGCCCTGTCACGTCTGACTCGCCAGGGGGCACTCGAACGCCTCAGCAAGGGCATCTACTACCGCACCCGACAAACGGCCTTCGGCACGAGCCAGCCAAACCCCACCTCAATCCAGAAGCTAATGTCCGGGCGCAAGACAGTCTTTCCTTCAGGGATTGCCGCCGCCAATCTCCTGGGATTCACAACGCAGAGCGCGAGGCAGGGCGAGGTTGCCACCAGTGCCTTAAGCCTGCCCCGCAAACTCGTTGGCGGCGACACGGTGATCCACACGCGGCGACCGGAGGCATGGGCGAGCCTTTCCCAGACCGATGCGGCACTGCTCGATTTCTTAAGGCGAGAGGGCAGGACGAGTGAGCTGTCGCCGGAAGCAACAGTTCGCAGAACCCTGGCGCTGCTGTCGGAGAAAGGCCGCTTTGAGCGTCTGCTCAAAGTCGCTGAATCCGAGCCTCCCCGTGTGCGCGCGATGCTCGGCGCCCTGGGTGAATAGCTTGGAAAGAACCCCCCTGCCCTTCGGCGCTTGCGGGCTTCCTTGAATCCGTTCTTCCGATTCGACTTCGGATTACTCGCCGACTTGCCGCAGGCACGTCACTGGCAGGCCAAAGAGCGCCGCTCACATGAAACTGTTTGAGCACAAATCCAGCGATCATAGATCAGGATATCGGCGAAGCATATGTCAACCAGCATGTGGCACTAATTAGTCACCGCGAGCTCTCCGAGGTGGTAAGTAAAGGAATCCAGAAGCGGCCGTCGGATAACGCCATTTGCATCTGTATACGGTTACATGAGTCGGCCGAGCACGAGCACGGCGATCAGTGTGAGCAGAACGTAAGCGACATAGGCATTCAACCTGCCGTGATGCATCCGGGCAACTGAGGCGGCTAGCCATCGGGAGGCGCCATGTACAGGCTGGTAAAGCAGCCGGTCGAGCACGTGGGCTTCCTCGATCCGGCGGCGGATTGCCATGCGAAAGTGTACGGCGACCATCTCGCGGCTGTCCTCAACCGCTGTCGGATGAAAGATCGCATTGAAAGTGACGCGGACAGGATTGGAAAAACCCGTAGCGGTGTACGTAAGCTCGGGCGACAACTGGTTCAGTCCACCGGCCCAGACGGGACCAAAGGTGCGCTGACGCCGCCGGGCTAGCCACCAGTGTAGTGCCAGGAATGCGGAACCAATCAGCAAAAGCAGCATGACGAACATGTAACTGGTTGACATCGCAAAAACCACCGGATTCCGAGCGGCGCCGCGGTGAAGCACCACAAGGCCAGCACCTGGGAGCACGCCCAACACCAGGCACAGAAAAGCCAGAAAGCTCATGGCACAGGCCTTAACGAAGCAGGTGACGGCGAGCGCCGCGGTCAGAGCGAGAATGGCGCCGCAGAGCGCGAAGACTACCTTCACGCCCGCCGAGCCGAGCGACGCGCTCTGGAGCAGTGATTGCAGCGTGAGCCACTCGCTGACGAAGCCGTTCGACGGAGGCAACGCCGAGATCGAAAGCGCCCCGGCCAGGAAGAACGCTGCAATCCGCGGCTGACGCTTGATCAGCCCGCCAAGACGGTCCATGTCAATCGTGCCTACGGTGGCATCCACCGAGCCTGTCCCGTAAAAGAGTAGCGACTTGTAAACAGAATGGTTCAGCATCTGATAGAGCGCGGCAATGAAGGCGATGGCGGCATTTTTTCCCAAGTCACCTGCCCACCACGCCGCGCAACCCGTCTTCACCTTCCGTCAGAATCGTCAGGTCGCTGTTTCGTCCTCGGCCGCTGCGACGCAGAATGGCCTGCACCCGCTGTTTGGCTAGCGGATCGAGGTCCCGGACCACCGCGAATGTCTCACCGCCGCGCCGGGACGTCCCGGTGCTGCTATCCGCCGTGGACAGCAAGCCTGATTGGTTACTCACACACAATACGAAGCATTTCACCAACGCAGTGGCGCAACGGACTGGTCTGCGGATTGCCACGCCGGGCGAGTTTTTCCGCACCCTTTCCGCGTTATTCCGGTGATGGTACCGCAGCGGATCGAAGAGCTCGGCCTGCCGCACCTGAAGCGGCAGCGTCGCGGGTGCGCTTGGACTCCACCACCCGTTGTTGAAGAGCCGCAAGCCTGAGACTGTTGGAGTCTTCAAGCGTTCGGACTGGGTAGCGCCGACCTCGTTCTTGAGGTCTGCGGCTCCTCCTCCGAGCGCCAAATAAAGGGCCGCGGACCTTGAGGAGTAGGTCCGCGCTACTTGCTCCCGGGTCTGCGGTTTTTTCCTTCAACAGGTAGATACAAGCCACGGTCAATCGTCCTGAAATTGACCGTGAGGCTTGTCCGGGGTACAAAAACAGTCAGGAAGGCGCTGACTGTGGCTACCGGCTGATGGCGCATCTTGGGGACTGGCCGGCTCGTCTCTTGCCACTTTTCGCTGTTCTTGATTGGCCATGGATCGATAGGCTTCATGCTTCTACCGAAGACCGCTGGCCTCGGAAGGCCTGCGCCTGCCAGTCGCGGCAGGCCAACCGCGAAACTTTTTGGCGAAAGGGGTATTGTGTATAATTCGAGCGGAGACAGTGTACGTTGATTGTGCGCTCTGGCCGATAAGGAGGAAAAGCATGACCGTGTCGAAACCGCGTTACAGCAAAGAAGAGTTCGCCCGGCTGGGCGACGAGGTCTACGAGCGCGACATCGCCCCTCGAGTCGAGGCGGCCGAGGCCGGCAAGTTTGTGGCGATTGATATCGAAACGGGTGCGTACGAGATGGATCGGGACGAACTCTTAGCCATGAACCGTTTGCTGGCCCGCATTGCGGACGCGCAAGTGTGGTTGAGGCGGGTTGGCTCCCGGTGCGCTCACCGTATTGGTTCACGCCGCAATTCAGGGCGCCCATGATAATCGGCAGCGTCAACGCCAGCGAGATCCTCTTCGACATTTATGAAGGAACGGTCATCTGGGACGGTCAGCCGCGCCAGGTTTCGGTCCACGCCTCCGACACGGATCCGCTCGTTGGCATGGGATTGTTTTATGGGTGCGAGCTGACGATTCAGGTTGTCGAGGGCGGCAGCGTTGCTATCAAGAAGCTCTCTTAAGGCGAGCCGGGAGCGCACCAAACTTGCGCAGTGAGCTGGTGGAGCATCCTGGGGACTAGCCTGCTCGTCACTTGCCGCTTAGCCTGCCCTGAGCCTGTCGAAGGGTCATTCGCCACAACTTTCTTGGCCCTGGTCAAGTTGGAAAGTCTGTTTTCGTGGCGATGCATCGGTTCTGGTCATGGATCGATAGGTTTCATGCTTCCACCGAAGACCGCAGGCCTCGGAGGGCCTGTGCCAGCCCCCAAGACGAGCGGTGCAGAACAATTACTATTCCATGAGCTGGCTGGAAACCAGCCTTTGGGCTCGACGCAATTCACTGCCCAAGTCCCTGACCGATACACCTGCCTCAAGATGCCGGACCAAAGACTCAGAGTACAGGATCAAACCGGGGCTGCCTTCCTCTCCAAAATAGCTGCGGATTATCCCGTACGCCCGCGTCTTCAGTTCACCGTCTGGGCCGAATTGGCCGGCAAAGCCGCTCCGAAAATCGGCGAAATTCGTCCGGGCGCTCAACACCGCCACGATATCTCCGGCATGAATCCTGGCCTCTTCGCGGTCATGCTCAGTGTGAGCGGGGCCGCGGAGGTTGCGATAACGCTCATCCATCGCCAGCAACTTTAGCAGGACCAGGGCATGGGGACGTGACACCTGAACTTTAGCCCGTGCGGGCTTTCCATCCGGCAATGAGCCAACCACTTCGTGCTCGTCCGCCTCCACGACGACAATAGACCCGCCGACGCAGGCGCGACCGTGGACGCCGTTCTGCACATCAACCCGAATCTCGTCCCCCCTGGCGAACTCGGCTGGCGCCATGAACTCGATCCTTATGACTTCCGGTGAATTTGGAATTGGCTTCTCGAACTGGAAGTTCCGGGCATTCTCGGCCACCGAGTACCCGAGGGAGGCCAGGACTGATGCCAGTGAAGTATCGCAGTCTCGCAAGTACCCGACATCGAGAACGAAATCGAAATCGCGCGTGGATCGTGGGCGCGCAATCATGAATCTCAGGGCGTGGCCCCCGACGAGAACCAACCCCTCGGCCGCAGGACCGAGAGCCGAGAGCAGTTCCAGCAGATACGCGCGCTGGGGTTCCGGAATCACTTGTTCCCCCACATGGGCTCAATGCGCGTCTCAAGCAGGTAATCTGCCTGCTTCAAGTCGCGGCCGCCACGCGCGAACAGGTCCAGGTATGTCTGGATGTAAGAGACTACAGGGATTTCACCTCTGCGGTACGAATACAGGAACACGCCTGCGTCGAAGGCGTAAATGACCCGGAGGTCGGGGCCAATGCTTACCCCGGAAATCGAAGCTCGCAGGTTCTCCGCTCCGGCTTCATCTGAAACATAGAGGTCGATAGGGTCAACATCTACGAAAGGTGCTGTAAGGCTGGCAGCCGCGGCACTCGAGAAGGCGTAACATTGAGGCTTGAGCAATCTATCAAGGTCTTGCCGGACCGACTCCAAATTAGTGCCGAATGGATTGGGAATCTTGAATGATCGCCGAAGATACCAGCGGTAACGGTCCTTATATTCCTGAGCCCACTTGATCAGTAGCCTTTTCGGCTCCGGGACCACGATCGGGTTCCGGCGCGCAACCAATGGCACTTCGTCAAGACTTCCCTCCGACACTGCCGTGTCTGGGTCAAATGAAGTTGGCCTGCGCCTGACCAGTAGCTCTTCTTCAAGACTGCGCAGCACTCTCGACGCCAGCGAGAAACTAACCCCGAATTGGGCACCGGCGCATTCGGTGCGGCTGGTTTCCGTGGCCAACTCTCCTATGATCTCACTGAGCGTCCACGCCCGCGGCTTCTGCAATAACACCCTGAGGATGCGAGAGGACTTTCCTGAAAAGGGATTTCGGTAGTACGAAGGGCTGGTCTGCTCACGTGGCTCCATCCCGACTCGTTGCAGGAGCAGTTTGCCGGGCACATTGATGAAGACATTGCCTGCCAAGTCGATGAAGTCCACGTTCCTCTCGAAGCAAAGCTTCTGTGACTGAGGCGAGAGCGCGGGGCACACCAAGGCAATGGCCGTGCCGCTCTTTATGGCCTTCATTTGCGAAAGCCAGGGTGCAATTTGCTCAACCTGCTTGGGTGTGCAAGTACTCTTGACTTCAACGTAGGCTTCGACCTTGGCGTCACCAAATTGCAGGTCGAACTTGGCATCAAAGCTTCCCTGCGTGCCATTTGGCCGCTCGACGAGATTTGCAACGCGCACATTTGGGAGACCCTTGAAGGGCTCATTGTCCCGGAGAGCTTGTAAGATTCCGCGTTCTGTCATATTGCCATTATAGTGTTATTTTCCTATAATGTCAAACGGCGTTTAATAGGCAAATTTGCCTTGATTAAACGATTTGCCATAATTGGCAATTTTGCGTAAGAAGGCACGTGGTCCATTTCAAGCCATTGAAAAATCCAGGCTTAATCATGATCGACTAAATTTCAGCAAGATTCTCACTTGGTTGTAGAGCGAAAAATTTATTTAACGGCAAAGGACATCCCGAGGGGCGGGGGGCTGGGACATTCAGCGCGGCATAACCCTTGGGGGCCGGCGCAGACCTTCTGAGGTCAGCGTCTTTAGATCATCTAACTTCCGGATGAGATATATTTGCCTCTGCCATGCCCTTATACCATCGCCATCATACGCCGGGCGATTCGCAGTTTATCACTACCAGCATTTATCGGCGCGCACGGTTGTTTCGCAGCGAGCGATTGGCCCGTCACTTCGTCCGCGTGCTTTGCGAACGGCGCGCTGAAATGAAATTCGCCCTGATTGCCCGATCGGTTGGCTGCTCATGCCGGAACATTTTCATGTCTTACTGTGGCCCGAGCCGGCCGATACCACCACCCTGATCGTGCAGCAATTGACAGTCGGTTTTCCCATCGACCAAAACCCACGGACAGGAAGGCACTAACCGTAGCTGCCTGCTGCCCTATTTTCAGGCAAACATCGACGTTTGCTCCTCGATGCGTACATGCATCTTGACGCTATCGAGCACGAAACGCGCGGGAATGCGGACGAAAGAACTCATTCACCACAGAGACACAGAGACACAGAGCTATTATTTTCCCGTTAAGCCTTTCTCTGAGCCTCGGTGTCTCGGTGGTTCACAGCACCATCCTTTTGATCCCGTCGCGCAGAACCGGGACGTTGAAGTTCATAAGCAGTCCGGTGTGGATCTGGGCGAGTCGCAGGTACGTGAGCAACTGCGCTTCGTGGATCGGCAGGACGCGCTCCACGGTCTTTAGCGGGCAGCCACCGACAGTGCCTTCCTGTTTGTGGGCTTTTTGGCGAGAGACAAGCACGCGGTCAATCAAAAATCGAATGACCGTGGCTCCCCGCGCCGGGCGGGGAAAAGGCAGTGGATCAGCGAGCCTCACGCCTCGATATCCGCCGCGGCAGTGTCCCGAATCGACACACTTGTCCGGCCTAATCCCGCCTCATTGGCTGCCGCGCGCCGAACATCCTGCGCATCTGCCTGAATCTCCGCGCTTTTTGTGCCTTAAAAATATTTTGTCTCATTTGTCTCACCTGTCGCCACCGTCTCAAGCGAGCCCGCTAGGCTGAATCGGTAGTGTGCCGTGCGCACTGCGCCCAACGCCGGCTTGAAGGTCTACGCCAGCGGCGCGGAGTCGCACGATGGATGGCTGACGGCTGAAAGCTGACCGCTGGCGGCTGATCCAAAAACCCATGGCGCCAAAGCCGTGCCGTAATTGAATGGCAAGGAGAATTTTTATGGAAACCAAAACTCGCAATGTGACTGAAAAGCGGCTGGCCGCCAATCGCGCCGCCGCGCAAAAATCGACGGGACCGAAGACCGCCGAGGGCAAGCAGCGTGCCGCCTTCAACAGCTTCGAGCACGGCGCCTTCGCCTCCGAGCAACACATCCTCAATCAGGCGCTCGAGCGCTCCGGCGGCGATGGGGGCGAGCTGGACTCGCTCCGTCAATCGCTGGCCGGGGACTGGCAACCGGCGAGTGCGCAGCAGAAGCTGCTGGTGGACGACCTCGCCTGGCTTTACTGGCTACGCAACCGTACGCGCCTGGCTCTCCTGGAGCGCCAGGCCCGCTGCCTGCCCGCCGCCGAGCTCAAGCGCGATCAGCGGCGCTTCCGGGCCCATCATCGTCCGCCCGCTGTCGAGCACAGCGACTACTATCCGGACGGCTGCGCCTCGCTGCCCGCTTCCCAGGACAAGATCGCTACCATGTCGCAATTCCTCGACGAACTCAGCCTGCTGATCACTCAGGGCTACTGGTCGGAGAAGACTCCCAAGGGCCATTCCTACGCGCCTCCCACGCTGCTCGTGTTTCTCTACGGGCAGTCGCCCGGCACGGCGCGCGGCAAACAAATCAAGGCCCTGTGGCACTCGTGCGCCCTCGAGGTGGGACGGGGCTACGTGCCGACCGACGCCCCCTTGAAGCCGCTGCCGGACGATCCGCGCGTCGCCGCGATGCTGGCGCTGATCGACGAGGAACGCGCGGCGCTGGTGGAAGAAGCCGAACTCGCCCGCCGCTCCCAGCAGATCGAGATCGAGCGGCCCGAAGACCCGGCCTGGCCCGTCTTGCATCCGCTTGATGAAATCTGGAAGGAAACGGTGGAGCGGCTGGAAAAACTGGAGCGGCAGATCAATGCCAAGATTCGCCTGCTGCTGCGCCTCGAAAAGCGCGCTGTAGAGGCGGGCTCTAAGCCGGCGCCTGTCCCGCCCGTCGGAGAAACCGTAGAGGCGGGCTTCAGCCCGGCTTCTGTCCCTTCGCAGAGTCCAGTCGTCGAGGCGGGCTTTAGCCCGGCACCCGCCGCAAAAAGAAAAAATCGAGGAACGAACCCTAAGAACTCTATTGCTCCTTTAGAATCAACAAACGATGGACCGCCGGTCGCCACGCCCTCGGGGATCACCGGCGTGATCTCGCCAGCAGAACCGGCTCCGGCGCCTGCTGGCACGTCCTTGAGTGGAACGCCAGCGCCAAGACAAAACCTCCGCCCAGCATGTCGCCCATGAACGCAAGAAACAGCGGATAGCTGGTAAGCACCGGGATCAGCAGGGTGACGAAGACCGGCGCCGTGAACACGACATACGGCGTGAAACGGAAAATCCAGGAACTCTGGTCGGAAATCACTTCGTCCTTGTGGAAGAGTTTCCAGATGTCCCGGTAAGGCTGGAGCAAACTTGGCCCGCGCTTGGACTGGACAACATCCTTGAGGCGATTGATGGTTCCCGCCAGCAAGGGCGAAAAGCCCATGACGACGGCCACTTGCAGCAGGTTGTAAACGATCCGAGCCAGCATCTTCGCCCCAAAAATAAAAATAGCTCCTACCTGCAAGAGGTAGGAGCCATTAGTCCCGGATTACCGGGATTGTTAACGGTGGCGCCCCATCACCGGAGCAAAATGATATCGTACTTGATACACCTGAGCTTCTGCAAGAGAAACTTGCCGTCAGATGTGTTGCGCTTCTTGACTGCCGTCTGCGATTGCCGCTTATGGCCGTTCCCGGAGAAAACAAAGCAGTACCGGCCTAATCGAGTCGCTGCTTTCGAATTGGATTGACGTAGCAATTCTCAGGTTCGATAATGAATTCAGGCGTTGGAGTTCGCCCTTAACCGCCCCCTGTGGGGAAGATAACTCCTGCGAGGGTTTCAGGCGGTCGAGGGCTTTTGAAAGCTTCCTTTTTTAATCCTTGTAGCCCCAGAATCCCTCGCGACCGGCCATTCCGATGTCGGGAAAAAGGCGGAGAGCGATGGAATCACACGAAGCGCTGAATTCCAATCACAGACGTCATCTGATGGTCAGCGCCCAATACGTTGACAACCTTCTCTCGGACATCGAATCGATTCTTGTGTCTTCAACATCGAAGTCGCCGTTTCCCAAGTACCGGCTCGACATCACTCCCGCCCAAGCAAAATTAGTCCAGGACTACATTGCTCGCATCCGCGCACAGATGGTGCAGATTCTGAAAGGTCAGGGCATTTCGCCCCCGGGTCCCCAATTGGGAGCGCGTCATTCGATCCGTGTGACCCTGGAGTTCGCGGACATCGCCTTTGACGAATGCCGCCCCGAGGCCATGCGAGGTTACGGCGCAGTGCCGCCATCGCTCATCCCGGAGTTAAACGGCCTAGTGGATGAGATGAGAGGCATCCTGCGCAAGCTGAACACGTATTTGGCCCAGGATGCTGACCAGGACTTCGAGAGCCGTCTAAAACGGCTGGAACGTGCTGGCGGCGGGATCGAGTCGCTTAGCGTGCTGGAAAGAGTCATCACCAGCCGTGGACTGGTGGAGTTCCGTCCGGCGTTATCCATCATTTTGGACAAGATCGAGTCTCCGACCTTCCAAATTGCCGTCTTTGGCCGCGTCAGTTCAGGAAAATCATCGCTCCTCAATCACATTCTCGAGACCGATGTGCTGCCTGTCGGCGTGAACCCCATTACGGCCGTACCGACCCAGCTCGTTTACGGCCCCGAGCCGAAATTAACGGTTTCCTACGTGGACAAGAAAACGGAAAACACTGAGATCGCGCGTCTCACAGAGTTTGTCAGCGAGGAGTTTAATTCCTCCAACGCCAAGCACGTGACGCGCATCGTGGCGGAGCTCCCGTCTTCGCGCTTGCAGGCGGGCGTGGTGGTCGTGGATACGCCAGGCCTCGGGTCGCTGGCCACGGCCGGCGCGGCGGAAACACTTGCTTATCTTCCCCATTGCGACTTGGGCATCGTCCTAGTGGACGCCGGTTCCACGCTGACGGCGGAAGATATCGCAACGATCCAGAGCCTTTACGAAGCCGCGATTCCGGCCTCTGTGCTGCTTAGCAAGGCGGACTTGCTGCGGCCGGAGGACAGGCAACGGTCGGTGAAATACATTTCGGACCAAATCAAGTCGCAGCTCGAAATAGAGCTTTCAGTCTTGCCAGTCAGCACGCAGGGGGAGGATGTGCGGCTGCTCGATGAGTGGTTCGCGCGCGAAATTCAGCCCCTTTTCGAGCGCCATCAGGAGCTCGCCCGGCAATCCCTGCGGCGGAAGATCGCCGCGCTCAGGGACTCGGTCGAGGCCGCCTTGAAAATTCGCGTGGAAATCTCCGGCAAAGGTCCGAGGGAGAGCTTGAAACAAGCGCGGGAAGCGCAGGCTCAGCTTCGGCGGGCGGCGGGTCAGTTTGAGGAGGTTCAGTCTTTCTGCTTCAAAGCTTCGGACGAAATCCGGAATCTGTCTGAAGTCGCCTTATCCCGGGCGGCGTCGGAGATCGCGCGACTCTGGTTCAACCCGGACGGCGCGAAGATCGATGAAAGAGACGCGGTCGTCCGCAATCTGAGCGGGACGGCATCGGAGGGGGCGAATCAGATTTTCGAGCGCCTCCAGAGGCTGGCACGTGATCTGTCCCACGCGCTGATCACCGCAGGGCGTGCTCTTGAGGCGGAGGACCTCCCAGAAGAAGAGGATCTCGTCTCTTTAGTGAAAGAAATGCCGCGCCTCGACCCGGGGCCGGTTGAAATCAGGATTCAGCGCGACTTCTGGACCATTTTCGGTAAGAGAGTTACGGAGAGGCGAGTCGGGAATAAATTGCAGCAACAGGTTGGACAGAAGGCAGGCGAGGTTTTCCAGTCCTATGGACGGATGCTCGAATCGTGGTCAAGAAAAACATTAGCCGAGCTTCACCGCCACTTCGATGCGCACGCGGACGGCTACCGCGCCCAGCTTGAACGCCTTGCCGAGGGTGGAAAGTCCGGCCCAGAGGAGAGTGAAACCATTCGCCAGGACTTGGCGGCGCTTGCCGCAGTTCAAGACGGAGAACAGATTCCGGTTGTTAGCGCTACAACTTGACGGTCGGCCCTGGAGGGCGGAGACCCTGGCAGCAAATCAGACACCGCACATCGGTTATCGCCAAAGCGGATAGAATCATGGCAGCGGTGCAGCAGACCTCGTTCCGCCATTGCCCAGGTCAATCTTCTTTGCCCAAAGCGCCCCGCGTCCATGCGTCTCCCGGATGAATGCCAGCCACTTGCCATCAGGCGACATGGCCGGTTTCTCGGCATCCTCCGCCTCCAGCACTGCATTGCCAGGCACCGATCCAGTGGCATTCAGCGGGAATCGGAAGATTCGTGAGCGTGAGGATGCCAGCTCCACCCACACAAAAGGTAGTCCCGGCGCCGTCGCCGGATGGAAGGAGTCTTTTCCAAACCCGATGCTATTGAGTGAGCCCTTGCCGAAACTCTTCGTACCGTAACCATCGGCGGTCATCGCCGTAAACAGGACGACCCCGCCTGCAACCGCTGGATCCGTCGCCAACAGGAATCCAGGCGGCGGCAAGACCCGTGACGGATAACTCATGAACTCACCCCTCTGCTGGATCAAGTTCGTGGTTACCCCGAGCGCGACAAGCACCAGAAAGATCATGCCGAAGGCCGCGGCCTCGCGTGACCTTAGCTTTGCCATGACCGTTCCGGAATTCGATCGCAGAAAAACTATGATGAGACACACCCACAATCCCGTCATCGCCCAAAGGCGCGGGAAGGCCAGCAGCGTTTGCCATCCTTCGGGCGAACTGGGCGCCCACCGGTACGTCGGGAAGCAGACGAACGCATAGAGGATAATGAGCGCGGCTGCTTCCCATCTTCGGTCTCGACGGAACAAGTAGTTGGCGGCGAGGACCGCTGTCAGGATCAGGGCATTGAAATCGTATGAGGCTGGATTTGTGGAAAGCATCAGCAGCATCGCCGCGAATCCCGCCCACTCCAGCTTGTCGCGCTCGGGATTGGAGCGCCTGGAGCTGATGAGCCAGAGAAATGGAACAAAGATCAAACCTTGACATACCGGCTGCAGGATAGCGTACGCGGCAGGGAGATGGATGATTGGATGGGGGTTCAACTCCGGCTCTCGCACGAACAGTCGATGGAGCAGGGCTGTAAAGGAGTTCCAAGTGGCGTTGTAGGGGTCCTGGCCTTCGCCTCGCAACGGCCACGGCAGAACCTCGATAATGTAAGTTCGAATCGTCTCAAAGCCGAAGAGGAAAACCGATGCCATCCAGATCGCCAGGCTCCCCACAAGCAGCCCGGCGGCAGCGCGCCATTGCTTCTTGCGGGCAAGGAAAATCACATACAGAGCCGGATAAATTTTGAGCCCGCCGGCGACCGCTAGAATCACTCCCGACGTTGCCGGCCGGCCCTCCAGATAAGCCCACGCGGCCAGCACCAGCAAGAACAGCAGCAATACATACTCCTGGCCGAACAGAAAATTCGTGCGCAGCGGGACCAAGGCGAGAAACATAAGGATCGCGACGCGACGCGGTCCGAGGCTGGTCATCCGGAACAGAAAATAGCCAGCGACCGCCAGAAGAATGAGGTTGACCACCAACCAGCAGCGTTTGGCTGGAAGCGGAGGCAAAGAAGAAAACGGCAGCACCGGCAACAGCGAGAATGGCGTCAAGAGCGTAAAGGTTACGATGGGCCGTTCAATCCCCGCGTGATCCTTCTGACGCTGTATCCACGTCCAGTCGTAGATCTGGTCGAGAGAATACCCCTGACGATAGAGCCGAGCGGCCAAATAGCAGTCTGGAAAGTCCGTGTTCAGCGACTTCCACGCGGGGATAAACCCGCGCCAAAGGAATACTCCTGCCAGGGTCACGAGCACGAAGTACTCGGCAACCACACTCGCGTGTCTTTGCCACTGGGCACGCCGGGCCGCACCACCAGGATCATGGGGCTCCGGAGGAACTTTGCCCTTTTCCATCGGTCCACGCCCTCCCGAAGTGAGCTGCTCCCGCCGCGCTTCCGCGTCTAGCGAAGGCTTCCTCTGCGCATGGCTTTTGATGACTAACTTCGGACCCCGTATGGCGGGTCAACTTGGCTGACATAGCAGCGGTATTTACCGGCTAATCGGCTTTGCCACGTCCCGGCATGGACGCGCCTCAACATCCACCAAACCCGCCACCGAAAGGGTATGTTGTGTCCTCAATCTGCGTGGGTGCGGCAAAGGTCATGGTTTGGAGATTCGATTGTCCCTTGTCGGACCGGAATGATAATACCACGCCGCATGGCGCCGAGATCGGTTTGCGAACGAACACCCTCTGCGAGTGGAACAATATTGTTGATCAGATACACTCAGACTTATGCTGAAGGTGCCGACCCGAACTCATGACCAGATTTTTGCACACGCGTTTAACGCCCAGGCGGAGCGGGATGGTGATTTGCAGGAAGGCCACCGAGAACTATCGCGCTGCTTGCTGGCAAAGATCGTTTCGAGGGAGCTTTTGCGAGCTTCCCCGGCCTGAACTGCGTCGATACCTCTCACCGGCCGTCCGAAGTGTGATACGGTTAGCCGAAGCCCGGCATACAGCGTTGCCGCGGTACAATGCCGTGCTTTTGCTCAGATCGTGAATTGCTCGAACCCTACGCGTCCCGATATGCGCCACATCTTTTCGTGGGTTTCAAAGGTCAGCTTGGACAAGGAAAAACTCATGCGGCTGAGCGCAGCTAGAGGCGTGCAAGCCGATAAGCGCCTGCGGCTGGCAACACACCCTGTTTCGATTGCGACTTTGCTCGCTCTATTCACCTTTACGGTTTGTTATTTCCGCTCGTTTATTTTCCCCCATGTCCCGCTTGTCCCCGGGGGGGACCAACTTGATTTCGTGTTTGATGGAAGTAGAATTCTCGCAGGCCAGTTGCCGTATCGCGATTACTTCGAAGTCGTCCCGCCCGGAGCAGACCTGACGTATGCTCTTTTGATCAAGCTGTTTGGCCTTTACGCAGGGATTGGGTGGCTCGTGATGGCCTGCTTGGCCGCCGCGACCGTGCTGTTGATGACCGTAGTTACGGAACGGCTCATGCGTGGGGCTGCGATTGCGTTGCCGGGATTGCTCTTCACGGGCTTCATTCTTCTCGAATCTCTGGATGCGACGCATCACTGGTTTAGCACGCTCGCAGCCTTTGGAGCGATGCTGATATTGCTCAACGGCATTAGTTTTCCGCGTATCGCGAGCGCAGGCGCACTATGCGGCCTTGCAGGTTGCTTCACCCAAACTACAGGGGCCACGGTCGTCGTTGGTTTTGTCGCTTACCTCGTCTGGAAGATGCGGCGGACAGACGCGCCAGCCGGTGTTCGCTGGGGCAAGTACCTGCTCCTATGCGGTACGGCGGTGGCCGTATTCGTTGCTGCGAATGCATACTTCATTCGGGCTGCAGGCCTAAACCAGTGGCTATCTTGCTTGGTGATCTATCCGCTTCGGTATTATGGCGCTCCGGTCGTTAATAACTGGCGCGTGGTTCGCTATGACTTTCAGTGGAGTCCGGGCGCCGCGAGATGGATCGCCTTTCCGTTTGTGTACGCTACGGTTCCACTCGTGTACATCATATTCGCCATCATCATGCGCCGGCGCGGGGAGAAGGATCGAAATGAGCCCTGGGACCAATTGCTGCTCCTCGCGATAACCGGCTTTGCGATGTTTCTCGCTATCGCTTCTGAGCCGTCTGTAAAGAGGCTTTCAACTGTAAGTCCGCCCGCCATGATTTTGCTAACATGGCTGCTTACTCAACCCGGGAAGATCAAGAGGAGGCTGGAAGCAATACTCGGGACGTTGGCGGTCGCAGTAGCCATCGCCGTACCCGTTCACAACCAAACGAGGTGGCGGGCCTACCTTGACCTTCCTGCGGGCCGAACGGCATTTCCAGATCCCACCAAGTTTTCGGAATACCGGTGGGTGCTCGGACACACTCACCCGGGGCAATTCTTCTTTGGCATGGCGCCAATGTATCTCCCGTTCCATCTGCAGGACCCTGCTGCAATCGTGGGGTTCGATGCTTCCGAGTACACGCGTCCGAAGCAGGTCGTTGCGCTTGTTCGGGCGCTCGAAAATCACTCTGTGCCACTGATGATACTGCCCTCGTCGAAAAAATATCCCCTTGTCACGGGTTCACCTTCGGATCACCTTGCGCCATTCCAGGACTTTTTGCACAAAAACTATCGCCGCGCGAGAACGTTCAGAAGCGGGGATGAAGTTTGGGAGAGAATCGATTCCGTTGCCGCAGCTTCACCTCGCGCGCCACGTAACACTGATTAAACTAATCCGAAACATCTGCGTTCAAAATGCCCAGATTTTACAGCACGTGATCCGCCCGGCTCCGCTGCAGCAATAAATTCTGCAAAGTTCCCCCCAGTCTCAGAATTTCCAGAAGAGTTATCATGACTGCGCCATTGGCGTAAGATCTGCTCCTCGGTCTTTCGATTCCGTCCGGGGCGTGAGTTCATAGATGCGGGTACCCGGCGGCACTAGTTCTGAGAGTTTCCCGAAGGCGAACTCTCTGAACAGGCGCCGGAGGCGGCTCTCGGTCCGGTTCAGTCCCGCATAGTGGTAGAACCCGGATCCAAGCGAACCAGCGATACGCGGCTGTTGAGGATCAAGCTCCCACGGGTGAAAGTAGACCACAAAGGGACTGCCGCGACGCGCCAGCATCTTCAGACCAAAAACCTGGAAGCGATAGGGAATGAGCCGCAAATACGCGCCTCCCGTTATCGGGATAGCCCATTTGCCCGACCCGACGGCCGGGAGCGGGAATTCCATGAGAGTGCTCCCGTTAACCCGAATGTCGAACGGCCGCCGCGGCGCGCCCGGAATCCCGTAAAGGGGATTCCAAACCGGAAAAATGCTGCAGTCGTGTGTAAAGCCGAGTTCTGCCAGAATCTCGAGCGCCCAAATCGAACGCCGGGTGATGGAGAAACTCGGCGCACGGTAGGCGTGAACGGCAACACCAGCCGCATCTTCGATTGCAGACAGGGCGCGCTGCGTATCGGCGCGGAACTCGGCCGGAGTCATCTCGTAGACCAGGCGGTGTGCGTAGCTGTGGCACCCGATCTCGTGTCCTCCCTGCTGTATTTCCCGGACGAGAGACGGGTAACGCTCCGCCACCCAGCCGAGGACAAAGAATGTGGCATGGAGATCGAACTCTGCCAGAATTTCCAGCGCACGCCTCGTATTGCGCTCCACGCGAGACGGTATTCGATCCCAGCTTTCGAACGCAACTGAATTTCGGAAGGCCCAGACGTGGAAATAGTCTTCGACGTCGACGGTCAGCGCATTCAGTATAGGGTTGCCCGCGTTCATTTTCATCCCCGGCCTTCCGCTTTTGCCGTGACACGTTCAGAGGGGTGGGCCATCATCAGGCGGGGAAAGCCTTCATCGGGAACGTGCCATACCGCGGCATATCGCTTGGCGGCCAGCCACGCCTCGATCCAGTGTGCGCCCTCCTCACGATGAACTTCGCAAATCAAGGTGGGCCTCGCCCGGAAGAACAACTCCTCACCGCCCTTTAGAACTTCACACTCCCCACCTTCCACATCGATCTTTAGCACATCGGGAGCAGGGTTGCCCCGCCGAATGAATTCGTCCAGGCAGATGAGCGGAACCAGCCGCATCTCGCCCTCGGCCAGCACGGGAATGACGCCGTCAGCCGAGACTCCACCGTAGGTGTCTTGGCGGCCACCTCGCCGAAAGGGAGCGCCGCCCGGAACAGTACGAGACCATACCGCGGCTTCGACAAGCTCCAGCCGCCCCTGCAGGCCGTTTCGGATGGCCATTTCCCTAATACGGCGGCAATTCCTCGGCTCCGGCTCAAACGCGAACACCCTGCCGTTCGGCCCGATCGCTCGGGCAAAAGCGAGTGAAAAAACCCCCAGACTTGCTCCGATGTCGTAAAAGATGTAGCCTGGGAGGGACAGCGCGCCCAAAAGGTCTTGCACGGGCACTTCGTAAGTGCCTATCCAGTAGCCACCCTCGACATCCAGATCCAGGCGAAGCCAGAGGCCACGTGCAAAGCCCCTCTGCACCTGGACCCAGCGCGGTCCCTTGGGCAAAAGGAGTCCTGCCGCCCAGCGCTTCGCTTTTCGGCCCGCATTCCCTATCAATGGGGCGCTGGAGAGGGAGCGCCGTAAGCGTGACAGCGCCTCGCTACGCGCGATCAATTTAGCCCGGGCGAGCGCCGCCCAGTATGCTGACGCCATTGAATCCCCCACTTAGCTCAGCCGCGAACTCTTAAGCCTGCCCAACCGCCAATGCCACCTGATTATATCGAAGGGCTGGTGTCGCGGTGTACTTAAATCGGTTCTTACGCACTTTCGATGCAGGCGAGACCAAGCGAAACCTTACGTTTGCCAGATGCCATGGGCTTTGGACATTCCTTGGTAATCAGGGGAAAAGTAGGCCATCGCCGTGAAGCGGGCGAGCTGACGGGTGCCAGCCATTCGGCATCATAAAGAACGAGCCTCAGACCTCAATGACGGAGGTCTGCGCTACTCGCTTGGACAAACAATTATTCCAATAATAAAAAGGAAGATCCGTCAGAGCGCCGGCAACGGCCGGGACTTTGGCATTTCACGCTTCGCGCCGGGTAGTCTGGTAAAGCCCAAATCTTTTTGGACCTTCATCTTAGTGAGATAGATGATCTGGCCGGTGTGAAACGCAAAATGCTCCACCACATGCAGGATCGCCTGAAGACCCGTGACCTTAAATCCTTGAATATGATGTGTGGACGCAAGGTCTACGGCGGCGCGGCTTGCGATCACCTGTCCTGCCTCTTTAACCGTGGTTCGTAAGCGGGCCAGAATAACCCGTTTGGGCAGCGGTCCCTTTTCTGAGAATTCCTGGTCCCGATGGCGAGTATCCGGCTGGCCGCCAAGGCCGGAGATGATCCACTGCCGCACGTTTCCGGTGAGATGAAGCACCAGATTTCCGGCGCTGTTCGACGCCTCGTTCGGACGCCACCAGATGTCCTTTTCCGGCAGAATATCCAGGCAGCGGGCAATTCTTGGGAAATGATGGGCCTCGATGGAATGCCGCGCGAGCGCCAGCACGTGGGCGTTTAGCGCCGTATCATTCTTGTTCGAGGTGGCGCGGCGCTTTGGTTCTTTTGAATTTGAGCCCGCAAGTTTTCCCGCCATTGAGGTTCCTCCCAATAGGTGAGCCACAGATAAAAGGTCGCATAACTTCGCCAACCGGCCCAGGCCCTCGCGGTGCGTTCGACCCACTTGGGAGTTGGCTGGCGGCGTAGACCGTAGAAGGAACCCATCGCCTTTTGCAAGCCCACGTCTCCTGAAGGCAGACAGTCCCGATGCCCCAGCGCGCGCAGACCGACGTAATGCGCCGTCCATGCGCCGACGCCCTTATGAACCATCAGCTTCTCTGCGGCGGCGGCCGGTTCAAGCTGCCGCAAGCCCTCCAGATCAAAACTTCCATCCAGCACTGCTCTTGAAATACCGATGATATAGCGCGCTTTGGGTCCAGAGACTTCGAGCTTGCGAAGCTCGGCCGGAGTGGTGATGGCGAGCGCGGCGGGTTCGGGGAAACAAAGGTAACGGCGGCCCTCGTGCTCCAGGCTCCGGCCGTAAGCCTCAATCAGCACTCGCTTCACTTTGTGGGCAAAGGAAAGGTTAACTTGCTGCTCGATGATGGCTGAAATTAAAGTCTCATAGACGGTGGGCGCTTGTGGAATCCTCATGCCGCGAAAATGCCTCGCCAAATGCGAGAGGACGCGATCCTTTCCAGCCAAGTTGTAGAAGTCCGTAAGATCGACATCCAAACCGAACTGCCGGGTTGCCAGCTCAGAAACAACGCGAACCGTTGACGGTTTCCGGTTACCGTGAAGGATCCGAATCCTAAGATTCCTCTGGGCTGCGGCGCCGGTCTCAGACACGCCATAGAGCACAAGGTCGCCGCCCAAGTCCACCAGACGGCGGTACTCACCTTTCACAAGATGGTCCAGCAGCGGGTCAAACTGGCGTCCGTTCAAAAGCGCCGGAGGGCTCAGGATGAACCGGAGCGTGTGTGAGAGACTGAAAGGTCCTTTAGGAGTCAGTGGCATCGGTCTGAATCAGCACAACATTGTAGCAAATCTTTCGAACACTCCCAGCAGCTTGTTATGATGAGTTTTCGCTCCGGAAGAATTGCGATCAATGATTTGGGCGCAAAACCGGTTCAAATCCTGCTGAGTATAATTCAGTTGGAGATCGCCGCGAACTCCGTTTAATCTGGCAGAATTGTCCGAGTGGCTAATGCCGATGGGTCATACTCAGAGGCCGGGATCGAAATCTGTCTTCAACCACAAGAGGAAGCATGAATCTTTCATCCACATCCACCTGCATCTCTCTCTCAGAGATCGAGCAAGCCCAGAAGCGCATCTCCGGCTCAATTTACCTGTCACCATGCCCGCACTCACAAATGTTGTCGGAGCTGACTGGCCAGAAAATCTTTCTGAAGCTTGAAAACCTGCAGATGACGGGCGCCTTCAAGGAGCGCGGCGCTTTGAACAAAATCCTGACACTTCACGCCGACGAAGTGAGCCGTGGAGTGATCGCCGCCAGCGCTGGAAACCATGCCCAGGCCGTTGCTTATCATGCCGCCAAGCGGGGCATCGCCGCGCACATTGTCATGCCGCTGGCCACGCCGCTGGTTAAAGTGGTGGCAACGCGGAACTATGGCGGCCGTGTCGTGCTTCATGGCGCCAATTATGATGAGGCCTGTGACCAGGCGCTTCGCCTGCGCGAAAAGCACGGTTACACCTTCGTTCATCCTTTTGACGACCCGGCGGTGATTGCCGGGCAAGGAACCATCGGATTGGAACTGTTGGAACAAGTTCCCGGTCTGGAAGCGGTTGTGGCGCCGGTCGGCGGAGGCGGTTTGATCGGAGGAGTCGCCTGCGCTATCAAGGAACGAAAGCCGGACGTGCTTGTGATCGGCGTGCAGACGGCCCGCCTGCCTTCGATGGCCATGGCGCTCGCCCAACACAAGCCCGTGACCATTGAGCCCGCCATCACCGTGGCCGACGGCATTGCCGTCCGCCGCGCCGGAGACCTGACGCTGCCGCTGGTTGAGCATTACGTGGACGAGATGGTGACCGTGGAAGAGGAGGACATTGCCAGCGCCATTCTGGTGCTGCTGGAGCGCGAAAAAACCTTGGCAGAAGGCGCGGGCGCAACGGCGCTGGCGGCGCTGCTGCAGCACAAGACGCAGCTTCGCGGCCAACGCACGGCGGTTCTGGTGTGCGGCGGCAATATCGACGTGACGCTTCTGGCGCGGATCATTGAGCGCGGCTTGGTGAAGGATGGCCGCATGGTGCGGTTGCGCATCCATCTGCTGGACCGTCCTGGCGCGCTGCATGAATTGACTCGCATTATTGCGGAACATCGAGCCAACATTGTTGAGTTGCTCTTTGACCGCGCTTATTATGGCGTGAACCTGGGTGAGACGGTGATTGACGTTACTTTTGAAACGCGCGGCCCGGAGCAAGTGAATCAACTGCTGGCGGCCCTGACCGCCAACGGCTACAAACACGAACAGGTTCGCTGAATTCGGGATACAGAGGGGAGCTATCGCGCGGGACATCAGCCAACGACGGGCATCCGCTGTAGCTGGTAGCCACCACATTTCCGTTACAGTCCACGACGTTCCCACCGCTGACAGTCTGCAGGGCCCCACGCCGTTCGGCGCGCACGCCGTATTGTAGTGAACCAGACTTGCAGGCACCAACACTTTGACCGTGCCGCTGCCATAGAGCGGAACGCCGTAGCTCTGGCACCCTTAGTAAGTGTTCCAGGTGTATCCGACACCCACCGTAGAAGCGCTGATCGTGGAGGAGCCCCCGCCGGAAGCCGTTACGTAACCTGTCGAGGTCACTGACGCGACCTGGAATGCGCTTGAATTCCAGTTGACGGAGTTGGTAGCGCAGAGTTTGCGTATATCAAACTCTGCGAGTTTTGTTTGGGAACCGGGGAAAAGCCGCAGACTTCCTGGAAAACAGAAGTCTGCGCTACCTGCTACCAGCTCAAGGTTTCGGGCGCTCAAAGTACAGGATTGAACGTACGGGCGTGGAAGAACTCTCTCCATTAGGCCGGACGGCCGACGGGTCCGGGCCTGCACCTACCAGCCGCCAGCCTTCGGCGCCGAGCTTCGAGAGGGCTTTGTCCACAGCCATCTGCTGAGCCTGACCGACATACGGGTCAGAGTACAGTTCTTTGATCTGATCAACCACGGAAATAAACGACGTAACTTTTTCGCTTCTGCAACCATTTCCTTCCTGGTAGCAGATCTCGGCCTCTCCTACAAAGCTGTGACGGAACCTGGTTCCGACAGGAACCGGGCGGTTCTCGCCGACGTTAGCGCTCCAGTTCTGGATGGTACAATATTCCCATGCCTGTCTCAGGTGCCCTGGAGAGCGCTGCTGCCAGGCTCCGAAACCCACGATTCCAGCCAAAGCTAAGAGGGTTAAAGTCAGTCGCTGCATATCCGCCTCCGGGCTGCATTCGATTCAGTAAAGGGCCTAGAAAAAAGGCGCGGGACCGCTCGAGGCCTCCGGGTTTACCCAGAGGCACCTTCTGCCATCCCGTTTTCGGACGGGTACGGATGCAAGAGATACCACTTCCCAGACCGTTCCGATACGTCAGGGATCGTTGGTCCGATGCCTTGAAGGCCCGTTCTGAGCTTCACGACCCCAACCCGCCACGACCTGCGTGACCGTGCGTTCGGTCGGTTCCTGAGCCGAGTCCGTGGGAATTGTGCTACCTCCAGCCCGGGGGTGCCAGAACGGACAGAAGTCGCTACTGCGCCACTATCGGCGTCAGCCTCACTTTACATCCGTGGCAAGCTGGACGAGGTTGACCCCCAATTTTGGTGTGTTTGGAGGAGGCACTATGCTTATCTTTGAGGCACCCGAGACGCCTGTGATCGCTCCCAAGATGTCAACCCACCCGTTTTTGCTCACATTATAATCGTGGACTGTGACGCTGACGGATACGTACCCGTCTGCCGCCTCCAGACCTGCACTCGGTTTGGTGTTATCGTCGTATACGACATTGTTTCCAGAGGGCGACCCACTGAAGGTGGAGAACTCCGTACTCGCTGACGCGCCGTTTATGTATTGTGTGCCAAAATGGTAGAGCTCTAGGGTAATCGTAGATTCCGTTGGCGTGGATTTGGTATTTATGGTTGCGGGGCTAGCCTGCATAGAGGATATCTGGACGCTCGCTCCCACGGCCCCCTGGCCGCTTCCGGTTGCCTGATTCTGGTAAGAGCAGTTGCACTTGCCCAAATAGACGTAGTAATAGCCGCACTCGCTGACCTGAGCCTGGTTCCCGGCGGTTCCTGAACTTAGCCCGTGCGCCTCTCCGTGATAGGTCTGATCCATGGTCATGACGCTGGTGTTGCCGGAGCTCCAAGCCGCATAGATGGTCTCGTTGTAGGGATACTGCACGTTGTTGCAGTTCTCAAACAGCGCTGTGAAAAGAAAATCCGCAGCATTGCCAACAGCCATAAAGCCGGTCAGGGGGTTGAGGTAGGCCCCGGAGCCCATCAGAGACAGGGGGCACTGACAGGTACAGCAGTCGTAGTTTGACGCCACGCCGCCGTTCCGCTGGACGACCACCACCCGGCCGGTCACGGGAACATTATCGATCCTGACCCAGTTTACGGCGCCGTCTGTGGCGCTGGCCGGAATTTTATTGTTCTTGTAGTCCGCCGCTTGCGCATCCCGCAATGACCCTAGGTTAATCGCCCGCGTCTCATGCGGCTGGAGCTTCAGATTCGTCAAATAGTAATGAATGTTGTTGGCCGTCACCTGAAGTCCGATGCGGGCGGGTTGGCCGCTTTCATTGGTGAGGAAGAGAATCGATCCCGTCTGCTTGTCCAAATGCCAGGGGTTGGCGCCCGAGCCGGACCACGTCCAGCCTTCATTCATCAATTTGCTGTCGATTACCAAGTCCTGTGCCTGATCCACGCTTGCCAATTCCGCCACCATCGACGCCGCCGGCCCGCTATATTGGATGCGAATGGAGACAAAGGGCAGCGGCAAAGGCAACTGGTTCATGACGGCCGCGAAGGAAAAGTCCACGGTGGATTGTCCGGCAACGCTAACGGGCGCCAAAGTCACTGTCCCAACCGTCGCGCCCGTGCCCGCGCCCCATTCGGGATGGTCGTTTGGATCGCCGGGTTGAGGCGGGGGAGTAGTCACATTCTGCGGGCCTGTTGTTTGGGCATTTGAGGAGCCTGAGGGCGGGGAATTTCCAGTAGCAGCGGGGCCGGTGTTTGTCGAAGCAGGCGGCTGCGGATATTCCACCGTCACCGTCGCCTGCTGTGGCGTTGTCAGCAAGTTCCGCAGCGCCAAGTGAGGGACAAAATCTCCCATGCCGGCAAACGGCGAGTCCGCTGTGGGCGTGCCGATGGGAACGCCGCTGGCATGGAGGGCGCTCGACGGCTGGGTCTCGGCGCCGGGAAAGCGCAACGTGGTAGAAAAACCCGTGACCGGGTCCGTGATGTTGCCTTGCGCCAGCAGGCTGGGCGTCAAACCGTGCCCGACAATCGTGATGCCGCCGTCGGGCGCTTCCGCCGGACCGGTGCCTTGAGCGGCGAGGCGTTCGGTGACCGACAGGGTCTTCAACTCGTGCGGAGCGAAGATGAGGGGTGAAGAAGCATGGCGCGCCCCGCCATAATCGAGATAAACATCCGCCGTCCCCTGCTCGCTACTCATGTTCGCCACTTCGATCACGGCATCCCGCCCGCCACCGAGTCCCCACCAGAGGCCGTCGAGCACGGCCGGGATGTCCGAACGGCCAGGATCATTCTCCACCATCTCGGCCTCGTGAACTAGGCGCATTGCGGGATTCTGAATGGTCACCTGCCCGACCACCGGCATGATCGTACCCTCGAAATAGACGGCAATCGATCCCTGGCTAAACTCGCCCTCCGGGTTCAGTCCCATCTTACCCAAAAGCTGCCCCATATCGAGGGCCAATTTCTGCTGGGGCTGGATGGTATAAGGCGGCGCAATAGCCGAATGGCCCAAAGCGCCGTAAAGCACGATGCTCAGGTCGATGGGATGCGGCGAATCGCTCACCAGATTGAGCATGGACTGGTAGCCGCCCTGCAGCGTGTAATAGGGAAAGTCCACCTCGCGCGGCGCAATGCTCTGTTCACTACAGCAAGACGAGGACGAAGCGCCCGGCACGGACTGGGCGTGAGCGCGTGAAACGTGGCGGGAAAGCAAAAGAACAGTGAGAAGAGTTACCCCCCCCCCCCCGCAAGAGCTAACCAGGAACGGTGTCTCATAATTCCCCCTTAAAGTTCAGGTTATGTTGACTGCCCGATGGCCTTGGGTTAACTACCCTATGGATGCACAAGAATTAATCACATACTATTTCACTTGTCAAGAAGAATTTTCGGAAGAATCTAACCTCTCAGTTTCGGGTGGCGTAGCGCCGCCCTTTAGGGCGGCACATACCGTCGATTCCCGCAGTCGTTGCAGCATGCCGGGCTAAAGCCCGGCGCTACATCGATTCTGGGCCGAACCTGGGACATGGCTGAAAGATCGACTGAAGTTGTCACGGTACTTTATCCGCGCCATCACAATGCGAAGCTGCCGCATCTAATCCAGGATTTCCGACAGCAAGTAGGCGTTCATTGCGGAACGCAGATTAATGGCTTCGGCAACCAGAGCCGGGTTGAAGTGTGTAGAAGAACCAGAAGACGCAGAAGGGACGGATTCTTGGGTGGGTTGGCCACCAATCGGGGTGGCGTTCGACATGTTCCCGGATGAATCGGTGCTGCCGGTTTTGGCGAGAATTGATGCCACATAGTGTTGAGTCTCGCCCGGCGCATGGCTCAGCCAGTCAGAGCCCCACTTCTCCACGGCATCGGCCACGTGGCGCGGTCCCCAGTTGTAAGCCGCCAGCGCCTTCGCCTTGTCACCGAAATTCTGAAGCTGCTCCCGCGGATAACGAACCCCACCCTTAATGTTCGCCAATACGTCGTGCGGATTGACGCCCAAGGCCGCTGCCGTTGAAGGCATCAATTGCATCATGCCAACGGCGCCGCTCGAACGATTCAAAGCGTCAGGGTCCAAGCCCGATTCCTGTGCGGCCACTCCTACCGCCAGTTTGGGGTCAATTCCAGCCGCAGCAGCCACGTGCGCAACCAACTCGTGCCAGAAAGAGTTCCCGGATTGCCCAGAAGCGGCGTCTTGCCGCCCGGCCGATGGTCGCTCGACGGCTTGCGATGCCAGAGCCGTGTTGATGATGTCTAGAGGCGTAGCTTGGTCCTAACGCGGAACCCCCATCACTCTATAGCATTCCGCTTGCCAAGCTCGCCTGGCATTTGGTAGTGAGTCAGTTTGCTGTAGCGGCGGTCTCTGACCGCCGGAAGGTATTGATAAATAAGATTCGGCGGTCAGAGACCGCCGCTACAGCCGCGAAAATGTACCACTGCCTGGAATTTTAAACCTCTGTGATATGACAAGAGTTATAACTTCCTCACTTCATCCGGTTGAGACTTGCATTAGAGATTTCTTATGAGATTTGCCAGGTACGCCAGGGTGAGAAGAGCTAAACCACTACCGGCTGAAAGCCGGTAGGTTTAATTGCGACTGAAAGTCGCCTGAAGGTGCCTCCGGTCCAGGGCGTCGCAACCCAATAGGATCGCCAATACCCAGCATCTTTTCAGAAAAGATGCTGAAAGCTGACCGCCTGAAAGGCGGTGGGATTAGACCAGGCACGACGAACTAAATTGGGCGCGGGACGGGCGACTGTTCTGCGGCGCTGCTAGTGCCCGTACCGCAGTTCTCCGGCTTCAATGCGGACCGGAAGGTAATTTTGCTTGGGTGGAAGCGGGCAGGTGGCATAAGGAGTAAAAGCACAGGGTGGATTATAGGCCTCGTTGAAATCAAGAACCACCTCACCGTTCTTAGGCATCACGGTGTAAAGGAAACGGCCCGGAGGGTAGGTTTCATGGCCGCTGGTGAGGTCCTTGAAGATAAAAAACAAAACGTCGCCTTCTGCGACCGGGTCCAGCCGGCAGCTCTTGCCATTCAGCTAGAATTCGGCATAACCCGGGCCGGTGGCTTGGTCGATCTGGCCGAGGATATTGGGAATGGCCATCTTTTTCGGAGGATTGTATGGAACAAAACGCGCCACCACACGATACTGCTCGCGAATTGGAAAGTAGCGGACGTCCTTGAACTCGCGCCGTATTTTGCTGTTCTTGTCACGCAAGCGGACACCGTACCAGTCGCCCCGCTGGATTACAAACATGGTCAGATCGTTCACCCTCAGCATATCCGGCGACCCGGAACTATCCGGCTTCAGCGCGGCTGAAGTTGCAAGCTTTCCATCAACCGTTACTTGCGCGCCGGGTGCTGCCTGAAAACTTGTCTGGCCGCCGGAGAAGTCAAATACGCCCAGATGAGCGGGCGCAGATCCGGCGGGAAGGACAATTTTATTGTCCGGCGCGGCCCCCACGGTGTTCGGCCCCGGCTTCAACCAGAAAAGCCCCGCCACAGTCAGCCATCCGTCATCCGCCCTCAGGGCCGCCACGCGCTGCTTGCGCCACGCTTCGATTTGCGCTTTGTACGCCTCGGGCGATGGCGCTTTGGCTCCAATCGACGTTGAAAGGACACCCAGCAAATACAGGGTCAGGACCGTCATCGAATTCACCTGCCGTGGTCAGCTCAAGAGTTTGGTTAAGTAAGTTGTAATGCATATTTGGAGGTTTGGCAAATTCATTCGTCGAGCGGTAGGGGCGCGGTTTGCTGTAACGCCGCTCTATGAGCGGCGACCCTGGATACGCAACGGTTTTCGGCGCTCATAGAGCGCCGCTACAGCAAATTGCGCCACTACCCGTCGAGCCGCCATTGATTGTGCGGAGTTTCGGCGGTGGGGGCACCGCCGCTACAGCAAAGTGCGCCACTACGCAGACTTGCTTTCGCTTGACTCACCGGGGTCTGGGTGCTAGGCTCCGAGTTGTATAGGGGAGTATATTGCCGCCGCGATTCTCACCTTACTGCTGCTGCACATCGCGGTTCACGGTTCGCAAGCCTTAGGTTCTAATCCTTTCGGGGTTAAACCCAAAGAAGAATGGCAGACGTAAAGATGCTGGACCACGCGCTCAACAACCCATCCGCGGATCTGCTGGTCCTGATTGGCCTGGTGATTCTGGCCGTGGCCATTGTTGGCGGCCTCAACAACAGGATTGAAGCCGATCAGGGCCGCCGCCTGCTGTTGAGTTTAGTTGCCTGCTTGTTCGTCGCTCTCGGATTCCTGGTTCACTCTAATCATGATCTTTCAGCCTCAGCGGTTGGATCGAATGTGACTGCGGGCGGCAACTCAAGCCCGGTCTTGCTTGACCCGGACGATGCCACCTTTTCTGCCTCGGCGGTGGACAAATATCTCGGAAAACCCAGCGACGCACCGGCCTATTTTGGCCAGATACAAGTCTCGATCGCTACCTTTCTGGGGAACTGGGCGAACCTCGGCAAGGTTGGGTACAACGGGATCGACCGATTCCGGATCGTGGCCGATGGCAACCGGCTCCTGGTTCATGCCTGGGGAATGTGCAAACCCGCGGACTGTGACTGGGGAGAGCAGCAGGCAATTCTGAATCAGGACGAAGTGCGCTTCACTTTCAAGACCGGCAGCCAGGTCTGGCAGTTTTCTCTCCAGCCGACGCGATCCGGGGAGCTGCAAGCTGACGTGGTTCGGGGATTGCACGGGAAGCTCGACCTTCATTCTGAAAATCTTTTCGCAAGACTGCAATAAGCCACAACCGCACTCGAAAATGGAGATGTCTTCTGGCCTTTTCCCAGAGATGATCCTATCAGGGTGCGAAGTCCGGCCTGAGCCGCCGGTCGCCAGTACCCGGTGGCCTGCCCAGGCGTGGGTATAGGGCATTGCAATTTTCATACTCTCTTTTTCGTAATAGAAATTTATGCGGTGGGAGCGAGTCGGGCGCCGCCGGTGACCGAGAGGGACGCATCCTTGATGGTTGCGGACGGGCGCGAGGCTTGCGACTGCAATGGGACTATGACACAAACTAACGGAAATGGTGTGCTGGTTGAAACCAGGAACATCCGAAAGCACTATGGGTCAGTCGAGGCGCTGCGCGGGGTCAGCTTCGAAATCAGGAAGGGTGAGGTCTTCGGGCTGCTCGGTCCAAATGGCGCCGGGAAAACCACCACCATTGAAATTCTTGAAGGACTGCGCCGGGCGGATGCAGGCGAGGTTCGAGTCTGTGGGCTGGACCCATTCCGCCAAAGCCGGGATTTGAAGGAAAGGATCGGAGCGCAGTTGCAGGCGACGGTCCTGCCGGACAAAATCCGCGTGGAAGAAGCTCTGCGCCTGTACGGCGGATTTTACCGGCGGTCCGTCCCGGCGGAAAGGCTCCTTGACCAATTCGGGCTTACCGAAAAGCGCCGGGCGCTTTACGAGACTCTATCGGGCGGCCAGAAACAACGCCTCGCCCTGGCCCTGGCTTTGGTCAATGATCCGGAGTTGGTATTGTTGGACGAGCCGACGGTAGGCCTGGATGCGCAGGTGCGCCGGGAAATTTATGCGTTGGTGGAGCGGTTGCATGAGGAAGGCCGCACCTTGCTCCTCACCACGCATTATATCGAGGAAGCGGAGCGTCTCTGCGACCGCGTCGCCATTGTCGATCACGGGTTGGTTGCGGCAATTGGCACGCCACGGGATTTGATCAATCAGTCCGGACAGGGGGCTCACTTGGAGGTGAAATTTCTCCGGCCGGTCGACGTCGAGCGGCTGAAGCAACTGGAGGGCGTCCGGGAATGCCAGGAAACCGGCGGCGGTTATTTAATTCAGGCCGATCCAATTGCCAAGGCCGTTAAGGCGCTTGTTCTCTTTCTTGAATCGGAAGGCAACGAACTGGTTGACCTTCACATCGCTCAGCCCAGCCTGGAAGATGTGTTTGTCAAAATGACCGGACGAAAGCTGTCCGGCGAGGGCTCGTAGCCCGGATTATTTACGAAGTCTTATTCGCAGACTGGAAGGGCACGGTTAAAACCGTGCCCTTCCGGTCCTACAAGGGAGCTTCATGAATAATCCATGCTAGATGATACACCCCCCAACGGCGCGCCTGCGGAATCCGGGGCAGATGAGAGAATCTGAAATCGAGGTTTTATGGCTGCTCTCAGTATCACGTGGAATAACATCCGGCTGGTCACACGCACCAAGACGGCGCTCTTCTTCACTTTTATTTTTCCCCTGATTTTTCTCTTCGCCTACGCGGGCATATTTGCAGGCGGCAATCCCATGACGGTTGCCTATTTCTTTGGCCCGGTGGTGGTGTTGCAAGTGATGGGCAGCGCCTTCTGGGGGCTTGGCTTGCAATCCGTGACGCAGCGCGAACGAGGCAGCCTGCGCCGGTTCCGTCTTGCCCCGATCGGCGCGGGCGACATGGTGATGAGCAGCCTGCTCTCCAACTATCTGCTCCTTTTGCCCACCGTGGCTCTGTTGTTGTTTTGCGCGATGATCTTTTTCCACATGCCTCTCACCATCAGCATTCCCGACTTGTTGATTCTGGTCACCATTGGATCGTTTGCTTTCGCGGGATTTGGCCTGACCATCGGCAGCATCGCCAATACCATGCAGGAGGCGCAGGTTTACAACAACGCTATTTGGTTTCCGCTGCTTTTTCTTTCGGGGGCCACCATTCCGTTGCCGGTTCTTCCCCACTGGCTTCAAGAGGTGGCCGCGTTCCTGCCTGCAACTTATCTTGTGGACGCCTTCCAGGGTGTCATGTCCACGTCCGAGCCGTTGTGGGCTTATTGGCCGGAACTGGCTGCTTTGATGATTTCCGGGATATTCGGGCTGTTGTTTGCCTGGAAGCTCTTCCGTTGGGAAAAAGAGGAACGCATTCCGCGCTCGAATAAGTTCCTCGCGGCCACATTTATCGTGCCTTTCCTCATCATCGGCGCATGGATGAATGCGAGAGGTAACATTTCCTCGTCCTTTTCGAAATCATACAACCTCATGACCAAACCGGCAGCGTCGCGGAAATCTTCTGTTTATGCCGGCCCAACCTTGGCGTCTCTTGCCCAACCCTTCGCGATTGAGCACGTCCGGATTTTCGATGGAGAGCAGGTCATCCCTGCGGACACAGTTTTGGTCCAAGATGGCGAGATCAGCAAAGTGGGCAAGAATCTTTCCGTTCCCCAGGGATTTCACATTATCGACGGCAAGGGAGAAACACTACTGCCCGGACTGATCGATTCCCACGTTCACGTTTTCAATAGAAGCGCCCTGCAGCAGGAGATGGCCTTTGGTGTCACTACCGTGCTGGATATGTTCACTGATTATCACTTTGCAGACCAGATCAAGAAGGAGGAAGCGGAAGGAAAAGATCAAGACCTGGCGGATATGCGGTCAGCCGGAACTCTGATCACGGCGCCGCACGGCCACGGCACAGAGTACGGCCTCAAGATTCCAACTATCACTTCGCCGGACCAAGCTCAGGCTTTTGTCGATGCCCGCATTGCCGAAGGTTCCGACTACATCAAGATCATCTATGATGACGGCAGCACCTACGGCATGCACATTCCCACCATTAGCAAGGCCACCATGGCGGCAGTGGTGAGGGCCGCCCACCAGCGTGGTAAAATTGCCGTTGTCCACATCGGCGCTTATCAAGGCGCTCGCGATGCCATCGGAGTTGGAGCGGATGGACTGGCCCATCTTTTCGTGGACCGTCGACCCGGTCCCGATTTCGGCAAGTTTGTCGCCGCGCATCACGCTTACGTCACACCCACGCTCACCGTTCTCGCCAGCATCTGCGGGACGAAAGATGGCGCGGCGTTGGCCGCCGATCCCAGAATTTCGGATTATCTGCCGGACTCCGCCCTCAGCAACCTCAAAGCCGTTTTCCCTCGCAGGCCCGGGGAACATACCGATTTCGACGCGGCGGAACTGGCTATTCAGCAGCTTAAGGCGGCTGGAGTTCCTCTTTTGGCTGGGACGGATTCAGGAAATCTCGGAACCACCTACGGCGCAAGCCTTCATGAAGAATTGGCCCTTCTTGTGAAAGCAGGCCTTACCCCCGCTGCGGCGCTCGCCACGGCCACTTCGGTGCCTGCCCACACTTACCATCTTGATGACCGGGGCCGGATTGCACCCGGCCTTCGTGCTGACCTTCTCCTGGTGAAAGGCGACCCCACACAGGACATCGACCGAACTCGCGACATCGTGGCGGTTTGGAAAAATGGCGTTCCCTTTGACCGGGCTTCCTACCGCGCCAAGATTGAGAAGGAGAATGCGGCAGCCACGAGCCAGACTCCACCACCGGGTTCGGAATCCGGATTGGTCAGCGATTTTGACCACGGGAGCGCCAGCGTCCAATTCGGCGTGGGGTGGCAAATCTCGACGGATTCGATCATGGGCGGGAGGTCGACCGCGCAAATGCAAGTCACTGGGGGTGGAGCTCAGGGAAGCGCGGGCAGCCTGCTGATTACCGGAGAAATCGCTCCAGGATCGAGCTATCCCTGGGCAGGCGCCATGTTTATGCCGGGCTCTAAGCCGTTCGGTCCTGCCAACCTTTCGGCTATGAAGGAGATTAGCTTCTGGACGAAAGGCGATGGCAAGACGTATCGCATCATGGTTTTCTCAAGCGACACAGGGCCAATTCCTGCGATCCAGAGTTTCCTGGCCGGACCCGACTGGAAGCTCTATACGTTTTCCTTGGCGTCGTTTGCTGGCAGTGATCCGCATCAACTGGCTGGAGTCCTGTTTTCCGGCGGCCCCACGCCCGGAAAATTTCGGTTTCAGATTGACGACGTGCGGTTCAATTGACGTCGTCCTGAAAATACCCCTCAGTCCCGGACCCCAGCCGGTGGATTGAAACATAGCGGCATTAGCTTACGGAGCTCCGTCGAGTGGCGCCAGTTTGCAAGCGGCGTATTTCGCCGTTCCCGCCCCGGCGGGTAAACTCCAAGTTGTCCTGACTTAAACTCACCCACGACCCAATTTCTGGAAGTGGCGCGGGTTGTTTACTGTAGCGACCCTCTATGATCGCTGAACCTGGACCCTCAACGGCTTTCGGCGCTCATAGAGGGCGCCGCTACTGCAATTTGCGCCACGACCGAATTTCTATGCCTCCCCCAAATCCGGCAGCCGGATGATATGATAGAAAAAGGCATTTGCCAGGGAGGAATGCACTCGACTTCATGACTCAGGAAGCACATCCCGTTCACCCCCTCGAAGAGCTGCTTCGCCAGCGCATCGTGATCATTGACGGCGCCATGGGGACGATGATCCAGCAGCGCAACTTAACGGAAGCGGATTATCGCGGCAGGCAGTTCTTAGATCACAAGAAGGATCTGCGGCTGAACAATGACCTGCTCAACATCACTCAGCCGCAAATCATCGAAGACATCCACTTACAATATCTCGAGGCGGGCGCGGATATTATTGAATCGAACACGTTCAACTCCACCGCCATCTCCATGGCCGAGTATGGGCTGGAGAACCACATTCACGATTTGAACGTGGCAGGCGCGCGCAACGCCCGGCGGGCCGTGGAGCGGTTCGTGGCGGAGCATCCGGGACGGCGCTGCTTTGTGGCTGGCTCGTTGGGACCGACCAGCCGGACCTTATCCGCGTCGCAGGATATTTCGAGTCCTGCCTCTCGCGCCGTTACATTCGATCAACTTCGCGCTGCTTATTACGCGCAAGCCAAAGGCTTGCTGGAAGGCGGCGCAGACGTGCTGCTGGTGGAGACCGTCTTCGATACACTGAACGCCAAAGCCGCCCTCTTCGCCATCGATCAGCTTTTTGAAGACACCGCCAAGCGGGTTCCGGTGATGGTCTCGGTCACCATCATCGACCAAAGCGGCCGCACACTCTCCGGCCAGACGGTGGAAGCTTTCTGGATATCAGTTTCGCACATGAAGCTCCTGAGTGTGGGTATCAACTGCGCGCTCGGCGCAAAACAGATGCGCCCTTACATTGAAGAGCTTTCACAAATTGCGCCGGTTTACATCAGTTGCTATCCCAATGCCGGTTTGCCCAATGCTTTCGGTGGCTTCGATGAAACGCCGGAAATCATGTGCGGCGATTTGCGCGATTTTGCCAGGAACGGATGGGTAAACATCGTGGGCGGGTGCTGCGGCTCCACTCCGGCCCACATCCACGCTATCGCCCAAGCGGTGCGCGGATTGAAACCCCATGTGATCTCCCGGCCCGAGCCTTACTCGCGCTTCAGCGGGTTGGAGCCGCTGGTGATGCGCCCGGACTCGAACTTTGTGAACATCGGAGAGCGGACTAACGTCACCGGCTCGCCCAAGTTCGCAAGACTCATCAAGGCCGGCGAATACGAAGAGGCTTTGAGCGTGGCGCGGCAGCAGGTGGAGGGCGGGGCGCAAATCCTGGACGTCAACATGGATGAGGCCATGCTCGATGGCGAACAGGCCATGACCACGTTCCTGAATCACATTGCCTCCGAACCGGACATTGCCCGCATCCCCATCATGGTGGACAGCTCCAAGTGGAGCGTGATCGAAGCTGGGCTGAAGTGCCTGCAGGGCAAGAGTATTGTCAATTCGATCAGCTTGAAGGAAGGCGAGGAGATCTTTAAGCAGCGCGCGCGGCTGGTGCACCGCTATGGCGCGGGCATGGTGGTGATGGCTTTTGACGAACGCGGCCAGGCGGATACGCTCGATCGGAAGATATCAATCTGTTCCCGCGCTTATAAAATCCTCACGGAGGAGGTGGGCATTCCGCCCCAGGACATTGTCTTCGACCCGAATATTTTCACGGTCGCCACGGGCATCGAGGAACACAACAATTACGCCCTGGACTTCATTGAAGCGACGCGTGAGATCAAAGCCACCCTGCCTTACTGCAAGGTGAGTGGCGGCGTGAGCAACATTTCCTTCTCTTTCCGTGGCAACAATGTGGTGCGGGAAGCGATGCATTCCGCTTTCCTCTACCACGCCATCCGCGCCGGCATGGACCTGGGAATTGTGAATGCCGGCCAGCTTGAGATCTATGAGGAGATTCCAAAAGACCTGCTGGAACTGGTGGAAGACGTGTTGCTGAATCGCCGTACCGACGCAACAGAAAGGCTGCTGGCCTTTGCGGATTCCGTGAAGCATCGCGGCAAGGTCGAGACCCAGGAGGAAGAGGCCGCCTGGCGCCAGGGGCCGGTGGAAGAGCGGCTGAAACACGCCCTGGTGAAGGGCATTGTGGATTACGTCGAGGCGGACACGGAGGAAGCCCGCAGGAAATATCCAAAGCCCTTGCACGTGATCGAGGGCCCGCTGATGGACGGGATGAACGTGGTAGGTGATTTGTTTGGCGCCGGCAAAATGTTTCTGCCGCAGGTGGTGAAGAGCGCGCGAGTGATGAAGAAGGCCGTGGCCTATCTGCTTCCCTATATGGAAGCAGAGAAGGAAAAGTCCGGGGAGCGGCAGTCCGCAGCGCGTATCGTCATGGCCACCGTCAAGGGCGACGTCCACGACATCGGCAAGAATATTGTGGGCGTCGTGCTGGGCTGCAACAACTACGAGGTGATTGACTTGGGCGTGATGGTGCCGTGCGAGAAGATTCTGAAGACGGCCCGAGACGTGAGCGCGGACATGGTGGGATTGAGCGGCCTTATCACTCCCTCTTTGGATGAGATGATTCACGTGGCCAAAGAAATGGAGCGCGAAGGTTTTTCCCTTCCTCTCCTAATCGGCGGCGCCACCACCAGCAAGCTGCATACGGCCGTGAAGATTGCTCCGCATTACGGCCATCCGGTGGTTCACGTGGCGGATGCTTCGCGGGCCGTCGGCGTGGTGGGCGCGCTGAAGAGTCCCGGGCTTTTCCATGATTTCGCGCAAGAGGTCCGGCGGGAACAGGAAAAGCTGCGCGCGATTTACCGCCCGCAGGCCCAACCCCTGGTCAGCATCGAACAGGCCCGGCAAAACAAACCTCGCTTCGAATGGACTGAAAACGTCATTGCGAGACCCGCGTTTCTCGGCAACCGCGTCTTCGATCCGGTGCCGCTCGAAGATATTGTCCCTTACGTCGACTGGACGCCTTTTTTCCAAGCCTGGGAATTGAGAGGAACGTATCCCAAAATTCTAAGCGCCGATGGGGTTGGCCCCCGAGCCCAAGAGTTGTTTGATGACGCGCAGCGTCTCTTGCAACGGATCGTCGAGGAAAGGCTGCTGACGGCGCGCGGTATCATGGGCTTTTATCCGGCCAACAGCGTGGGTGACGATATTGAGGTCTATCAGGACGAATCGCGCGATGTCGTGCTCGCCACTTTTTACATGCTTCGTCAGCAAATGAAGAAGGTTGCCGGAAATTTCAATCTCGCTCTGGCTGATTTCATTGCTCCGCGCGAAACCGGCCTGACGGATTTCATCGGCGCTTTTGCAGTGGCCGCCGGCTTCGGGCTGGAAGCGCTGGTGGAAGAATTTCAGAAGGATCATGACGATTACAATGCCATCATGGCGAAGGCCCTTGCCGACCGGCTGGCTGAAGCCTTGGCCGAGTTGATGCACAAGCGCGCCCGCGACGCCTGCGGCTTTGGGCAAAATGAAAACCTGAGCCCGGTTGATTTGATCCACGAACAATATCGCGGCATCCGGCCCGCGCCGGGTTATCCGGCTTGCCCCGACCACACCGAAAAGCGTGCGCTGTTTGACTTGATTGAAGCCGAAGAATCGGCGGGAATTGAGCTGACAGAAAGCTTCGCGATGGTCCCCGGCGCTGCCGTCTGCGGATTCTATTTCTCGCATCCCGAATCGCGCTATTTCGCAGTGGGGAAGATCGGGCAGGATCAGGCGCTTGATTACCAACGGCGCAAGGGAATGGACTTGCGCACCGTTGAACGTTGGCTTGCGACCGTGCTGGCCTACGAGCCGCAAGAAACGCCGGTGGGCGTAACGTAGTCAGCAGTCAGGCATCAGCTTTCAGCCGTCGGCGAAAGAGCCTTTGCGGCGTGCTGTTCTGCTTACAGGCCATTGGCCGTTATGTGCGGGATTAAGAGAATCCTGTTCAGATTGCAGGGGCGAGCCTTGCGGGATATCAAGGGCGAAACACTTAGCGAGTTAATTGCTGAAAGCTGACCGCTGACGGCTTCTTTCGAACAACCATGCTATCAACCATCATGCAATGGATTCACCTCAGCGCCGCCGTAGCCGGTATAGGCGGGATGGCATTTCTGGTTGTCATCTTGGTCCCATCCCTGCGGCAAGCTGAGCCAGCGCAGCGCGAGGCCGTGATCCGCGCCGTCCTGATGCGGTTCCGCTGGGTGACTTGGACGGTGATTATTCTCCTCATCGCAAGCGGAATTTACAACATGAGTCTGGTCTGGGAAGCGCCCTGGGGAATCTACTGGAAAATACTGACTCTGAAGATCATCCTGGCGCTGGCCGTCTTCCTCATCGCTTTGTGCCTGACCGTTCCTCTGAAGTCTTTAAACTGGTTTCGAGCGCGAAGAGAAAAGTGGCTCGCGGTGGCTCTGGGTCTGGGCATGGCCGTCATCCTGATCTCTGCTTATTTGCGTCGAGGTTGAATGAATACGCCGGTCAAAAGTCCGCTGGAGAATGTCTACGCTCAAGGCGGATTTCCGCTCGTCAAATATCACGGCGCTCTCCTTCCGGGACGATTCTCGGATCCAGTGGTGGAGCATCGAGCGGTTCGGGAGGCGGCGGGGATTTTTGACTTCTCATTCCGCGCCCGCTTCACGGCAAAGGGGAACGACCGCACTCGCTTCCTGCAAGGCATGGTTTCAAATGACGTGAAGAAGCTCGAGCCGGGACAAGGCACTTACGCGACCATGCTCGACACCAAAGGCCATATCCTGTTCGACACATGGATTTACTGCACGCCGGATTCCTTTATCCTTGAGACCGATGCGGATCTCGCCGAAAAGGCGATGCATGCTCTGAATCACTACAACATCGGCGGACGAGTACCGCTAGATCCGGACGGACTTCGGGCGATTGCTTTCCAGGGCCTGGTCTCACGACATTTTGCGGAGGTCTGCCTTCGGATCGATCTTCCGCCAATGAATGAGCACGACTTCATCCGCGCGGCGTTTGACAGAAATCCGGCTTTCATTGCCCGCGTCAGTTCGACCGGCGAAGAAGGCTACGAGGTGTGGACCAGCCCTGACGCAATCACGAGTTTATGGCAACACACCCTCGACATCGCGCCGGAGTTCAGCGTCCTGCCGTGCGGTGTTGAGGCGCTTGAAACGCTACGAATTGAAGCGGCCATTCCCCGCTACGGCCAGGAACTCGCCGAGGACACGCTACCTCTTGAAGCCGGCTTGCTGAATGCGCTCAGTTTCACCAAGGGCTGCTACGTTGGACAGGAGATCGTGGAAAGGGCGCGCAGCCGCGGGCATGTCAATTGGAAACTGGTGGGATTGTTTGTGGACTCCTCTCAAATTCCGGCTGCCGGAGAAAAGCTGTTTGCCGACGGCAAGGAAATCGGAGAGATCACCAGCTCCTGCGTTTCACCTTCGCTTGGCAGGACCATTGCGCTGGCATACGTTCGGCGTGAATTCCAGGAACCCGGGATGCGGCTAATACTCCAGTCCGGCGGTGCGGCGGAAGTTGCACGGCTTCCCTTCTATCCTCCGGCCACATCTCCACCTCAATCGCAAGACATCTCAACTGCGATCCAGGGATGACCCTGCTATGCATGAGAACACAAGTCGGCGACTGGCATTTGAAGTAGCTCCGCTCGGAGCTTGCCCTGGCAGGGAGCAACGAAATCCGCCGCTCGCAGACCGGCGCTACAGAACCGGCCGTCGCCGACTTACGACCGTGTGTAGTGGTGACGATAAGCCAGCAGCAAGCCGCGAAGGCGAAGTAGCGGGGAAACAGAACGGGTCACCAACTTACGGTCGAATCATGGGGAAGTCCGAAATCTTGGGGTGGCCTTTCGAGCGAAACTCTCTCTACCTCCCGAAAAGGCCAATGCACTCCTCACTTTGAATCGTGCCCATCTTCCTGCGGACGATGCTGACGCACGACAACTGGTGAGGGGTAATCCATCAGCCTAAGCCGCAGCCTTGCTAATGATGGCCCCCGCCGCCGCCGCCACCGCCGGCATGGCCAGCGCCAGCCGAGGGTCCACTTGCGCTCGGTCCGGAAAAGCCAACTCCGCTATGCCCGCCACCAAATGACCCGCCGCCAAACGAGCCGCCGGAGAAGCCCGAGTGCTCGGACGCCCGGGCGCCGCCCATCGCCGACATATGGGGAAGCGCCACCGGTCCATTCATTCTTGAAAAGGACGGACCACTCATTCTGCCTCCCACCGCGCCGAACCCTCTTCCGGCCTCCATGCTGCGTGCGCCCATGCCGCCGATGGGCTTCGGCATCAAATTCCCATGCGTGTCCGCCACGGTTGGGAAGCGCCCACCCAGCGTATTGCCGAGCGCCACACGTGCGGGACTTTGGTTCCTGCCGATGAAGGCACGGTCGAAGAAGGATTGATGCCCTCCCAAAATCGCCCGCGGACTCACTTGTTTTCCCAGGATCACGGTGGACGGGGCCGCCGCGCCGCTGCGTGCGAAACTAGAGGCCGCAAAGCTTCGCGGCGCTCGCGCACTAGCTCCGTGGGCCGCTTGAATTCTGCTCAGGGCCGTCGAATGAGCCAAAGGGCTTCTGGTCAGGAAACTGGCGGGCACGCGGCCTCCGCCCGAAGCGATGAGGGCGCCGCGCGGCCCGCCCGGAAAGACCACTCCATGGGGAAGCGGCAACCCAGGCGACCTGGTTAGAGCCGTTAGGGGAGCCTGCGGTTCGTGAATAAGTTTAACTCTACCCGGAGCCGGACCGGCGCCACTGCCCGAGGCGATCAGGCCCCCATTCTGCATCGCTCCGTACGGAGCGGTCATAATGCAGCCCGGCCCACTTAGGGCGCAACCCATTCCCATCGGTCCCCAACCAATCATACCGCCGCCCCCATACCAATTCACCAGCGCCGGAGACCAACCACCCGCCATAAGGCCTGGACTCCAAAACCAACCCATGCCGGAATCAAAGTTCCACATGCCATAGTGGTAGGGTAACCAACCCCACGGTTCACCGGAAATCCACGTGTAGCCCATTCCCGGATACACACCCATCATACCCATCGAATATGGCGACCAACCCATCCCCTCATAGGGTGCCCAGCCGTAGCCATAACCGGGATAATAGGACCAATCGCCGTAAGTCCCCAGGTCACTCCAACCGTACATTTGAGATTCAGGAGCCACCGCCTGGTCATTGAAGGCAAGCGTCGTCTGCTCGTCGCGAGCCATAGCCCACTTATCCCATTCATCCTTTTGAATGCCATGCGTCACGTCGAAGGATCCGGCGCCGTTATAAGCCAAAACTTTATCCTTGCCCAGCTTTTCAGACTCCTTTGGGTTGGCAACGTCCACCGTGCCGCTGAAGACCTCAACCCGCAACTTGCCCTGATCGAAATCGGTACGGAACTCAGCCTTACCGTGCGGTGTCAGCGTCGCGTCCGCGGTCTTCACCCGGTAATCATCGTTGTGTTCAGGAAGGAAATGGAAGGTGGCGTAACCTTGATCGAAGGCCATGTGATTGATCTTGTCGCCCTTCGGGGTCAACGCCAGCTCCGTGAAGTCAAGCCGGGAAAGTTCACCCAACCGTACCGTCGATCCATTCTCGAATTCCACTTCGGCAAAGCTTTTGGGCGCCGTGGCGAGGGAAAACCCTTGCTGGATGGGCGAGTTGACTAAGCCTTTGGCCCATTCGGTCGCTCCTGCCGCCCGCACGGTTACGGTGCCCTGAACAAAGCTCAAGCGCACCACACGGACATGCGATAACTTTTGAGACTGCTGCGCGGATGTCTGCGATTGGGCAAAGCCTGGAGTCAGAAAAACTGAAGCGGCTAATCCCAGGAATATTGCGATAGCGGTGAATGTACGGCGCTTCATGGGTCACCTCCGGGTGGTGCTGGTTCCGGTCCGTGGCTTAATTTTACACCCACTTTACACAAGTTAGACGTTTTCTTTTACCCAAAAGTTGCCCGTTCCGCGCTCCCCGTATGTTTTTGGGTGCCCGGAGGGCGGAGCATCCCTACATTACATTTGTCACGCATCTTGCGACGCGGGAGGGCCGAGCCCTCCCCTACGACGCTTCGATGATCCCACGCCCCTCGTCCGTAATCCTGTAAAGCTCGTAAACCAGACTTTCAATTTCTTCATCCGTGGCGGCGATTTCGCGCTCGTGGCGCTCGAGTTGAGACGGCGCGAGGCTGCCCGCCAGCCAGCACGCTCTTCAGATCGGTTCTACGGCCATTTCAGCCGCCCGGCGGATAACCTTATCGGAAGCCCGAAACCCAAGGTCTCTTTCCAACTTGCGAACCAACGTCCCCAATTCTGGCGCCTGTGCCTGCAAGCTCAAACGCGCAAGAATCCGTAGAGTTCCCACCGCTTTCAGACCCATTGCCTCTGCGATTTCGCGAGCGCGTCTGTCGTCTCCGATGAAGAACGCAGCCTGTTTTTCCTGCGCCTGAATGATAGCCTCTGCCTCGCCTTCGTCTAGCTCCGCTAGGAGCAAATCAACGTTCGTGTCGTCGGCTGCCGCGCATCTGGTAAAGAAGCCGCTTTCGTAGAGCTTATTGAGGCGGTACCGGAATCTCTGTTTTTTGTTTACTTCTCTCTGGACCGCCCGTGGAACGTAGATTCTGTTGAAAAACAGGGATAGCGCACGAGCGAGGCCGAGATGGGTAAGGTTAATCAGCGGGGAGCTGTCAACGATGGCAATGCGCACTATTTTTCACTAAGCGAGAAGAGCAGGAGTTGCCCAACGGCCAGCGCAACTAAGGCCGCGATTGTTCGCCGGTTATCCTCATTCAGCCGCTGCTTTTTGAGGAATTCGACAACTTCGCCCTCTACCTTCCCTGGACCATCCTGCGGAGAGAGCACAAAAAGTGGGGACGAACTTCGCCGCAATGGCTTCAGGAAGTCGGCCTGCTCAAGGCCCTCCCATATAATTGGGATGATGGGCTTCTTCTTCATCTCCGCCGCACGCCTCAGCTCCTCCCTGACGGAGCCGTGCGATTGCCTGTCCCCAGGAGCAATAATCGCCAACACGCAATCCGATCGCTCCATCGCCTCCCGGTCACGTCTGTCGGCTTCGCTGTAACGGACCTGCAAAGTCGCATTGTCCAGCGAAACCAGGTACGCCTTCCTTCGGGGCACGTACATCTCGATACCGTGCGCCGCGGCGAGGGTTTGCAGACGCCAAGCCAGCGCTTGCTCGGACGGGTGAAGACTGTAGCTGAGAAACACTCGGAACGCCATCGCGCCTGTTATTCTATCTCCTCACAGCCCCAGATTCAAATGCGCCCGCGCCGCTACCTGTTGTCCTCAATGATTTTCCGCTCTTCGTCCGTAATCCCGTATAGCTCGTAAACCAGATTGTCAATTTCTTCGTCCGTGGCGGCGATTTCGCGGTCCATACGGTCGATCTGTGACGGCGCGAGTTTGCCCGAATGCTTCCTCTTGTTCAATTGGATCATGCGCTCGACCAGTGTCACCATCTTGTCGTGCCGGGCTTTGTCGGTGGGGTTGGAAAAGTCGATGGGACGGATGGGTAGCTGTTCGATGAACTGTGTGAAGTAGCGGAAGAAGCCCCCTCGCAAGGTCGTACTGACGGTCTTCAGGTAGTAGTCCAACAGTCTACTGTTTAACAAGGCCAGGATGTATTGGGGTGACCCGCTTAGCTCTGGCTTCAGAGTGATCCCATAGCCGCTGGTGAAGGCGAAGGCGCCAGAATTATCCAACGCAAACGAAGCTCGGTCCGCGATGTCGGGGACAAGAATCTTTGGCCTCTGCATAAGCTCGATGTTCTTCGGGTAAACGAACGCGTACCAGTTGCGGCCACGCATTCTTCCTCTTTCTCTCTTCTGAAGGACCGATTTGTTCATGAGAAGGTAGTTGTAGGCCCTCGGAAATCTGCTTTTCATCTCCGGCTCGGGTATGAGTCCAGCTTTCCCCCTCTGGAGTTCATAAGGAATGAGGACAGCTTTCCCGCTGGGGTTAATGACATAACGTCTGATTTCACGCCCTTGCAAAAAGAGGCTTACGGCCTTGCGTTCGATCCTGGCTCGTGCCCCGAGTTGGTCTGAATAGACACTCACGGTGCGGCCTTCCGGTGAGGACAATAAATCCAGGACATACACTTCGTTTGCACTCGTCCTAATGCCCTGCGCCATCCTTTCTGCAACATCTTTGAGCTTTACCGGCATCGTGCTCAGCTTTTCGAACAGCGCCGCGCCGTTTCCTACTGTGAAATTCCATTCTGACGCTGTGACATTGCGCGCGGGAATTTCGCCCTTGGCGCTTTCTCCGATGGTCCGCCATGCCTCAACATTATTCACCTTTTCGAACTCAAATTCCCTGCTGCCAGATTTATCGAGGAAAATCAGGCAGGTGTAATTCGTCGCCCCCTCAAAGACCTGTTGATCGCCGAAGTGAACGGCGTGAGAAAGGTGTTTGCCATCGGCAATCAGCCGCCGCAGGCCCTCGCCATACTTCGCGTTGAAGAACTTGTGAGGCAAGATGAACCCCAGGTGGCCACTCTTGTCGAGAACTTCGAGTCCCCGCTCAACAAAACAGACGTAAATGTCATAATTACCGGAGGCCGCGGCCTTGTAACGCTGCTTGTAGTATTCCGCTTCGAAAGGCGCCCACTCTTTCAGGTGTTGGATGCGCACATACGGCGGGTTCCCAATTACACCATCAAAGCCACCCTCTTTCATGATGTCGCCGAACCCAAAGGACTCGGAATTCCAGTCAAAGGCGTTAATCCGGTCGCGCTCCTCATCGCCGAAGAGCACGCCCTGGTCATAAATATCCGGGCCGATCAGGGAATTGCCGCAGATGATGTTGTACTTGAGTTCGGGGAGCAAATGTTGTTTGGGCGGTAGTTGGGATTTTTCGCCTTCGAGCGCCTTCAGATAGAGGCTCATCATGGTGATCTCGACGGCCTGCGGATCAATGTCCACGCCGAACAGGTTGTTCTTCAGAATTCTGGCCTTGCGAATGACGGAGAGCCGGTGGCCGCCGTTACCGTCAGGAATCAGGTCGGGAAACAACGGATGGATTTGCCCTTCTTTGGGATGCTCGGTCAAGTAGCGCACGTGGTAGTCGATCAGGTATTGAAAAGCCCCGATCAGGAAAGAGCCGGAGCCGCAAGTGGGATCAAGAATGCGGATTTTTTCAATCTGCCTGGGCGTTTTGCCCTCAATGACCTTCCCTACCGTGCTCTTGACGATGTAATCCACGATGTATTTCGGCGTGTAATAGACGCCGCCCGCCTTGCGCACCTCCGGCTTGTCCTCGACGAAAACTCGCTTGGGCGTGACGCGGATGGTCTTGCCGAGGTAGCGTTCGTAGATCGAGCCGAGCAGCTCGACACCGAGCACGTCGAAACGGTAGGGGGTTCGTGGGGGATAGATGCGCTCGATAATCGAGACCAGAACTTCCGAGTCAATCTGAATGGTTTCCGAAAGGTGAGGCTTGAAGATTTCGCCGTTGAAGTCCTCATTGATCCATCTGAAGATGTCCCTAAGCCACTCGAAGATGTGAAACTTCCGGCCGCGCGATTTCCATTCGTCCACCGCCTCACGAAGCTGGAACCTCTCGATAATATGTCGGTCTTCGGCGATGCGGACGAAGACGATGCGGTCCAGCAGACGCTGCACGACTTCATTCAACTGCTTGGCCGTGAGCTCAGGATTGTTCTTATAGACATTTCTGGCCAGGTCTTCACGCCAGCCGGTCATTTCCTCAAGAAAGGCTTTGTCAACCGGGATGCGCACCCTCTGCGCGCTGCGGCTGCGGGGAAGCAAGGCATCAAGAGAACCTTCCAGCACCCGTTCCCGCGAGAACTCCCACAGTTTTCCGGCGTTTTCGAGATAGTCGGTGTAGCCCAGCTTCAGAAGCAGACCTTCATGGGGCCTGCGCTCGTCGGGCCGGATGGATGCGTCATAGAAGCGGAATTCTTCAAAGCCCGTCAGAACAACAAAGAAAACCTGCTTGGTGTTCCAGGCGTATGCCTTGGCTTGCAAGGCAAACATGGGCGTTTCAAGAGGCTCGCGGGGAGCCTTGGCTTCCACAAAGAATTTCGTTTGGCCACCAACGCGGAAGTTATAGTCCGGCCGCCCTTCTGTTTCGCCTCTTTCCACCAGCACCTCACGCTGGTGGTACGGCAATCCAGCCTCATTTTCCACATCCCAACCCAGAGCCTTGAAGAATGGCGTGATGAAGTCGATCCGGGCTTGGGCTTCGGAATAGTCCCTGGACAAATAATGAGCCTTGTCAGTTTCGAACCGGTTAACCAGCCTGGCAAGACTCTCACTAAAACCTTGGAGGGATAAAGGCAAGTTGAACTCCATCGGACAAGATGAATTGCCGGAAGACGGCTGATTTTAACACGTGTGCGGCAACCGGTAGCGAAGGATTGCTGAGGACGCTGCCAGGGTTGCTGGCGCTAAATGCGGTCGAAACGCCCGCGCTCCGTCCATCGCAATGCGAACCTGCGGTGACGATCCGGTGCAGGGCAATACGACCTCGTGTAAAAATTTCGCTTCTAAGATTTGCTGGCTCTGCGACAGCACCCGCCCGTCCCAGGGCGTTATTCTATTGAAAACTCATGGCATGGCTTCTCCGCCCAGGAGCCGGCCGGTCATTTGGCACGGTTCTTGCTATTTGAACGTTTGGACAGAAGGACGTAACAACCATTAAGGAGGAAGACTCGATGAAGAGAGCAACGCGGTACTTGAGCTTGGCGGCCTTGGCCGCATTTCTTCTGTTGACCGGCTTGCAGGCTCCGCGCGCGGTGGCGGCGCCAGGCTGGCAAGGCGACTGGGGCAGCGGCGCTGCTCAGCGGAACTTGCGCGATTTTGACGAATTCCTAAGCCATCACCCGTGGATTGCGCACAAACTTTGGCAGAAGCCTTCGCGCGCCAACAGCAAGGACTTCGTAAACGATAACCCCGAGCTGAAGTTTTGGCTGGAAAATCATCCCTGGTCTCGCAGTCAGTTTCGTGCCGACCCCCGAGGCTTTATGGAACGCGAGCGGGACTTTGAGCGATCCGGGTCGCGATACGCCCATTATGGAAATTACGGGCCGTGGAATAATGCGGCAGCACGCGGGGAAATGGCCCAGTTCAGCCAGTTTCTGGACGATAACCCAGGTGTCGCGCGCCAACTTGCGCATAACCCGTCGCTGGTGAACGACCCGGGATATTTGCGCCATCATCCCAAACTCCGAGCCTTCCTGAACAGCCACCCCAATGTTCGCTACCGGGTGGACAGCAATCCGGGCGCTTTCTTTGCATGGTATGGAAGCTATGACTGGTACGGAACGGGAGGCCGCTAACCGGTATTGGTGCAGTTCGACCTCTGTAGCGGCGTCTATAACGGCGTCGGCTCTGTCAAGGGACACGTATCCGGTGCGAGCCGGGAGCGGAATCAAGGGCGCCCCGCGAAGCGGGGCGTTCATCGCAGACCCTTGACGCCGCGAACGGCTCGCCCATCCTGGGCCTGGGACGAAGCCCTGGGGCTTTTTCCAGGGCTTCGTCCTTAGAGGATTCTTTGGGCTGGTCCCGACCAAGGCTCGCCTTTCTGAATCCTGGGATGGAACGCTGGTTCCACCACTCATCTATGCGATCATGACGACCATGATTCTGGCTTCAATCTCCCCGCCCCGTGCGGGGAGGCCCGGCGCCCAATCAGTCTCTCGATGGACCACGGTCCACCACGGCGCTACCTTGCGAGTTCATGGGGATCATCGTGCCGCTTGCGTCCGGCAGGCCGGTCATGGCCAGTTGCATCACGTCGATGCTGTAAAGCGCCTGCGGCTCCAGGTGGACGGGGAGCTGGTACGGTTTTTGCGCTCCGGCAACGTAAAACAAGACCGTCAAATCCTCCGCTTGGTTGCCAGGGTTCCAGAGCGAAATCATTGTGTCTGATCCGTTGGCGATGGACCAGTATGTCATGTCTCGGCATATGGTCTGGCCCAGGCCCTCCGGATTCGTTTCAAAGACGTACGTCCCGGTCTGGTCGACGCTGCCCGCCGCCATCGCCACCTGGCCGTTCTGCCCGGTGTAGGAAAGCTCAAGGTTCACCGTGCCGCTAAAGTTCTGGAATGACGCCGGGAGCATGGCCATCAGGTTAAGCTGGCGCGTCTCATTCGGCTGAAGGTTCTGAACCGGCAGTGGCACGGCAACGGGACTTGCGCCCGCCGCCAGCCTTCCATTAGGGCAGAAAGATCACTGCCTTCTGTTGCGAAAAGACTTGTATACCAGAAACAAACCGTAAGGAGCGAGCAAACCCATGGCGATAGCAGTAATACCATCGATGATTGTATGCCCCTGGTGCATGGCCCAGCCTCCTACAGCAGCCAAAACCAAATATGCAAAGAGCACCCATTTCTTGGCGTTCAGGTCGGCACTGTTCGTATTTCTGGACTCCATAAAGTATCTCCTTGCCGATGGACGGTCGCACGCCATCCGCATCAACATCTTTTTTCTGGACTCCGTAAAGCACAGCATCTGCGAGTCCAGCAATAATAGCGAATCCTAGCGCGGCGGCGCCGACAGGGGTTTCGGGACCAGCGAAAAATGCGGCACCTGCAGCGAGCTCCGCAGCGGCTTGTGCGTCAGCTCGCATATTGGTTATCATCCCACATGGGCCAGCACTGCCTCCCCCATTGTTAGCAGCCCCTTTTTGGTCGCCTCCCATCTGGCCGGCCAGAATGCGGATAACTCCGGTTGACGGATTCGACGTCTGGAAGCTGGGATCAATGAAAATCGGAGAGTCTGTGGAGTAAGCGTTTGACATCATTTGGGACAGATCAATCCCGAAATTGTTGATCATGTAGGATTTGAGGTAGCTCAAATTTGACGAGGTGAGAATCGGGAAGTTGACGATGCTCGATTGGGGCGGGCAGTTGGGTTGAAAGACCCCAGAGGTGCATTGTAATGGTAGCCAGACCCAGAGCCAATATGGAAATTGGCATGTGAATACAGCGCGGCGTTAAAACTGGCAATGTCGCTGGACGAAAGCTGTCCGTATGCAACATAATTTCTCCAGATGGGAGCGAGGTCGTTGTTAATGATGCTCAAATCGAACTCCAACGTGGCCGTGCTGTAGACGTTGGCCCAATCCATGTACGGAGTGTAATTCGTGCCGCCGCCACCGCAGCCTGAATAACCCGGTTTTTCACATTGAGTGGCCAGAAGCTGTTTCAACATGCCCCTACCCATTGTTCCGCCCAGAGCGAGCGCCCCGGAAGCCGATAAAATCTTTAGCAACTGCCTACGATCTGTTTCCATTTTACCTCCTCCGTTTCCTCTTTCGTGTACTCCGTTGACTGGCCTTAACTCTCTTGCCTCGGGAGAAGTCTCGGCCACTATGAATTGGAGCGGTTCCTCACGCGCCAATATCCCGACTTCGTACCTTTTCCAAAGAAAGATCGACCTCGCGCGGTGCGATACTCCGTTCAGTATAGCGCGACGAGGCCTGAGCGCCCGGCGGGGACTGGGCGTGTACGCGTAAACTGTATGGGAAACAAAAAGACCAGCGAGAAGAGTTATCCCCCCAGCAAGAGCTAGCCAGGAACGGCGTCTCATAATTCCCCCTTAAAGTTTAGGTTACGTTGCCTGCCCGATTGCCTTGGGTTAGCGACCCAACGGATGCGCAAGAATTGATCACATATTATTTCACGTGTCAAGAAGAATTTTTTGAAATTGTCACAGTTCTTTATACACACGATCGTAATTCGGCGATGCTCGGTTCTGTAGCGTCTGTGACCGCCGAACTTTATTTCTCAACAGTTTCCGGCGCTCATAGAGCGCCGCTACAGCAAACTGACCCACTACCTTATTTTGGGCGGGAAGCTTGGCTCAGTTCCTCCCCAGGTTTTTGAGCAGGAAGATCAGGTTAGCAGGCCGTTCCGCCAGGCGGCGCATGAAGTAGGCATACCATTGCCCTCCGTAAGGGACATAAATCCGGACTCGATAGCCTTCTTCCTTCAACTGATTCTGCAGGTCACGCCGGATGCCGTAAAGCATTTGAAATTCAAAGCCATCCTGTTTCAGCCTGGACTCCCGCGCAAAGGTCTTCGTTGCCTGAATCATGGCCGGGTCATGGGTTGCGATCGCATGGTCATTTCCGCTGGCAAGGAGCTTCTTCATCAGCATTATGAAGTTCCTGTCAACGTCTTCTTTGCGCGGAAAAGCGATTTCCGGCGGTTCCTTGTAAGCCCCCTTCACCAAACGAATGCGCGCTCCATGCTTGAGCAGATCGTCGACGTCCTTTTCACTCCTGTAGAGATAGGATTGAATGACCACGCCCAGCGAGTCACGAGGCGCGCCCGCTTCGTAAAAAACCCGGAGCGTGCTCTGCGTATAAGCGGAGCCTTCCATGTCAATTCGGACGAAGTTATGGCGCCCGGCCGCGGCTTGCCAGATGGGACTCAGGTTCTGATGCGCCACTCCCGCGCCGATGGCCAGACCCAACTGCGTCAGCTTGATAGAAATATGGGAGCGCAAGCCTTCCGCCGCGATTCGCTCCAGAATGGCGGTGTAAGCCAGGCTGGCCTGTTCAGCAGCGGCGCGGTCGGAGACGCTTTCACCCAACAAATCCAGCGTCACATCGAAGCCGTCATGATTCAGTTGGCGAACCACATGAACGGCTTCATCCAGGTGTTCGCCCGCGATGAAGCAAGTCGCCAGCCGCTTACCGGCCGGGAGCCGGCTGATCAGTTTTCGTGGCGCCTCGCACTCCGAGAGGTAAAGCAGAGTTGACCGAAGCATGATGGGTAGCGGCGTTTCAGCAACAGAAAAGCGCAGGCCGGGAGCCGAATTCAGTCTTCAGCCTCCAGGAAACGCTCGGCATCAATGGCCGCCATGCACCCCGAACCCGAGGCGGTAATGGCTTGGCGGTAAATCCGGTCCTGGACGTCACCCGCCGCAAAAACACCAGGAACATTGGTCCGGGTTCCATCCGTCGTTTTCAGGTAGCCGAGATCATCCATTTCGAGTTGGCCTTTGAAGATCGCCGTATTGGGCGAGTGCCCGATGCCAATGAAAACTCCGTGGACGGGAAGGAAGCTCTCCTCCTCCGTCACGGCATTTTTCAGCTTCACACCCGTGACGTGACCCTGATCCACATCCTGGATGTCCATCACCACGGAGTTCCACACCGGCTGTACTTTTTCGCTGCGGCGCAGCCGGTCCGCCATAATCTTCGAGGCGCGGAACCGGTCACGCCGGTGAACCAGGTTCACTCGAGTTGCGTACCGCGTCAGGAAAAGCGCTTCCTCAGCAGCGGTGTCGCCGCCGCCCACCACCGCCACTTCTTTGCCTCGGAAGAAGTAGCCATCGCAGGTGGCGCAGGTGGAAACGCCGTGCCCCAGTAGTCGTTTTTCGGAGTCTAATCCCAGCATCTTGGCCGAGGCGCCCGAGGCGACGATCAACGTCCGGGTCTCAATTTGCTCCTCACCCATTTCGATCACAAAAGGCCTTTTGGAAAGATCAACACGAGTTACATCACCTTCCTTGAATTCGGTTCCGAATTCGGCTGCCTGCTTTTGCATGAGCTCAATTAATTCAGGGCCTTGAACTCCTTTGGGGAAACCTGGAAAGTTTTCGACCAGCGTCGTCAGGCTTAATTGTCCTCCGGCTTCGAGACCCCGAATGACCAATGGCTTCAAATTCGCCCGTGACGCATAAAGCGCAGCGGTCAGACCTGCACAGCCTGAACCGATAATCACCACATTTCTCATTGGAAAAGGTCCCTTCATCGAAAGCTCTTCTCGCTCCTGAATGGCCGGGCCCCCGAGGACCGCCAAACCACGGCATTAGCCGTGCCGGACAATGCCAGTTTGACCGTTGTTTCTCCTGCGCTCAAACGACACGATTGAAATCGTGCATTGACCGTTTTCGAACAAAACTTCCTAAATCATTAAGGCCGACAACCGGCCCGATCACCTTGGCTTCAAAAGCTCCGCAAACCTGTAAAATACTACCGCACCGGGCCGATTCAATCCTCACGTCCATTATAAGCTACTGATTCTAAATAACATGCTTGGCTTTGCCCCTGAAATTGAAGTATCTTATTCATAATACAAGATTTACTAGATTTCAATGGCTTTGCTTAGTGGCTTTGGATGGGTTTGGTCCAAAGATTTTCCTTTGTTTTCAATCGAGTTCGGGTTTGCTCCCCTAAACAATCTTTTTTGGTGGGCACTTTCCTGTCCCTAGCCTCTCAATCTGCTAATAACTTGTTGATCCTAAAGTAGTTGATTGCAATTTGTTCCTCTATTTCGAAGTATCTTCCGCATAATAAAAGATTTAGAAGGTAACTACGAGGCGCACGTTGCTTCTGTGTATCTGCCCGCCGTCGATTCCGGCTCTCCGCCTTCGAGGCCATAAGCTACCCGGGAATGACGGTTTTCCAAGACTCCCTCCCGGAATCTCGATCATGGCTTGAGTCACTGGAGGACCCGGTTTCTTGCTCGGATACTTAGAATATATGTACTATATAGTACACTATCCCTTCGCCCCGGTCAAGCCTAATCTGCTTTCTGCTTCCGACTCCAAACGCGGAAAACCGCGGCCGTTAAATCACGTGGAGAGGTCCCGGCCGATTCCACTCCGGGAATTGCCGCAGGACAGTTTACTACGCCCCGTCATTTGCCGGTTTGGAAATCCGCCCCAGAGGTTAGCGCCGAACCATGCCGTCCGGCATTGTCTGTCCGAGGCGGTGGCCGTGGCACACCTTAG